>ENA-OFCF01000414-OFCF01000414.1-metagenomes-genome-assembly--contig:-NODE-414-length-19195-cov-4.753083_pt1 | contig 19195 bp, 14 predicted proteins | sample MGYA00153387_OFCF01 | MGnify analysis MGYA00153387
GCGTCGCCCTGACGAGACCGAACTGGGCGACTTCGAGGATCTCTACCTGTACAGGAATCTCGGTGCACTGCAAGACGCCAGCGTCGGCCGCTCCGCCGAGGAGTCGCTGATGGAGCTCCTCCCCGACGACGAGGTCAAACAGGCCCTCGAGGACCTTCCCGACAACTTTCGCCTGCCAGTGATCCTGGCCGACGTCGAGGGTTTCGCGTACAAGGAAATCGCCGAGATGCTCGACATCCCGATCGGCACCGTGATGTCTCGTCTGCACCGGGGAAGAAAAGCGATGCAGAAGGCGTTGCACACATTTGCCCTCGACCGGGGGTTGGTCGCAGCCCAACCAGCAGCGGCCGACAGCACCTTCGGACAGGACAGCTGACGATGAGCAACGACGCCACGACAACGACCGACGATCCGGAGATCCGCGATTGCGCGGAGACACTCCGAGAACTCGACGTGTTCCTCGACGGCGAACTCTCCCATCACCAGCAGGCTGCGATCCGCCACCATCTCGACGGGTGCATGGATTGCCTCGGCGCCTTCGATTTCCACGCCGAACTGAAGATCGTGGTGGCCCAGAAGTGCACCAACGACGAGATGCCCCCGGGACTACTCGAAAAGATCGAACGGTGCTTCGGCACCGACTTCGACGGCGACGGAAAGATCGGCTGACCGCCAGCAGGTTTTGGTTCGATCCCACCGCAACGGGTTAACCTCGCCACCATGCTCGCAGCCAATATCTGGCACTGGTGGATCGGTGTTGCCCTCGTCCTTCTCGCTGTCCTCGCGATCGGTGCACTCGTCGCAAGTTACCTGTGGTCGGTCACCGCCAAGCAACACCCGGGCCGCAAGCAACGCTCCGCCCAACACACCGACCTGTAACGGTCGCCGAACAAGGCCGGCTCGCGCTGCCCGACACCGCCGACCTCCTCGACCGCGCCGCGGTGGACGCGCTGCCGTTCGCGGCGAACGTGATCTTCATGGCCGGCCAGAAGTTCGGCACCGGCGGTGACCCATCACAGACCTGGGCCATGAACACCATCGTGCCCGCCTGGTGCGGCGAACGGTTTGCCGGCGCGCGGCAGGTCGTGTTTTCGACAGGCAACGTCTATCCGCTCACGTCACGCAGCGGTCCGGGCGCCGATGAGGCCACCGCGCCGGCGCCGGTCGGCGAGTACGCGATGAGCTGCCTGGGCCGCGAACGGGTCATGACGGCATTGGGCATCCGGCACGCATCGCCAGCCGTGCTGTATCGCCTGAACTACGCATGCGCACTCACCTACGGCGTGCTCACCGACCTTGCCGTCAAGGTGCGTGATGGTGTTTGTATCGACGTCACGATGGGCGCCGTGAACGTGATCTGGCAGCGCGACGCCAACGACATCGCGCTGCGGCTACTTGCCCGCGGCACGGTGCCTGCTACACCAGTAAACGTCACGGGCACGACGACCCATGACGTGCGCGCACTCGCCACGGCGCTTGGCGAGCGACTCGGCCACGCACCGATCTTCAGTGGCACCGAAGCGTCCGATGCGCTGCTCTCAGACGCCCGCACACTGCACACGCACTTCGGCGACTCCCTTGCGCTCGTTCCGCTGTCGCAGCTGCTGGACTGGACGGCCGAGTGGGTGCGCATGGAGCGGCCGCTGCTTGGGAAGGAGACCAGGTTCGACGTGCGTGATGGTCGGTTCTAGGCGCGTGCACCCAACTGCGCCAGCCGCGTCACGATTCAGGATTGCGTGGCGAGCGTGATTATCGTAGTGCTTCGAGTGCGCGCGTCGCACCGGCTTCACGGTCCCTGTTCCGGAGCGTTTGCGTGAATGTTCGCCAGCATCTTCTCGCGGGTCAGGTGATTCCGGCGCATCCGCTGGCGCTGACGGCCGCGCGTACGATGGACGAACGCGCGCAGCGCGCCCTCACGCGCTACTACATGGCGGCGGGGGCGGGTGGCATCGCGGTCGGGGTGCATGCCACGCAGTTCGCGATCAGGCGCGTGGGTCTGTACTACCCGGTGCTGCAGCTCGCGATGGAAACGGCAACGGCCGCGCTGCAGCAGGCGCCGCGCAACTTCGTCACCATCGCTGGTGTCATCGGCAGCACGCCGCAGGCGGTGAGCGAAGCCGCGATCGCGCGCGAGCTGGGCTACGACGCCGCGCTGATCTCGTTGGGTGGGCTGGACGCGCTCGACGAGCGCGCACTGCTGGCTCACTGTCGCCATGTGGCCGACGCGATGCCGATCATCGGCTTCTACCTGCAGCCCGCAGTTGGCGGGCGTGTGCTGTCGTACCGGTTCTGGCGCGACCTGGCCGAGGTGCCGCAGCTGATCGCGGTGAAGATTGCGCCGTTCGACCGCTACCGGACGATGGACGTGGTCCGCGCGATCGTCGCCGCCGGTCGCGATGACGTCGCGCTGTACACCGGCAACGACGACGCCATCGTCGCCGACCTCACGACACCGTTTCCCGTGCGTCGCCATGGGCAGGCCGCGACCACGCGCATCGTCGGCGGACTGCTGGGACAGTGGGCGGTCTGGACTCGCCGCGCCGTCGAGCTGCTCGCGCGCGTCAAGGCACTTGGCGACTCACCCATTGCGCCCAGCCTGCTCACCGAGGGCGCCGAGCTGACGGACGCGAACGGTGCGATCTTCGATTCGCTGCACCGCTTCGCGGGGTGCATTCCCGGCATTCACGAAGTCCTTCGCCGCCAGGGCCTGCTCCGTGGCACCTGGACGCTCGAGTCGCGTGAAATGCTCAGCCAGGGGCAGACTGACGAACTCGATCGCGTGATGCAGTCGTATCCGTGGCTCACCGACGATGCGTTCGTGGCGGAGCATCGGGAGCGCTGGCTGACGCCGTGAGCTGACGCTGTGCTTCTGTCTTTGCGGCTCTTTTACTCCACTCACACGGAGTCGCGAAGCCGCGGAGAACGGCACCTGCAACTCTTTTTACGCAGCGGAGCAGAGGAAGGGAGGACGGCAACTGCAACTCTTTTCACGCAGAGGAGCAGAGCAACGGAGCACGGCAACTGCAACTCTTTCGACGCAGATCAGCAGAGCAACGGAGAGAGCATAAAAGGCCGTAAGAAGCTGCGCTTTTTGGAAGCGCTGTTCCCTCAGTTTGTGCAGTGCCCCTGCTGCTCCGCTGCTCTGCGTGAAAAGAGTTTGTGAGTTGTACGGTGTGCGGTCGGGATGATCCCTCCGCGTCTCCGTGCTTCCGTGTGAGGGGAGTTAGGAGGCTGTGCATTGCAGCGACCGACGCGGAGGCGCACGGCGTCAGGGTTGCGCTGCTCCGTCACGCAGCGCACGCCAGGCACGGAGCGACGACCACGCGTCGTCCGGCGAGAGCTGCGACGTCTCGACCAGTCCCTCGAGGACGGCGACGCGCAGGGCGGCGTCGTCGGCGTCGTCCATGCACGTCGGCTCGCTCAGCAACGTGAGCGGATCGGGCGGCACGATCATGCCGCTGCGGATCATTTCACGCATCGCACGCGGGGCCGAGTTCTCAAGCCAGGGCGCAACGGCGTAGCGACGGTCGTCGGTGACCAGCAGGATCACGTCACCGAACCGACGATCGCGGCCCACCCACACGCGTCGACCCTCGCGATTGGTGCACGCACTGAACCGACGGGCACCGATGTAGAACGAGGAGCCGAGGGGAACCGACTCGGGCACGGCGGCAGGTTGAAGTGGTGACATGGGATGGAGTGTCGTACGCATGCGCGGGCGGCATGATGGTCATCGTCGATCGAGACGACCCAAACTTCTGGTGACGACCGGCCCGTTGATTCGCTGACCCCGCTTATCATCACGCAACGGGCTTTCCAGCGGTCGCGTAGTCAGACCGTTGTCGACACCTCTCCCCTCCACCTCGCCATGACACGTCATCTGCGCGCGCTGCTCGCTTCGTCGCTCCTCGGCCTTTCCCCACTCGCCGCCCAGCCAGGCGCGTCACCCGCGGCCGCACCCACAGCCGCACCCGCAGCCGGCTTGCCGACCATCGCCGCGCGCACTGCGGGACTGGTGAAGAAGAATGGCTTCTTCCCGCTCTACTGGGACGAACGCAGTGGCAAGATCTTTCTCGAGATCCCGGCCATGGAGCAGGAGTTCATTCTCTACACGTCGCTGCCGTGGGGCGTGGGCTCGAACGACATCGGGCTCGATCGCAACCAGCTGGGACGCGAGCGGCTCGTCGCCTTCTCGCGCAGCGGACCACGCGTGTTGCTGATCGAGAAGAACATGAATTTCCGTGGCGTGACGAAGGATGCGAACGAGGCGCGCGGCGTCGAGGAGAGCTTCGCGCGCAGCGCGCTGTTCGGATTCACCGTGGAGGCACAGGACGGCGGACGCGTGCTCGTGGACGCCACCGAGTTCGCCGTGCGTGATGCACACGATGCCATCGGCAACCTGCGCCGCTCGCAACAGGGCACGTACACCGTGGATCGCGGACGCAGTGCGGTCTACATGCCGCAGACCAAGGCCTTTCCGCGGAACACCGAGATCGAGGTCACGCTGACGCTCGCCGGCAGCAACCCGGGTCGCTATGTCCGTGACGTGACGCCGAACCCGGAAGCGATCACCATCCGCGAACGCATCAGCCTCGTCGCGCTGCCCGAGCCGGGCTACGTGATGCGCGCCGCCGATCCCCGCTCCGCGTTCAACGGCATCTCGTACCAGGATTACTCGCAGCCGCTGAACGGGCAGTTCGTGCAGCGCTTTGCGTCGCGTCACCGCCTGCAGAAGAAAAACCCGGGTGCCGCGCGCAGCGAGGCCGTCAAGCCCATCATCTACTACGTGGACAACACCGCGCCCGAGCCGATCCGCACTGCGCTCGTGGAAGGCACGCGCTGGTGGAATCAGGCCTTCGAGGCCGCGGGCTTCATCAACGGCTTTCAGGTGCAAGTACTGCCGGACTCCATCGATCCGCTCGACATCCGCTACAACGTGATCGAGTACGCGCATCGTGCCACACGCGGCTGGAGCTATGGCGGTGGCGTAACCGACCCGCGCACCGGTGAGCTGATGAAGGGGCACGTGATCCTTGGCTCGCTGCGCGCACGCCAGGATTTCCTGATCGGCGAGGGGCTGGATGCACCGTACGCGAACGGTACTGAACCGGCCGACAAGGTGCAGCAGATGGTGCTCGCCCGCATCCGCCAGCTTGCCGCGCACGAAGTGGGTCACACGCTGGGCATCGCGCACAATTACATCGCCAGCGCGCAGAAGAACAGCAGCGTGATGGACTATCCGCACCCGATGATCGGGCTGAACACTGCCGGTGACATCGACATCACGCACGCCTACGAAACCGGCATCGGCGAGTGGGACAAGGTCTCCGTGACCTGGGGCTACGGCGAGTTTCCGGGCGACGAGCGCCGGCAGCTTGACTCGGTGCTCGTCGCCGCACGCGCACGAGGGCTGACCTTCCTCACCGACCAGGACGCGCGTCCGGTCAGCAGCGCGCATCCGAACACGCATCTCTGGGACAACGGTGCCGACGCGGTGACGGAGCTGAAGCGGATGATGACCGTGCGCGCGAGGGCGCTGTCGAAGTTCGGCGAAACCGTGATCCGTCGCGGCGCACCGATGGCGACCATGGAAGACGTGCTGGTGCCCGTGTACCTGCATCACCGCTATCAGCTGGAAGCGGCGATCAAGGTGGTCGGCGGCGTGACCTACGCCTACACCATGCGCGGTGATGGCCTGCCGGGCCCCGTGTCCGCGCCCGCCGCGGCGCAGAACACCGCCATCGACGCCATCGCCGACGTGCTCTCTCCTGCAAACCTGGCACTGCCGCGCGCCGTGCTGGCCGCACTGCCGCCGCGCCCCTTCCTCATCGAGCCGACGCGCGAGCTATTCGATCGCTGGACGGGCCTCACCTTCGATCCGCTGGCACCGGGTGCAACGATTGCCAGCGTCACCTTTGACCTGCTGCTGGACGAGGAGCGCGCGGCGCGCCTGGTGGCGCAGCGGGCAATCGACCCGTCACTCCCCGGCTTCAGCCAGCTGCTGCAACGCCTCTCGGCACGACTCTTCCGCGCCACCGGCACCAGCACCTACGACGAGGCCCTGACCGCCCTGGTACAGCGCGCCTACGTGGACCACCTGCTGACCCTCGCTGAAAGCGCGTCGATGCCGCTGGTGCGCGCCGAGGCCCGGTACGAGCTCACCTCGCTCCTCGGCACGGCCCTGCGCGCCGGCCTGCCACGTCAATCCGCCATCCGCGAGCAGCTTGCAAGCGACATCCGCGGCTGGATGGCCGGCACGTACAAGCCGGCCGAGAAGAAGATGAAGCTGAACGTGCCGCCGGGGAGCCCGATCGGCGACCAGTAGTGCCGTAGTGCGGTGCAGTGCCGTAGTGCGGTGCAGTGCCGTAGTGCGGTGCAGTGCAGTACTGCACTGCAGCAGTGCCGCTGTAACGAAGCTGGACGCTGAGGCGCACGATGAACTGTCGGCGTTGGAGCAGGACGACGCGTTGCCGCGAGGCATGGAACGACGCGGGCGCGTCCCGTGGAGTGACGCGCCCGAGTCGTGTACTGCAGCGTCGCGCGCCGATCAGGCGCGACGCCGCCGGCGCACCACCGCCGCGAGCCCGGCGAGCCCCGTGCCGAGGAGCACGACCGTCGACGGCTCCGGGACGACGTTGTTGGAGACGTTGATCGCCCAGTCGTCGACGTAGGTGATGATGGTGGTCGGATTACCCTCGCTCACACCGAACACGCCAACCGCGTCCAGCGTCTTTCCGGCAGTGAGCAACGAGACGAGGTCAACCTGCGTCCACTCGGTGGCGCCGGTGATGGCCTCGGAGCGCGTGGTGTTGTCCGTGTAGCGCAGGTACCACGACGAGATTGTCCCCGAACTTTGGCGGATCCAGTAGGAAAGCGACGTAATCTGCGCGACCGGCGTCGGCGCGATCACCTGACGGAGCAGGAAATTGCCGGTTGCGAAGGCACCGGCTGTTCCGTTGCGGCCCTGACCAGCGGCGACCTGCCACGGCACACACCCAGGATTCGGACTGCAGAAATTCTCGGCCGTAGTCCACGGTGCGATGCCGGCCTCGAATCCGCCATTGACGATCTGGGCACGAACGGGGGCGGCGGCGGCGACGGAAACCGCGAACAGCGCGAGAGCGGAGAAACGCATGGTGGTACCTTGACCCGAAGGGTGAATGGGCGCGCGGCGATCACTTCACCCACGACACGAGGGCAACCCGTATACCACTACCGCAGCGCCATTCTGCCGCAGGATGATCGAGCGAACTCTGCTGTGCAAGTGCCTGTCACGGGCTCACTTGAGATCCGCACAGCGAGGTCGGACGGAAACCTGGTTCGCGATGCGGCCTCGACAGCCGTAGTTTCGCGACACCGATCTGTAGCATTCGCACGACACAGTGATCGCCGGTCGCCCGCGCGCCACGTTCGGGCATGCACGTGCGTTCGCGTTGGCACTCGTCGGAACGCGTCCGAAGTTCCCGCTCGTCGTTTCGACTGCCCGGACGCCGACGTGCACGTTGCGCGAGGGAGAATCCCGGTTGTGTGCCACCGTCGTCATCAGGGCATGCCGCCGGTGAGCGTTGACGTGGCTTCCTGCGCCGTGTCGCCGTCGAGGTCTGTCAGCACCAACCGGATGAATTGCACAGTGCCCGACTTCGGATCGGTTGTGACCAGCCGTGGCGAGCATTTCGTCCGCGCGCCGCAATCCGCCTGTGGCGCCTGTGGCGCCTGCGCGTGGTGAAGATTTGCGACGGAACTCGCGGGGCGCCTCATGCTCGCAGCGACGTCGGATGCATTCCGTGAGGAGGGGAGCCGCCGCCAGCTGTCGGACCGGATCATCATGACGGCCGGTGAGCTCGGGGACTGGAGCTCGCGTTGGACTGACGATGCGTTGCCGCGGGTCGCCGCATTGCTCGCGGGCGGCGAGCCACTCATCGAGATCGGGCGTCGCGTGTAACGCGCGGGGGCTGGCGGGCGTAAATTACCGAGTTTGCTGCAGCAGCATCGACGCCCAGCTCTCGTGAGCGGGCCGCTCGAAGCTCGATCGCCACGCACCGACGGTCTCGGCCAGCGTGCCGAAGACCGGCGTCGCGGCCGTGACCGTGCCGGCCGTCGCGAGCAACTCGAACTCCGCGCGCGGCGTCACGTGGATGCTGCCATGCGGATCACGCCAGGCGACGCGGCCGGACGACAGGAAGTCGGCGCCCGATTGTGATTGCACGCGCCCGATGGTGCGGAACAACCCGTCGATCGAGCAGCCCGACGCTCCGGTTGCCGCTTCGTCGACTGCAATCGCCAGAAAGCGTTCGTCACGCCAGTCGCGAGCGCAGACCAGCGGCACGCCATGCGCCGCCCATTGCGCGAGGTGCGCGTCGACGGCGCTCAGGAGAGGCGCGGCATCGGCGACGGGCATGTCGGCCGCGAAGACCCAGAGGCGGGCGCGATCGGGAAGCGAGGCGAAGTCGGCGCGTGGCATACCTGAAGTGTAAGCAGCATGGCCGTGCGAGATCAGCAGCGCCTGCGGATCAGGCCCCGCGCTTCGCCTCGCCCTTGCGACGGTACATCGCGGCGTCGGCCGCACGGATTGCGGCTTCGGGATCGCCACCCACCGGCAGGTACGCCTCGCCCACGGCGAAGCTGATCGGCGGACCGTCGGTGCGCTCGCGCTGCAGCGAATCGCGCACACCGCCGATCCGTTCGCGCACGTCCACCTGCTCGATGCCCTGCCCGACCACCAGGAACTCGTCGCCGGCATAGCGGATCACATGATCGCTTGGCCGGAAACTGGATTGCAGCACGCGCGCAAATCGGCGCAGCGCCTCGTCACCCACATGGTGCCCGTGGATGTCGTTGATGTCCTTGAAGTCGTCGAGGTCGAAGAAGAGGATCGTGGCGCCCGTGAGCCGCGAGTCATGCATGATGTCAGGTAGCCGCCGCCGGTTGAACACACCCGTCAGCGGATCACGATGCGAGAGGATCCGCAGTTCCTCCTTCGTGACCTCGAGATCGGTATTTGTGCGGCTCAGCTCGTTGCCGATCGTGTCATACAGCGTGAGCACGCAACCCAGCGCGATCAGCCACTCGGCACCGGCATCGAACGATGACGACATCGCGACGAAGATGCTGACCGCCCCATCCATGGCGTCCGGACCCATCACCATCCGCGTGGCATGCGCCGCAGACTCCGCCAGCCCCAGTCCGCCTCGCATCGCAAACCCGACGGCCAGCCAGCCGCACGAAGGCTGACGCGTGACGGTCATGTAGAGGCCCATGCCACCGAGCGTGAGCGCGATGGTCGCACCAACCAGCACCCCCAGCATGTCGATGGACTCGACCAACAGGCCCGCGATCACGCTGTAGAGCACGATCGCGACGGCCATGCGAACGAGGGCGCGATGCGTGGGCGGCCGGCGGCCGAAGTTCATCGCGCCGACGATCAGCAGGAAAACGAAGATCGACTTGAACAGGATATACGGAAAACGCACCGCAATCAGCAGCGCATCCGATTGCGGCGCACGCAGCCAGTGCACCATCGTCGCGCTCATCGCGAGGAAGTTCGCACACCAGGCGAATACCCAGACCCGAAGCTCGGCGCGCTGCGTGGAGCGCGAGAGCACCAAAAAGAAAAGCGCGATCAGCAGCGCCGAAAGCACCTGAACCGCCGTGCTCCAACGCCACAGCTGTACGTCCATGTGGGCGAAGCTCTCGAAGCCGGTTGGATGTCGTCGTGGCCACGGAAACATATAGCGCGCCAAGCCTCGTCGCAGCGGCATCGGCAGTCGTCACGTGCAATGACGATGCCGGACCCGCGCAAGCGCGCAGATCCGGCATCGTCACCATCGAGATATGACGGCCGCCGATCGTCCCCGGCGCCCCAACTTCTCATGCGTGTCCGATCATCCTACTGAACGCGGTACACGATCGGGAGCGAAACCTTGGTGCGCACAGGGCTGCCGCTCACGGTGCCGGGCTTGAAGCCGGTGACGAGCAGCGCGCGCTTGGCTGCCTCGCCGAATGCGGGCTGCGTGGCATCGACGACTTCCACACTCGACGGCTCGACCTTACCGCTCGCATCCACGACAAACGAAACCTCGGCGATGCCACCAAGGCGGCGACGCTTCATGTCCTCGGGATAGCCTTCCGACACGACGCGCTGGAAGGTCGCGACAGACGCGAGCGACGGCTTGGTCTCGACTTCAGCCAGCGTGTAGGTGCGATCCTGCGCCACGGCAGCGCGCGGCGCGAGCAGAGTCAACACCGTTGCAGCGACAGCGACGAGTGACAGGCGAGTCATTGATGGAACTCCGTTCGGGTAGAGTGGCAGGCACGCATGATCGCCCGCCAGCCGCGGGACACCTTTTAGTCTCGTCCACCGCATCACTCCGCTAAAGTCCCACTCCGACAATCCGATACTGCGCGTTCTGTTTATGTGCAGGCACTCATGTACTGCTGTTTCGTACGAATAGTGCTCGAATGCGAACAGTGCGTTCAAGCTCGTCACGCGACTGCAGCACTTTTCGTCGCAAGTCGGCTCCAAGCAATGGGTGCGCTGCAAGCCACGTATCGATCTGCCGCAGCGATTCAGCCGAGTTCTGTCCTCCGATCGCCGCTGACAGCCACGCACCAAGAAAGAAGATGCGCCGGTTCTTCTGGATCCATGGCAACGTGTCGAGTGACGGCACCACGTACTGCTGCGTCAGTGCGGCCTGCTCGGGATCATGGAACGCGCGGAGACTCGACGTGACCCACTCCTCGTTCAGCGTGCTGTCGGTGAACCAGCGCGTGTAATACGCCTGCTTCGTCGCGGCGCCCGGCACGGCGGCACCGGCCACGAACGCGAGCCGCCTGCCTTCACTCGTGGAGTCGCGCACGGTCTCGGCAAGCCGCCGTTCCAATGCACGCGGATGCGCCGCGGCGGTGAGCCGCGTGACGATCGCCCAGCGTGTCGGCGCGCGGAGCGGCAGGCCGGCTGCGCTGTCCGCGTCGAGCCATGCATCCAGTCGCGCGAGTGCGGCAGGTGACCGCGCCGCACGAATGAGCGCATCCAGCTGCGACTTGCGCTGGCCGTACCCCAGCGTCGTGTCGTTCGCGCCAGCAAGCAGCACACGCTCGAACACGGCAGGCAGTGAATCACTCGCCACGTCACTCTCATACCGGCCCAGCGCCACTGCGACGCGACTTGTGAGGGTGGCAGCAATCTGCTCATCACGCTCGGTTGGCAGTGCACGCAGCGCCGCCGCGACGAAACGCGAGGGGGCAAGTTGCGCCTCGCGGACCAGGTCCCACAGCGCGCCCCACAACATTGCACGCAGCAGGTCGTCGCGCACCGTACCGACGTTCTGCTCGATCCACTGCACGCTCGCCGCATCGGGCAGCACGATTGCGTAGCCATGGTCGCCATCGTTGGCAAACACGAATACCGGCGTCTTGAGGCCGCGCGCCGCGGCAACGACGGTACGATTCGCCGTCATCTCAACCGGGATGCGTACGGCGGGTGCATCGGCGTAGTAAAGCAGCACCGAGACGCGCATGGGCCAGGCCGCCGGGCCGGAGATCATCGGCTGTGCCGGCCGCTGTGTGAGGACGAGCTGGGTGATGCGGCCATTCGCGCTTGCCACCGACTGCTCCACGATCGGCATGCCCGGTCGCAGGATCCACTGCGCGCCCCACGTCGTGAGGTCACGCTTCGCTGCACCACCCACCGCGCGCAGCAGGTCGCGCCAGGTCGCATTGCCGTACGCATGGCTCGTGAGGAAACGACGGATACCCAGCTGGAATGCCGTGTCGCCCACCAGGTAGTTCAGCTGCCGCAACACGCCCGGCGCCTTGTTGTAGACAATCGGACCGTAATTGCTCTTTGCCTGCTCCAGGTTGTCCAGCGACTGCCAGACCGGTGTCGTGCCGGCCGTGGCATCGGTGCCGTAGGCCACCGGCTTGTTGTTGAGGTAGAAGGTCTTCCACGCATTCGCCGCCGGCGTCATGTCGGCCTGCATCTTCGCCGCCATGTACGTCGCAAAGCCCTCCTTGAGCCAGAGGTCATCGAACCAGCGCATCGTCACGTAGTCGCCGAACCACTGGTGCGCGATCTCGTGGTAGATCGTGGCCTGCCGGCCCAGCGTCTGCGCGATGGTGGGCCGCTCGCGGTAGATGAAGCTCTGCTCGTTGTAGAACACCGCCCCCGGATGCTCCATGCCGCCGAACGGAAATGCCGGTGCCAGCAGAAAATCGTACTTGCCGAATGGATACGGCACACCGAACCAGTCACCCAGCCATCGCAGGGCCTGCGTGTTCATGGCGATCAGCGTGTCGGACTCCGCTTCCTTCAATCGTGAGGCGCGCAGCAGCATGCGTACATCGACAGGAGGCGCATTGGGTGCAATGGCCTGCGAGCGCGTCACCGACGTATACGGACCGGCCGCGAAGGCGATCAGGTATGTGCTGATCGGCTGCGTTGGTGCAAAGTGATGCGTGACCTGCGACGCCGCGGTATCAGCATGCGTCGCCGCGCCATTCGCCAGCACCGTCCAGCGTGCCGGCGCCGTGATGCGCAGCGTGACACGTGCCTTCAGGTCCGGCTGGTCGAAGCAGGGAAAGAGCAGGTGCGCGTCCGACGGTACCAGCAGTGTGTAGAGATAGTCCTCACCATCGGTAGCGTCGCGCGAGCGGATGATGCTGGCACCCGCTGCCGCGATGGGCGTCTCGAATGTCACCCTGATCGTATTTTCTCCAACGCGTGCATGCGACGCCGGAATGCGCAGGTGCGCACGATTCCAGAGTGCCGGATCATTCACCGGCAGCGCGCGACCGTTCGCGATCACCTGCGTGACGGCGAGCCCACGGAAATCCAGGATCACCTCGCGCGCTGTGCGCTGCGTGAAGCGCACGACGACGGTGCCGCGCGCCGTATCGGAGCGGGTGACATCCAGCGCGAGGTCGTAGTGTACGCCGCGAATGTGCGACGCGCGCTCCATCGCCAGCACATGCGGCACACCGGGTGCCAGGCGCGCATCTGCTGCGACCGATGGCGAGAATGCCAGTGACGCGGACTGCGCGCTGCCCTGCCGCGCGACCGTGGTCAGGAGCAGGGCCCAAGCGGCAAGGGCGCGCCTCACGGCGCTACGATTTCCGGCAGCGTGATCACCGGCTGCCCACTGGCACGACGCGCCGCGTTCAGCTGCGCGAGTCCGGTGGTGCGCATCGCAGTCCAGCGGGACATTGCCGTGATGCCGAGTGCGCGCGATGCGGTACTTGCTGCGACCTGCACCGCCGTCGGCGCCACGTCGGCACCCTGCATCGCGTTCGCGGCCGACATCATCGCCGTGGCCGCACCAGCAAGCGTTGGCGATGCCACCACACCACGCCGGCGCGCCCGTGGCCGACCTGCCGCCGATGCGGGTGCCAGTGAATCCAGCCGTGCGGCGAACACCTGCTCATCGGCGCCGGTCATGCCGTTCAGCGCTGTCCGCAACGCGCGGGCCTGCCGATGCGCGGCATGCGCGGCATGTGCACCCGTCCACAGCTCGCGCGACAATGTCGCGAGCTGCGTGAGAGCCGCAGGCGACGTCTTCACGCGCGGGTCCAGCGCGAGGCGCATCGGCTGCGTGTAGCGCGTGCCGTCCACCGTCAGGCGCACCGTGTACATGCCCGGTGGCGCCCATGGCGACTCGATGGTGGGATAGGTCGCATGCGGCACCGCTCCCTTCGCCTCTTCGTCATTCACCTCGGTCGCGCTTTGCATCGGCAGCGGATCGAGCTGCAGATCCCAGCTGAAGCGATGCATGCCGGCGGCCGTCGAGAGCCGGATCGGCTTCGCCTGCCAGTACAGCGGCACGTTGCAGAACGGCGCGGTCGGTGTGGCCTGGCAGACCTTGTCGTAGGCCACCGGATCCGTCGCGGGATGCGGCTCGAGCGCGAGGTCGGCGCTGGAGTAATGCCGGACGACGGCACCCGCCGCGTCCACGATCTCGAGCGTCACCGGCGCCGATGCGGCTGTCGCCAGCCGATAGTCGATGATGCCGCCGGGCAACGGATTGTCGCCATGCGGCACATCGATGGGCCACGGCGTGGGATCGTTGCCGGCGAACCGCACACGCACCGCCGTCGTCGGCTTGAAGAGGTACGCCGTCGCCGCCGCACGCGACTCGGCGGCCTGCCGCAATGTCGTGATGTTGTCCAGAATCCAGAAGCCGCGACCATGCGTGCCGATCACGAGATCTGCGCACAGGCAGGTGCTGTCGTCCTTGACCTGCAGGTCGCGCACGGCGATCGCCGGCATGTCCAGGCGCAACGATTCCCAGTGATCGCCATCGTCGTACGACACCCAGACCTGTCGGTCCGTTGCGGCGTACAGCAGGCCCTTCCGACGCGGGTCCTCGCGAATGGAGTTCGCTGCAGCACCGCCGGCGATGCCGGTGTTGATCTCGGTCCACGTCTTTCCGCCGTCGTGCGTGCGGATGAAGTGCGGGTTCATGTCGTCCAGGCGCAGCGTGTTCGCGGCGGCGTAGGCCGTCTGCGAATCGAAGTGGCCGGCGTCCATGTTGTAGATGCGCGTCCACGGCTTGAGGCCGGCGGGTGTGACGTTCGTCCAGGTCGCGCCGCCGTTCATGGTCACATGCACTGCGCCATCATCGGTGCCCGTCCAGAGCACGTTCACGTCACGCGGCGACAGCGCCAGCGCCGTGATTGCGCCGGCCGGTGCCACCGTCACGCTGCTCGCATACATGCCGGCACTCGCGGGCACATCCCACGTCTGTCGCGTGAGGTCACCGCTGATGCGCGTCCAGCGCTTCCCGTGATCCAGCGTTTTCCACACCGCGTTCGAGGCGTAGAACAGCATGTCCGGCCTGACCGGCGAGAAGTGCAGCGGCATGGTGCGCACGTTGCGGCTGAAACCTTCCATGTTCGGGCCGACATACGTGGTCTGCGCCGTGCGACGGTTGTACAGCGACACGTTGTTGCGCATGCTGCCGAACACGAGGTCGGGATCACGCGGATCGGGGGCGGCGACACCGTACTCCTGGATGTTCACCGGATGCCAGTCGTGAAACGTGATCATGCCGTCATCAGACCGGCTCGCGACGCAGGCCGATCCCGAATCCTGCTGACCGCTGCAGACGCGATAGGGAAAGGCGTTGTCGGTCGTCACGTGGTACATCGCTGCCGTGGGCTGCGTGTAGAAGTTGCTCCACGACACCCCGCGGTTGGCCGAGATCACGGCGCCCTGGTCCGAGACCGCAATGATCACCTGGGTGTCGGTCGGGTTGATCCAGATCTTCTGGTAGTCGTCGCCCCCCGGTGCGCCGCGCACGGCGGTCCACGAGTAGCCCGCATCCTCCGTGCGCCACATCACGACCGACGCGCTGTAGACCACGTTCTCGTTCTTCGGGTCCACGTACAACGTGGGCAGGTCGCCGCCGCCGATGCGCGCCATTGGACGATTGTCCGTCATGCGCCCCTGCGCACTGGGCATGCCGGGCATCTGCACCGAGATCGCCCAGTGCGCGCCGGCATCGGCCGACTTGTAGAATGCGACTGTTGCCGGCGTGGTGGCACTGGGCAGGCTCGCGACGGCGGCGTACAGCACCTTGGGGTTGCTGGTCGCGATGGCGAGGTTGGCCTGGTTCAGCGTCGGCAGGCCGTTGGTGAGCTGCGTCCACGTGGTGCCGCCATCCACCGACTTGAACACGCCACCCGCGCCGCTGAAGCCCTGGCCCTCGATGAAGCTCTGCTGCTGCTGCCAGAGTGTCGCATAGAGCACGTTCGGGTTCGCCGGATCCATGCGGATGTCGTTCGCGCTGGTGTATTCGTCGCGGAACAAGACGCGCTCGAACGACTGGCCGCCATCGGTCGAGCGGAAGACGCCACGCTCGGTGTTGGGACCGTACGGATGCCCGAGCACCGCCACGAAAAGCCGGTCCGGATTGCGCGGGTCCACCTCGATGTGCGCGATCATCTGGCTCTGGCGCAGGCCGAGGTGGGTCCAGGTCGCGCCGGCGTCAATCGATTTGTACATGCCATCGCCCACTGCGAGGTCAGGGCGGATGATTCCGGCGCCGGTACCCACGTAGATCACATTCGGGTTCGATGCCGCCACACCAATCGCCCCGATGCTGCCTGTGCCTTCCTTGTCGAACAGCGGCACCCAGTTGTTGCCATAGTCGGTGGATCGCCACACGCCGCCGTCGTCGAAGCCGACGTAGGCGACGTTCGGCTGGCTCGGGACCCCAGCCACAGCGCGGGCACGACCGGCGCGCACCGGGCCGATGTGACGCCAGTGCATGCCCGACGTGATGTCAGCCGGCTGTTGCGCGAGGGTGAGCGCCGGAAGCGATGCAGTGCAAACGAGCGCGACGAGGGCATGACGAAACAGGGACGAGCGCACGAGGACCGATCCGGTAGGGAGACGGGATGACGACGGTTCAGCGAGTGGTGGTGCCGCCGGAACATGCGCTGCTGCACCGTCGCTGTCGCGCCGCGGGTCGTGTCGCGTGCCGTCGGGCCCGTGGTGTGCCGATGTTTTTCCTGTATCGACCTGGTTCACGAGCAGCGGGCCGACGAATCAATTTCCGGCGTGCTGGGGCGCCAGGGTTCCGGAACGCGTCGGCTCGCGCGACGCTGGCACGACATCGGGCACGCGTCGCGCTCCGATCATCAGGATCAGTGCCGCCACGATCAACGTGCCCATCGCCACGGTCAGCGTGGTCGCGTGCGCAATGCCGCCGATGATTGGCGGGCCGACCATGAAGCCGACGTAGCCGATGGAGCTGACCGACGCGATTGCGGCGGCCCGGCTGACACCCGGAATTCGCGTTGCCGCGTTGTACAGAATCGGCACGACGGTCGCGAGGCCGACACCCACCAGTGCAAAGCCGGCGATGGCCGCCCACGGCCGCGCCACCAGCAGCACCAGCAGCATCGCGGCCGCTGCCAGCGCGGGACCGGCCAGCAGCATGATGCGCTCGGAGACACGTGCGCGCACCGAGTCACCGGCAAATCGCATCAGGGCCGTCGCGCCGGCAAACGCCACATACGCAAGCGCCGCACGCTCCTGTGGTGCGCGCAACTCCTGGTTCACGTACAGCACGCTCCAGTTGTACATGACGCCCTCCGCCAGCATGCCGAAGCAGATCAGCATGCCGATGAGCAGCAGCGTCCCCTTGGGCCAGGTGAAATGCGCCTGCGCCACGTCACGCACAGGCTGCGCGGCCAGCATCCCGCGCGACGAGAAGGCGATGCTGCCCACGACAAACGTGCCGACGCAGGCGAGCTGCACCGATGGCGTGATCGCTGCGCGAAGCATTGTCGCGGCCGATGCGGCGCCGATCATCGCACCCAGGCTGAACATGCCATGAAAGCCGCTCATCACCCCGCGGTTGCTCAGCGCCTCCAGCGTGGTCCCCTCGGCGTTGATCGCGACATCGAACACGCTCTCGCTCGCGCCGAACAACAGCATGACCGGCAGCAGCGTCCAGACCCCCGGCATCACCAGCGAGAGGCCCAGTGCCAGGCAAAACCCGGTACCCGCCAGGACCGACGTCATGCGCGCGCCCAGCGCGCCGACCAGTCGTCCGGCAATGAACAGCGTGAGCAGTGAGCCGATGCTCGTGGAGAGCAGCACGAGCGCAAGCATCCGCTCGTCGAGCGCATAGTGCGCCTTCACGGTGGGCACGTGCACGCCCCAGACGCCGACCACGAAACCAAGGTTCAGGAACTGTGCGCGAGTCGCCCAGCGGGCCCTCGACAGCTCGGACCTGGGCGCGCGGCTGGATTGCGGAAGAACGGCGGACATGACGACCGTCGGTCGCTGAAGGTGGCGAGGAACGCGAGTGCACGAAACTGCACGAATCTGCACGTTCGTGCAAGTGTGCGAGATCAAGATCGTGTAACTTTCGCGCATGGCACATCCCAAGACACCAGGCACGGCTCAGTCTGACGACAGCCCGCGATTCGCCCAGGAACGTCAGGCCCGCATTGCAGCGACTCTGCGCGAGCAAGGTCGCGTCGAAGTTTCGGCGCTGGCCGCCGAGTATGGGCTGTCCGAGGATACCATCCGCCGCGACCTGCGGCTGCTGGCGTCGCGTGGACTGGTGCAGAAGACGCATGGCGGCGCCGTCGCGCTCTACACCACCGCGGCGTCGCTGATCGTCGCGGTGCCGGCGACCATGCTCTTCAATATGCTCAACGCGCGGGCCAACCGCTTCGTCGCCCGGGTCGCCAGCGCCGGCGATGAACTGATCGAACGCTTGCAGATCCTCCATGGCGAAGGCGTCCGTCCGCGGCGCGGCATGGCGATGGCGGCCGGCGCCGAAGCCGACGTCGCCGATGAACGCGAGTTGGACGCCGAGGCCGATGCGCCGCCGCCCCGCCCTGCTTCGCGCCGCCCCGGTGCGCGTCCGCCCCAATCCAGGACCTAGGTCAGGATCCTGCGATGCGCATTCCCAGAAAGCAGGCCAACCAGGCCATCCTGTCTGGCAACCTCGTCAGCTTCACCGACATCGCCTTCAGCGTGGTGCTGTTCTTCATGGTGGCGGCCACCTTCGCCAAAAGCCACGCCCTGAAGGTCGAGCTGCCGGGCAGCGAATCCGGCGCCGTCGACCAGTCCCAGCAGACGATCACCGTGCAGGCCGACGCCAACCAGGTGGTCCTCGATGGGGCGCAGACATCCCTGTCCGATCTCTCCGCCGCGCTCCAGGGCAAGCTGCAGGGCCGTACCCGCCCCGAGGACAAGGTGGTCGTGCTGATGACCGCCGACGACATTTCTTTCCAGCGCAACGTCGAGTTGATGCACGCCATCCGCAGCGCCGGCGGCGAAGTCGCGATCATGTACGAGGAGGTCCAGTGAGGATCCCCGCTCGGCGCATGCCCTCGATGGCGGAAGTGAACCTGGTCAGCCTGGGCGACATCGCCTTCAACTGCATCATCTTCTTCATCCTCACCACCAGCTTCATCAAAGGCAGCCGCAACGTCGAATTGCCGAAACTGCCGCCGGCCGAAAAAAGCCCGGGCACCATCGCGGTGACTCTGGACGCCGACGCGCGCATCCAGCTCGACGGCCAGGACATCGACAACGCCGCCGACGGGAGGCGCCACGATCGGCACCGCACATGCGGCCGCCTCGACCAGCGCGTTGGGAAACCCCTCGTTCTCAGAGGTGAGCACCGCAATGTCGAACAGCTGTTGAGGCAGCGGAGTATTGAGCAGCGCACCAGTG
>ENA-OFCF01000415-OFCF01000415.1-metagenomes-genome-assembly--contig:-NODE-415-length-19179-cov-4.721868_pt1 | contig 19179 bp, 15 predicted proteins | sample MGYA00153387_OFCF01 | MGnify analysis MGYA00153387
CCACCGCGCGAGTATCCGGGGTGAGGCATTGCGTGACGTGACACAGTGATCCGGTGGAGTTCTCAGAAGTTGTCCGCAAACGTCGGATGTTTCGTCGCTATGACCCGGACCGCCCGGTGCCGGCCGGGGTCATCGACACCGCGCTGGGCAACGCGATCCGGGCGCCCAGCGCCGGGTTCAGCCAAGGCTGGGACTTCCTGGTCCTCACCAAACCCGAGGAACGACAGGCCTACTGGTCCGCGACAACCGACCCCGACGACGAGCCGGAAGATGCCGCCGGCATCGTCGATGCCGTTCTGGCCATCGCGATCGACGTCGAAGGTTGACACGATCACCACCTGTCCACCGCCGGTCTGGAGGCTTGTCGGCAGCACCTTGCTGACCGTGAGGCCCTTGAGGCGATCGCTGCCGAGCACGCGCCACGTGTCGCCGCCGTCGTTGCTGAACAGCAGGCCGTTCTCGAAGCCGCCGACGCCACCGAAGCTGCTGGTACGACCGATACCGGCATACACCACCTCGCTCGACAACGGGCTGATGGCGAGGCTGCTGATCGCGGCGGCGGTAAATGTCACGCTCGCCCCGGGCGCCACGCTGAAGGCGAGCGGCTGCGTGGTGAAACTGGGAGGTGGCGTGAAGGAAAGGACGCCGGAATTGCTCGTGCTGGCCACCGGCGCCGGCTCGCTCGTGCTGTCGCACGTCAACGATGCAGGGTTCTGGCTGATCAAGGAATTCTTCAACATGACGGTGCCGCAGACGCTTCGGACATGGACAGTCGCGGAGACCATCGTCGGCGTCGCGGGACTGGCATTCACGCTGCTGCTTGCCGCGTTGCTGTAGGCTGTGTATCGGACCCTGCTCGTTGCCGCTGCCTTTTCCCGAGAACTCCATGCGTCACCACGCCACGCTGTTTCGCGCGCTGCTCGTTGCCGGCCTCTGGGGGTGCAGCACGCAGAGCACTCCGCCGGTGACCCCGTCCAGCGGCGCGTCGCGTCTGCCCGTCGACAATTGGCTGGACGTCACCGCCACACTTGCCGAAGGGCGCACACCTGTCTACGACGGTGATGCACCGATGGTGTTCACATTCCTCAAGGACATGCGGAAGGGCGACGCGCTCACGCTCTCCACGTACGCCCTTGGCGCGCACAGCGGCACGCACATCGATGCGCCGATGCATTTCGTGAAGGATGGCGCCTCGATCGACAAGGTGGACGTCGCGGCCTTCATCGGTTCCGCACGCGTCATCGAGATCGCCGACAGCGTGCAACAGATCAACGCCGCCGAGTTGAACCGGCATGACTGGAAGGGCGCCGAGCGCATCCTCTTCAGCACGCGTAGCACCGTACGCGGATGGATGGACTCCTCCACCTTCCATCGTGACTTTGCGTACATCACCGAGGACGCGGCGCAGCTCCTCGCCACGGCCGGCGTGAAGCTCGTCGGCGTGGATTACATCTCGGCGGAGCAGTTCGCCGCGCCGGCACCGCGCGCGCACCAGATCCTGCTCGGTAAGGGTATCCCGATTGTCGAGGGGCTGGATCTGCACCGGACGTCTGCCGGTGACTACGACCTGATCGTGCTACCCATGAAGGTCGCTGGGCACGAGGGTGCGCCTGCCCGCGCAATCATGCGCTCCGTCAACACGGGAATCTCCGGTGCGTTCTGACGAGGTGCCACTGTGCACAAGTCGACATGCCGCATGTTACGCACCGCAACACCGCCGACCGCGCGAGAACTGGACGCGGTGCGGCGGTCTCGTACATCATGCAACCTGCGAGAGGGTCAGGCGCTCAGACGGCGAGTAATTCCTCGACCGCCTCGCGCGCCGACTTCGACTTCTGTCCGCGCAGGCGGGCCCCCGGCGCGAGCCCGATCATGTCGGCGACAATCTTGCCCGAGCCCATGACACCCGGCAGCCCCGCGCCGGGATGCGTGCCGGCTCCCGCGAAATAAAGGTTGGGGATGTCTTCGCTCATGTTGTGCGGACGCAAGTATGCCGACTGAAACAGCGTCGGCTCCACGCCGAATGCGCTGCCAAGGTGACTGTTCAGCGTGTCACGGAAGTAGCGCGGATCCACATGATGCTCGGACACGATGCGCGACTTCAGGCCAGGCAGGTACCGCTCGTCGAGGTAATCCATGATGCGATCGGTGTACTTCTGGTGCGCCGCCGCCCAGTCTGTGTCACCGCCGAGATGCGGCACCGGCGACAGCACGTACCAGGCGTCGTCTCCCTCTGGTGCCAGCGATGGATCCGTGACCGTGGGACGGTGCAGGTACAGCGAAAAGTCATCCGACAGGTGCTTGCGGTCGAAAATATCGCCCAGCAGACCCTGGTAGCGCGGGCCCATCAGGATCTCGTGATGGGCGATGTCCGGCCACATGTCGCGCGTGCCACGCGTGCCGAAGTAGCTCACGAACAGGCCCATGGAGTAATCGAGCTTCTTCAGTCGCGTATCGGTGTTCTTCGGGCGGAACTCCGGCTTCACCAGCTTCATGTAGCTGTTCGCGACATCGCCGTTGCAGACGACGGCATCGGCTGTGATACGATCGCCGTTCACCAGCACCACGCCCGTTGCGCGGCGCGTCGTGGGATCGACGGCCACTTCGGCAACCTCGGCGTTCAGCCGCAGGGTCCCGCCAATGTTCGTGAATGCACTCAAGAGTCCCCGCACCAGTGCACCCGTGCCGCCCATCACGAAGTGCACGCCCCACTTCTGCTCCAGCGTGTGCACCAGCGTGTACAGGCAGCTGGCCTGGAACGGGTTGCCGCCGATCAGCAGCGGATGAAAACTGAACACCTGCTGCAGCCGCGGATCCTTGATGTACTTGAAGACGAATGCAGTGACGGATCGCTGCGCCTGCAGCATCGCCAGCTTGGGCGCAACCTTCAGCATGCTGCCCACGGTGCTGAACGGCTGATCCACCAGCGACATGCCGGCGGCAAAGACCTTTTCCGTCTCGGCGAAGAACTTTTCGTAACCGGGAATGTCGTCCGGGTTGAAGCGCCGGATTTCATTCAACACGCTCTCGCGTTCGCCGTTGTAGCGGAAGACGGTGCCGTCCTCGAAGCGGACGTTGTAGAACGGGTCGATGGGGACGATCTGGACATGATCGCTCGTCTTCGCACCGGCGGTGGCGAAGATGTCGTCGATCATCCATGGCGCGGTGATGATGGTCGGTCCGCCGTCAAACTGGAAACCGTCACGCTCAAAGACGTACGCCCGCCCGCCGGGCTTGTCGAGCTTTTCGACGATCGTGACCTGGTGACCTTGTGCCTGCAGGCGGACTGCGGCGGACAAACCACCGAATCCGCTGCCGATGACGATGATGTTCATGCGGGATATCTCAGGAATTGCGCACGGGCTTCAACGGCTCGCGCGCAGGTGCATCAGGTGGCAGACGAACGCAGCGCTGAGTGCGAGCGCCAGCGTCCATGCGGGCCAGCCAGCCGCGAGAGCGCGACAGGCGAGCGTAAAGCCGGCGCCGGCCCCAAGAAACGACGCCAGCTGGGGCAGCGGCAAACCGCGTCCGGTGCGGCGAGTCCATCGGGAAAGCAGGGCGCCCTCGATGACCAGCAGCGCCAGAATCGCATCGTACAGCGCAGGCGCACGGAGCCAGTCAAGCACCGGGCAACCGACTGGTTTTCATCGTCCTGCGACTGCGACGTCTCCGCGCGCGCTGCTCGGACGAGTCGCGCTGCCAACAGGCTGCGGCCCCTTCCGGAGCGCAAGGAACAACGGAATCGCCATCGCGATTGCGCCCAGCACAAACGCTGCCCAGAGGCCGCGACCGATGCAGATGCCAAGCGGCAGCACGGCATTCACCGCGTACAGCGCGAGCGGGAATTTCGACGGTGAGACGTCGCGTGCCCAGCGTGTCGGTGGCACGATCATCAGCATCACACGGGCGACCACGATGCCCGTTAGCAGCCAGCCCAGCCAGTTCGTGAGCGGCATGCCATAGAAATGCCCGCCGATCAGGATGTTCTGCCACAGCGGCATGCCCTCGAGCGACGGAAGATGCCAGAGCCAGTGCACGCTGGCCACCATTGCCGGATCCATCGACACGTCCCACGCCGTCAACACCAGCCCTGCCACCAGCGACCACCACCAGCGGCTCGTGTTGTCATCTTTTGCGGGCAGGATGCGGCCGCAGATCGCCAGCGAGCAATACAACATGAAGAACCAGGAGGTCGGAATGTTGAACGGCACGAGGCCGAACACCTTGTAGCCCAACTGGTTCGTGTAGCTATACGGGCCGAACGGCAATCCAGTGCTGGTGCCGAGCAATTCGGAGCCGAGCGAGATGCCGAAGCTCGTCACGAATACGAGGATGGCGGTGCGGCGTCCCAGTCGACCAATGGAATGCAGCAATCCGGCCAGGGCGCCAAGTACCACCGTAGTCTGGCCACCCCACTTGTAGCCGAACATCATGATCTTCTGGTTCGACGGCGTCTGCAACCATTCCGGGAACGGAGGCGACAGAAAGGTCGCAAACGCCAAGCCGGAGAAAAACATCATGGCGCTGTGCGCCAGCAGGCATGCCAGAGCCACGCGCATCAATGGCGTGCTGTCGTCCTGTGGCATATGAGTGGCAACCGTCACGTGCAGTTCCTCGAGTCGAAGCAGCGGAAGTTACGTCAGCATGACGCACGTTGGAGCGCGCGTCAATCGGACAGCAAAACAGCTCAAGCCAGTCGGACGAGCTCCTCGGACTGGACCGGCTGAGCCGGCTCCCACTCGAGTTGCGGGCCGGCATCCACCGGGTGAGGATGTCGAAGCTGTGTCACTGGTCGCGTGCGCCAGACGCGCGCCAGCACATTCAGTCGCGCAGATGTGTTCAGACGCGCACGCTGTCTCAAGCTGTCGAACCCGATTCGTTCGACAGCACCAAGAATATTGCTGTATCCGATCGCACACGCCCACGCGCAGCGCTGGGCATCGGGCGAGAGCAACGGGATACCAGGCATCGCCGCTTCATAAAGGGCACGTGCACGCTCAACCTGATGCGTCATGAAGCGCTGCCAACGCGGATCTGTTGCAACGAGCGAGCCGTCGAGGATCTCGGCAGCAGACAGGCCAAACGCCGCCAGGTCGTGCAGCGGCAGATAGCATCGCCCGCGGCGTGCATCCTCGCCCACATCGCGCAGGATGTTGGTCAGCTGCATTGCGAGGCCAAGGGTCCGCGCGTACCGCAACGCAACTGCGCGGACCTGCGCGTCACCCTGCACGCCGAAAACCCAGGTGCACATCTCGCCAACAGACGCCGCGACGCCTTCGCAGTAAGCCGCCAGCTCCGGCCATGTCTCATAGCGCACGGGCTTCAGGTCCATCGCCACGCCGTCCAGCAGCTCGGTCAGCACGGCGGCGGGCACGTCGAACGCGCTCATGGCTCGATGCAGCTCGCTGAAGACGGGGTCGTCCGGTTGCCCTGCAAGCGTCGCCGACAGCTTCCGCTCATGATCGGCGAGCGCCGCAATCACCTCGGGGTCGGCCTCGAGCCCGCCGCACCGGGCACGATCGGCGCGATCGACGATGTCATCAGCCACACGACAGAATGCGTACAGCGCAAAGGCAGCACGACGCTTCCGTCGGGGCAGGAAGATGCTTGCCAGGTGGAACGTGCGTGCGTGCTGACGCACGATGCACTGGCATACCTGCGCATCACGATCACTCATCGCGGGACAGCGGGTCAGGGGTGAGGGCGACGACGGCCAAGCTTCACTGCGAGCTGAACGCGGGCACGTACATGAAGTTTCCCAGCAGGATGGAAACGGGGCCGCATGCCGTCGCCGACAATCAGCCCCGATTTCACAAGCTACCCCATCCAGGGTGCGGAATGAGTGCCAAGTGTCCGTGAGTCAGTTTCGTGCGCCTGCCACGAGGCGCAACGCTGCGCCGACCGGATTGAAGCCCAGTTCCAGCGCCTTGCCAACTACGCTCAGCTACACCCACCGATCGGTGCGAATGCCGTCTTCAGCCTTCGGTCGACGCCGCCAAACACCGCAGCGACCGCCGTGAACGGCATGTCTGCGCTTCTCTGCTCGCGCAATGCTGCACCAGCTCGGTCCAGCACCGAGTCACCCCGGCGCGACATGGCCAGCTTTGTTACCCAGGCCCCCTGGTGAGTCGGCTGTACTGGTTGGAGATGTCGCGGCGAGCGCAAAGAGAGACAGCACGAAGCAGACGCCGACAGCAGTCGTGAAGTGATCCGGGAGGAGAGGGCGGCGGAGCGGATGCACGCTGGCCCCGAGCTGCACGGGCGGGGCTGCCCGCGTACGGGCCGGACCTGCAGATGGCAGACGGCAAGCGCACAGCCTGGTCTCACTGCAATTTTCCTTCAATGCCAACGCCGGGACTCGAACCCGGACACCGTGAGGTACCAGATCCTAAGTCTGGCGTGTCTACCAATTCCACCACGTCGGCGTACTGCATGGAAGCTACAGTGTCGCGGGTCACACGCGGACTGCGAAAACGGCGCCGCCCGCTCTGCAGGTGGCGCCGTCATGACGACTGACGTGAACTGTGCAGGAGACTACTTGCTGCCCACCCGCACGGTTTCGATGCGGTTGGTCTGCGACTGCACGTTGTAGACCCCTAACGTGATCACGTCACCGCCCTTCAAGCCGTTCAGCGCCGCCTGCAATTCCGATGTGGTGCGCACCGCGCGACGCGGCCGCGGATAAATCACCTCGGTAATGATGTCGCTGCCGGCGAACAGCTTGCTGCGCGCCCCGCTCGTCACTTCGACATCCGTCACGCGCACGCCTTTCACGGTGGCCGGCACACGACCCTCGCGCACGAAGGTGTCCGAAAGCGCTTCGACGGTGATGCCCAGCTTGTCGGCCGACACGCCCTTCGACGTCTCCAAATCAGTCGCAGTCGGAGCGGTCGCGGCTGCAACGACTGTTGGCTCGCCCGGCGCCTCCGCCAGTTTCACTCGGAACGTTTTCCTGTCGCCGAAGCGCATCACGTCCACCGAAACTACGTCGCCCGGCTTCTTCATCCTGACGATGCGCTGCAGCGCGCCGACACGATCCACCGGCGTACCTTCGATTGCAATGATAACGTCACCCGGTTCCAGGCCCGCGATTTTCGCCGGGCTGGCCGTCTTGCCGTCGGTCGAGAAATCACCGACGGTCACGCCGGCAATCTTTGCCAGCTGTGCCGCCTTGGCCTCCTCGGCCGTGACGTCCTTGATCTGGATGCCGAGTACCGCACGCCGCACACGTCCATGCGCGATCAGGTCGTCCGCGACGTTCTTCGCGAGCGAGATCGGGATTGCGAAACCATATCCGCTGTAGTAGCCGGTCTCGCTGGCGATCATGCTGTTGATGCCGATGACCTCACCACGCGCATTCACCAGCGGACCGCCGGAGTTGCCCGGATTGATCGCCGCATCCGTCTGGATGAAGTCGGTGATGGCGTAGCGATTCTCGAGCGCACGCGAAAGCTGCGGACCGCCACGTCCCTTGGCGCTGATGATGCCGGCAGTGACGGTGAAGTCCAGCCCGAGTGGGTTGCCGATAGCCAGCACCCAGCTGCCGATGCGTGCCGCGGCGTCGTCGCCGAAGGTGAGCGTCGGCAGGCTGCTGCCCTCGATCTTGATCACGGCCACGTCGGTCGTCGGATCCTTGCCGATCACTTTCGCGCTGAATTCACGGTGATCCGTGAGGATGACCTTGATGCGGTCCGCATCGCCCACCACATGGTTATTGGTGAGGATGTAGCCCGACGGCGTGATGAGGAAACCTGTTCCGCTGCCTTCCATCGGTTGGCGCGGCTGTCGACCCTGAAACTGATTGAAAAACTCCTCCATTCCGGGCGGCACGTTCGTAGGACGGCGAGCCTGTGTCTGGCGCGGCGCATCCTTCTCGACCTGAATGGAAACGACAGCGGGCGTCACGCGCTCCGCGACATCAGCGAAACCCGGCGATCCACCATCGTCCCGCGGGCCGCTGGCAGCGCGCGATCCGGAGCGCGCCGTCTGCGCGAAGCTCGACTGCGGCATCTCGAAGACTGTCGCGATGCCCAAACCACCTGCAAATGCCGCCATTACGGCGCCGGCGACTTTAGCGCGTGTCATCATGCTCATAGCGTGCTCACGGATCCGGGAAGAGTCGTTCGTCGATACCCTATCAGAACCACAACAGTTTCCTCGTCGTTCCGGCCATCGCGCATCGTAACGCCCGACTCGGTTCCTCGGACGGGCACGCCCTCATTCCGCATGCCGGAATGAGGGCGTGCCCGCGGTGCTGCCCAGCGGACGGTCGACTTACTTCTTGTCGTCCACGATCTCGTAATCCGCTTCGACCACATCCTCGGTCTTCGTGGCACCATCGGCGGCAGGCTCCGAGGCCGGCGGTGCACCGGCATCCGTCGCGGACTGCGCATACAACGACGCACCCGCCTCGCTGTAGATCCGACTCAATTCGTCCTGCGCCGACTGGATTTCGGCAACATCCTCGCCTCGCAATGCCTTGCGTGCACGTTCGACGGCGGCATCGAGCTTCTCCTTCGTCTCGGGGGCGAGGCGATCAGCCCACTCCTTCGCATTCTTCTCGACGTCGTACGTCATGCTGTCGAGACGATTCCGTGAATCGATGCTCTCACGGCGCTTCTTGTCTTCCTCGGCGTTCTTCTCGGCATCCTTGACCATGCGATCGACCTCGCCTTCCGACAAGCCGCTCGATGCCTCGATGCGGATCTTCTGCTCCTTGCCGGTCGTCTTGTCTTTGGCCGTCACGTGCAGGATGCCGTTGGCGTCGATGTCGAAGACCACCTCGACCTGTGGCTGGCCACGCGCTGCCGGCGGAATGCCTGTCAGCTGAAACTTGCCGATCGTCTTGTTGTACGTGGCCAGATCGCGCTCGCCCTGCAGCACATGGATCTCGACCTGCGTCTGGTTGTCGTCTGCGGTGCTGAACGTCTCGGACTTCTTGGTCGGAATCGTGGTGTTGCGTGGAATCAACGTCGTCATCACGCCGCCGAGGGTCTCGATGCCCAGCGAGAGCGGCGTCACGTCGAGCAGCAGCACGTCCTTCTGCTCGCCGGTGAGCACCGCTCCCTGGACGGCCGCGCCGATGGCCACCACCTCGTCGGGATTCACGCCCTTGTTCGGCTCCTTGCCGAAGAACTTCTTGACGGTTTCCTGGATTTTCGGGATGCGCGTCGAGCCACCGACCAGCAAAATCTCGTCGATCTCACCGGGCTTCAGGCCTGCGTCAGACAGCGCCTTCTCCATCGGTGGAATGCATCGCGCAATCAGGTCGTCCACGAGCTGCTCGAACTTGGCGCGCGTGAGCGAGTAGTTCAGGTGCTTCGGGCCGCTGGCGTCCGCCGTGATGAACGGCAGGTTGATGTCGGTCGACTGGGTGCTCGACAACTCCATCTTCGCCTTCTCGCCGGCTTCCTTCAGGCGCTGCAACGCCATCGGGTCCTTGGACAGGTCGATGGCCTGATCCTTCTTGAACTCGGCTACGAGCCAGTCGATCACGCGCTGGTCGAAGTCGTCGCCGCCCAGATGCGTGTCGCCGTTGGTGGACTTGACCTCGAACTGGCGCGAGCCGTCGACGTCATACAATTCCAGCACCGAGATGTCGTAGGTGCCGCCGCCAAGGTCGAATACGGCGACCTTCTCGTCCTTCTTCTTGTCGAGGCCATACGCCAGCGCGGCAGCCGTCGGCTCGTTGATGATGCGGAGCACATCGAGGCCGGCAATCTTGCCAGCATCCTTGGTGGCCTGACGCTGCGAGTCGTTGAAATACGCCGGCACCGTGACGACGGCCTTCGTCACGGAATGTCCGAGGTAATCCTCGGCAGTCTGCTTCATCTTCTGCAGGATCATCGCGGAGATCTCGGGCGGCGTGTAGCGCTTGCCCTGGATCTCGACGCTCACGAGATCATTCTGGCCGGCGACGATCGTATACGGCACGCGTCCCCGCTCCTGCGTCGCCTCCGAGGTCTTGCGGCCCATGAAACGCTTGATCGAGAAGATCGTGTTCGTTGGGTTCGTCACGGCCTGTCGCTTGGCGATCTGTCCGACCAGCCGCTCGCCGTCCTTCGAAAAACCCACGACCGACGGCGTCGTGCGACCACCCTCGGCATTCGGGATCACGACCGGATCCCCACCCTCCATCACGGCAACCACGGAATTCGTGGTACCGAGGTCAATGCCAATCACCTTGTCAGCCATTCGGATTAGTCCTCGAGTGTCGATATCAGCGCGCTCCAAAGCAGAAAGCCGGAGCCTATCGTCGCCGCCGCGCGAGAACTGCGCATACGTGTCGACGTGAATCGCTACGGGGCAAGATCGACACCTCCGATACATGCCGGATTGGCAGTGCGCATCGTCGCTCGCGGCAGGGTGCCGGTCGATCCACTGCCGCCAAGCGCAGTAGCCGTCAAGTCGCGGGTGGTATGGCGCGTTAAGATTCCACTTTCCCCGACTCTCACCCGCGAGCCATGTTCCCGATCGGCGACGAAAACCCGACCGAAAACCGTCCGATCATGACCTGGGCCATCCTTACCGTAATGGTCGGTGCATGGCTGTTCGTGCAGGGTGGGGGAGCCGATGGCACAGCGCTGATCAAGAGCGTATGCGAGTTCGGCCTGGTTCCGGGCGAAGTGACACGTGTGGCACCAGTTGGCATGTCGGTGCCGATGGGAGCGGGCTGGGCTTGCCTGGTGGACCGTTCTGCCGTCAACTGGCTCACGCCACTGACCTCCATGTTCATGCATGGCGGGTGGGGACACCTGCTCGGCAACGCGCTCTTTCTTTGGGTCTTCGGTGACAATGTCGAGGACCTCACGGGACCGCGGCGATTTTTGAGTTTTTATCTCGTCTGCGGGTTGGCCGCTGCCGCGCTGCACGTCGCGCTGCAGCCCGGTTCGCCTATCCCGACCGTCGGCGCGTCAGGTGCGATTTCAGGCGTCATGGGCGGTTACCTGGTGCTGTTCCCACGCCACAGGGTGCGCATGTTCTTCCCGCCCATCTTTCTGTTCCACTTTCCGGCCTGGCTGGTGCTGCTCTGGTGGTTTGCGCTGCAGGTGTTGGCCGGCCTGCCGCAGTTGAACATGCTGCATGCAGACCCGTCGGGCGGCGTTGCCGTCTGGGCGCACGTGGGAGGGTTCGTGGCGGGCGTGCTGCTGATCCGCCGGTTTGCGCTGCCTGACAGGCTTGAGCGCCGCCAGCACCGGCAGCTCGCCGGGCGAGTGCGGTCGTACGTGTAACAGTCCGGTGTCGGATTTCTGTAACGACGCTGTGATCTTCTAAATTCGTCGCAGGGCAGCAGCCGGGGGCTTCGCCGGCGCTCAATACTTTTCTGGAGCTCCTCCTCCGTGCGTTTGATTCCCCGCGATGATCGTTTTTTCGATCTCTTCGCTGAAATGGCCGGTATGCTCGTGCAGTCGGCCAATGTGTTGCAGCAGCTGTTCGCCGAACCTGCCCGCGTGGACGAGTTCACGGCCAACATCAAGAATCTCGAGCATCAGGCCGACCGACTCACGGCCGAGGCGAACCGGAAGGTCGACACGACGTTCGTGACGCCGCTGGATCGTGAGGACATTCATACGCTCGTGACACGCCTGGACAACGTCGTCGACCTGATCGACGGCTGCGCACGCCGCGCCCAGATCTACCGCATCACCGAGGCACGCGACCCGGCGATCCGCATGTGCGCGATCCTCGGCGAAGCTTGCGTGCAGATCCGGGAGGCGGTCGCGTCGATGAAGCGGCCGCAGATGGTCTACGAGCATGGTGTGCGCATCAAGCGACTGGAGGAGCAGGCCGACGCCATCTATCATGAGACGCTCGGGAACCTGTTCGCCGGTACGCCGGATCCGCTGACCGTGATGAAGTGGAAGGACCTGTACGACTCGCTCGAGACGGCGATCGATGAATGTCACTATGTGTCGCTGGCGCTTGAGAGTATCTCGCTCAAGAACAGCTGAGTTGCCGTGATCGCCTATGTCATCGGCATTGTCGTCGTCGCGCTGATCTTTGATTTCATCAACGGATTTCACGACTCTGCCAACTCCATCGCGACGATTGTCGGCACGCGTGTCCTGACGCCGTTCAAGGCGGTGCTTTGGGCGGCGACCTTCAACTTCGCAGCGCTGTTCACGGTGGGCACCGCGGTGGCCAAGGCCATCAGTTCGGGATACGTGGATCCGTCGGCCATTTCGGCCAACGTGATTGCAGCGGCGCTGCTGGGCGCGATCATCTGGAACCTGATCACCTGGTGGTTCGGCATTCCGTCGAGTTCATCGCATGCATTGATCGGCGGCTTTGCTGGTGCCGCGGTGGCGAGCAAGGGATTCGGCGCGCTGAACTGGGGAGCCAAGTGGATCGAGACGCTGTCGGCAATCGTCATCTCGCCGGCGCTCGGTGCCATGCTCGGACTGGGACTCATGGCATTGGTCTATCGGACCTTCGCGAATGTCGCGCCGGGTAAGGTGGATCGACTTTTCCGGCCCGCACAGTTGGTCAGCTCCGCGCTCCTGTCATTGGCACACGGCGGCAACGATGCGCAGAAGACGATGGGCATCATCGTCGGCCTGCTGGCAGCGCCATCGGTGCGCAAGGCGTTCGAGCCTCACACCACGGGACTGCTGAGCAATTTCTACGTGCGCGATACGTCCACGATTCCGTTGTGGGTGGAAATCTCCGCGTATTTTGCAATCTCGCTCGGCACCTTGTTCGGCGGGTGGCGCATTGTGCACACCATGGGGACCCGTATCACGAAGCTGCGCCCGGTGGGCGGATTCTGTGCGGAGACCGGCGGTGCGATCGTCATTCTGTTCGCCTCGAAGTTCGGCATTCCGGTCAGCACTACGCACACGATCACCGGCTCCATCGTGGGCGTGGGCGCCGCCAATCGGGTGCGGGCGGTGCGCTGGGGCCTCGCCGGCAACATCGTCTGGGCATGGATCGTCACGATTCCCGCGGCTGGACTGCTGGCCGGATTGAGCGCACTGTTCTTGAATGCCATCGTCGTAATCGGTCGTCCCGGCTGATTACGCGATGGCCTGCACGGTCCGACGCTGGCCCGGGCCTGATCCTGCGGGGAGCAACTGAATGGCAACACAGCCGAAGAAGCGGCGAGGTGGTGATGCGGACGCCGACGCGATGGGCTCCGTCGGCGTCGCCGGCGAGGCGCACCTGTTCTTCAGTCGCGAGCTGAGCTGGCTGGAATTCAATTCGCGCGTATTGAATGAGGCTCGTGATCAGCGCACGCCGCTGCTGGAGCGCCTCAAGTTCCTGGCAATCTTCAGCTCGAACCTGGACGAGTTCTACATGGTTCGCGTGGGCGGATTGCGTCGCAAACTGAAGAGCGGGAAGGGAGGCTATCCGCAAGAGCGGCTGTCACCGGCGGAATTGTTGACGGGCATCGACAAGCGCGTGAACGAGATGCTGCACATGCAGCGTCGCTGCCTGACCGACGACCTGTTGCCGGCGTTGGCGGCGCATGGCGTGCACCTGGTACGCATGAACGAACTCACGCCGGCGGAATGGCTGGTGGTGGATGCGTTCTTCGAGTCGCAGGTGTTTCCGGTGCTCACGCCGCTTGCCGTCGATCCTGGGCACCCATTCCCCTACATCTCCAACCTGTCGCTCTCGCTCGCGGTTCGGGTGCGCGATCCGCACAACGGGCACGAGCACTTCGCACGCGTGAAGGTGCCCAAGTCCCTTGCGCGCTGGGTGCCGGCGGGTCGACCCGGTCACTTCGTGCCGATCGAGGATGTGATCGGCGTGAACCTCGGATCGCTCTTTCCTGGTATGGAGGTGCTGAGTTGGCATGCGTTCCGCATCACGCGCTTCTCGGACTTCGAGCTCACCGGTGTCGAGCAGGATGACGACCTGCTGTCGGTCGTCGAGCGACAGGTGTTCGAGCGGAAGTTTGGCGAGGTGGTGCGGCTCGAGGTGCAGACAGGCATGCCCGACGCGTTGCGCACGCTGCTGATGGAGGAGCTGCGGGACGAGGAGGATGCGTTGATGGTCGCGCTGCCGCTCAGCGAACGCGATGTGGATGAACCGGGCACGCTGCTGGATCTGGGCGACCTGATGTCGTTGGCGTCAGCCATCGACCTGCCCGACCTCAAGTATCCACCGTTTGTGCCCGGCATCCCGACTGAACTGGCAGATGTGGCAAACATCTTCGACGCGATTCGCGAGCACGACGTGCTCGTGCATCATCCGTTCGAAAGCTTTCGCGAGACGGTCGAGCATTTCATCGAGCGTGCGGCGACCGACGAACAGGTGCTGGCGATAAAGCTCACGCTGTACCGCACATCGGGCGAAACGGCGATCGTGCGCTCGCTGATCCAGGCGGCGGAGCGGGGCAAGCAGGTGGTCGTGCTGATCGAGCTGCAGGCGCGTTTCGACGAGGCGAACAACATCGCGTGGGCTCGGACGCTGGAGAATTACGGCGTGCACGTGGTGTACGGCGTGCCGGGGCTGAAAACGCACACCAAGACGGCACTCGTCGTGCGCCGCGAGCCCGATGGTATCCGTCGGTACGTGCACATCGGTACCGGCAACTATCACTCGCGGACGGCGAAGCTCTACACCGACCTCGGACTGTTCACGTGCAGCCCGGGCATCGGCGCCGATGTGAGCGACCTGTTCAACGCACTCACGGGATTCAGTCGTCAGGAGCTGTACCGCAAGCTGCTGGTGGCGCCCGCGAACATGCGCCGCCGCTTCGTGGAACTGATCGATCGCGAGGCGGAGCATGCGCGCGAGGGCCGCCCGGGACGCATCATCGCGAAGATGAATGCGCTGGTCGATCCCGATGCGATCCTTGCGCTCTACCGCGCATCGGCGGCCGGTGTGAAGATCGACCTGATCGTGCGCGGCGTCTGCTGCCTGCGGAGCGGGCTGCCGGGTGTGAGCGAGAACATCGTGGTCCAGAGCATCATCGGTCGCTTCCTGGAGCACTCGCGCCTGTTCTTTTTCGGCAACGACGGCATGCCGGAATACTATCTCGGCTCAGCCGACTGGATGCCGCGCAACTTCGACCGTCGCGTGGAAACCGTCGCACCCATCGAGTCGCCGGTGCTGCATGTCCGACTCGAGTCGCTGCTGCGCACCTGCCTGGAGGACAACCGGCAAGCATGGGTACTGCAGACGGACGGGACGTACCTGCAGCGGACACCCGCGCCCGGTGAACCGGAACGCTCGACGCATGTGCGACTGCTGCGTGATCCGTGGGGGCGTGCGTCGCCTTGAGGCGCGCTGGTGGCATCCGCTCCACAGGCGACGCGATCGGCGCCGCGCGTTGCGCAGAAAGACTTCGGCGAGTCGCGCGTCGCTCAGTCTACTGAGTCCGTTGGTTCCGACTCCACGGGCTTGCCGTCCGGCCCAATCACGAGCACCGGAATGTCGAGGAGCTTTTCCAGCAGGTCGCTCTTGCGACTTGCACCCCAGAGCTCGAGTCGCGTGGACCGCGCGCGAAGGTCGGGCACGGGTGTCAGGCGCAGCGCCCGTTCGGTCCAGCGCACCTTTACCTGTTGCACGGCACCGATGTGACCGCGGTCGAAACCGTCGGCTACCCGTAGCAGTGCCGCGAGGCGGCGTACTCGCGCCTGTTGATCCGCCGTGAGCATCGCGAATGTGGGATGCTTCTCCTTCGGCACCGCGCCACGATGATACCGCGCCACGTTCGCCATCACCACCTGCTCCTCGGGTGAGACGCCGAGCAGATCGGCGTGCACGATGAGGTGGTACGAATGCTTGTGGTGATCGTTGTAGCTGATGTGATAGCCCGTGTCGTGCAGCAACGCGGCATCACGCAGCGTGTCGCGATCCTCAGGCGCACAGCCGATGCGCACACCGATGGCGTCGAACAGCTGCAATGCGATCTTCTGCACATGCTTCGCGTGTGGCTCCTCGTACTGCGTGCGCTCGGCGAACTGCTGCACGCTGCGCCGGCGTCCCTCGCCCGGATCGGTCGCATGCGGCGACACTTCAGCCGCCTCGAGCAGCAGCCCTTCGCGAATGCCGTATGCCGACGTCTGGAACGCGCGAATGTCGAGGAACGCCATCACCTCGGCCGCCACGGCCATGCCGGCGACGATGATGTCGGCGCGTGCAGGGTTCAGCCCGGGCACCACGAGTCGCTCCACCGGCGACATCTCGATCAGCTGATCGAGCAGGTGCTCCAGCTCACCACGACGTACCACCTTGCCGTGCACCGTGCGTGCGGCGGTGATGCCCTGCTGCGCGAGCAGCATGCCGGCCACGTTGGTGAACGTGCCACCTGAGCCGATCATGCCGGCACCACGCCATTCCTTCACCGCGAAGCGCTCGCGAATCTCCTCGCGCAACGCCTTGCGCAGCTTGCCGACCGTCCCTCGACGCGTGGCCTTGCCCAGGTAATTCTCCGTCGCGCGGATTGCACCGAATGGCATCGACAGCAGGCGCTCCACGAGGCCGTCTGCCGAGAGTGCGAGTTCCACCGAGCCACCGCCGATGTCGCAGGTGACCATGCGCCCGTGCGCCAGGTCGAAGTGCGCCTGCGCACTGCGGAACGAGAGGCGTGCTTCATCCTCGCCGGAGATCACGCGCACGGTCAGTCCGGTGGACTTTTTCACCTGTCGCACGAATGCCGGGCCATCGGTGGCGTCTCGCACGGCACTCGTGGCGACGCACTCGATGCGCTCCACGCCCAGCTGCGTCGCCAGCGTCGCCATGCGTTGCAGCGCTTCGATGGCCGACAGCGCGCAGTCGACCGAGAGGTGTCCCGTCTCGTCGACACCGGTGCTCAGGCGCGGCGCTGCCTTCATCTCGTCGACCGTGCGGATCTGGCCCGTGTTGCTCACATCGGCAACGATGGCGCGGATCGAGTTGGAGCCGATGTCGATTGCGGCGATGCGACGCCAGTCGTCAGATGGCCGGCCGCTCGCGTGCGCACTGGTGGCCGGTGCCGGACGCGCGATCTTTGTCCGCTGCGTGCTCGCAGGCAGGGGAGTCGACGGTGTGTGACCACGAGACGAGCGGGAAGGCATGCTGGCGGGGCCGGGAGATGAGTCTGCCGGAAGCTACCGTCGGCAGTGTGCGGCGGAACCCGAGACGCTGATTGCAGTTCCAGCGGTGTTGGGCTTTCGGATTTCGCCACCCGTCCCGCGGCCAGCGCGTCGCCCGCCGTTGGTTGGCATGCGCCCCCCGGCTGGCGGCGGTGGCATGCTCACGGCCGTGGCGCGCTCCAGGTGCGCAGCAGGGCCTGACGCATGGCGTCGGGCAGAGGCGCGTAGCCCAGCGTCAGTGCATCATCCTGTCCGTGCGACAGCGCCCATCGCACGAAGCCGCCCATGGCGCGCACCTGCATCGTATCACGCCCGCGTGAGGGGACGAGCAGCCATGAGAGCGCGGCGATGGGGTAACTCGCCTCGCCGGGGGCATCGCTGATGCTGGTGGCAAACTCCAACGTGTCATCGATCGATGCGAGCATTGCGCTGGCGGCCGCGCGCAGACCGCCTGTCTGGGGTGTCACCCACGCACCGGCGTGGTTGCGGATACGCGCGACCTGCAGGCGATTCTGCATGGCGTACACTGCTTCGACCGCGCCGACGGCAAACTCCGTTGCCTTGATTTCTGCAGCAACACCCTCGTTGCCGCGCACGCGCGCGCCGACGGGCCACGCAGGAAAGCGGCTGCGCCCCGGCCCGCGTGCCCAGCCGGGACTGAGATGCGACAGATACTCGGTGAGGATCCAGCTCGTGCCGCTGGTGTCGGCACGCGTGATGACGTGCAGTGGAGCATCCGGCAGCACGATGTCGGGATTCAGCGCGACGAGTATGGGGTCGTTCCAGCGGGTGATGCGGCCGAGGTAGATGTCGCCCAGTGTGGCGCCGTCGAGCCGGAGCTGTCGGGCGACACCCGGCAGGTTGTACGTGACTGCCACGCCACCAACCACGAGCGGTACCTGCCGGATGCCGCGTGAGGCGAGTTGCGCGCGGTCGGCGTCGTCCAGCGGGATATCCGTCGCCGCGAAATCGGCGGTACCGTCGATCAGTGCACGAATGCCTGCGCCCGAGCCGATTGATCGATAGTTGATGCGTGCGCCACCCTGTGCGGCATACGACGAGAACCAGCGCGTGTAGACCGGATACGGGAACGTTGCGCCTGCGGCCTCCAGCACCTGGTCGGCCCCGGCTCGCGACGAGACGGGGGCGTCACCGGGCGCCGGAGTGGAGCACGCAGCGACGAGTGTGCTGCCAATGAGCATGACAGAACGGCTCAGGTGTTTCATCACATGTCGTTGGAGTAGCCGACGAACTTGAAGCGGCCGGCAAACTCGATGATCGAGCCGAAGATTCGCCCGTTGAATACTGCTTCAGACCCGCGCGTCAGGTGCACCACACAGCCTTCATGCAGTTTCATGAGTCCCGATGTGATCGGCGGGTTGGGGCAATCGAGCGACACGAGCGTGAGAGGTCCGCCGCCGAGCCGGGAGAGCGCGCGTGCGATTCCCTTTTCACTGTTCAGCACGATCTGATCCCATTTCCGCTGCGGGGGCAGGCCGGCGTCGCGCGTCGCGTCCAGTGTGTTCGGAAAATAGAGGGAGGCGAACTCCGCGCGGGACAGCGCCAAGGTGCCAAGCGTGCGGGTGTCCCGTGCGGCCAATGCGCCGGTAAACGCCGTTATCAGCGCCTGCCTGGAACTTTCACCACCATGCAGCGCGGTGACGTCGGGAAGCCCGTCACGAAAGCGACGGATCATCTCCTTCATCGGGAACACGGAGTCGATCGTCGTGCCAGGAGGATGTGTGGTGTCCAGCGGCAGCCGCTCATACGCGTACGGCGAGCCGCTCGGCGTGATGTTCGATGCCGAGCACTTGCGGCGTGTACTCGTGAACCTGCTCGACAACGCCTACCGCCACGCGAGCCGCGCCCCGGGCGCCATCCAGTTGCGGCTCGACTCGCGCCACGAGTCGCAGGCCTTTCTCAGCCTTGCGAGCGACGGCGCGCCGATCCCGCCAGATGTGGAACCTTACCTGTTCGAGCCGTTTTTCTCGACGCGCAGCCGCGGCACGGGCCTGGGCTTGAGCATCTCCAAAGCGATTGTTGAAGGAATGGGTGGAAGCATCGGGTTTGACAACGCCCCGGGCGGCGGCACGATTTTCTTCTTCGAGTTGCCGCGTATCGCGGAACGGGCCGCAGCGATGCCGAGCGTATT
>ENA-OFCF01000416-OFCF01000416.1-metagenomes-genome-assembly--contig:-NODE-416-length-19177-cov-2.759753_pt1 | contig 19177 bp, 15 predicted proteins | sample MGYA00153387_OFCF01 | MGnify analysis MGYA00153387
CAACAAAAAGTTCGCGATGTTTTAGTTGAGAAATTCGGCGTTAGTCTGAGAAGCTAATTGTAGGGTGCGTCGCCCTGAAAAATTCCTAAAAAAGATCCACAATCTCAGAGCGACGCACCCTACGGCTAAATTTGCTAAATCCCCTTATAATCAAATAAGTTAGTTTAATCTTGCATACCCTAATCATTCATGGAATTTGAGTGGGACGAAGCGAAAAACCTTGAAAACATCCGTAAACATGAGATTGATTTTGCTGATGTTCCCGCCATGTTTGATGGTGAAATGCTGATTGAACTAGATGATCGTTTTGACTATGGCGAAGATCGTTGGTTTGGAATCGGTTTTCTCGGTTCTGGAATAGCGGTAGTAGTCTGGACAGAACGTCAAAACAATGTAATCCGAATCATTTCAGCGCGAAGAGCTAACCGTCATGAGCAGAAACGATTTGAACAGCACCTCTGGTACTAACTGGGAGGCTTTAGAGTCAAGGTCAGAAGAGAATATCGATTACTCAGATATTCCACCGCTGACAGATGAATTTTTTGAACGATCGACTTTACGTATTCCAGCAGATCGAGCAAACAATTTAGTTCAGCTCGATCCAGATGTGAAGCAGTGGTTTGAGACCCAAGGAGAACAGTACAAAACCTTAATCAACAAAGTTTTACGTCAATATATAGAAAGCAACAAAAATTAGCACTCAGCATAACCCTGCGTTGCAACGGACGGACTCAATACTGGGAGTGATAACTCAAACCTTTGTACTGCCGTTGAACGCAACCGTATGTAGGGTGGGCAAAAAAACCAAGGGCTTTAAATTGTTATCAATGGCCGCAACATCTCCCCAACCATAAACGAAATATCGGGAAATTGCAAGGGAGAAATACTCCCATCATCCCCAAGAACTGCTATACTTTGATAACCATCTTGACTAGGTTCTCGAAATACGTGAAGTTGGCGATTGTTAACATCTAATACCCAATAATCTGCTATTCCTGACAGAGCATAAATTGTCGCTTTTATCCCCAAATCTGTTTTCAATGTTCTATCAGCAACTTCGATAATCAAATAAACTTCAGACGGAGTTGGATGATGATCTTCATAGTAAAGTGGATCTGGTACAACCAGAGCAATATCAGGTTCCGGTTCCGAGTTATCATTTAACCGAATAGGATCTTGTAGTCGCACCAAAACTCGATTTCCCAAACGGTTATTCAGTAACTTCTCTGTGCGTGTCACCGACGCACTGTGTGCGGTTCCTTTTGCGGCCATTTTTACTATCTGTCCTGCCAATAATTCTACTCGTTCATCTTCGTCAAAAATCCCAATTTCTGCCATTCGGTGATATTCTTGAACCGTCAACAGGCGAATGTCTAATAAAGTCATAGTTTTCTCCTCTATGAATTTAGCGATATTATAACCCACGGAGGTAGTTTTTGTTTGTGTAGACGCGGTTTCTAACCGCCGGACTTTAGTGATATTATCATAATGGCGATCGGGTTGATTTTAGATAAACAACCTGAAATTTAGATTTTTTGAGAGGTTGACAGATATGACTAAATATGTGATGTGGGGAAGTTACTGCGAAGATGTCCTCGAAAAACGCGCTCCGTTTCGAGACGCTCATTTAGCCGGATTGGCTAAGCAGAAGGAATCGGGTATATTAAGTACGATCGGGCCAACGAAAGATTTAACAAAAGTTTTTGCAATTTACGAAGCAGAAAACGAAGCGGCCGTGCGAGAATTGGTAGAAGCCGATCCTTATTGGGTAAATGGGATTTGGACTGAGTACGACGTGAAAGAGTGGATTCAAGCTTTTTGAAGGGGATAACAGGGTGAACATCTTAAGGTTGGACGACAGCGACTTAGTTCCCGTAGACTATGGCGATTTGCTGGACAAGATTTTAGAAGTTTTGCAGGGAAAGAATCCGTTTAATGTATCAGATGACCGCCGCCGTCTGATCGTAGACATTGATGCCATTGCTGCTGATATTGCCAAAATAGAAGTGCGGAAACCCTTGGGTTCCTTTGAACGTCAAGCAGATGCTGCTACAGTCAATTTTCCGCAGGAAGTTGAGGAGCATTTTAGCGACAGAATCAAGCAGATAAAAGAGTGTTTACGACAACACTTAGAGTCTAGATTACCACAAAATGCTTCTATAGAAAAGTTTGTCACTAGCTTAATTACTCCTTTGAATTCACCCTGTTTTCGGGGAAGCGGTCAAGAGTTAGGCTTTAAATACGATTTTGGTAAACGCCACACTTCTTTAGAAAAAGAAAAGCTAACTCTGCAACCCCTCGATTCTGATAGCCACGCCACTTTAAAGCTGCATAAATTGACGATTGCAGTGCGAAATACTGATATTTTTCAGCAACAGCTAAAAGAGGGTTTAGAAAACTACATTAGGGAAAATTCTGATACTAGCGATGACAGGCAAGAACTTAGCCATCGTCTTGATGAGATGGTTGAAAATCAAGACTCAGATTTTCACAAATTAATCCGACTGGTAGACAAGGAAACCCTCGGAAAACTTAATAAAGAAGCGAAAATTACTTATTTGGAGTATCTGCGAGAACACATCCGTGCTAGCAGCACAGATACTATAGGCATCATCTATTTAGAAGACTTGATTCGCCGCCTCCGATTGCTAGAAAAATATATCAACGATAGCAGTAAAGCCGACGGTGAATATGAAGTAAATTATGCAGGATTCCGATTTAATTACAGAGAGATTTTTGCCAGAGCGGAAGCTTTAGATGCACTGCCAATTATCCCAATTGTAGCAGGTTATTTGGGAGAAAGCACCGACACTCCTCAAAGCGAACGTAAATTTATCTTTGGTCTTAAAATCAAGTTTAACAACCCAGTTCAAGCGCGCGGCGGAAAAGAAGCATTTGAATATCATCTGAATCGACTAAATCCAGACAGTGAAGAACACCAAGCAGCAATTGGGGAAGATTCCATAGATTCAATTACCGAAACCTTCGCCCGCAAGGTGTTAAGAATAGCATTGCTGTACTATTTTGTGTTTGCTTCTCGCCACGATCCACTAGCACAAAACTACGACGCTGAAGCAGAACTCAATCATCACCCGATCGCAATTTTTGAACAAAGAGTATTACCAATCCTACAAGGTTCTGACGACGAGGCTAAAAGAGAGCTGTTTCGCAACTTTATCAAAGGGTTTAATCAGTTTAATACTAATCACAAAATCACCCATCTGAAAAAAATGCTGAAAGGCTTTCTGGAACGGCAGACAATTTTACCCAGTCGAACAGAAACGCGACACGTAAACCTCAAAATGGGTCTGTTAGAAAACATTGACAATATTCTAACGACTGGTAAGTTTTTCAATGAGATTATGGAGCGAAACTACAAGCAAACACTCCATTATATTGCCGTCGAACCGCCCACTGTCAGCGCCACAGCCATCTGTCAGCTACCAGTTAATATTACCATCGAAGATGTCCGCTATTTCCCTACTGATGAACGCCAAACTTTCAGCATGGAATATAATATCGAAGGTGTCGATGTTTTACCTGTACTTTCTGCACCTAAAGCCGATCGTTCTAGAGCAATTTACAACCAGCATTTTCAGACAAAATTAGTCTTGTTTCCCTATGACGACAAACGACTAGACAGTGGCGAAAAAGGTTTACAACCTGCGGCCGCTTTTGTGTATAAGTTTACTATGTTGCTGCTGTCTTATATCTGTATGAGAATACTACTAGGAAATAAGGCAGAAAACTTATTTATTCCGATGGTGAGACTTCACGAAGGCGACCACAATCACCCTTCGCCATCTGAAGAGTTTATGGCTAAACTTTCCAAAACATTGTCTCACATTTTGAGTGAAAAACACCGCTCAACTTCTCAAGGATTTCGGATTAGAGAAAGAGTAGATGGTTTCCGTGTCCGTAACGGTTTGAGTTCCATGTATTCCATCCTTCCTAAAAAGTTTCGCTTTGACAATGTGCAGCTATCTCCAGAGTTGGATAAGTTAGCAATTATTGTCGTCTCCAGTCGGGATAGCGATGCGAAAAAAGGCAATCAAAACCGCTTCCAAAGACAAGCCAGCTTAATCGGAGAAGTTGTCGGAATTAACCAGCTAGATGACAGCACAATTCAAGTCGAAATGCTGAAAACTTTTTCCGAGAATTACAGTGTCAGCCGCCTTTATACTGAACCTGTAATTCTTGAAGATGTTATGAGTCAGCTTTATCAGCAAGGATATCGGAATTTCGCATATATTTCCCAAGCACCTTACATGAGTACGCTGCACATTACCAAGACTGAGGAAGATGAAGAATTATCTTTCATGTCAAAAAAATTGCTCCGAACTTTGAAGGGAGAGCGGCGAGATATCAAAATTTATCCGATGTTTTTTGATAAATACTTTGTCCGCAGTTTCCTAGGTGACAAAGGCAAATCTTTTTACATTCAGGATGCAATGGAACTTGAAAGCTTGTCTGCAAAAGGTAATCAGCAAGCTGTGATGTTTTTCAACTTGTTTAACGGGATTAAAGTTAAGCAGCCGGGAGAAAAGAACTTTTACAACGGCGTGATTTCCTACTCGACACTATTGCATATATACGATGGGATTCTGGATGATCAAGACCTGCACCAAGGTTTGATTTATGATGGTGAAATTAAAGATACTTTGCTGCATTATCTCACACTCTTCCACTTTTCCAGGTATGAAGCTCGCCAAAATATTAATTTGAAACTTGACCCCTATGAGCGGATTATTGGCGATGATTCTGTGGGTGCTTTATCTGTGTTTCGTCATGCGGGCGGGAATGCGGAGTTTAACTCGCTGGCTTTTTTGAACAAAGTAAGAGAAGTCTTGAATGTCGGTGATGGAGGTACGCAATCATGATCAGTGCAGATTTTGGACGACTGTTTGAGGTTGGATTCAATATCGGGATTCTGGCATATATTCAAAAGGAAAAGATAGCTCATAATTTTGGTGATTCTTACCGTCTAGATTTGCAGCAGCTAAAATTGCCAAAGATGATGGCGGAAATGATCAGAGAAGCTAAGTTGCTGGCTAGTTTAGATGCTGAAATAGCTGAAAAATGGAGTTTGTTTTTTGTCCAAAAAGGCTTTCTGGGTGGGTTGAACTTTTTCCGGGAGTACGTCAAATCTACTGGCTGGAATTTGCACAGGTTGGAAATTGTCTATTGTCAGTGCAATTTTAGTAATGAGAACAGTATTAGAACCTATAATAAGGATCAGAAAAAAGTATTTAAAGAGCTATTATCTCAGTTGACAACTGCCAGAATTAGTTTGTCAGATGATGAGATTAACTCGTACATCCGGCGTTACTCGAAAAAAGGTGAGTTTTTGCAAGCTGATACACTGATGCTGTTACAACATGGGAATGATTTTAGAATTCTCTGCGTTGATTTGTCTGTGTTTTCTCCGACGCTGGCTCCCAAACCGGAGGATATCAATGAAATAGAGGTGATACGAAAATATTTGATGAGAGAAATTAGCTATTTGCGATCCAAAAGTGTGTTTTCTAATCTGCGGATGGATACCAGCACTTTGGGTGTGGATTTTTCGGAGGATTTAAAAGGCTATTTCACAGCTTTTAAGTATAAGGATAAGGAAAGCGCTAAGTTAATTCAGGCTGGTAGCTATGCTCACAGTTTCTATGGATTTCTGCAACAAACAGGTATCCTGGGACAAGATGCTGAGGTTTTGTTGAATGTTGTCGGTTATAGCGATCGCAATATTAGCACAATTTCCCTACGCCAGGACAAAATTAAGCTGTTAGCAACTTGTTCTGAAATTTATAAAAAGGAAGTTACCAACAAAGAAATTAGTGATTCTCGCAGCGAAGTTTTAGGTGTAATCGAACTCAACGCGGCTCGCAGTTTCCAAGAAGGGCGAAAGTTTGTCGATTCTTTGTTAGCAATCGATAAAAATCTTACTCAACCTGTATGTCATACTGAACAAATAGACAATTTTGTTAATTCCATTGATATTATATCAGATAAACTGGCAGATGAATTGCAGATCGATCGCGGTTTGCATTTGAGGAATGCTCACGCCCAATTGATTGTGAAAGCGCTTCAATCTGATGAAACTTATATCTTTTTGACTGGGAATCCGGGAATTGGTAAAACAACTGCGATCGCAAATTTCCTGAAAAGCCATATCAACGACGGCTTTCTATTCTTATACGTCAGTCCCCGCAAGCAAGTAAACTTGGATATTATCGAAAAATTCAAGGATAAAAATACTGGTTTGCTGTGCGACAATCGCCTATTCTGTATTAACACAAACTCCGAGATTATTGCCAGCTATTCGGGAAAACGTACAGTCAAGTATAGCTCGAATAGCCGCAGCGAAAACTTTGCACAAAAAACGGTTAATTTTCTCAAAGACAATCCAGAAAATCAGGTAAAAGAATACCACCAGCGAGAAATTGCCAGAAAAAATGAAACCGTAATTGAACCAGCTAGCCTCAAAACTATGGGAGTGCTAAATAGCATTTGTCATGGAATTTATAGCCTGATCAACTGTCAAACTTCTAATAATATCGTCGCTACGGTTTCCATCCAATCCTTGAGGATGAAAGAAAATCGACAAAGTACCCTTGATTATTTAGAACAGATATTTCAAGATACTTATAACAAACGGGATAAACAAGTCATCTCCACCAAGATGCAAGAAATATCTAGCCGTATAAAACACATCTTCATTATGATAGATGAAATCACAGGAGATGACGGTGGTGTTGAGTTTTTAGCTGGAATTGCCAAGATGGTTAAAAATCATGAATTGCACAAGCCACAACACGGTTTTAATACTAAAATTATTGTAGCAGATGCTTCGATTGTTGACTCGGATGTGATCAAACAACACCTTGAAAATACCTCGCATGAACCGGATAAAATTTATTTTAAGAAGTTACCGAAAAATTCCGATGTAATTGAACCTTTACAAGTCACTCCTTTTGAATTTAAACGGCTACCTGCAACGGTGATTAATGCAAATTCCTACCCAGCCCGCAGTTTGCAGATAACTTACAAGATATTCATAGAAGCTGTTAAATACAATGAAAATGCGTCTTTAAAGGAGGATAATAATTTAGTAAAACGGGTACAGTCTGAAATAATTCAGGATATCAATCAGCGATTGGCGCAACCTGATGTCGAACAAATTATAGTATATATTCAAAATAAGCGAAGATTGGCAGAATTGATTGATAAAATTCAAAAAGAACGAGAATTTAATCAGTTTGAAGATTATCTAGAAATTCATGCGAATATCTCGGAAGAGGAGAAAGCAAAAATACAGGAGTGCAAAGATACAGCTAAAGTAATCTTTATGACTGCATCTGGAAGTCGTGGGTTATCTTTCCCGAAAACTAAGCACATTTTAGTTGATATTGCTCACTTCCAGATTGAGAAAAATCTGATGGAAGTGATACAGGTGATTTATCGGGGGCGCGGCGAAGATAAACAGGGTAAAACCCTTGACGGTGAAGACAAGGAGTTGGTTTTTTACGTGTCTGATACAGCGGTTTATTATGCTGATGATGCAGAACTTTCCCTACAAGAAAGCAAATTGAGTTTGTTGAATTTACTGCTAATTCTGAAGACTGCGGTGATGACGCGAATTTTGGGATATGGTTATTTAGGTAGGGAAAAGTTTTTGATCATTCCCATTGGCGGGAAGTCGGTTTCAGCAGTGGGAGATACTTTTAGTAACAAGATGGCTTCTCTAATTAAAACGCTAAAGAGCGAAAGCATCCGAGGAAATAAGTTGCTAAAGGAGGTTTATACGAGTTTAGAAGAGCTTTTGGCTCGTGGAGAGTTCGTTTTGACAAATTCTGAGAACTCTCGTCACAAGGGCGATTCCTATCTGGAAATGCGGGATGATTTTAACAAGAAGTTTTTGGATAAGTGTAATCCGCTGGATGGTTTGCTGAGTTATGATAATCTAGAAATTGGTCATATTTGTGGTAGTTTGTTGGTAGTGCCTCTAGCTAATCAAAATTTGCTGGAAAAATACCAGATGCGACTACATCAGGAAATTCAGAAATGTGTAGATAATGGGTTGCTGGAAAAAATGTACCGGATTAGGGATAGCGAGTCGTACCCGGAGAATGTACGATCGGCTATAACAGGAGGTGCGATCGAGCTTTTGCAATTTCTGAACAGCGATGTCGAGAAAACTCAGTATTTTGAGCAGCTTAGCCAACAGTTCGATCGCTATTATGCCATACCGCTGTTTGCTTTTGTTAGTGGGGAGGAAATGCAGGAGTATTTTGCTGACAGCGGGCTGGAAGAACCGGAAGACAGGCAGTTTCGGGATATCTTGTCGGCTTATATGCGAGAAATGTATCCTGTAGATAGTGTAATGCCGATCGGGCACAAGTATCAAGACTTCCCATTTATCGTATTTAGAAGCTACAGTTTAGAACAAAGTCGAGCCAAAATGTTCACAGATAAGTATCTGTTGAGCTCCAACGAGTTGAACGTGCTCAACTTGATTTTATCAAAAAATGCCAATTAACCCATCTGCGTTCATCTCCGTTCATCTGCCCTCATCTGCGGTTAAAAATCATCTTCCGCTAACTACTGTACAATAACTAAAAAACAAAACACTCACTTAAATAAATCATGACTGTCAAAGTAGGAGACATCGCACCGGATTTCACCTTAACCTCGCAAACTGGCTCATCCGTCAGCCTCAAGGACTTTCGAGGTCAAAAAAATGTCATCGTCTATTTTTACCCCAAAGACGACACACCCGGATGTACAGCAGAGGCTTGCGCTTTTCGTGATAGTTATGAAGTTTTCAAAGACGCAGGTGCAGAAGTAATTGGGATTAGCGATGATTCGCAGCAGTCTCACCAGAAATTCGCTACCAAATATCAGCTACCTTTCATTCTTTTGAGCGATACTGGTAATAAAGTGCGTCAATTATATGGTGTTCCTGCTACACTTTGGATTATGCCTGGTAGAGTGACTTATGCGATCGACAAACAAGGCGTTGTCAAGCATATTTTTGACTCAATGCTGGACTTTAAGGCGCACGTTTCGGAATCTCTCAAAACTTTGGAAGGTATTAAAGGTTAGATATGATAGGATCGGAATGATTTAACCGCTCTTGGCGCAGAAAATACAGAGGAAGAGAAGAGGTAGAACAGAGACAAAGAAAGGACTGAAGTCCTCACTACGAACCTAAAGAAAGGACTGAAGTCCTCACTACGAACCTGTGGTTTGTAGTAAGGACTTTAGTCCTCTATTGCTGATAGCAATTATCTAACCTTTCGCAGCAACTGATTTTTCAGGTACAGCGCTTTCGGCAGTTTTGCCATTTTTGCTATTACCGTTACCGTTGGCATTGCGTGGTTGGATAACTCCATAGCCGCCGTGAGTCTTGCGTTGGTAGAGCACGTTAATTTCGCCTGTTTCCGCATTACGGAACATATAGAAATCGTGATCGATAATCTCCAATTGTTCCAAAGCTTCTTGCACGCTCATCGCAGGCATGGCAAAATACTTTGTCCTGACTACCTCGGCTGGAAGTTCGGGAGTTCGATCGCCAATCAAGTCGGCAACAACAGGAAGTTCTTCCACCACAGCAACCGTTTTGGCGTTGCTAGTGGTTTTATTGTCGTGGCGTTTTTCCTTAAATTTCCGCAGTTGACGAGCTATTTTGTCGGCAACTAAATCGATGCTGGCATAAAGGCTTTCCGTGCTTTCCTCAGCCCGAATCACGCTGCCATTAGCATAGATAGTCACCTCAGCAGTCTGCTTAGGATTGATCCTGGGGTTACGAGCCACCGATAGATGGATATCCACCTCTGTCGTCAAAGATTGAAAATGGCTGACGGCCTTTTCAATCTTTTGATTGACGTACTCGCGAATCGCATCGGTGATTTCTATATTTTTACCCTGGATAACAAGCTTCATAGAGCTCCCTCCCTTCTGTAACGTGGGTATGTTTTATACAATAGCACTATGTATTCTACAAAACACTTATTTTCAAAGTTTTTTTAAAGTGTTGACAATTCTTAATTTTAACTGCGTCAATATTCAGTAAAAACACTCTTGATTTTTTTATGCTTTTACCTTCTTTTTCTCAACATCTCAATTCTCCATCCTGCTTGCTCTTTGATTGGGAACAAGTACCCTACTCCGAAGCTTGGCAAATCCAGCAAAAACTGGTACGAGAGCGCCGCGAAAATCCAGATTTGCCGGATGTGCTGATTTTGCTGGAACATCCGCCTGTGTATACTTTGGGACAGGGCGCGAAGTTGGAATTTCTGAAATTTGATAGCGAAACTGGGCCGGAATTGCACCGAGTTGAGCGGGGTGGTGAGGTGACTTACCATTGTCCAGGCCAGTTGGTGGGCTATCCGATTTTAAATTTGCGCCGTCATCAGCAGGATTTGCACTGGTATTTGCGACAGTTGGAGGAAGTGCTGCTGAGGGTGTTGGATGTTTTGGGGTTGAAGGGGGAACGGGTTCCGGGGATGACTGGAGTTTGGGTGGATGGGCGCAAAGTAGGGGCGATCGGCATTAAGGTCAGCCGCTGGATTACCATGCACGGTTTTGCTTTAAATGTGTGCCCGAACCTCGAAGGTTTTAAGCAAATTGTACCTTGTGGGATTCCAGATAAGCCTGTGGGGAGTTTGGAACAGTTTATTCCTGGAATTGAGGTCGATCGCGTGAGGGCGATCGTTGTGGCTGAGTTTGCGGAAGTGTTTGGGGTGGAAATTGTGCGATCGGAATTAATCAGCCCAGCCTCATCTAACTCCGACGCTCTAACTGTTTAATTACTCTCAAAACAAACAGCGACATGAAAGCACCAATTAATGCCAGTTGCCACAAACCGCATCCTGCCGCAGTTCCTAAAGCTGCTGACACCCAAATAGCGGCTGCTGAGGTAAGCCCGTGAACTTCAGGTTTGCCTATTTCACGGGCTTGAGATTGCCGCAGGATTTCTCCGCCTCCCAAAAAACCAACCCCGGCTGCAATGCCTTGAATTACGCGCTCGATCGCATCTCGTTCATTTTCATGTTTACCGATTGCCAGCGGTATTAAAACAAACAGTGCACAACCCATACTTACTAGCATATGAGTTCTCAATCCCGCTGGTTTATGTCGGAGTTGGCGCTCCCATCCAATAATTCCCCCAACAAACATGGCTAGGCACAACCTTAATAGTATGCCTAGCCAATTATCGGGAGACCACAAGTTAGCTATCGACAATGTTTTACTGCAATAATTAATCGGAGGATTCCAATACTAACGCAGCACGAGGTCCGATCGCAATCTCACTGATAAATCTTGTTCCGGGCGAATCACGATCACGTCAACGCTGCGCCGCCCCAACAATACTCCAGCTAAAGCGCCGATGCCAGCGCCGCCCAATACTTCTTCAGTGGCGATCGCTTTGTCGCCGATAATCCCGCCCAGGGCTGCTGCTGCTGCTGCACCCAATGCTGCACCTTCCAATACTGAACCTCCGCCAGCACCTTTTTGAACTCTTTCGGTTCTGGTAATAATTCCCGAATTGCCATCAATCCGATAGCGTTGGCGGCGGCTGATAATTAACTCTCTAGCAACAAATTGAGTACCGATTTGATTGCCTCTTCTAACTGGTCGCAATTCCCCAACAATCTGGCTGCCTGCGGGGATTAAAACTCTGCCTTGAGCTGTGCGGATGTCTTGCGCTACTTCTAAAGTTAGAGGTGCTGTTTCTTCGCGGGTGACAACTATTTTGTCTTTTTCATATCTCACTGGAATTACACTGCCCGAGGGAATTCGGATGCTATCAAATTGTGAAATTCGTTGTTGAGCTTCGGCGGGAGTTGCTACCACTAGCGGCGCGCTAGTTGCAACTGTAATTCCCAGTGCGAGAACTGCTGCTGTTGCCGATCGCCATTTTTGAGAAGTAATCATATATTTTGTCTCCTTGGTTGATTTTTTTACTTAGGAATTGACTGCTGCTAAACTTGTTTTTGGTTGCGAATTCATTTGATGTTTTTATTATGGCAGGCTGGAATTCGGCACGTTAGGAAGATAAGGTAGATAATAAAATATTTGAAAATTTGAGAAAATCTGGAAACTCAGCAAGACTTGGGCGATCGGGAAGATAAGGAAGATAGTCAAGAGTTAACTGTTGAGAGCATTTAAGGCTAACAATCCTGCACCGAAAGCTGGTTCGGATCTGGGCGAAATTACCTTGGCTTTTGGGACGATCGCACTTATGCCAGCCTCAAACCGCTCCCGGCAATTTGCTTCGCCACTCCAGACACCTCCGATTGTCACAATTTCCAGGTCTTCTGTTGGATTAAATAGCCCTGAAATAGCTGTTTTTGTGGCTAAGATCAATTCTGCCACCGCACTATTAATAATGTCATCAGCAACACGATCGCCCTCTGCGGCGGCGCGATCGACAATTAGCGATAAAGCTGCAATTTCCTTCACGCCCCAACCGCGCCGATAAACAACTTCTACCAATTCCTCAAGGTTTTTTAGACCTAAATGTACTTGAAATTTTTCGGCAAGTGTGGTATAATTTCCGCGTCCATCGTAAAATTTCAAAGCAGCTTGCAAGCCACGAATTGCGAGGTCATATCCGCTACCTTCATCGCCTAAAAGATATCCCCAACCGCCGACTCGTTTTGTTTGTCCTTGACGGTTTTGCCCGAAAACAATTGAGCCTGTCCCTGAAATCACCGCAATTCCTGAAGCATGGCCAATGCCGCCCACAAGGGCGATCGTACAGTCGCTGCAAACTACAATATTCTGAGGTTGCGATAATTGGCTAATTTGTAAATCCTGGACGAAAAACTGCACAATTTCAATATCTCTGGGACGCCCGACGCCTGCTAATCCCAGGCAAATTGCTTCTATGTTGAAATGGCGATCGGCTTTGATGTTAGCGGATAAAATTGCTTGTTCGATCGCCAATTGAATCGATTGTTTGGCTGTCTCAATTCCCAGAGTCTGATAATTTGATGGGCCTGCTTCGCCGCGTCCTAAAATTTGCTTATTTTCGTCCATTAACAGACAAATAGTCTTAGTTCCGCCGCCGTCTATACCGAATACATAACTCATGCCAAAATTCTTAATTTATTAGACATCTCCCATAATTATTGTGGAACAGGCATCCTGCCTGTTCTTCACAGGTTTTTTGAGAGATGTCTAATTTTGTCAACCGGCGTTTAAATGGCGATCGGCTTTAATCAAAAATCGCGCTTCCGGGCGCGGTTTGAGGACGACCAAGGAATCACCGAAATTTTGATTAGAGCCAAGAGTAAAAATTCTGTGAATAATTAACATAGACGAACGCCAAAGCGCTATCATCAGTTTGGCGATTGCAGGCTCTTAGGCCAGTGCAATCGGGATCGAAAAAACCAGGCGATCGATCGCGACTCGACGCAGCGACATTCAACCTTGTTCAATGCGCCAAAAAAATTGCCTCAAGCCCGGTAAAATCTATTAGGGCTGTATAAATACAAGGATTGCAATACATTCGATCCTGACTTCGAGCTCCTTGCGCCCCCGTTGAGTTGGGAAAAAAAAATCGTGAAACCAGTTCCAGACAAGCAAATAACAGCCCATTTGAACACCAAACAGCACAAAAAGAACCCTACAGGCGCCCGGACTCGATCGCGCCTTTTGTCCGAGCGATCGCTACTGGTGGGACTGGGTTGCCTTGCCAGTCTGGGAATGCTCAGCAAAGGCATCGTTTCCGCCCAGAGCGAAATTCCGCCAGCAGGACAAGCCTTCGGCGCAGCAGAACTCCAGCCACTCTTTGAAGCTCCTCTTCCGCCGGAACCAGCAGCCAGACAAGTGCAGCGAGAACCATACTCTGCACCGCAGGCAGAAGTTCCTGCTCGATCGCCAGAGTACGCCACCGAAGCACCTCCAGGCAATTATTATCTGCCGGAACCCGCGCTGATACCCCTCCCAGAAGCAACAGCAAAGGAGCCTCCTTTTGAAGCGCCAGTGAACCCAGCTAACGCTTACATCGACAAAACAGACTACAGCGCAGGCGCAACCAATGGCGGCTATCAAGCGCCGACAACAATAGAATTTGCCGAACGATCGACCGGCTGCCAAGGTTCCGTATCATCAGGACAAGGAGTTGGCAATCTGTGCGCACCTCGTGCTGTTTCGCAGCCGATGACGGCAGATGCAGCAGCACCGAACAAGCCGGAAAGTCCGATCGTAGGTGATTCATATATTGCAACCCCTCCTTCTCAAAATTTGCCACAAAGCCTTTCCGGCAAAACTCCTGGAAGCATTCCGAACAATGTTCGAGGAACTGTTGCCGGAAATAATAGCCCGAATGTTGTCAGTAAAGTCGGTCAAGCCCTTCAACAAATAGGCAACCAGGTTTGGGGGAGTTCAAACCCGTCAGAATCTGCCTATGCACCTCCAGGCAACTCGGCTAACTCTGGATACTCGGTTAACCCTGCATCTTACAGTAGCGAACCACCTCCCAGCATGGGACTCGGGCCGATTCAAGTCGGTGCGGTTAGTGTCAGTAGCGGCAGTAATACAGGTTTCGCTTACTACAATCTCACACCACGTCCCGCAGGCTTGCCTGGAAATGGCAACAGCAGCCTGCTGTTTCCCCTATCTATTGCCGCGGAAATTACTTCGCCGTTTGGGTGGCGAACTCATCCGGTTATGGGCTACGGCAGGTTTCACACCGGAACTGACTTGGGGGCCCCGATGGGAACGCCCGTACTCGCCGCTTATGCAGGTCAAGTTGCAATTGCCGATTGGTTGGGCGGCTACGGTTTGACGGTAGTCCTCAACCACAAAAAAAATTCTCAGGAAACTCTCTACGGACACCTTTCGGAACTGTTTGTGAAACCGGGCGAGTTTGTCAAACAGGGAGATACTATCGGGCGTGTCGGTAGTACGGGAATGTCTACAGGGCCTCACCTCCACTTCGAGATCCGCCAAATGACCGATCGAGGTTGGGTGGCGATCGATCCTGGTTCTCAGCTAGAGTTTGCTGTGGCCAGAATGATCGGCACTTTGGAAACGGCAAAAATACCCAAAATGCCGAACATGGTGGAAATACAAAGCGCTAAAGGGCTCAAGGATTTGGAAAACGATCTGCCCCAGCTTCCACCTCTACCGTTGGGAATGGACATCGAAGTTCACAACCTTCAGCCACCATTCCCGGAACTCACTAAAGCTGACAATTCTAAGCCGAAAGAGTCCGAAGCCGTCAAACCCAAAACTCAGAAGCAAGCTAGCAGGTAAAAATTGGGGATTTGCTGGATAAATTTTTTAAGGGGCGGGCGAATAGCCAACCCCATGAAAAATTTATGTTTTGTACAACCAACACGCGATCTTGTTGCTTTTTGTCGTTACCAGGCTTTTTCCGATCGCGAGGAAAAGCCTATAAAAAATGGTAAATTGCAGCTTATGCTAGTACCGCAGCATTTGTGGGAATTAATTTTATTTCTGATTATTGTAGTCGGCCCGATTCCCTTAAGCTTGTCTCTTGCCTTCGAGAATCAGAACGAAAACAGTAACTATTCATTTCCCCATTTTTTCCTCGTACTCCTGACGGGATGGAGTATTGCACAAGTTTGTACTGGCTTGATTTTGGGAAGTGCCGATCGACTAAATATTTCTGCGGTCATTATAGCAGAAATTCTGATTTGTGCGATCGGCTTAATCCTGATTTATGCCAAAAACCACAGAGCTTTTAGGTTCTCGCAGTGGCAGATTCCCCAACTGGCGCAACCTCTGGGCAAATCCGAATTCCTAATTATTTTTGCCGCCGCTTTTGCCGGATTTGTCCTGTGGGAAACTCTCGCCACCAAACCCACAACCAATTATGACTCACTGTGGTTTCACCTACCTGCGATCGCCCGCTGGTATCAAACCCATTCATTTACATTATTAGATGCCGCCGGAAATTGGATTTTTGAGCACGAGCAAGCCCGAGTATATCCCTACAATTGGCACGTTTTATCTGCTTTGTGTGTACTCCCCTTCAGAGAAGACTTTCTCACAGCTTTTCCCATACTAATTGCCTGGGTACTTGAGGGAATTGCCGTCTATTTATTGAGCCTAAAATTTGGAGCAACCAGAATTCACGCTATGGCAGCAGCATCTTTAGTATTGACAGTACCAATGATGCTCAACCAAGTTAATACCATTCATCCAGACTTACCGCTAGCTGCAATATTTACAGTGGGTTTGTATCTCGGTTTATCCTATCATAGCAGCCGATCGCTCTCGGAACTCTCCCTATTTTTGGCTACCACAGGAATGCTAGCCGGAATAAAAATCACAGGATTAGTTTATGCAGGCTCACTTTTAGGAGGATTAGCAATATTAGAAATCAAAAGATTCGCCCTTAATAAAAAATCCATACTTGCTAATTTTAGAATTCGCCATTTTTTCAAACCAGTCTTGCTGTGCGGCATAGCTTGCTGCTTGTTTTTAGGAGGTTTTTGGTATGCGAGAAACTTGCTGCACGTCAATTATCCTGTGGGCGATGGCGGCGAGGTCAAAATTCCCTTACAGCCTGTTCCCTTACCATTCCCTGTACCATCGCCAACACCTACCCTACCAGCGTCACCAACACCGACGGTACAGCAGCCAACACCTACGATACCAGCGCCTCCAGCTTCGCCACTTTTCAAGATTTGGCAAAGCACTTTAGCAGCTCAATTTAATCCCAGCAATATTTCCCACTGGCAAACTCTCGGCTTACAAATCCTGATTAGATTGCAACTGCCATTTCTGGCGATCGTACTTCAAGTATTGGCAGCACCTCTGGCTTTGACTCAAGCTAAAACCAGAATAATCAATCAAAATAATATCATTTTAATTGTAGTTCTCGCCAGCACCGGAATTCTGTATTTAATTACACCTTACACGTCAGGTACTGCTGGAGAGGCGATCGGTCAACTAAGCCCTATACTCGGTTTTAACCTCAGATACGGATTTCCATTTTTAAGCTTGCTAGGCGTCGCAGCCGCAGCTACAGCAACTAAGCTAAAAACTCGAAATCAAGTTGTTGTGACAGTCGTTTTAGTTAGCAGCATTTCTGGCATTATTAGCAGCACAATTTTTGACATTATTAGAAATGCCTCTTTTACAGGAAACAGTATTGTTTGGGGGAGTTTGTTGATTGACCAGTTTAAATCTAATTTTGGGGAAGCCATCAATTTGGTGATAAAAATATTAACTCCCAGTTTGCTAAATTTAGGAATATACCCGTTACTTTATATTGGATTACTGTTACTGGTTTGGATTGTTTCTAAGCACAATCCTAGTTTGATCTGGTTAAAAAAGCTACTCGCTACTTTAAAAAAATCGAGTTACATCATGATTGTCAGTGCCTGCATAGCATTGATAGTAAGTGCCAGTTGGGTGGCGAAGGAAAAACGAGATGTTGCTCGCGGCGAACTGTATCGCGGTATCTACGAATATATTGATAAGAATACAGTTCCCAATGAAAGAATAGGCTTCTTTTTGAGTTCCCGTAGCTACCTGTTTTACGGGAGAAATTTGGACAGACAAGTTTTATATGTGCCCTTTAGAGCCGATCGACTTCCGGCATGGATTGACAACCTCCGCAAAAATAAAATTAGCACTGTGGGATTCGGGCCCCTGACTGAGACAGACGAATACACCAGACAAGCCTTATCTTGGCTGACAAGTGCCCAGGGCCCGCTGGAACCAGTTTTCGGGAAAGATTTTAATACTGAGTCGGTGCTGTATCGGTTGAAATAATAAAACTTATTAGTTATCATGAACCAAGCTAAAACTCTGTTTTCAATTATTGTCCCGACTTACAATCGCCCCGAGAAATTAGCAGCGTGTCTTCAGTCTTTTGTGGAAGTGGAATATCCGCGCGATGGGTTTCAAGTCATTGTCGTCAACGACAGCACCGAAATATCTGTAGAAACTACAATTTCCCCTTTTCAAAATCAGTTGAATCTCACACTTCTGACACAACCAAATTCCGGCCCTGCAAAGGCGCGAAATACTGGAGCTTTTGCCGCAGAAGGGAAATTTTTAGTATTTACAGACGATGACTGTACTGTGGGGACAGATTGGCTACAAAATCTGGAAAAGCGATTTGTGAAAACACCAGATTGCTTAATCGGAGGTCGAACTATAAATGCGTTGCCGGATAATATCTATTCTACTGCCAGCCAGCAATTAATCGATTATCTTTACAGTTACTACAATGCTATTGCCGATCGCGCGCAATTTTTCACTTCTAACAATTTTGCCCTTTCTGCTGAGGCTTTCCAACAAATCGGCGGGTTTGACACGAGTTTTTCTCTGGCGGCTGGAGAAGACCGGGAATTTTGCGATCGGTGGTTGCATTCGGGCAATGTCGCAATCTACGCTCCCGAAGTTACAGTCTATCACTCCCATGCACTAACTCTGAGCAAGTTTTGGCAGCAGCAATTCAATTACGGTAGAGGTGCTTTTTTGTTTCAGCAAGTTATCTCGAAACGCGCGACTAATGGGAAACTGCAACATCCGTCATTTTATCTGAATTTATTAACTTATCCATTTTATGTAAATATAAATTTTTTAATTTTTTTTAATAAAACTATAAACAACCAAAAATAAGGTCATAAATAAAAGTAAAACAAAGCCAATTAAACCTGTACCAATAAAAGTTTGTAAAAATTGGTTGTGTGCATTTAGTCTTTTTGCAAAAGCACCTGTTAAACCATTTTGTTGATAAGCAATTAATAATTCGTTATTTACATCAGCCGGACTTGTTCCAAACCAAATATGATTTTTTATAATTTTTACGGATTCTTTCCAAATTAAAATTCTTACTGCTGTACTTTCTGCATCAGTTTTGTTAATGTTTTCTGCTGATGATGTTACACTTATAGCGGTTTTAAATCGTTGAAAAGGAGATGGAAATAATTTATAAGTTAGCGTTATTCCAATAAATAAACCAATTAACAATTTGATTATAGTTTTTTTATGACCGTTAATAAATAACTTTATTCCAAAAGTAGTTGGTAAAAGAAAAAACGCAGTAATTAATCCCATTTTGGAGGAACATAAAAATATAGTTATTAAAAATACAGTTGAAATAAATCCTATTTTTAAATTTAAAAAAGTGAGATGAGATAACCATTTTTGATAAAATAAAATGACAATTAATTGCGAAAAAACC
>ENA-OFCF01000417-OFCF01000417.1-metagenomes-genome-assembly--contig:-NODE-417-length-19157-cov-4.697466_pt1 | contig 19157 bp, 10 predicted proteins | sample MGYA00153387_OFCF01 | MGnify analysis MGYA00153387
CTGATGCGCAAACCCTGACCAACCACCACGGCAAAATCATCCGCATCAACAAAGATGGCAGCGTGCCGCTTGATAACCCTTTCATCAACCGGGCAGGGGCACTGCCGGAGATCTGGAGCTACGGCCACCGCAACCCGCAGGGCGCAACGCTTGCGCCAGACGGAACGTTGTGGATGCACGAGCACGGCCCGCAGGGAGGCGACGAAATCAATCTGCCTAAACCGGGTGCCAACTACGGCTGGCCCGTTATTACATTTGGTGAGAACTACGGCGGCGGCCAAATTGGACAAGGTTTAACAGCGCAAGCGGGTCTTGAGCAGCCACTGCACCACTGGACACCGTCAATAGCGCCATCTGGCATGGCGTTTTTAACCAGCGAACGCTACGGCAAGGTTTGGCAGGGCAACCTTTTTGTCGGTTCCCTGAAGTTTGCGTACCTGAACCGGATCGAGCTAACCGCGCCCTACAGCGGAAAAGTCGTGCGCGAGAGCAAGCTCATCAGCGACGTGGCCGAGCGCATTCGTGATGTACGCCAAGGCCCGGATGGCTTGCTGTATGTGCTGACCGACAGCATTAACGGAAAGTTAATACGACTGCTGCCAGCGCCGTGATGTTTTTCAAGGCTCCACCGCAAAGTCATAAAACTGCTCGCCATACATGATGGCATATTCGCCGGGTGGCAAAGCCGTTGCAGGTGTGCCTTCGTACACCACGTACTTGTCGCCCTTGATGGTGCAGCTGTCTTGCAGCTTTTTGAGCGTCATCTTGAATTCAGCACCCGGTGGGAACTGCATTTTTTCTTTGTAGCCAAACAGGCCGCCTGATGCTTCACCCACCACCACCGCACGGCGGCTGCCCTTGGGGCTGAGTTTGACCAGGTAAAACGTGTCGCTGGCTTGTTGGCCCGTGGGTGCCACCAGGTCTGGAAAGACGGGCTGGCGGCTTTTGATGCGGTTGCTGGAGGTGCTGCCTGAAATCACGGCCGAGTATTTGCCTTTTTCAGACACGATACCGAGCGAGAACACGTTAGCCAGGGTGCTGCCAGCGCTGACATCGGTTTCCATTTCAGCCACCCGGTAGCCAATGTTGATCTGGCGTGCGCCGTCCATGATGGCCAGCAGGTTTTCGTCATTCGATGCCAGCTTGCACGCGCCGCCTGCCGCTACAGTCGTAGCCCCGCCGCCCGCCTTTTTACCCACCATGCGGCCAACCACTGCGTCAGTGACGCCGGCCTGCTTCAGCGCAATCAGGCCGTTGGTAGTGGTGTCAAAACTGCCAGCTGCGGCTGCATCAACAGTTTGCAAAATCACCGCCTCGGACAGCCCGGCTTTGGCGAGTTTGATGACATCGTCGTTGGACATGGCACCTGCTGAAGTTTGAGCCCAGGCGGCACAAGACGCAAGCAGGCACAAGGCCGTGATGAGTGATTTGCTAAATGAAAACATGAGAGCAATGTTCCTATTTTGAAATGAATGACCTTACCTGAGCGCTTGAATAGTCGGGTCAAACTGTTAATTGCTACCTGCCTTGCCTGGTTCACCAGCCGGTTTTTTGACTGGCTCAGTCAGCGGAGGGCCCTGTGGTTTGGTCACTGGTTTGGCCTCTGTTTTGGTTTTCGGTTCTGCCTTGAGCTTGGGCTCAGCTTTAGGCTTGGGTTGCGCTTCAGGTTTAGGTTTAGGTTTGCTTTCTTTCGACATATTGCCGCTCAAGCCGCCCGACAAAGAGACATTGACGGTATCTTGATTGGTGACGTTACCCGATATTGCAGTGGTGCCTGATGTTTCGATATTGGCTTGCTGGTTGGTAACGTTTGCGCCTGCGATGGTCACGTTGCCACCGCCAGACTTGATGGAAACGGCTTGCGACTCCACCTTTGCACTGGCGGCAACGTTCCCACCCACCGAGTTAGACATACCGTTTTCATCTTTGGTTTTGGTTCCGGCAATACCTCCGCTCAGACCGGCCGACGCTGATATGTCGGTACTGACTGCAGCTTTCATTTCAACCGTGCCGCCCGCTTTCAGGGCCGTGTTGCCCGTGGTCTCTATAGCTGTGCCTTCCAGCTTGACATCCTTGCCGGCAGTGATACTGATACCGCCGTTACCGGCCTGGATGCTGCCGGCCTGCGCCGTGCTTGCCGAACCGCCACCGCCAGCGACGGTGACGCTTGCTTTCACGCCGAGTCCCGCCTTTCCGCTGTCAATGCCAGCGCTGGCACCCACGCTGTGGTCGCTGGTTTCTTTGGTGTCGCGCGCGGCTGTCAGCTCGACAGAACCTCCCGCCGCAATGGCTGTCTGGCCGGTCGACTGGATTTTCGTGCCTTCCAGTTTGGCATCACCGCCCACATTGATATTGAGGTTGCCCCCCGCACTGATCCCACCTGCTCTGGCTGTGGTGGTTTTTTCGGTAGTGCCTGTATTGGATGCGCTGCCCTCCAACGAGCCGCCCACTATCGTATTCGCAGCGAGTTCGAGACGCCCCCCCACATTTGCACTGGTCGTGTTGCTGACCTTGCTGGATGTGTCTTGCGCTGCCTTGAAGTCCAGTGATGCAGCATTGATGTTTGTGTCACCGCCAGAGGTGAACTGAGTGCCAATCAACGTGGTTTTTCCGGTCGTGGCTGAATTGATGTTGCCGCCCGCCGTGTAGCGTCCCGTCACGGCTTTGCTACTGTTTTCGGTCTCGACATTTACCTCAGCTTTGGCGGAGCCCTGAATACCCGCTGACGCGATTGCGTTAGCACCACCGGTTGCGGAGGCATCTGCCCCCGCCCTGGCACCGACCCCGCCTTTTATCTCTGTGGAACCTGTCACGCTGGTCGAAAATCTGGAGTCTCGTGCATCAATTTCTGTCAGCGTGGTGGCTTTTTGATTGATATTTCCGCCTGCCGTCAGTTGTGTGCCCTGGTCAGTAATACCTGCTGCAGCGGTACGGGTGATGTTGCCCCCCGCAGTGAAGCTTGACACCTGCTGGGTGGTTGAGCCGTCGGCTTTGACCGATGTGGTGCCCTTGATTAAAAGCCCCATATTGGCATCGGCAGCAGCACTGGCGGATGCCTGGTTGGTCTTGCCCACGCTGGCAGAGGCTTGTGCATTGGCGTTGCCCTCCACGTATATGCCTGCAGTGCCTTGTGTGCGGCTACTCGTGTTGCTGGTGGTGTCTTGCGCCGCAAGATTGACGATATTTTTGGCCTCTACCGCCAGGTCACCGCCAGCCTGGACCTGCGCGCCTACAAACCTGGCCGTTTCCGTCGCGTTAATGGTGACATTGCGGCCCCCAGTAATGGTGGAGGCCGTGTTGGTTAGACTGGACGACTCGCTTGTTAAAACCTCGCCGCGCACTCCCATAACAGCCGTCACATTGGCGTTGGCCGACACACCCGCTTTGGCGTCTGCTGCTGCAGAGGCCTTGGAGCCGTTTTCCGCATTGCCTGTGCCCAAGCCGGCGTTGGCATTTGCACCGCCAGTTGCGTTGGCATTGGCGTCCCGGAAAACGCCAACTGAAGCGGTTACCGTGCTGCTGCTGCTGGAAGCCTCGTTGCGGCCAGCCAGCACCTCTACATTTTTAGCCTGCAAAGCCACATCGCCGCCTGCAGCCACGTTGGCCCCACGCATGGTCAGCGTGCCCTCGGTCTGAGCGTTCAGATTACCGCCAATGTTCAAACCTGAGGCAACACTTTGCCTGCTGCTTGACTGCGAATTGGTTGTACTTACTTCGGTCAGCTTCGTATTGAAGGTACCGTTGGCGTCAGCCGTGGCGTTGGCACCCGTATTGGCCTGGCCGTTCGCGCTGGGCTTTTCAAATGAGGCAGCCTTGTTGCCGCTTATTTTGTCTGCGGCAAGTTGGGCGCCATTGCCCGTGGCTGCATCGCCACCCGCGCCCGAGCCAGCATTTGCCTGCACCACTGCCCCAGTGCCCAGTTCAGTTTTCAACACGCTGGTGGTCACGCTGGTAGTGGTGGTGCGCTGGGTATTTTCACCATCGAGCACCCGAATACCTTGCCTGGCTGTGAGTGCGGCGTTACCGCCTACCGACAGGTTAGAACCCTGCACCGTCAAGACGCCCTGAGTAGTGGCTGCCAGATTACCACCCACGCTAAGGCTGGAGCCTGCGCTTCTTCGCGTATCCGTCTGGGTGACAGTGACGTTGTTTTCCATCAAGGAAACGCTTGCGGTACCCGCGGCTTGGGCATTCGCGTTGGCATCGGCTTTCGCACCTGCTGCAACACCCGCAGCCAAACCTCCTTTTAAGGCTGCGGAACCACTGGCATCTGCACCGGCGTTTGCGCCAGCGCTGGCGTTACCGTCACCACTTGATTTCAAGAAGTCGGTGGTGCTGGTCGTGGTGGTCGTGCGCTGGGTGTTTTCACCGTCCAGCACGCGAATGCCATCGCGGGCATTCAAAGCGGCGTTGCCCGCCACAGCCAGGTTGGAGCCTTGCACTGTCAAGGTGCCCTGGGTATTTGCCACCAGGTTACCGCCTACCCTGAAGTTGGATGCCACGCTGTTGCGCGAATCGGTCTGGGTGACGGTGTCGGTCACCCGTGCCAACGAACCCCCTCCGTTGCCTGATGCCTCGGCACCGGCTTTTGCATTCGCACCAGCACCTGCACCTGAGCCCGCATCGGTGCTGCTGCCAGTGGGCCCCTGGACTAAAAAGGCATTTGTGTTGGTGGTGGTGGTAGTGCGCGACTCGTTCAGGCCGTCCAGAACATTGATGCCTTTTTGGGCATCAATCACTGCATTGCCGCTTACATTCAAGTCAGAGCCTTGCAGCGTCATGGCTCCGCCAGCTCTGACTGTCATGTTGCCGGGTTGCGTGCCAGTACCCACGTTGATGGTCGAGCCCGCATTGGTGCCCCTGAAGCTGTCTGTCGTGACAGTCTGCGTGCCTATCATGCCGCCGCCAACGCCTTGCCCGCTGGTGGTGCTTTGCGACCGTGTTGTAGAAGTGTCTTGCCGCGCCAGCACATTAAAGTTACCGCCTGCATCAACTGCCATGCCCCCGCCGGCATTGACCCTGCTACCAGCGATGGTGGTGTCGCGGTCACTGCTGATGTTGAGCCGACCACCTGTGGCGAGCGATGAGCCCACGTTGGTGGTGGTGGTCGTGGTGCTGGTGCCCTCGGTGCGTTGGCTGCCGTTGTCAGTGGAGGTAGACGAGTTGGTGGTTTCGGTTTTGACAATGGTGTCAAACCTCACGTCTCTGCCAGCTCTGAGTGTGGCGTCGCCGGCAGCATTCACCTGGCCGCCTGATACCAGGATGTCTTTTTTGGCATCGAGGGCCAAGTTGCCTGTGGCAGCTATCGTGCCTGTGTTGCTGACAATATTACCCACCACCGTGGTGATGTTGTTGATACTGCCTTCAGTCGATCTGAGCGACACATTGCCGCCTGTGATGGTGCCAGCCGTGTTGGTAATGTCGCCACGGGACACCACTTGCAACGATTTTTCACCACCGATGGTGCCGCCAGTATTGGTCAGCGACGCGACATCCATCTTCACGTTGGTGCCCGCTATCACTGCGCCAGCAACCACCGCGAGGCGCGTGGCCGTTGCCAGATAAACAACGGGTGCTAAAACACGTTGGCCCGCCACCGTGGTTTCAACCATCCAGACAATGTCGGACTTGAGGTTGGCAATCTGGTCAGGCGTCAGCGCCTTGCCAAACACCAGGCCTGAGTCTTTGCTTTGATCAGCGGACTGGTCCATCAGGCGCTTCATCTGGTCGGCCTCGTTGCCGTAGCCTCTCAAAATATTGTTGCCCGTTTGCGCAATCAGCTGCTGGCGCACCAGAAATGCTTCATAGTTCGCGTCGCCCAGGCGCCTGAGAACGGTGTCCGGGTTGATGCCCAGGCGCTTTAACAAAAAGTCCGAACCCAACGAGCCTGAACCTGTCACAAAGCGTGGGTTGGTTTCGACCAGATATCTGGCTGATGGGTTGGTGCTGATAACAAAAAAGCCGTTGGGATTGGTGGGCAGGTTGATGACCAGACCTGCAAATGCAACGGCTGCCTGACCGTTGACGTTCGTGATGCCGGTGACACCCGCAGCGGCGATAGCGGCCACGCCAGCCGGGCTGGCCAGGTTGGCAGCGGTGACGCCGTTGGTTGAAGCCAGCGTTGTAGCCGCCGCGCCAGTCGCTGTTTTATTGATCGGTGATGCAGTTTTAGGTAAATCGACGGCTTCACCTCCAATATTGATCAAACGCACGTTACCCGTGATTGTGATCGTGCCGCCGTTGGCGAACAAGCCTGCACCTACGCTTGGCGTGAAACCTCTACTGGTCAGAGCCATGCCCTGCTTGCCATCCAGCGTGGTCGTACCGTTGGGATAGACGGTCCGTAGACCGTCGCTATAGTCAGAACCCGTACCACCTTTGTATCTAGCCGTAAGCGCATTGAATGCTATGCCTGCCCAATAGCTGTACACAGTGGAATTAAGCGTGCCCGCCTCATTTCTTAGCACTAGATCATCATTGGTGAAAGTAGCACCGCCGCGGCCTGAAGTTAGGACGACCGAATTTCCAGAAATAACCCCACCCAGATTATTTGCTGTCTGAAAGTTGCTAATCGTTGTCGTACCTCCGGCAATGATTTGCGGTTTTACTGCATTGACAGGACTGGGTGCCGTAAAGTACTGGGCGCGCGTCCAAGTGTTGCTTCTGATTTCTGTGCCAACATCACACGCAACAGAGACTGCATCCGGGGCTCTGCAACCATTGGACGCTATGGCACCAGAATTCCATCCAGCGGTCGCCACGTATGGGCGTTCACTTGCGGAAGTTCTTGAGTAGTTTTCGGTTCCATAACCGTAAGCACTCCAAGCGCGCGCATTGCTGGCCTGAATGCTGTTGTTAAAGTAAGTCGCTGCAATATTGATATTGCCCGTAGCATTCACGGTGCTGTTGTTGGTAAAAGTTGTTCCGTTTAAGTAAGCTGCTGGCGTGTCAATGTTGATGTCACCGCCTGAATCAATGGTGGCACCTGCGCGGTTGGTCAATGTGAGCATGGCGTTGGCATTGAGCGTTTGGCCTGCGTACAGCGCGCCATAGTTGTCCAGGTCGCCCGTGGTGGCGCTGACGCTGAGGGTTCTCAGTGCTGAAAACGCGCCTGTGCCTGTGTTGGTGATCGACAGTGCGTCAAAGGTCATGTCGCCGCCTGAATGCACCGCGCCCACGTTGTTAAACGCTGAAGCGGTTGTTACATTGGCCACGCCCGTGCCAGAGGTCGCCGCCACAATGCGCGAATTGCTGCCACCAAACGTCAGATTATTCACGCCCACCGTCATGTTGCCGGTTGTGGAAACCATGGCGTTGTCTGCCAGCGCCAATGTGCCAGCATTGATGTCCATGCTGCCGCCCAGCAGGGTAGCGCCGTTGGCGACGTTGATGTTGACATCCCGGCTGTTGTTGCTGCCTTTGATGTCAAGCACACCGCCTGCTTGCAGTCGGCCTGCATTGGCATTGACCGTGTAAGTGCCAGCGGTGCCGCGCAGCGTTAAATTACCGCCTGACAACAGGCTGCCGCTGTTGGTCAAGCCGGTTGCCAGGTTCATCGCCAGGTTGCCGCTGGACTGCAGGGTGCCGCTGTTGGTCACGGTATTGGCTCTGATGATGCTGTTGATGCCTGCAACGTCGGCCGCCGTCAATGTGCCTGTGTTGTTCAAAATCGCGGAGTTGCTGGTCAAGCCGCCCTTGGCCAGCAGCGTGCCCGAGTTGGTCAGCGCCCCAGCAACAGTCAGGGTCATGGCTTCGCTGGATTGCAGCGTGCCGCTGTTGGTGAAATCGCCCGCTAATGTCAGCCCAACAGTTTTGCCCAGCACCGTACCCGATTGCGTGCCAAAGGTGACGTTTGAGCCGTTGACTGCGAGCGCATTGCCCGCCTGCAGCACGGCTGCAGCGCCGGTGTTGTTGAGGGTCACAGCCGATGTCCCCGCATTGACCGACAGGTTGTTAGTGGCTAACACCTTGCCTGTGTTGGCCAGCGCCTGGGTCAGATTCAGAGTTAAATCGCCCTTGGATTGCAGCGTGCCGCTGTTGGTCACGGTGCTGGCTGTGATGATGCTGTTGATGCCTGCAACATCGGCTGCGGTCAATGATCCTGAATTGGTCAAGGTCGCTGAATTGCTGGTCAATCCGCCCTTGGCCAGCAACGTGCCTGAGTTGATTGATGCGCCGCCCACGGCGAGCGTCATGGTGTCGTTCGATTGAAGCGTGCCGCTGTTGTTCAGGCTGGCTACTGTCAGGCCGACGGTATTTCCCAGAACCGTGCCTTGCTGGGTATCAAAGGTGGCGTTGCTGCCCGTCACCGTCAGCGCATTGCCTGCTTGCAGCACGGCCGAGTTGCCCGTATTGCTGATAGCCAGACCCCAATTACCCGCATTCACTGCGAGATTGTTGCTGGCCAGCACCTTGCCCGAGTTGTTCAAGGCCGTGTTCAGGTTCAGCGTTGTATTGCCTTTGGACTGCAGCGTGCCGCTGTTGGTCAAGCTTTTGGCATTAACAGTACCGTTGGCGCCTGCATTGTCAGCCAGCGTCAGCGTGCCGCTGTTGTCTACCGTGTCGGACGTGCTGGTCAGGCCGCCTTTGGCCAGCAGCGTGCCTGTATTGGTCAATGAGCCGCCAATAGACAAGGTCATGGCGTCATTGGACTGCAGCGTGCCAGCGTTGTTTAACCCACTGGCCAACGTCAGCCCGACGGTGTTGCCCAAAACCGTACCCGACTGCGTGCCAAAAGTGACGTTGGTGCCGTTCACGGTCAACGCATTACCTGCCTGCAGCACTGCCGCAGCGCCTGTGTTGCTGATGGTGATGGCTGATGCGCCTGCATTGACAGCCAGGTTGTTTGTGGCCAGGACTTTGCCAGTGTTGGCAAGCGTGGCTGTCAGGTTCAAATCAAGGTTGCCTGCGGACTGTAGTGTTCCGCTGTTGGTGAGCGTGGCCAGCGTCAATGCGCCTGCTTGTCCCGCCGCGTTGGACGCGATCAGTGTGCCTGCGTTGTTCAGGCTGTTGGCTACCAGCGTCGTGCCCGCGCCGCCTTGGAGTGTGGCGCCTGCCTGGTTGTCAATGCTGGTGGCTTTTACCGTCAAGCCGCCATCGGCTAGCAAAATGCCGCTGTTGACAATATTTTCTGTGCCGCCGCCCGCTTTGTCGGCCAGGTCAAGCGTGGTTTTGGCTTGCAGGCTGCCGCTGTTGGCCAGCGTGCCGTTGATGCGGCCTGTGACGCTGCCCACATCAGCCGTTATTTTGCCCGCGTTGGTCAAGCCGCTGCCAGCGCTCAGGCTCAGGTTGCCTGTGGTGCTTTGTATGCCTTGTGCTGCGCCTGCTGCTGTTGTGATGCTACCTGTATCAGCAGCTAACGTCATGTTGCCTGCCGAACGTACAGCCGCTGTACCCAGCGCCAGGTTGTTGGTGGTGCTCAAGGCCAGTGTGGTGCCAGCATACAAAGTCGCGCCGTTGTTACCAATCGTCAGGTTGTTGGCATTGCCCGTTAACGCGCCGCCTGCGCCCCATGCAGTGCCATTGATGTTGGCTGCACCCGTGATGGCCAGGGTGTTGCTGCCACCTGCAAAGCGCGTTTTGGCTGCGGCTGATGCATCGCTCAAACTGGCGGCTGTGGTGGTCAGGTTGTTGGCGGCATACAGCTCGCCTTCTGCCAGTTTGATTTGCCCACCAGCGGCATTCAAGGCCAGATTGGCTGCCGCAGACAGCTTGGCAGCGCCATTGACAAACAGATCCTCGTTGCCACTGGCCGCTGTGGTGGTCACCGTCAAGTCCTGCTTGGCACTCAATGCAGCCTGCAGCTCAATCTTGCCTGCACTGGTTAATCTGAAGTTGTCAGCACTGGCGGCGGCTTCGCCCAGCATGCGCACGCCAACACCTGCCTCGGTTGCAATGATGTTGATGCGCCCGCTGTACATGCCGCCCAGCGCCGTTGAGTCAATGGCGTAAGCACCCGCTGCGCCAGACGGACTGGCTGCACCCGTGACATTGCGGCCACCGTAGCTCCAGTTGTTTGCGCCCGCAGTGATGCCCAGGCTTCCTGTGTCTGACGTGTTGATCTTGCCGTCAATCCTGACAGTACGCGCCACGATGTCAAAAATCTGTTGCGCATTGGCATTGGCACCAGCGCCCGTGATCAGCACATCCCCCCGGTTGACGTTAAAGCCGTTCAAAGACCCATCCGCACCAAAGCCAGGCGTACCGGTTGTCAGGGTGATGCGGTCAGTGTTGATAAAACCGCAACCGTTGCACGTAATACCGTTGGGGTTGGCCACCACCACGTCGGCGCGGCCACCCAATACTTCGGTAAAGCCTGCCAGCAGGCTGCGGTTGGTCGATACCACTTCGTTCAGAATCACTCTGGCTTGCTGAGCCAGATTGGCATTGCCAGCCACTTGCCCGGCCAGCTGTGACAAACGCGACAGCTGGTCCATGTTGCCGTTGTTCAGCACCAGCCCGCGCGCGTCCACGTTGTAGCTGGTAAAGCGGTTATGCGACAAACCCGCCGCATTGGCGGTGTTGATGTCAATCACAGGCACGCCGTTGGCAGAGATATAAACAGTCGTGTTGCCGCCTGTTGGCACCGTTTGCGCTATCGCGGCGGTGACTGCCAGCCCAACCATGGCCAGCGTTGCCATGACCAGCGCTTTTGCGCCAGCTTTACGCCCGGTCTTGCTTGCGGTGCGCTTGCTGCCCTTGCCCTGTGAGCGGGCGTTTTCAGCAACGGCAACCCAGGTGTTAGTTAGTGCGTTCCAGACAATGCGGTAGATGTGGTTCATGTCAAGTCCTTGATTGCTTTAAAAGCTGTAGCCGAGTCGAAACCATGTTTGCCCGGTCTCACGCACCATATTGCTGGTCATCGTAATGGGCCGTGTGTGATAAAAATCCCAGCTTGCGCCGCGCCAGTTGACGGACACGCCAGCCACCATGCCCTCCAGCTTGCCTTGCGCGCCGCCGGGTATGCGGTTGCTGACGTAGCCCCTGTCGTAACCTGCGTACAGGCGGCTGGAGATGACCTCGCCGCCCAGCTCAATGGGCTGACGAACTGACACCTCATTGCGCCAGTAATAACCGTCGTCGCCCGTCAAACTGTTTTTGACATAGCCGCGAACCGAGTACAGGCCGCCAATAGAAATCTGCTCTGAGCCATACAACACGTTGTTGGCTTTTTGGCCTGTCATCTGGCTGGTAAAGCTGATGTCTTTGCCAAGCACCCGAAACGGTTTGGCATAGTTAAAGCCTGCCTTGAGTTTGCTGAACTGTGCGCGCGGTGCGGTATCGGGCAAGCCGGGTGCATCGCGCAGTGCAGACATGGCTGTCAAGCCCCGCGCCACGCCGAGGTCTAAGGACAAAACGCCGCCCAGAAAGCCTGTGGTCAGACTGGCATCCAGGTCTAGCACCGTCAGCTTGCGGCTGCTGACATCCAGAAAAAACGAGCCCAGAAAGTTTTTAGAGTCTTTACCTGTGAGCGTGCTGGACACTGAGGCCCGCGTGGACTGGTCGCGGTAGACCACACGATCAAACCGGATGTTGTCTGATTTGCTGCTGCCGCTGGTGATCAGCTCAAGCCCACTGGCCAGCGTGATGGGGCTGAAGTACACCGAGCGGTTGGTACCCAGGGACACCGTGCTGTAGCCGAAAGGAATGCTTAAATTGATGCTGTCACTGGCAGAGAACCGGCGACCCGCCTGACCCGGGACGGACTCTCGGTGCGTCAGCGATAACGATTCATTTATTCCCAACAGGTTGTCCGCCATCAACGTGATTGCGGTTTGTGTTGCACCGGTAGATACCGAACCCTGGTTGTCGGTATTGATGGACGCACGCAGCGCCCTGGCCGGTCGGTTGTTGATGACCACCACGCTGCCGCCAGTGGCGTTGCCCGGCTGAATGTCGAGCTTTGCGTTGTTGGATGGCAAGCGGTTGATCTGGTCAATGCCTTGCTCCAGATCACGCAAATTGAGCAAACCGCCTTCGCGCTGCGGAAATACATTGCCAATCGAGACGCTATTGGCATCCCCGTCGTTGATCACGATTTTTTCAATCACACCTTCAATCACCAAAATTTCAAGCTGCCCACTGCTCAGGTCTTGCTGCGGCAGGTAGGCGCGGGTCGTGATGAAACCGCGGTCAATATAAAACTTGGTGATTTCACCCAGAATGCGCTCAATGTCCGCCACATTCAGGCAGCGACCCGTGAATTCGTCTGTGATGCGCTGGCGCATGGCGGCTGACAAATTGGGCGCGCTGCTGATGTTGACGACCCGAATGCTGCGGCAGCTTGCGCCCAGCTCTGGCACAGTGATCTTGGGTTGTAGCTGACGCGTGTCCAGGCCATCAACCGGGTCGTTTCTGCGGCGTGCGTCGTCTTGCTGCAAACGTTCCTGTTCTTGGCGCTGCAGTATTTCAGCCTGGCGCTGTGCTGCACTAATGTCGGCGGGTGTTTGCGCTGATGACAGTATGGGAACCAGCGTCACTGTTGCCATGCAAAGCACCGCGCACTGAACTGGTGAGAGCCGGATCATGACAAGCACGCCTCATCTTTTAGAAAGGCTGTTTTAAATATTTGATGTGCCACTGTGTAAGGTATGTAATTCCTAATGACAGGAACTTTAAACAAATACCTCGGTTTTTGATATGGTCTTCTTGGACCATATGGCGACACCGCCCCGTCAATTTTTACAAAATCTCTTAACGCGTGCCTATCACGTCAACCAGCGCCTGGTACAGCGCGGCGGGTGCCAACGGCTTGTGCAGAAGTGGAACGCCGGTGCTCATGGCTTCGCGCAGGCGCTCTGGCGCGGTGTCGCCGGTGATGATGAGGGCGGGTAGGGGTTGGCCCAGCAAATCACGCAGCTCATGAATGGCCTGGGCACCTGTGCGCTGGCCGCGCAGGCGGTAGTCGCTGATGACAATATCGGGCGCAATGTCTTGTGCCAGTTCCAGTGCCCGTTCAATCGAGCTGGCTGTGTCAACCGCGCAGCCCCAATGCAACAGCAGTTGCGCCATACCGGCCAGCACCGCTTCGTCATCGTCAATCACCAGCAGGTGTACGCCCCGCAGTTGCCCGGAGGCCAGCAGGGCAGACAAGTTGGCATCCGTTGCCAGCCGCTGGGCAGGTGCGAGATTGGGTAGCGTCGCCAAGGGCACTGCCAGCCTGAAGACGCTGCCGCGCTGCGGCACTGATTGCAACTGCAGCGTGTGCCCCAGCGTATTGGCCAGCCCCTGCGCAATGGCCAGACCCAGCCCCAAGCCCTTGCGCCGGTCACGCTCTGGGTTGCCGACCTGATGGAATTCTTTGAACACATCGACTTGCTGGGCAGGCGCTATGCCAATACCGGTGTCCCACACCTCCAGCAAAGCTTGTTCGCCGCGTTTGCGGCAGGCCACCAACAGCCCACCCGCGTCGGTGTAGCGAATCGCGTTAGATACCAGGTTACGCAAAATCAACTCAACCAGTGCCGGGTCAGACTGCATTAGCAACGGCGTTTCGCGGCTGCGGTAGGCCAGGCCTTTGGCGTCGGCCTGAGCTTCAAACTCGCACTCGATTTTGTTCAGCACTTCTTGCAGGCTAAAGGGCTGTATTTGCGGGTTAACGACACCTGCCTCGATGCGTGAAAAATCAAGCAGCGTGTCCAGCATCTCTGCCGTTGCCGAACTGGCCGAGCTGATGTTGCTGACTAGTCCGCGTTGCTCTGCCGACAGGTCGGTATGCATCAGAACATTTAAAAACAAACCCTGCGCATGGATGGGCTGGCGCAGGTCATGACTGGCAGCAGCTAAAAATTTTGACTTGGCGGTGTTGGCTTCTTCAGCCTCATGGCGCGCCTGCTCAGCTTCAAGCCGTGCCTGATCGGCCTGACGCACGAGGTCAAGGTTTTCAAAGCGCAACTCAATCGCGGCGCGGGTGGCCATTGAGCTGTTACGTGTCTGGCCAATCAGCACCCCTAAATACAACAGCGCTATAACGCTGAATGCGCTGTAAGCTGCATCCCCCAGCAGCCAGAGCCTGACCACCGTCAACCCGACCAAGGGCACTGAAAATGCAATATACAGGGGCAATACTGGTGCCAGCAATGCCACTGAGCCGCTCAAGATACCGGACAACACAAAGATCGCCATAATCTCGCCGGCTGCCGTGGTGTTGCCAAGTGCGCCAAACGCCAGTGCGCCCCAGGACGCACCACCCGCCGCGATGCAGACAGCCAGCCAGCGAGCCAAACGCTGTGCATCATGTTCTGCCAGCCCATGCGCCAGGCTGCGGCGTGCATTGAAAATCCAATACAGATTTGTCAGCGATACCACTACAGCCCACCCCAGCAGCCCAGCGCGGTTGCTTGGGCTGATGAGCACCCAAATCAGTAGCGCAATAGCCGGGAACATCGGCAATACCGTTATCGTTGTGCTGGCATAAATCAGCCTGAGTTGCTCAACCAGCACGCGGTCTTCGGCAAATTTAAACCAGCTTGGAGACCTCACGGTTACCCTACCAGCGCTTGCTGGCGTGCAGCTAGCACCGCCTCAGCACGCGTGGCCACTTTGAAATATTTCAAAATCTCCTGCATATGGCGGCGCACCGTGTTGTCTGACAGCACCAGCTTGCGCGCAATCACCTTGTTGGTCAGCCCCGAGTGCAACAGCTCCAGCACCTCGCGTTGGCGCGGCGTCAGGTGTTTGCCGTTGTTGCAGGCAATTGGTTCTGCCAGCGGCAGCTCACCCCGCAACAGCTGGGCAATGGTATTCATAATTTTTTCAGGCGCTTCAGCCTTCGACATAAAAGCCGTGGCACCCCGCGCCAATGCCAGGCGGGTGGTTTCGGGTTCGTCATGCGACGAGAGCATCAATATCGGTACTGCGGGCCAGCGCCGTTTAATGTGCCCAATACCCTCCAGCCCACTGCTGCCGTTAAGCTTGATGTCCAGCAGCACCAGGTGCATGGGGTCAGACGCGGTGCTTAGCGCTTCATCGACTGATGCGGCCTGGCTAACGTCAGCGTCAGGCATCGCCCTGCCAAGCACCATGCTCAAGCCCGCCCGAAACATCGGGTGGTCATCAATCAAAAGGATGTGAAAAGCGGTCATAGGCAAATTAAACCACTTGCGAAGGGATTTTTATATGGTCTGTTTGGACCAATCGAAAGCATTTTCTGGTGCGCATGTAAAAATCAGGGTATGTTTTTGATTCAGGCGCTTGAAAGCCCACCCGTTCGCGCCTCTTACCTCAGTGGCGTTCGGGACGCCCTCTTGGTCATTCCGTCTTATCTGCCGTTTGGCTTGGTCTGCGGCGTGGCGTCAGTCAATGCGGGGCTGACGACGGGTGCTTCGCTGGCGCTGCCCGCGCTTGTGTATGGCGGGTCGTCACAAGCGGTGTTGTTGCAGTTCATACAAGGCAATGCATCTCTTTGGGTGGCAATTTTGTCGGGCTGCGTCATCAACTTGCGCATGGCGGTGTACAGCGCGGCCATGGCCCGCCGGGTGCGGCACCTGAAAAAGCCACAGCGCATGTTGGTGGCAGCATTTTTGGTGGACAACACCTTTGCCTTCATGCAGGCGCGCGAGCAGTCGCACCCGCATGACCCGCACCTGATTGCCTATTACGCGGGCTTGACCACCGTGTTCTGGATCAGCTGGTTTTTGTTTTGCGCGATTGGCGTGTTTGCAGGCAACATCGTGCCCGTCAGTTGGCAGCTTGACTTTGCCATTCCGCTGTCGTTCATCGCGATTGCTGCCACGTCCATTCGCAACGTGCCGATGGGTGCGGCGGCATTGGTCGGTGGCGCAGCCAGTGTGTTGCTGTTTGCATTGCCACTTAAGTTGGGCCTGATTGCAGCTTGTCTGGCTGGTTTGATGGCGGGTTTGCTGGCGCAAAAAATGGTGGCTCAAAAGTCATGACAAGTCTCAGCACTTTTGAAAGTTGGTCAGTCGTGTTCGGCCTGGCCATCGGCACGTTTTTGATTCGCTACTCATTTATCGGCCTGTTTGCCGACCGTGACATGCCTGGCTGGCTGGATCGCGCCTTAAAACTCATGGTGCCGGCCATTTTTGCGGCGATTGTGTTCAGCGGCGTTGCCATTGTGAACGCCACTTCGGGTGGCGAAGTAGCGGGCTGGACTTACTGGCCGCGCTATGCCGCAGCAGTCATCGCCTTTGTTGCCGCCGTCATGTCGCGTGGCAACATGCTGGTCACCCTGGGTGTGGGCATGGCCGCTTTGCACGGTTTGCCCTGGCTGTTTGGCTGAACTGACCTGCCAGTTACCTTTGTGAAGATTCAAAGCGCTAAAGTGGCTGGCGTGCACCTGTGATGCGCGGCAAGGTCCGGATGCGACTGGTACTGGCCTGGACGATCATTTTGCGCAGGCAGTCTTCCAGCAACACCAGGACTTCGGCAGATGCCACATCGGCTGCGTCCAGTTCCACCAAGACGATCTGCAACTGAAGGTCTGAACCGGGCAGTCCCCATTCACTGGCGCGCAGGCCATTGGCAAGTATCTTCGTGGCGATTTTGTTGGCAGTATCGTTCTCGAGGCCTTCAACCATGACGCTGAACCGGTTGCCTGCAAGCCGCGTGGCAGTGTCCTGTGAGCGCAGTGCATCTGCAATGGCGCGAGAGGCTGTCAGGACAACGCGCTCCGGGGATTCCAGCTGGTGGTCTGCCACGACCTGGTCGATGTTTTCAATCCGGATCAACATCAATGCACAGGAATAGCCCAAGTGTCTTGAACGGATGATGGCGCCGTCTACCCGGTCAAAAAATACCCTGGGCATGGCCATGCCTGTCAGTGGGTCAACCCGCTCGCGAGCCTCGACCCGCAAGGTGTTTTCCGAACTCATGCGGCTCTTCCACACCATGCCGATGTAGGTTGTGCTGGCAAATCCCGCCAGCGCTGCTAGGCTGCCGACCTGCGGCGAGAACAGAAGATAGGCTTGAACCTGTGGCATCCCCATCAGCCTGACTGTCAGGGCTCAATGCCTGCGCAGCAACAGCCGCCGCCAGTGTTGCGGCATGCCATCCGAGCATGCGTTCGTTGTAGGTATATCCGATCAAAACACTGAGCACCATCACCATCACGCAGATGCCCCCGAAAGCCCCGCTCAGGTAAATGGAAAGGACGGACAGTGGATAGGTATCAGGCATGCAGTAGTCGGGGTTCGCAGAAACCGGGCAAACAGTTTCCAATTTTCACCTTTGTCATCTGACTGACAAGCGGACAAAGAGTGCTGGACGCCTATGGTTGTATGCGCGGCACAGCTATCATGGCGTGATGATATATACAAGCTTCGGACGCGAGCTGCTGGCGCGCAGCAACCGCAGTGCGCAGCACTGGTTGTTGCAATGGTGGAAGCTCGCGCATCTGGCGGCTGTTTTATTGCTGCTGGCGTTGTCTCCCTCCAGCTACAAGCGCGCTGACCGGCTGGTGTTGGCGCGCCATCTGTATGCGAACACGGCACCCATTTTGTTGGGTTTCACACTTCTGTGTGCGCTGATCAGCATGGTATTGACGCGCATTGTGACGGCAACAGCGCTGAGCTACGGCTTGTCGCAGTATGCGCTGCAAGTCGTCATCAGGGTGCTGGTGCTTGAATTGATACCACTGACTGCCGCATTGTTTGTTGCCCTGCGCTGCACCATTCCTGACGGGGCGGAGCTGGCCGAGCTACAGGCGCGCGGTGACCTGAACAAATTGCGCCAGCAAGGCATCAACCCGATTCACCGTGAAGTGTTGCCGCGCGTGATGGCGGGCATTTTTTCAACCATCACGCTGGCGGTGCTGAGCTGCGTGGTGGCGCTGCTGGTGGCCTATGTGGCGATTTATGGGTTTAACCTGGCCGGCTTTGCCGGTTACACGCGGCTGTTTGGCCAGGTCTTCAGCCCTGCCGTCACGCTGATTTTTGTCATGAAGACGCTGCTGTTCAGTCTGGCGGTGTCACTGATCCCGATGGCTTCAGCGCTGTATGGCAGCGCTGTCAACAACACCCGCACCAGTGCTGAAATGCGTGGTTTGGTGCGCATGTTTGCCCTTCTTTTGTTAATAGAGGTGTTGTCACTGGTTGGCAACTATTATTGAACCTATGAGCGTTACACCAGATAAACAACAACCCCCGCCCGAGCCGGATCACCTGGAGTTCAAGGCCGTGATGCTGCTCAGCTTCATGCTGGCGCTGATTGTGGCTGCCGCGCTGTACGTGATGTACGCGCGCGGCATGTTTGAAAGCACCCAAAAGCTGGTGCTGGTGTCTGAAGATTCTGAGGGTGTGGTGGTCGGCATGAACCTGACGTTTTCAGGCTTTCCGATTGGCCGCGTTCGCCGCATTGAGCTGGCAGAAGACGGCAAAGCACGCATTATTGTTGACGTGGCCAGCAAAGACGCGCACTGGCTGCGCCAGTCCAGCGTGTTTACCGTGGTGCGCGGGCTGGTGGGCGGCACCAACATCCGTGCTTACACCGGAATAATGACTGACAAACCACTTGAAGACGGCGCAGTGCGCACTGTGCTGCAGGGCGACGCAGGCGCTGAAGTGCCCAAACTGATTGCCGCTGCCAAAGACCTGGTGGAAAGTTTCAACTCGTTGGTCAGCAGTCGTGGCGCGCTGGGCGCCAGCTTTGGCAACCTGCAAACCCTGACCGCCAAAATCAACGGCCCCGGCGGTGCGCTGACGGTTTTGCTGGGCGGTGAGGCAGAGGCTAAAAAACTAATTGCCACGCTGGATCGAGCCAATGCGCTGCTGGTGACTGTTAATGGGCTTGCGGCCAAGGTTGATGGCCTGGCTGCCAAAGCCGATACGCAGGTGTTTGGCGACAAAGGCGTGTTGCCTGAGACCCGGGCGACCGTGGTGCAGCTCAATGCGCTGCTGAGTGATGCGCGCACCAGCTTGAAAAAGGTTGATGCGGTGCTGGTTGAAGCGCAAGCTGTGGGCGCAAATGTCAAGGAAGGCACCAGTGATTTAAGCGTGCTACGCGGAGAAATCGAGTCCAGCTTGCGCAAGGTTGATGGGCTGGTCAATGAGATCAACCGCAAGTGGCCGTTTGCGCGTGATGCCGAGGTGAAGTTGCCATGACTCTGAAAACCATTTTGGCTGTGTCGGCAATATTGCTGTCCGCTTGCGTCTCCGGCCCTAAACCAGCCGACTGGCAACTGGAATCCAAAGGCGCAATGG
>ENA-OFCF01000418-OFCF01000418.1-metagenomes-genome-assembly--contig:-NODE-418-length-19143-cov-14.018389_pt1 | contig 19143 bp, 20 predicted proteins | sample MGYA00153387_OFCF01 | MGnify analysis MGYA00153387
TAATTGATAATTGATAATTGATAATTGATAATTGATAATTGATAATTGGGTTGTTCTACTGGGAATTTCAACCCCTTTTCTTTGTTAAAACTAGCTCTTACTACTTAATATAGAGCCTCATCGGCAAACAGGCGAAGACATCATCATTGGCTAAGAATGAGCTGTTTAGTTAGTTCGTTTTCGCTGACGGAAAACCGTCAAGTTTCGAGCGATCGCTCGTGCTATATTCGCTGTAGTGGCTCTGTGGAGTAAGTCCCAATGATTCTGTCCGTGGGGTAATCGTGCCGATGGCTTCAAGATCGCGCAGGATGTAATTGAGCTGATTGGCGATCGAACCAATCGAAACTGATGCTTGAAGACCTAGTTGATGGCTAGCTTTCAAAAAATGTAACCGCATTTGCCAAGTGCTATGGCTAGGATGCTGATGGAGGTATTCTAATACCGCTTGACGATTAATCATATTCGCTACTAAAATAAAAAGCTTGTATATCTACATTCTTGCTCGATCGTCAATGATTGTGTCGGGATCTTAACAATTTTGTCGCTATTCTAATAATTCAACCGATAGCCTACCTTCCGCACAGTCTCGATCGGATCGGGATGTCCGAGCTTTTTTCGCAGTGAAAGGACGTGACTATCTACGGTTCGAGAATTGTCAACATTGATGTCCCAGGCGCGTTTTAGCAGTTCGCTGCGATGGACTGGACGACCATTAGCTTGGGCGAGAACATAGATTAAACTAAACTCTTGGGGGCTAAGATCGATCGATCGATTTCTCAGATAAATACAGCGACGCACCAGATCGATCCGCAGCTCTCCACAAGTCATATCGGTGGGAATAGTTGTCATGCTGCGACTGCGCCGCAGTAAAGCCGCCACTCGTGCCAAAAATTCGGGCATCCCAAACGGTTTCTTTAGATAGTCGTCAACTCCAGCCTGAAGTGCGTTCACGAGATCGATTTCGCGAATTCGTGCCGATAGCATCAACATCAGGGAGTTACCTTGAGGATATAACCATTGACAAAATTCGATCCCTTCTCCATCGGGTAAATCTGAATCTACAATCGCCAGCGTGGGGAGTTGTTGCGTGCAACATTGATAAGCCTGAGCTAGTGTGGATGATTGCTGCACCTGATATCCAGCTTGCTGAAGGTGCCAAGTTAGGAGCGATCTCAAGTTGTGATTGCCTTCGATAACGTAAATCTGCACACTTTTTTCAGGATACAACTTTCAATTTTTTTGACAATAAGTAGTTGGTTCTAGTTAAAGATACTTCTAATTAAAGATACATTGTCTAAAATTGGAACATAAAATAGTACTCTAACGATCTAGATGATATCTACCTAGTCTAAATAGTGGCTGACGATTTGCGTCCGCTATGCCAACGTGTATTTTCCGCACCTCAGGTCTAAAAAATCTGGCGTAAAGTAGATAGATAGATAGATACCAACTCAACCAATTTCGATCTATCCTATTTAGTATGTCAAGGGATTAAGCCATGCTGCAAACTATAGAAACAATCGGTCACTACCAAAAGATTACCGATGCCTTAGTCGAAATGTGGCACCGTGGCTACCGCTTCGACGATTTACGATTGTATCTCGATGGGTACTTAGCAGCATTACGTAGCACCAATGCTCTCGAAGCCTATCAAATCAATCGAATTGAGGAGGAAACGATGCGTTATATTTACGATCCTTCCAACTTTGAGCGCGTCGAGCTTCAGACAGAACCAGAATATTATTAACGCTCTGGTGGATGAAGTTCGTTCGGCAGTTCTTAATTAATATCTGTATTATTAAGAACTGCCGAGCGAACTTTAGAAGCTAACTCTCAACTGTCAACTATCAACTATCAACTAGCCAGAGCGACTTCCACCATTTGTTGAAGTTCACCTTTTTGATAGAGTTCGGTCATTACATCAGAACCACCCACAAATTCACCGTTGATGTACACTTGAGGAATTGTCGGCCAATTAGAATATTCTTTTACTCCTTGGCGAATATCTCCATCTTCTAAGACATCAACTGTTTCGTAAGGTACGCCCAGAATATTTAAAATCTGAACGACTTGGTTGGAAAATCCACATTGGGGCATCAGTTTATTGCCCTTCATGAATACCATAATTTTGTTATCTCCGATCAGCTTGCCAATCTTTTCTGTTGCTGGGGTAGTCATATTTTTAAAAATAATTGAAAGTGAATATTTTTAGGTGCCTACCGATTTTAAATCGGTACTACAGGTAATAGTTAATCAGCAGCTTGCCATGTTTCTGGGGTATAAGTCTTGAGCGCGAGGGCATGAATCGCTCCACTATCCATCGCCTCACGTACGGTACCATATACCAGTTGATGTTGTTGAATTAGGGATTTGCCTGCAAATTGGGACGAAACTACCACTGCTTGGTAATGATCGCCGCCACCTGTCAAATCGGTGATTTGAACGATCGATTCTGGGATACCCGCTTCGATCTTTGCTTTAACTTGACTGGGAGTAATCGCGCTCATGCTGAGTTGGGAGTTGGGAGTTAGGAATTGGGATCGGTGCGCGGAGCTTTTTGATAGCGGCTGTACCTACGGTAGGCTACCAACGCCTAGCGCATCGAGACAGATGGACTAGAATGAAGGTTTTAGATCCCGATTGGGGAGTTTAAAATCAATCTAATTTCTGACGGATGTTTCAATTATAACTGGAGACTCGATCGCCGATCTAGCTTAGGGATTAGCGATATCCGAAAGCTTTACCCAGCGAAACTGGCGATCTCCACCCAATTCAACCACAACTTTGACTCGCGGATCGATCGTTGGTAACTCGCTCAGATAAGCTAATTCCTGACTAGACAATACCTGTCCATCAATCAACCACAATACTAAACCTTTAGATGTTGGTAGCATGTGGGCGAGATGTGTATCCAGCATGGGCGGGATATAATAAGTGCGAATTTCTTTTTTGCCGATATGAGCGGGACGTACTCCATGTACGCCAGTGAGATAGGTGCTCAGATCGCCCATACCCCTTGCGGATAGGTTCATACTCTCATATCCGGTCGCCCTAAGTCTGCGTTGATACCGACCTTCGTAGCCACCTTCGAGCGGGGCGTAGACACCCAATGCTCCAGCTTGTTCTAAATCCCGAATAAATGGCTTACCAGTCGTAATTAGCGGCATCTCGACATCCTGTTAATATCAGCGATCGGTGATTGGCGATCGAACATCGTGATTGGGGGTGGTAATCTTGCTACGCACCTAGATGTCGATCGCGATAATGGGGCTTGAGTCAAGATAAATGTTGGTTGCTTAATCTCCCTTCCAATTATGCCACGAGTGGGCAAGCCTTAACTAAACTTACTCCAGGATATTGATCCCATCATAGACGAGGGAGACTAGTTCGCCCCGATCGCTAAATTTAATTTCGGATGGCTTGGGAGTCATAATGGCGATATTCTCAAATGCCCAGCAACAACCGCAGGATTTGGCTAAATCGACGAGTAGTTGAATTTGAGGAATACCGACCCCAATTTGGTGAAAATAATCAAAATAACTTAAATAAGCTACTCGATAATCTTGCATGATTGTCGGTAGTGATGATAGCTCGATCGTCGGATACCTTGTTTGGATCTCAGCAATCGAAACCTGATTCAAGAAATCTCCCAGTGGATCGAAAGCCAGTGTTTGCTGTGCCCCGATAATTTGAGCGCGAGGATTGGCATAAGCTTTAACAACGTTAATAAATTCTGGCTCGATTTGGCGATCGATTTCTCGATTACTGCTTTCCCAGATTCGATCTAATATTTCACTGCCTACATCGACTAAATCTGGACGATTTATCAAAAATGTCATCGCAGTTAGCGGATTTTCTGTCCACAAAATCTGCGCTCTTTCCAAGCCAGCATACAGATAACAAGCATTGATGGCATTCTCTGCCCGTTCGCAATCTGTCGTTCGATTGGCTAGAATCTTTTCCCACTTTTCTCGACTTTGGGGAATAAAATCTACTTCTAATTTAACTAGTTTTCGGCGTTCGCTTAACACTTTTGCTAAATCTTGGGCTAGAGATTCACCTTCGGTCGGATTAGTATCACTTTTAGTAAATGAAAACATATTATTTTAATTTTATCTAATGATAATTAAACTAATTAGATCTGTTCTGAATTTAACTCATTCATAATTTTAGCAATTATATTAAAATACAGCAATCTTCACTTACCGCCTAAATTGCCTTTACTCTCTGGTTTTTCTTAGGTAAAAAAGAATACTAGAGAGAGGAAATCTGAATCTGGAGCTTACTTGTCAAATCGGATTGTAGCTATAATAATTTTGCTGTGAGTATCTAGGAATAACAGCTTGTAATAAAAACTACATTTAAATATTAGCCAAAATTTGACCCGATCTGCATGGTCAATTTGGCTGATTTATTTTTGTGAATAGATACTGCCGAGCCAAACCGGAGCCGAGCTACCAAGTACACTGTGGGCATAGCCCCTGGAAAATCATCGATCGAAACATCATTGACTTAGTTGAGAATTGAGAGCGTGAATTGTACCAAAACTAGTTTACGTCGTCAATTTCTGCTGCGGCGACAAGCTTTGTCACCAGAAATCTGGCAATCTCAGAGCGAAGGGCTTTGTCATCACCTTGCCAACTCTCCCCAATTTATCGCAGCGCGAACAGTTCTTGCTTATCAAAGCCATCGTCAAGAACCCAATCTCGACTATTTATTTACCCACACCAACAAGCAATGGGGACTACCCAGGTGCGTCGGCAAAGATCTGCTGTGGCACTGCTGGCAACCTTCACAACCGATGGTAATTGGGAGTTATGATATTTTAGAACCCGATCCAGAATTACCGCTAGTCTCACTCGATCGGGTCGATTTAATTCTGGTTCCAGCCGTGGCGATTACCTCTGGTACCACCAAGCCGAACGAGCGTGGTGGTTATCGATTGGGTTACGGCGGTGGTTATTACGATCGATTACTCACAGATCCGATTTTGGCGCGAGTTCCGACGATCGGGATTGTGTTTGATTTTGCCTATCTAGAGACACCGTTGGCAAATCTCCCCTGGAGCATCGATCCTTGGGATATGCCGTTAGATGCAGTTTGTACAGAATTGGGTTTAAAGAATTTTGATTAAATTAGCGACAATTTTAGGTCGTAAGCAATGTCGATGCGCTTCAAGCTCGATCTAGGGCGATCTCCAAAAATAGCCTCCAAGAGCAAAAACCGCTAAGATCGAAACTAGCGATGTCTTCACAACAGAGGCTGCGCCAAAAGATTACTCGGACAGAATATAGAGACTATGCGTTTAATTTTGATGACTGGCAAAGGTGGCGTAGGTAAAACCTCTGTCGCGGCGGCAACGGGATTGCGGTGCGCCGAACTAGGTTATCGTACCCTCGTCCTCAGTACCGATCCGGCTCACTCCCTAGCGGATAGCTTCGATCTGGAGATGGGACACGAACCGCGTGAAGTCCGCCCCAATCTGTGGGGTGCGGAACTGGATGCACTCAAAGAATTAGAGGGCAACTGGGGCGCGGTGAAACGCTATATTACCCAAGTCTTGCAAGCGCGAGGCATGGAAGGGGTGCAAGCTGAGGAATTGGCGATCTTGCCTGGGATGGATGAGATCTTTGGACTGGTGCGGATGAAGCGACACTATGATGAGGGGATCTATGATGTGTTAATCATTGATTCTGCACCAACCGGAACTGCCCTCAGACTGCTGAGTTTGCCAGAAGTTGGTGGGTGGTACATGCGAAAGTTTTATAAACCTTTACAGGCCGTTTCTGTCGCACTGAGACCTCTGGTCGAACCGTTTTTTAAACCGATTGCGGGGTTCTCTTTGCCAAATAAAGAAGTGATGGACGCGCCTTATGAATTTTACGAGCAAATCGAGGCGTTGCAGAAGATCTTGATGGATAACACCGTTTCGTCGGTACGATTGGTGACAAATCCAGAGAAGATGGTGATCAAGGAATCACTCCGCGCTCATGCTTATCTGAGTTTGTATAATGTTTCCACGGATTTAATCATCGCCAATCGGATTATCCCCGCAACTGTTACCGATCCATTTTTCCAAAAGTGGAAGGAAAATCAAGAGAAGTATCGTCTAGAAATTCACGAAAATTTTCATCCGCTGCCAGTCAAAGAAGTGCCTTTGTATGCTGAGGAATTGTGTGGACTCGCAGCACTCGATCGATTGAAAGAAACTCTCTATGGGGATGAAGATCCCAGTCAGGTCTACTATCAAGAAACTACGCTCAGAGTCGTTCAAGAGGGCAACAGCTTATACAGTTTAGAGTTGTATCTACCAGGAATTGCTAAAGACCAAATTCAACTCAATAAGACTGGGGATGAGTTAAATATTCGGATTGGCAATCACCGTCGAAATATGGTACTACCCCAGGCTCTGGCGGCACTCCAACCCACTGGAGCAAAGATGGATGAGGATTATCTCAAGATTAAATTTGCGTAACTACTCATAGCTTTAAATATTTAGCAATTTTAGAGCTGAATCTTTAGATCGATCGAGTAATTGGGTAGTATATAAATAGCGATAGTATTGCTATTTACATACTATCCAAATCAATTGAGTGTAGAATCAGCGGAGGTAATCCTTATGTCTCATCTCACCTACTGTCGTCTGACAGCCATTTTAATCGGCATTATTAGCTTAAATCAGGTCGCGATCGCTGCGGCTACAGCATCAGAAAGAGTAGCCATCATCGATCGACTCACAGCCCAATCCAGAGCTAGATTAGATATCGGTCTCCAGCCGATTATTCAAGATATTTCAAATACATCATCTGGAGATCGCAATTCGATCGATCGAGGGGCGACAGCCACTACCAGACAGCCAGTGGGGGCAGGTATTACGGCGCGAGTTGGTACTTTGGGCTTCGGTGTCGATGTTGCCAAATCATTTACATCTCAAATCAATGGTCGATTGGGATTTAACTTTGGTAATGTCAATTTCAATCGGACTGATAGTGGGATTAATTACGATTCACAGTTGAACCTGAGTAGCGTTCAATTATTTGGCGACTACTACCCATTCAGAAGAAGCAGTTTTCGCTTTACTGGTGGCTTAGTCGCTCAAAATAATAAATTTTCCGTTACCAGCAAACCAAATAGCACTGGTACTTACACGATCGATGGTAATCAATATCCAGCGAGTAATATCGGAACTCTCACAGGGGAGTATAAGTATGCTAACTCGATCGCGCCCTATGTAGGCATCGGGATTGGTAAATCCACAAATGAAGGTTTGGGGTTTAATGCCGAGCTGGGTGTAATGTTTACAGGTTCCCCACGAGTTACACTCAATGCCAGCAATCCGGCTTTTAACAACAACCCAGACACTCGCAGCCAACTCGATAATCAAGTTCGTCAAACCGAAAACGATCTCAGAGGGTTTAATGCTTATCCCGTTTTATCGGTGGGGCTTTCTTACGGTTTTTAGGCTAGTTAAATTAATTGATAATTGATAATTGATAATTGGGTTTTTAAGATGGGGTCTAAATCCCCATCTTAAAAACAATCCACCTCAAGGTGGGGGATTTAAACCCCTGCACTTTGTTAATCGCGATTGTTAAAGCACATGGAACTTCTCAAGCCCCCCTCTAAACCAGGGCTGATTTATCATACGTTGCACATCCACACAGCCACAGTCCAAGCAATTTCCGCTGACCGAGACTATCTACGATCTGAGCAGTCACATCTCACCAGCAGACACATAGATGAGTCTCATTCGCGATCGCTGAGTGATTGAAAATCGACTCCATTGGGTTAAAGAGGTCACTTTTGGTGCTGGGCTGGGGCGATGCACTGTTGGCGTAGCCTTGCCTTTAGCATTGCGTAGCCAAAGTGTGTGGTAAAGGAATACACAACAACTCCAACAGACTTTTAAGTAAGCGGTAGGGGGATGTCAGCTATGGAGCGGTTAGGATCGGCGGGATCTAGCTCAAATCAAATTGCGAAGCAATCTGAAGTACGGAAACTATATAATCAATTAGCAGTCTAAGTCTTTAATCAGGATTTAGACCAGCACTAAATACAGTAACTAATCTTTGAGGAGTAATCAATCCCTATGATCCCACCGATCGCCACCACCCCTAGCTATCTACATAGTTCTGCACCGTCTCAACCTGCGATGAGTACGGCGCAAAAGTTCAGCTCCAAAGTTATGGGAGCCAATTGGCAAGCCCTGTCGCCTCTAACTAGTCCCGATCTTACTGCTACCCCAGCGAAAATTGCCCAATCCGAACTCCCAGGCGGCTCCACCCCTGTCCCACCCGCTCCCACAGCACCGAGTATCAGAGATACAGGGAGCGGTTATCCTACTAGTATTCCCCGTAACTATTTTGGCCCAGCGATCGGCTTTGGCAACGGTGGGACTGGTTATGGTGTGATTAGCAGATTCACATTTGGGGACAAATACTCGATTCGTCCATCAGCGATTTTTGGTGGCAATGGAACTGTCGTACGAGTTCCAGTTACTTATGATTTTGCACTCGGTGACAAAGAACCATTCGAGCGCAATCCGCTGATTACTTTTCATGCTGGTGGCGGGGTGCAGTTTCGATCGGGCGGCGGTACCAGCCAGGGTGACAAATTTGGTATCCTTGGGACAATCGGTGTCGATGTCAATATATTTGAAGGCGTAGCACTATTAGGGAGTTTTAATACAGATTTTGCCAACAACAATGGTACCAATGTCGGATTGGGATTTGAGTTTTAGTTGACACTAGCATTCGTCCAGTGAAAACCAGAGGGAATGGCATCATTCCCTCTAGCAAAACTAGAGATTGCACTTGACTAGTAGGTAATAATTCCGATCGACTTATGGCTCTAGATACTAGAAGAGCTAGGCTGTTAAACCTAGCTCTTCTTATATTTTATCTAAGCTGGCGGACGGATTCGAACCCCCGACCGGCTGATTACAAATCAGCTGCTCTACCAACTGAGCTACGCCAGCATACCTGCTAATTATAACATATCCAATCATCTCTGTCTAGCAGTCTGCACTAAGTCACCAAAAATTGCGATCGGATGGTGTGTTATACCTCAATAGCGCGATCGTACCTAATCACCGCCAATAAATGCTATGAACACACCCGACAGCAAATCTATTGAGTAGGTGGCTGGGGGTTATTTTGAGGTGTCCAGCGAGATTTCTGCTGCGAAAACCACAGAGAGCGTTTTCTGTTGGCGGCTAGTTGCTGTAAGTGTTGAAGATATTGCAGCTTTTTTGTCAACTGTTGGACATCGATCCGTTGTTTGCCATATCGCCAAGCTGTATATACTTGGGAAATTTCCCAGACGACTTTGGCAATTTGGGGATGCTCGGTGTGACTGACACTTTGAGCATATTCTAGCTGGGTTTGGGCTGGAAGTCTAGCTCGACCTTGTTTGCTCAAGCTCAGTAGCATCGATCGATAGATTCGTTCGATCGGGGGTAGATCGGCTAGTTGCTGCTGTTGTTGCCATCGATACCACAAATATCCAGCAATTCCACTCCCAATACCTATCGTCAAGACGATCGCTTTGAGCATGGCTGGATCGGGCTGCCATTTGGGTGACTCAGGTGGTGGTGATGATGACTCACTTGGGCTTGGAGTGAGTGGGGACGGACGATCGATCGAGGGTTGAGGTGTGATGGCTGCGGGTGTTTGGTTGGGAGCGTTGGGTGGAGTGCCAGTGAGTTGTAACTGCTGCTGGAGCCGCTCTGATTGCCGCTCGTCTAAGTTAAATAAAGGTCGATCTGGTGTAGAGTCTAGACTGAGCCAACCCCAGTTGGGAAAATATACCTCAGTTTGGCTCTGAGTCTGTGCTGTTGGGCGCGAATACAATTTTGTCTGAGGATCGATTTGGACTAGCTTATCATCCGTTTTGAGCCGAGCTGGGATGCCGATCGATCTCAACATGGAGGTGTAAACTACTGGGACATCTTGCTTATTTCCCACCAGTTTACAGGTTTGGGGTGCAGCCGCACATTTGGCGGTGAGTTGCTGGATTAATTTGGCATCGATGGGGGGGAGATTGGCGAGATCTGCTGGTGGTGCTTGATGATGTTGTTTGAGATAATCAGCTAGATAGGCGGCTCGATCGTAATCTGATTTGAGCGGTTGGGGGGAGGTGGCTAAAATCTGTTGGGTGGATTGTTGAAGTTGAGTGGCAAGTTCGGGCGGAAGTTGCAGATTGTCTTGCTTGATGGTATCGGGGTAATTATTATTGCCAGGTTGTGACAAGAATTTGGTAGCTATTTCGCGGATATTTGCAGGTGGAGTACTGGCTGGTTGTGGCGATGAGGTTATCTGAGGAGTGATTTTCGGCAGGGAGGATTTTTGGGCGAGGGGTTGCAGAAGATCCCCTTGAGTCGCTGGAAATGAAGGTGGAAAGTGGAAATTGGGTAAGAATACCGATAACATTAGTCCTAACCCGATCGAGATGGCTGCTAGTTGGCTCAGATATCGCCAAGGTAAATGCCGATAAGATAATTGTTTCGATGTGGGTGCAGCGATGCCAACTGGCTGTAGTGCTAATCTCGATCGATAGTCGAGCATCAAAGCGGGAATCGCGATCGCGATAAACCCACACAATAAAATCAGAAAGCTCAGATCGTGACTCAAACTAGCCGCCACAGCCATCAATACTCCACTTGTTACCAGACAATAACCCAGCAAGCGACGGTGATAAAGATTAAAGCTCAAACCCATCTGGAGGGCTACCAATATCATCCCCAGAGCTAATTCTAGCATTGTAGACATTTTGACTGATGGTGCGACCAGATCGGTTGCTATCTGCATCTGTGAGGCTAAAATGGGCACTAGACAACCACAGACGATCGCCAGACTACCGACAGATACCGCTATATTTAGCCAATGTCGAGGGTGATGACGACGGTACCAACTCCAGACTGCACCCATTGTAGTAACAGGAATTCCCACTCCACTGTAGTGAGTTCCCGCAGCTAGATCTACACTGATGACAGCGAGTGCGAACATTCCCAGTGTCAGGCTGCGAAATAGCAGCGATTCTTCTGTTTTTGAGGGGGTAATGGTAAATGACGATACTTCAGTAGAGCGATCTACTACTGGGGTGGGTGCAGCAATCGATGTGAAATCTAATTCGATTTGGGGTAATCGCTCGGAACTTTTTACTTCATCCACGGGTGTAACGAGCGGCTCCACAGGCATAGATGCGCGTGGATAACCGAGCGCAAATGGTTCTCGGCGAGAACTTATACGTGAAAGATCGCGAAAAAAATGAAACGAAAACAAGACGATCGCGATCGAGGCAATGAGAAAGACAATTACACCCATATTTTTAGCAAGACTAAATCTGATGACTCAACTCCAGCAAAGTCAGTCTATTTAGTCTGCCCAAATTCGAGCGTAATACAGTCATCCCCAGCCCCCACACCTAAATTACAATCCCCCAAACCATTCGTATCCCAAATCTTCCCAATAGCCACGTTTTGGTAACAATTGACTAGTGACTACCACTTCAGTTACCCACTTGCTCTGTTTATAGCCCAATTTAATTGGTGCAGCCAATCGCAATGGGGCACCATTTGCTGCTGGTAAATCTTTGCCGTTCATTTGATAGGCTAACAGAGTTTGGGGGTGAATTACTGATGCCAAATCCCAGCTTTCATAGTAGCCATCAGCGGATTTAAAATACACATATTTAGCACCCGATCGAGGCTGTGCAAGTGTCAATAAATCTCGCAATCTAATACCACCCCACTGCACGATCGCCGCCCATCCTTCTACACATACTTGCCGGATTACCATTGAGGTAAATGGTAACTGTTGGATATCTGCCATCTTTAAAGATAAGGGTCGATCGACTTCCCCAGAGATCGTTAGTTGAAAATTTGCTAGATCGATCGATGGTATTCCCCGAAAACTATTGACAATTAATCGTTCGGGTTCGATCGCAGTTATCGGAAATTCTGGTGTTGGCTGCGATGATAATAATAGTGCTTCAAATGCCTCATTTATCGGCATAGAGATGCGACCGATCGGATCGTAAAGCAGTGTTCCAGCCACATTTACCAATAATCCAGCCCCTGCCCATTGAAATAACTGACGGCGAGAAATTCGATTGGAATCTGCTAAACTTTCTTTATCGCTCATAGGTTTTAGGTTTTAGAATAATGTGCGATTCAATAGGGTGAGGGTTATTTAAATAATCGAGTAGACACTACCTACCAGCTAAATTAGATCGATCGTCGATCGCTACTTTTTAGGTTTAAAAATGCTGTAGCAATTTTCCCATCACCAATCCCTAATGCCAAAGTAGAATGAATGAGAGTATATAATAATACTAATGGAACAGTCATAAAATGAACCGTTCGTAATGATTGCCAATCGCCGAATAGATTAGCTAGCCAATAAAATTGAACTGGCTGATACATCGATAAACCTGTCGCGATCGCCAGTATTAAAATCGGGATAATACTAGTATAAACAATCCGATGCCAAGCGTATTGTCGCCGCTTGGGATTGCTACTTGCTTGTAAAGCTTTGATATCTTTATCGCTGACAAATCGATCGCGCCATCGTTTCGTCCAAAAAACATAAATGCCATAACCTAACAGGTTCAAACCATAAACCCACATCAGGGCAAAATGCCAATTTCGTCCTCCAGCTAACCAGCCACCCAGTGTAATTAACCAGGGAATATGTATTCCTTCGCGTCCACCAAATACGGGATTTGCGTTATATATCTGCAAGCCACTAGCGATCGTGCCAAATAGACTAATGATATTTACCCAGTGGAATAACCGCGCGATCGTCGGCTGTCCCCCAGTCAATTTTCCAGTTGTCGCTCCCATCTGTTCCTCTAATTTACTTCAATTATAGATGAGAAAAGATTGGGATCGTTGATGCCAATCTTTTTGTCTGAGCTGAATGAAGTATAGCTGTTTAGGGCAGAAATTTACCTGTTCGATCGATTTAGCAGTCGTGCTAACGTTCCGGTTGAGCGGCGGCTGGTATCTTTTGCACCCACCAAGATCTTAAATCAGTCCGCTCCAACTGGGTTGTTAGGCTGTGCCGCTGTTGTAGCTTGCGGCATCGCCTCAATTAATGTCCCTTATTAGCCGATTCTGGCGAGGTAAACACTTGAGCGACATCTTCATCTAAAACTACAACTTTTAACAGTTGCTTCCCACTATGAGCCGCAAGATGAAGATAACACTTAAACAATGTGAATTCGGGTTAAGACTAATTTGAGAACCAGTGCAGAGATCGCTGGAACGGCGAAAATTGTTCTGAATTTAGAATTGCTACAGGGCATATTTTATGGTTGACATTGCTATCTAAGCATGGTAATTTCACTCCAGACGACTCATAAATTGGCTTCTTTAAAAATGGCTAAAATCTATAGTTGATAACACTTTATTTGCTAAACATAATAAAAATTTCTCACACGATCGGATAAGTCGGTAAATATAAGGTAGCTAGTCATTACTAAATCAAAGGGAGATTCCAAATGAAGTACAAGTACGTGATTATCTTGGGAATCGGGGCTTTTGCTGGAAACCCAGCAAAAGCAAAAGCCGCTTCTGTTTTTTTGGGAACTGCTAGTAATTTCGCGGTATTTGGTTCAACAGTGACAAATATAGGTTTGTCAATCATCACGGGAGATCTGGGTGTCAGCTCAGGTTCGGCGGTCACTGGCTTTCCTCCAGGGATCGTGGCTCCACCCGGAACAATCCACGTAGCTGATGCGGTCGCCCTTCAGGCTCAGGCAGACAATCAAGCTACGTACAATTATCTGGCAGGTTTGGCTCTTACTCAGGACTTAACTGGTCAGGATCTTGGTGGACAAACGCTCACACCTGGAGTTTATTCTTTTTTGTCATCTGCTCAGATGACGGGAACGCTCACGCTCAATAACTTAGGCGACCCCAATGCGCTCTTTGTTTTTCAGATCGGAAGTACGCTGACGACCGCAAGTAACTCGTCTGTTCTCGTGAGCAATGGCGGTGACTATCCAAATGTGTTTTTTCAAGTCGGCAGTTCTGCAACTCTTGGTACTGGCACTCAATTCAAGGGAAATATTCTCGCTAACACTAGCATTACCATGAATACTGGCGCAAATATTGAGTGCGGCAGAGCCTTGGCACAAGATGGTGCAGTGACGCTGGATACTAACAACGTCTCTACAGCTTGTGTATCGGCACACCAAGTCCCTGAATCTGACTCATCATGGAGTACTCTCGGCTTTGGGCTGGGGTGTCTGTTGTTCGCTTTCAGAAAAAGGAGGCAAAATATTCAATTCACAACTGGCAACGATCGCTCTAATTTATGTGATGGCGAAGTCTGAGCCGTTGCCCACTTAACTAACTCGCCAGCATCTTCGTAGATATTCGCGTAAACTCGATCGAATTTACTGCTTGACTGCTATCGCTGGCAATAACTGCTGTAGTGTCAACAATGCAGCCTCTTCCAAGTAGAGCTTGGGCGCACGGGAGAATGGTGTTTACTGTTCTCCCAAATTATTGTTCTGTGCCCTTTTTCTCACACTTTGGTTACGTTTGCTAGTAACTATATATTGATGCAAGAAGTGAGTATAGCAACTGCTTAGATAAGAATGTCGAAATATTTATCGGATTACATTTGTCCAAAACCTTGATGGTAGCTGGTTTTCAGTTTATCCTCAATCGTTTCCCGTTATCTGCCATCGCGGAGCGTCAGATCGTCAATTTGGATGTGCGTCATAATTACAAGAGAGTAGATCCGTTTTAAATTTAGTTCACTAACCATGCCCCAAGTCACCGCCCAAGGAAAAAAATTTACTTGCGAAACCGGAGCCAATCTCCGCCAGGTACTGTTAGCCAATGGGGTAGATCTCTACAATGGTAATGCTAAGTTTGTTAACTGTATGGGGATTGGCACCTGTGGCACCTGTGCGGTGCAGATTGAGGGCGATGTATCTGCACCAAATTGGAAAGATATCGCTAGACGCAGTTTTCCGCCCCACACCTCTTCGAGAAACCTCCGCCTTGCTTGTCAAACCAAAGTTTTAGGCGATATTACCGTTAGTAAATTTACCGCTTTTTGGGGACAGGGACTCGATCGATCTTGGTAGCGATCGATTCTTGTGTATTCATCATCTCAAGTAGGGTAGGGCGGGTTTTAAAGTAAATCTCTAGCCCAAACGTCATTAATTAGCATCAACCCGCCACAACAGATCCTTGCCCTCGGATCGACTCTCGGCTTTTTACCTCCCAATTCCAAATGACTTTTTACATTTCCCCACTGATTCGGATTACGTTGAGCTTGTTGTATATCTCACTGATGGCTCCCCTTCCTTTCCTAGCGACGTACACCCACTCGGAGGTTCCGGCTTGGCTGCTATGGATTGGGATTGGATTGGGATTTGTGGCATTGCAGGGAGGATTGAGCCAACGAGTCATCGTGGACGATCGAATGGTTCAGGTTAATTATCCGATCTGGGTGCCAAAATTCTTGGTAAAAAGTTGGGTATTGCCGTGGAGTGATGTTAAAGAATTGAAAATGCGGACGACCGGACAGGGTGGATTAGTTTATTATTTTATTAATGGCGATGGTGAAGGCTTTTTATTACCGATGCGGGTGGCTGGGTTTAATCGATTGGTACAGCTAGTCCAACAATACACCGCGATCGATACCACAGATATCTACCCACTTTCCCAACCTTGGATGTATTTTGCACTATTAGTATTAACTGGTTTTTTACTATTAACTGATACTTGGACGATCTGGACAGCAATAACACTATAATTTACGACCGATAATTCTTATGGTTGACTCCTTTGCCCAGCATTATCATCAGCGCACAAAATACGATCCAGAGACGATCGCATCCAAAAGTCAAGGGTTAGACTGGAGTCAGCAACCATCGTCATACAAAGAATATAAAATTGGTACGACTTACGATCTCAAACCGTATTTAAAATCGACTAACCAAGATCTAGATAGTCTGTGGTGGCAAAGATTATCGCTATTTTTATTGTGTAGTTATGGGTTGACTGCTAAAGTTCAGACGATGGGCGAACCGATGTATTTACGGGCGGCTCCATCAGCAGGGGGACTATATCCAGCCGAGATTTATTTAGTAGCTCGTGGCAATAAGTTATTACCAGCCGGACTATATAATTATCAAGTCAAAGATCATACCCTGATTCATTTTTGGGCAAATGATGTATGGCAAAATATTCAAGTTGCCTGTTTTATGCACCCAGCTTTAAAGGTGGCTGAGATTACATTAATTACTACTGCGGTATTTAATCGATCGGCATGGCGATATCAGGATCGCGCCTATCGCCGGATTTTTCTAGATACTGGACACTTATTAGGTAATATTGAACTAGCAGGATCGATGAACGGTTTTCGTCCCTACTTCATCGGTGGGTTTGTCGATCGAGATATCAATGAATTACTATATCTCAATCCAGAGCAAGAAGCCGCTGTCTCAGTAATTCCAATTATCGATATCGATGCTCATCCCGAGCCGATAACTCCATCTTTTCCGACAGCATTACCTTCGAGAATCAACTTAGAATATCCAGACTTACCCGATGGGAGACTATTAAACTATTGTCATCAAATGACTGAGATTACTCAGTTGAGATCGCTGCCCGCAAGTCTAGCGGATGTTGAGCTTCAGTTAGATGATAAGTATAATTTCCCATTTTGTCTGAAAGTATCAACGAAAACTTCACCCATTGACTGGCAAGATGATTTGCCATTATCGGGACTAGAAGATGCTATTCTCAAAAGGCGATCGACTCGCAGCTTTACAGGTGAAGAATTAACTCTAACCGAACTCAAGGCTCTGTTAGATTTTACTTATCATCCTCAACATTATGCCGACCAAAATTTAGATCCAAATCCCAATTATTTCGACTTGGATTCGATCGAAACATTTGTTGCTGTTTCTGGAGTCCAAGGGTTGGATGAAGGATGTTACTATTACGCCCCCAAAGCGCAAGAACTACGTCAAATTCGGTTCAAAAACTTTCGGCAAGAATTACATTATCTCTGCTTGGGACAAGAATTAGGGCGTGATGCTGGCGCAGTAATCTTTCACACCGCAGATCTAAAAATGGCGGTTCAAAAATATGGCGATCGAGTCTACCGTTACTTACATCTAGATGCTGGACATTTAGGACAACGTTTAAATTTAGCAGCGATGCGATTAGATTTAGGTGTCAGCGGAATTGCTGGATTTTTTGACGATCGAGTCAATCAAGTTCTCGGCATTCCTGAGGATGAAGCAGTACTTTATATTACGACCTTAGGTCGTTCAGCCTAAAAGCTATGAGATTTAGGAGCTAATTTAAGTTTATTTGGCTCTTCACTACTTAGAGGATGTTTGGAAAGTATAAGGCGACTGAGCAGCCCCCCTAGCCCCCCAATTCTGGGGTGAACTAGAGTCAAAGTCCAGGGTAAGCGCATCTCAGAAAGTATCGTAGGATACAGATTTCTTAGTATGGATATCAGCAATTCCAAATTCAAAAATTTAGGAAGAGTTAGCGACCAAATGGGAAGTTGCACCATAAAGCATGAAGTTAATCAAAGAGGGCCAACTCTCAAACAGGAGATATTTGGTAAGAGTGAAGATATCTTGAAAAAATCCTTGACGAGTAACTCGCTGGTGACGAATCTGTTGATAGGCAAGATCTGTTAAATGCAAAACAGTATGAAATAGGAATGCCAACAGGTTCAGCGTCAGTAAACAAGCCGCTAAATGCTGCTGACCATGCCCAAAGTTATGCTCTAGATGATATCCCTTTGTTTTGAGAACATTGTGATTTTCATTTTCGGTCTTCCAACGACATCTACCCGCAGCAGCAACCAGAGGAACGCTTTGTTTATTTAACTCATGGCGGGTGATAAATGCGTTTTCATATAATATTTCTCCATCTGATTCACGGGTGTGAATTATTTTACACCAATTGACCTTAATAGCTGGCTGAGCGTCTCTTAGCGGAATACCATTAACGTATTGATAGCTATATACTTCCCTGGAGTTTTGATGCCACTGTTTTATTTCCAGTTTTTTTACCTCGCCTATACCATCCAGGTATTTCAACCAATCGTAAACAGCAGTATGAGACGTTTCTAGACAGGTAAAGATCAAGTTCATTCCCGCCGCTATCACCTGTTGGCACATTGGTTGGTGACTGTAGAGGTCATCTCCGAGTAGAGTAATTGCTTGCCCCTGAAATTCTGGAGCATGAGTTTCGAGCCATCGTTTAGCTGCTGCCACTTCACAGTCCTGCTTCTGGTGTCCATCTTGAGGTGTGATGAATTCTGGTGCTAGGGAAATTACTTGAGATTGTCCAGGCGCAACTATTACAGGCAAAATTGCACTGTGGAAGTAAGTTATTGTGCCATTTTTGTGGGTGCGGCTCGAACAGCATTTACAGTTGAGTTTGTGCGAGTCAAAATACTGGGTTCCATCCAGCGCAACTAGTAGCCCACCGAGATATTCAAACGGTTTTAAGTGACCTTCTCGTCTTAAAGACTGATAGACCTGATTGAATACTCCAAATATTGCTGTGGCTGGAATTTCATCCAGGATATTCCGAATTTGCGGCACTGTTGGGATTTTAATCATGCCAAACAAGGTCTGAGCATTACTTTTTCCCTGATTGCTCTTCATGTGCCGTTGATGCTCTAAAAAGGATTCGCTTTGCATGAAAAACATCGAAAAGGCCCCCAACACAGCATCTGTGATGGTGTATTTGGTGCCATTACTGGCAAGGCGTGGATCTTTCATCTGAAGAATTACTTGATTCAGATAGACTATCAATACCCCAAAACTCAGCTTCATTGGCTCCATTATGCTTCTCTTTTTGAAGTCTCTCTATTCTCCTGCTCACTCTACCCAGTTGTCAAAATCTGAATTTGGAATTGCTGGGGATTCGATGTGATGCTTGGTTTCAGGAAAATGAGGCATTGTTAGAGTCGGTAAATAGTCAACCGCTAGCTGCGGTTGTGTCTTGCATTGGTGATGGACACCCAGGCGTGTGGAAAATAGTCGCAGGGATTAGACAACCATCACAACGACGCGAAGTGTTAGACTGGTTTCACCTCATGGAAAATCTGCACAAAGTTGGTGGCTCAAAGCAGCGACTCA
>ENA-OFCF01000420-OFCF01000420.1-metagenomes-genome-assembly--contig:-NODE-420-length-19060-cov-8.904183_pt1 | contig 19060 bp, 11 predicted proteins | sample MGYA00153387_OFCF01 | MGnify analysis MGYA00153387
GCCGAGCTCGACTCGAACAGCAATTGTTGGTATTCCACAAAATTCGCGACACCGCTACCTCTCACCACCTTCAATGTCCGCGCTTCAAGTGGCTCCGGGCCGCCATTAGTTGGATTTGTCAGACCTACCAAGTCGATCACCACTTCATCAATAAAGGTGCTGTTGCCCTCGGTGTCCCCTGTGTCATCCGTCGCTTCGAGGCGCAAAACGTGCGACCCCGCAGCGACAGTGAATGGTGAGCTGGTGCTGTAACTTGCGAATGACGCACTGGTGGGAGTGATCAGATTGCCAATTTGGGTGCCTCCTACACTGACTCTCACTGGTTGAATCTGACTCAAGCGCCGCGCAGCTTTGAAGCGGATGTTGTAAGTTCCCGCTGCAAAACCAACGGTTTGGGAAATGGCGCCGAGATAACCCGGACTGCCCTTCAACTGAGCCGTTTGAATGCCTTCGGGCGCATTGGCAGCATTCCTGGTGCTGCCATTCGCCTGGATGTACGACTTGCTCGTAAAGTCCCAGCCCGAGCCCGTGGGATTTTGGAGGTATTTGCCTGGACTCTGGCTGACGGATGGCGTTTCGAAGCCGCCACCCTGCAAACTTGTCGCATAAATCCGCTCGCTCAGGATCACTTGATCGATGAGCGTGCTATTATCCCCTGCGCCACCCGACGCCGCCAGCCGCAGCACGTGACTGCCGGGAGTGACCGTGAAGGAGTCGCTCACGTAATTCGCAAAGCCATCGCTCGTTGGAGTGATTAAACTACCGACTTGAATGCCATCCACACTGAACTTCACTGGCTGAATCTGGCCATTCGAGCGTGCTGCTTTGAAGCTCAGCCGGTAAGTCCCGCCCGCACCAAAATTGATCGTTTGAGAAATCCCGCCAAGCCCTGTGCCCGATCCTCGTAAAACGCCAGCTTGCACTCCATTCGGTGCATGAGTCGCACCTAAAATCCCGCCGTTAGCGACGATACCCGAATGGTTTTCAAAGGTCCAAGCGTTGCCGCTCGTGCCATACTGCAAGCCCGTGACGACCGGGTTTTCAAAGCTCCCGTCGCCGACTTGGGTGATGATTTTCGAAGCGATATCATCGATGAAGGTCATCTTACCACCGACTCCATCTGTCGCTTCGATCCGTAGCGTGTGCTTGCCAGCTTTGGCGGTGAACATACTTGTCGTGTAGTTTTCAAATGCGGTGCTGGCGGGCGTGATGAGTCCTCCGATTTGTACTCCATCGAGGCTGAATTTAAGCGGTTGGACTCCGCTACCATCGGCAGCGCGGCGAGCCGCTTTGAAACTCAGCGTGTAAGAGCCACCGTCCAGCGAGACCGTCTGTGAAAGGCAGCCGAGTTCATTATCAATCCCTTGTAGCACGGCCGTTTGCACACCATCGGGTGCGGTGGCGGCTCCCAATGCGCTGCCGTTTTGCTGAATGGCGGCTCCGTTGGCGGAGACCCAGCCGACCTTTTCTTGGGTTTCAGCACCGGGGTTGTAACGGTAACCATACGCTGGCGTCGCCTCGAAGCTGCCGTTGGCAATATTCTGAGTCTGACTGATACTGTACTTCGCGCGGAGGTAGTCGAATATCTGCGTCTGCTTGGCCGAAGACATTGCCTTGTAGATGATAATTTCTGCGATGTCGCCCGTGAAGCCGAACGTATAACCTGGACCCGCTGCGGCAGATTCACCGACTAAGAGCGAATTGAGGCGACTGTCGAAACTGCCATGCGCCAGCTTAATCGCGAAACCATTGCTCACGGTAACATTGTTATTTGCATCGCCATACATACAGAAGCCTTGGCCGCCATACCACTCGTAACCACCGGCAGTCGCCCCAGAGGCCACCCGTTTACCGCCATTGACGGCGGAATCGGTGACCACAGCGATGACATTCACACTACCAATGAAGGCGTCACCCGCAGCACCGGTATTGTAATTCTGCAACCAGGTCTGGCCATTCGAGAAGCGTAATGCCGGCTTACCGCTGATCGCGTTCGAGACGAGCGTCGGTTGTTTGGACGCGTCGGTTTGCGTCAACGTTAAGCTGTTTCCTTGGCTGGCCCAAGCGGAAACTTTGCCATTGGCATCTGCAGTGACTCCGTTGTCCGCAGAGATCCAGAACAGTCGGTCAGCCTCAGGAAGTGCTGGAATCGCGAGATTCACGGGCGTGACGACAGGATTGCCATCTGCTACAGCCGTGTAACGCGCGCCTTCGTTATCGAGGCGGACCAAAGTGACATTACTGCCGGCCAAAGTTGCTCTGTAAACGCTGCCGACAATGCGGGCCTCAAGTGTGAGCTGGCCCAGCTCGGGGATGTAAACCGAGACATTGCGATCTGCGCCGTCGGCGGCCCAAGCCGTGATGAGCCAAGTCGCGTCCGTGCGGTGTTTGCGCGCCAGCACCCGTGCATTGTCTTCGCCAGTGGGGAATTCATACGCAGGTTCTTGGGGTGACATCACGTGCGACATCGGACCAGGAAGCAGGTCGCTGTTGCGGATGAATGTGTCCACTTGCGAGAACAAGGCATGAACGTAGGCCGAGGCAGCTAGATTTTTTGCGTATTCTGGCGGCGAACCGATCGGAAACGTGTGACCGATATAGGTACCATTTCCAGGAGGTCCTTCGTAGGCACCGGTATTCGTGCCGATAGTTCCTGAAGTGTAGTAGCACTTAAGGAACCCGGACCAGCGATTCACATCGGCAGCATTGCCATCCCAACCTGCGGAAACCCAGTCGTAGGACAGCGGATTTCCCGTCGCGATGCAGATCGCTTTTGCATTGAGGGCCTGCGTGAGGATATCACGCTGGCCGCCGCCAGGAACTCCCGTAAATCCGGTATTTTGACTTCCATGGTAAGCTTGGTCGCTTGGAATATCGACAGCACCGGGCGCGACATTGGTGCCGCGCACATGCTCCCAGTAGCCACCGTAAGGATCAATCCCCCAAAATCGATTGCGCTCGGACCTCCCGCCGGACGTGTAATTGACGTAATTACTTAGCATTGGAATCGCGGAGCGCACTTGATTCGCGATGATTTTGTCCATTGCGGCGCGCTTGGCGGAGTTGAAGTTATTCCAGTTTCCTCCGCCCCACGGGCTGCTGGCCACCTGTGCGCTCAGCCCGGCATCTTGAGTTAAATAGGGCAAGGATTGACTGATATCGCCCGGGAAGCCGGAGTATTCACCGCCATTGAGTACGATGGAAATCGGGATGCCGCGCGCCACCATGTCGCGGAACGGTGCGGCACGGAATTCACCCGCCATTTCCCAAGAAGATGCTGGAGCGCCTATGCTGTAAACCGGACCATAACCCACAACGGTGCCATCCCCTTGCGTGAAAGTCCCGGAGTAAAAAATCTGGCCATTCGCATCGCGCACAAAGGCCGCAGGTGACTCGGCCTCAGTCGGCATGCGGCGGTCACAAGTAACGACCAGCGGGTAGCGCACCGGATCTGACTTGGCCAGAGCGGCCATCTGCGCCTCCGGAGTGGTTGGATCATTTAGCCTCGCGCCATTATCGCCACTGACATACGTGCCATTTTCTCGGCCGTATTCCAGTGCGTAGCCCCAATCTTCACAGAGCTTAATCCGTGCCGCGACCGGCATGGAATAGGCATAGCGCGTTAAACGCGGCAAGGTATGGCCTGCTCGGAATGCGGGTTTTGGCTGGGCGTTCAACCACTGAGCCACGCTGACGTTTTGAGCTTGTGTAATAGGCCCAATTAGAGATGCGCTAAGCGCCAAGGCTAGGGTTTTGCTTAGTTTCAATTTCACGGAGTTTATATTATTGAATGTGATTCATTTGCATTTTTCTGCAATCTTGGTGAGACGAATTCATTAACTAAGCCAAACAATGGAATTGGTTAAACTTGCAGACCACCTATTGAGTGCAAGGATTTTTTCCAGAATTTTTCATATACATTGCATGGAATATATAGATCTGACCAAGTGAATTCGCAAGCTGCAAATTACTGTCTATAGCTGCTGTGTTGGCCGTTTGCAAAATAGAGCAATCTGGCGCAATAAGCACAATGTACGCAATAAACTTTATGATAAACCTGCGGGTTCATCGAGTCAGTCGTCGAGGACTGTTAGTGTCAAATCTTGTCCCGGTCGATTGAGTGGCGACCACTGGATTTTTTAAAACTGCTCCCGCCTCAGCTGCGGCAAAGGAAAGCGCTAGAGCTCAGTGGCTGTAAACCGGGGGGCGGCGAAAAGCAGAAGGATGGATACTAACCCCTATCTCATTCTCTTTTCTGACTACTGAGCCCTAGCTTTTTCCTCCTCATGCGGTGGGGAAAATCGGGCGATCACAACAGGAAAATTTTGGGTGTTTTGGGACAAGCAGTTCATTGGAACACACAAACGCTAAACAACTGGCACGGTCGTAATTCGGGCTTTATCACGCGTCAATGCAATAAAACGATGCACACAAAATATTCATTTGAGATTTGTTAACTATGTTCGTATGCGTGAGTGGTCTTGAATCAATCATCACTGAAAAAATGGGCAACAACACCAATGACCGGAACTGGGCAGCAATGGAACGGGTGACGCTCAAACTCACACCGCACACAGATCTAACCACGGACCTGCGGAAAATTGTGGAACAAGACTATGCCATGACCGGAGGCAGTGTGAAACTTAACGTTAGAAAAGCGATGGAAGGCTACCTCCGCGACCGTCTCGGCCTGACCATGGCCGATGGAAAATTGCCAGTCAGACTGCTGCAATAAGTTTTAAGATGGTGGGTAGAGATGGATTCGAACCAACGTAAGCTTACGCTAGCAGATTTACAGTCTGCCCCCTTTAGCCACTCGGGCATCTACCCATTCACCATCCCGCTTGCGGCGGGCGCGGATGTATGAGGAGTGGCGGAGGCTTTGACAAGGGAAAACATTGGCACTGGAATAAATTTCTCTGTGTGAGGAAATTTCGGGCATTCAACGGGTTAAAGTCATCATGCTGTTAGGGCCGACCCGCGATATCTACCACTCGAGAGCGTGATCGCAGTCGCGCCGCACCAGCAAGCTCGCTTAGAAAGACTGAATTTTGCGTGATTCCACAGTTGGCGAATCGATATCTCGAGAGTATGTTTCCGTCGTGTCATCCGATTCCACCAAGCCAGACGCGCCCATCCTGTTGCAGGGAAAGCTGTTAATCGCCGACCCGTCATTGCGGGATGGGACTTTCAACCGTTCAGTTATCTTGCTCACGAGCCATCAGACCGATGCAGGCGCCGCTGGGCTGATCCTGAATCATCCCACCGGCAAAGTGGTGGGAGATTTCCTGAAAAGTGTGGAATTCACAGGTTTACAGCATCTAGCGGTTCACGATGGCGGGCCAGTCATGCGGGATCAAATGACTTTCACCTCATTCTGGTGGAGCAAAAAACTGGGACTGCGCTGGGCCTTGCGAATTTCTGTCGAAGAGGCGCTCGCACATGCACGCCGGCCTGGTCGTATCGTGCGGGCTTTTCTCGGATATTCTGGCTGGAGTCCCGGTCAACTCGAGAGTGAACTGGATCGGCACTCGTGGTTTCCAGCCGGACCGCAACCGGACTTGTTAGGCCACGATCATGACCGCGTCTTGTGGGCGGCATTGATGCGGCGACTTTCGCCCCTGCACAAAATCCTCGCCGAAGCACCGGACGATCCATTTTTGAACTGAAATGAGGGAATGCAGGGTTGCGGAGTTGAGTTCCGCAGGGTTCACTCGCGATGTCGCCGTTTGTTCCATTATTTTTCAAATTCAGCACCATGTCCGATCCCGAGATTGTCTTCAGCCCCATCGATGAAATCATCGCGGAAATCGCCAGCGGCAAAATGATCATCTGCGCAGATGATCCATCGCGGGAAAACGAAGCGGACTTGATCTGCTCCGCATCGCTCTGCACTCCAGAGATGGTCAATTTCATGGCGATTCATGGTCGCGGATTGATCTGTGCTCCCCTTCCCGCCGGTCGGACCGAAGAACTCGATCTACCGCAGATGACGCGCCGCAATCACGAGGGCCAGAAAACCGCATTCACCATCAGCGTGGACGCAGCACGCGGTATCACTACCGGCATTTCTGCCGCAGACCGCGCTCACACGCTTCGATTGTTAGCCAATCCCGGCACTCATGCCGATGACATCGTGCGCCCCGGCCATGTTTTTCCGCTGCGCGGCGTGCCAGATGGCGTGCTGCGCCGCGCAGGCCATACCGAGGCGGCACTCGACCTCACTCGCCTCGCCGGCCTACCAGAGGCCGCAGTCATTTGTGAAATCATCCACGACGACGGCACGATGGCCCGCGTCGGCAGCCTCGGCGCCTATCAACTCCGCCACGGACTGAAAGCTTGCACCATCACCCAGCTCATCGAATACCGCCGACGCTCGGAAAAACTCGTGCTGCGCGAGGAAACGATCAAAATGCCCACCGAATTCGGTGAATTTGACTGCCACCTCTATCGGATTCATACCGATGCCAGCCACCACCTCGCTCTCAGTCGCGGCGTGATTGATCCAGAAATCCCGACCCTTGTCCGCGTTCACTCCGAGTGCCTAACAGGCGATGTTTTCCATTCGCAGCGTTGTGATTGCGGTGGTCAACTCGCCGCGGCGCTCGAACACATCTCAAGAGAAGGCGGCGTTCTTCTCTATCTGCGCCAAGAAGGACGCGGCATCGGCCTGCCCGCAAAAATCCACGCCTACAAACTTCAGGAACAAGGGCTCGATACCATCGAAGCTAACGAAAAACTCGGTTATGCTTCTGACCTGCGCGACTACGGCATGGGCGCACAAATCCTCTGCGACCTCGGCGTGCGCCGCATCCGTCTGCTAACAAACAATCCAAAAAAAGTCATTGGACTTGAGGGCTACGGCCTCGAAATCGTCGAGCAATTGCCGATTTCCCTGCCCTCTAATCCGCACAACGAAAAGTATCTGGAAACCAAGCGCGTTCGCATGGGGCACACCTTATGAACCCAGCTCACTCCGCCGCATCAGTCGGCCTGCTAGGCGGCGCGTTAATCGGTCTTGGCAGCGGGCCAGTGCCGGCATCTCCCTGCGCAGATTGCGTCCGTATGGCTGCGGCAATCGCTGAAGCTAACCGCTGGCGGTATCGCGGATCAGCAACCAACTGGCTATCTGCCGAGTGACTGAGATATCCGCCTTCTATCAAAACGCACGGGATTTCCGGATTTCGGGTCAGACGCAATCGGCGGCGCACCAGTCCACGGTTTGCATTTTCCCCTGAACTAACAGAAGGCATCGCCTGTTGCAGCCGTGTCGCCAGGCCATGGCTATCTAATCGCCAGTAGTAAGTTTCTGGGCCGCGAACGTTAGATGGACCGCTGTTAAAATGCATGCTGATGAGCACCGCATCACCGTATCGGTTGGCACGCGTCACACGATTATCGAGATCCACAAACGTATCATCATTGCGCATCATCACCGTGCGGAATCCGCCAAGCTCAGCACGGATGCGATTTGCCATATCGAGCGTTAGATCTTTTTCTTTTTGGTTAGTATAACGACTGACCGCGCCCGAATCCTTGCCGCCGTGGCCAGCGTCGATAATCACCGTTTTAAAACCACGCGGACCAGGACGATGCCCCATCACATCCCTGCCGGATGAAGAACCCACTGATGGTCCCGCACATGAGGCAAGAAATGTAACAAAAATTAAAACATAGATGCACTTCATAGATAAGAGAGCGCGTCATTCCACACGCTAGGTCAAGGTGGAAATTCAGCTTTTACCGGCGAACTTTGCGCCTTGCTTTTGTACGGCACACACTCCATGAGTCAAAATTGTTCAATCGTTCATCACTTGGATTCGTCGCCACTCATCCACGATGGCTGGCTTTTCTAACATGCTTACAAGTTGTCACTACATACTCATGGGGCGCGATTTCACTCAATCAACTGGAGCAGTTCTCCAGCTTGAACGGCTGGACCAGCGGTGGACCAAACCCAAATCCACCATCCATTCTAGCTGATTCTGGACCACTCGGCGTTGGCGATAGCGCACTGAAAATCACGTCGAATGGCGGCTCAGGTGCCGGTGGCAAATTGATTGCTTTCAATCAAAGCACATGGAATGGCGATTACGTCGGCAGCGGCATTCTTGAAATTGCCGCCAGTCTCCGCAATGGAGGTGCTACACCGTTCTCGATCCGTCTGGCATTCAATGGCGGCGGTGGTTGGTTCGTGACCGCTGCGGCTCCGATCTCAGCATTTTCAGGTTGGTCAAATGTCGCATTCGATGTCCGGCCGAACTCATTGATCAATGCGGGCGGAACGAATGCTTCATCCACCATGCTCGGCGTGACTGAACTACGGATTCTTCATTCATTCACGCCGTCTAATATCGGTGCACAAGTTTCCAGCTCGCTGCTCGTTGATAATTTGCGCGCTGTGCCGGAGCCAAGTAGCGCGGTTTTTTTCGCCATCACCCCGGTATTTTTACTCCGCCGAAAACGTTGATTTGAAATTCTATGTTTCTGGTTTAATTTGGCAGTTTTATGTCTAGGTTCACGCATTTCATTCCAGCCATTGCCCTAATGCTCGCAGCGAGTGCAGCTGGTTCATCGTTCTCTACTGTTTGGCAACTCGGTAGCGACGACGGAAATCTAACGCCATTTTTTCAGGAAAGCTGGGGATCTAACATAACTCCGGGTTCTGCTACTATCAAAGACGATGATTATTATCTTGCAGGCAGCTATCCCACACCGATCGGAACACTCCTCACTGATGAAAACATTGCCAACTTTGAGCGAGCTGCAACCGAGAACGATCCGCGCAAACGCATTCATTTCCAACTCAGTGCAAACCAAGCATCCATCCATTCCCGACTGCGCATCACTGTGGACCTCATGGGTGGCGGGGCTTGGAATGGCAGCTCGGTTCCAGGATATTCAACGCATAACTTGCAGCTTCGTTTCAATAACATCACCATCGCAACACGCAACTCTATCACTTGGGATACGACTCTAGTTTTTACTGTCCCGGCTTCATCAGTCTCCGCATTGACCGGTGCGAACACTCTTCATATTGAACGCATTGGTGGCGGCGCAGGAGGATATATTGGCTTCGATTTCATCAAACTCGAAGCAGACCCGACAGCCCTAACGGATTTAGACAACGATGGAATGCCGCGATGGTTCGAGGACACATACGGACTGAGTGATTCCTCTGCTGCGGATGCACTTTTCAACACCGATGGCGATGCTTTTTCCAATCTCGCCGAATTTCAAAATGGCACCAATCCTACCGATCCTGACAGCGATAACGACGGTGTGATAGATTCCTCCGAAGCCTCTCTTGGAACCAATCCTATTCTAGCAGACACAGACAACGACGGAATCACAGACGGTGCCGAAACCACAACCAATCCGACACTCGCCGACACTGATGGAGACTCCATCCCGGACAACATTGAGATCGAACAAGGCAGCAATCCATCCAATGCTTCATCGAAGCCCTTTAATTTTCCTAGAGCAATCGGCCTGCAGTTCGTGTGTGAAAACGAAAGCCAAGCAATCCTGCCTGCTGGTGAGCTTGCAGGCTACTTTCGGATGCCTCACTGGAATGCCTCTCCACTCATGCCTCATTGGATATCTAGCGGAACTGTACTCAATGGCGCAAAAAATAGCCTCAAAAATCACCGTGGCGAGACAACCAGCGCAGCAGCATCATGGAGCTATCATTTTGCTGGTGATGGGCTGCACAAAGGCCCCGGCAATGAACGCATGCTCAACGGCATGATCCGCACTCAACGCACGAGTTCTATCAACACTCCTGTCACTCTCAATCTGAGCAGCATTCCCTATCCGACTTATGACATCATCGTTCACCTCGGATACATTTATCCAGGCAAACGCGGCGTGATTCGTCTCGACGGAAATGCTGCGACCAATCGCTACTTTGTCTCGAATTCAGAACCGCCATTTTCCGGATGGAAAGAAATCACCGCGACCGCCGAGTCCTCTATCACTCCGGGAAACTTCGTTCGATTCCGCAATCTATCCGGCTCAAATCGCACGATCACACTGGAGTCCATCGACTTCGATTCCGTCGGCATCCATGGCGTTCAAATCATCGATAGCGGAACTGATACCGACGCAGATGGCATGAAGGACGCTCTAGAAATTGAATATCGTTTCAACCCGTCTGTCGCAGATGCGGCCGCTGATGCGGATAAAGACGGCGTGACCAACGTCGCCGAACTCGCAGCTGGCACTGATCCGCACCATTCTGATAGTGACCGAGACGGAATTACCGACGGCGCGGAAATAACTTACGGCACCTCCCCTCTCGATCCGGATAGCGACAACGACACACTCATTGATGGTGATGAAATCAACTTCAGACCTTTTCCGTCATCGCCAATTCTAGCAGACAGCGATGCGGATGGTTTCAACGATTTTGTCGAACGAAGCCATGCATCAAATCCGCTATCTGCTAGCAGCACTCCCCCACCCGTCCCGCTTTGGGATGAGGCGACCCGCACTTGGAGATGGAGAATCGATAATCTACGAGTATTGTGGAATCACGACCAGTCGATGCTCGGAGCAATTCAAAATAACGATTCAATGTTGTGTGAAGCCATAGCTGACATCGAACAAAGCGGATGGAGTCGCCAAATCTCTATCGGAATTCGCTATATCAATGGCAAATTCGTCCATCGATTCCGTGGAATTGAGGGAGTATTTTACAAGAGCGGAACAAACCCACGCGAAGGATTCTGGGACAGCGATTGGGGCAGCAACCCAACCGATCGCACACGCGATTATGGCTTCAGCGGCTATGGCAATGCAGACGATTCAAAGCCGCTACGATTCGAATTCACCGCCACTCAAGCAAATTCTAGCAGCAACATCTGGACACTCAATTTCCTCATCGCCGATCTCACCAATCCCTTAATTCCTGTAACTCTCTCTACTAAATCTTGGACCAACGCTGTTGCTGCACACGCATCGCTTCTAACTGGCACCACGATTTGGAGAAATCAACAAGGAGTGAATGGACGCCCGGAATTTTCTACTGAAACTGGAGTCCGTGCTTTCATCTCATCTAACGCACTTGGAACGCCAGACGCCGATAGCGATGGAATGCCTGACACTTGGGAAACTACTTATACGTTTAATACCGCCAATCCGGCGGATGCCAAGCTGGATGCGGATACAGACACACTCGATAATTTGCACGAATTCCTAGCAGGAACCAACCCCCGCGACAACGATAGCGATAACGACGGTGCGCTCGATGGCGTAGAATTGCTCCACAATTCCGACCCGCTATCTAACACTAGTTTACCGTCGGGCTTCGCTTTCGCTGGCGTGATCGATGATCTCGATGGCGATGGCATATCCGATTCGTGGTTGCTCTGGAGCGGTGGCAAATCACGCTCGCCCACAGCTGACGATGACGGCGACGGAATGAGCAACGCAGAAGAAAGCCGAGCCGGAACCGATCCCGATGATTCAAATTCACGCTTCGATCTTATAACATCACGCAGTGATGACGACTTAGTCTTATCATGGACCAATCTGCCATTTAAAAGTCAGCATCTTGAAAACAGCTCGTCTCTCAATGCTTGGCTTCCCGTTACCGGGCTTCCACCACCAAGCACTGCTGGAAGCTGGAAGCAACAAATCATCCCAGCGGTCTTTACAACACCCAATGCATCCACATTCTATCGCGCGGGAGTGCGTTCGATTGATATCGATGCAGATGGCGTTGAAGATTGGTCGGAAAGAATGGTGCTGGGCTCATCCACTAACAGCACAAATTCACTCGGTCAATCGATCACTCGATCAAATGGACAACATCTATCAGGTGATGCACTCGCGTTGCTCAATCGACTTCAAGGCTCTTCGCCCAACGGCGGGCCACCTGGCACCACCACTCCGGGAACACCCTCGCCAGTTCAAGCGGCGCGTTTCCTCATGCAATCAAGCTTTGGACCCACACTTGAGTCGATTGCTGAGGTGCGAGATCTCGGATACACAGGCTGGATCAACCAACAAATCCTCCAACCCATTTCACTTCTGCAACCCTACATCCGTGAAAAAAAGGCGGACGGAGCAGGCTCGCGCACCGACCCATACTATAACTTCAACGAATCAGAAAAATATCTACACGGCAACAACGTCACTACTCCATTTGCCCGCAACGCAATTTCGGGCAGCGACCAGCTCCGTCAACGAGTGGCTTATGCACTCTCACAGATTCTCGTCGTTTCTCGCCGTGATGCGAATCTTGAGGAAAAACCTGAGGCAATGACGAGTTATTACGATACCCTCGCTCGTCACGCCTTCGGAAACTATGGCGATCTCCTGCGTGAAATCACCTTCCATCCTGCCATGGGTTGGTATCTCAGCAGTGTCGGCAATCAAAAGGCTGATCCATCAATTCCCCGCTACCCAGATGAAAACTACGCGCGGGAAATCATGCAGCTTTTCACTATCGGATTGTGGAAACTCAATCCTGATGGCAGCCGAAAAACCAGTGCCATCGGAGAACCCATACCGACTTACGACAATGGCGACATCACAGAACTCGCCCGCGTTTTCACTGGCATGTATTTCGCATCGCCTTATGGCTGGGGCGGTGGTGGCTGGGCTGACGAACACTTCACCCTGCCAATGGTGATGTACCCAGAGTGCCATGATTTCGGCATCAAACGGCTGCCTAACGGATTCGTTGTTCCGGCCCGCGATGCGAATGAATCCAATGGCATACAAGACGTCCGTGATGCGGTGGACGCCTTGTTTCATCACCCTAACACTCCTCCATTTGTCTGCCGCCAGCTCATTCAATTTCTTGTCACTGACAATCCATCACCGGGCTACATCCAACGCGTGCAAAGTGTGTTTGTGAACGATGGCTCCGGAGTCCGTGGAAACATGGCTGCTGTAATTAAATCTATCCTGCTAGATCCCGAGGCGCGTGAAGCACCGCTCTCACCCTCATTCGGAAAGGTCCGGGAACCCGTGATCCGAACCATGCATCTCGGTCGTTTGTTCCGCGTCGTCGATGCCAATCCCCAATTCGTTTGGTGGAACTGGACAGACAACTTCTACAGTTTCTGCCTGCAAGAACCGATGAATTCACCGAGCGTGTTTAATTTTTACACTCCTGTCTATCAAGCACCCGGCGTGATCCGTGAGCAAGGACTCGTCAGCCCGGGTTTTCAAATTATTAACACTTACTCCGCCGTTTCATTTCCAAATCTGCTCTGGGACTACATGCATGACGGCATGAAATCCGGTTGGACTTGGGATTTCCCGTTCGACTACAGCCGCACTCTTCTACTCGCAGAAAACCCACAAGCTCTCGTCGATCACATCGACCTGTTAGTGTGTGCGGGCAATCTCACCGCCCGCACTCGTGGCATCCTATCCACTACCCTAGCCAATCCAGCGCTCAGCAGCAAAGACCGTGTAGCACTCGCCGTTTGGACCGCAATGAATAGCCCTGAAGGCGTCGTGCAACGCTGAGACACCATTCACCAATAACAACACTCTCACACCATGCGCACCCGCCGCCAATTTCTCGGAGAAACCAGTTGCGCCGCCATCGGCTCGAGTTCGATTCTTACAACGCTGCTCAATCTAACTCTCGCCAATCACGCAGCTGCGCAAGACGGCATGGGCACTCAGCGCAAGGCTTTAGTCTGCCTATTTCTATCAGGCGGATGCGACACCTACAACCTTCTCATCCCACGCGATCAACCGGGTGGATATGACGAATACGCAGCTTCTCGATCTGACCTAGCGATCCCTCGATCTGAGTTGTTGCCACTCAATTTCACCGACAATCTCGGTCGCTCTTACGGCCTGCATCCATCTTGTGTAAAGCTTGCAGAAATGTTCAACGGCATGGACGGAGACCCGACAAAAAAACGTGTCGCCATGATGGCTAACATCGGCACGTTGATCGAACCGATACCCAACAAAACTGCTTATCTCAATGGCACCATTGCCGTACCGAAGGCGCTTTTTTCTCACCGAGATCAGATCGAACAATGGCAAACATCGGTGCCACAGGGCATGCAAATCCTCTCCGGCTGGGGTGGGCGCGCATCCGATGTGATCCACTCGGCACTCAATACCGAGCAAACCGCAGGTTACTACATGCCGATGAATTTCTCTCTGTCTGGAAACTCGGCCTTTCAGATCGGCCGCAGTGAAGGACAATTCGTCATCACCAGTAGCGGTGCGCTTTCATTCACCGGAACCAAGGCCACATCCGCTGTCCATCAAGCAAAAAAAAAGCACTTCGCGACACCATCGCCAGCCCGTTAGAAGATCACTATCAGAATTTATTTCACCGCACTCACGGCCAGATTACATCTAATAGCATCGAACGTGGAATCGATTTCCAAACTCATTATGATAATCCAAGCGTTGCTGGCGGCCCAGACGTGATTGCGGTTCTCAATGCTTCAGGGTTTCCCAACCACTGGCTATCTGATCAATTTAAAGCAGCTGCTAGAACCATCGTCATTCGCGAGAAACTCAAACTCAAACGGCAGACGATTTTTATCGAGTTCGGCGGATGGGACCACCACACCGAATTGCTCAACAACCACAAAAACATGCTCAAAACGCTCGACGGTGTGCTTTATGCGTTCCAGAAATCGTTAGAATCACTAGGACTGTCAAATGACGTAATCACTTTCACTTGTTCTGACTTTGGCCGGACTCTGCGTTCCAACGGCCAAGGCACAGACCACGCATGGTCCGGCAATCAACTCGTGATGGGCGGACCAGTCAGCGGCGGTGTGATCCGTGGAAACTATCCATCACTCGCCATTGATGGACCAGACGACATCGGGCGCGGCGGCCGGATTTATCCAAAACTTTCTACCGATGAGTATTTCTGTGAAATGCTTCGCTGGTTCGGTGTGTCGGCTGGAAACATGGAGATGGTATTGCCGAACATCGGAAATTTCTACAATCCGAGCAGCAGCACAAATCCAGTTGGATTTATTGCCTGATTTTTTTCTATTATGTCACAGAGCAAATGGATCGGATGGTGGGTGGTTATCTCGTTGGTAATTGCTGTCACGATCTGGTTTTTTCTCCGAGACAACTCAACAAAACGTCCAGAACACACACTGGTGAATTCATCACGCATCGAAATCAAACCCACCGCGTTCGCAGCTGGAAATTATTTGTTAGATGGCTATGGTGACCCGGCAACTCCGCCACTGGATGACTTGAAAAAAATCCAACGTGTCGCGACAGGTTACTTCTCGGTCATCAAAGATTCATCGCGATTTCCGATTGGAGGAAACGAAGATCTCGCAGCTGCCTTGCGCGGAGAAAATTCTAACCGCGAGGTGTTTGTGAATGCGGATCATCCAGTATTTTCTTCTGTTGGACTTCTTACAGATCGTTGGGGCAGCCCGTTAATTGTACACCCAGAGTCATGGCGTGTGATTGAACTTCGCTCAGCAGGCCCAGACAAAGTTCCTTACAATGAAGATGATCTCGTGCTTGATCCCTGATTTTCAACAAGGGCCGTTGAGACCTTGATAGAAAATTATTATGCCAATCTCTTCGCTACGGACTCACAGCCTTTGATATCGAGTTTCCCGGATGCTAGAACTGGGATTTCATTTACGGCGATGATTTGTTTTGGGCACCAGAGAGATGGCAGGCCTTCATCTAATAGTTTATAGCGCAGATCGATGCATTCTTGTTCAAGTGCCGTGCCTGCGATGGTGCTGAGCAACAAAATGGCTTCACCTTTTTGTTCGTCTGGCACGCCGACGATGGCAATCTTGCGCTCGACTTCACTATCAAGCCCTAACACTTTGTTGACTGCGGCTTCGACGGTTTCGTGAGGAACCATTTCGCCAGCAATTTTAGAGAAGCGCGAGATGCGGCCTTCGATGAAAAGAAAGCCGTCATCATCCACGCGGCCGACATCACCAGTGCGGAACCAACCGTCCTTGAGAACCTCTGCGGATTTTTGTGGACTACCAAGATAACCGGGAAAAACATTCGATCCCTTGAACCAAATAATGCCTTGTTGATTGATCGGCACCAACTTGTCAGTGGCGGGATCGGTGATGCGGATTGCCATACCGGCTAACAATTGGCCGACTGATCCACTGCGCGATGAAAGGATAGTAACGGCATGGTTTTGCGGCTCGGGGTCTGGCAGATTCACGTTGCTTCCGGGCGATGTTTCGGTGAGGCCGTATCCTTCTTGCGGTAGGATACCGAATTTTTCTTCGAAGGCATTTGCCAGTGAGCGCGGGAGTTTTTCCGCACCCGTGACTACAAGTTTGAGTGAAGAAAGCTGAGCCGCATCAATGCGTTTCATGTATCCGCGGAGGAATGTGGGAGTGGAAAGTAGCACTTGCACCTGATGCAGAGCGATGAGTTCTGCGAGTCGTTTAGTTTCTAACGGACTCGGATAGGTAACAAGGTCTATGCCCTCAATCACCGGAAACCAAAGTGTAACCGTGCAGCCGAATGAGTGAAAAAGTGGCAAGCAACCAAGGATCGATGAGCCGGGCATTAAATCGAGGCGGGAAGAAAACTGAGTCACGTTAGATAGCACATTGCGATGTGTAAGCACCACGCCCTTTGGTTCGCCGGAAGAACCGGAAGTGAATAACAGAGTGGCTTCGTCATCGCCCTTGCGTTTATTCAGGCCGAGTATCACGCCCAGCACGGCAGCTGGCAGAAGTTTGGAAACCACCGCCCAAGTAACAATTTTTTTCTTCAGTGTAGGCAGCACTCGTTCGATCAGAATGAGGTCGCGGTTAGGTGGCCATGGAAAGGATGAAATCTTGCGAACAAATGGATCTGCTGTGATGAAACGATCCACTCCCGCTTGGCGGATACACGAGCGGATGGCTTCTGGGCCAGCAGTGAAATTCAGATTAACCGGAATTTTCCCGGCAAATATGACTGCTAGATTTGCGATCAATCCAGCTTTTCCGGGCGGTAGCACGATGGCTACGCGGAGTTGTTCGGTCTCTGCGCGGATGACTTTCGAGAACGCGATGGCGACCGGTAGGATTTTTTCATAGGCGAGTTCAGAATCGTCCGCGCCATCTAGGATGCGGTTGTTGCCGCCATGTTTGCGCAGACCATGCAGCAATGCCATGGCGAGTGAGGTTTTAAATAACGAGCGCGAGCTGTAGGCCTCCTCGTCTGCCTCTAATAAATTTTGGCGGAATGCGGCGACGCTTGATTGCACTGCTGGAATCGGATTGCCGAAGTTGATGACCGACGAGGGCAATGACGATCTACGCTCGACTGATAGACTTGATTCGCGTGGGCAATCAATGGCGACTGGTAGAATCGGCAGTGCAAACGCACACAATGTTAGCAAATGAGACGATGGGATGTGACAAGGTGTTGCCTTGCGAGTTGCAGCTCGGCCCGGGACGTAGATAAGCAGACCTCCATCGGCTAGATATGCTTGCAATTGCTCGCCGGCAGCGGCTGGCGCGGCGTCGTTTGCGGAAAACATCGCACCGGATCTGGATTTCTCCATGTGCCCGCGGACGGCAGGTTCGTGCTGCGAGCTTTCCTCGACCAGCCAGGTAATTTTTCGCCCGGCGAAGGATTTTTCGAGCTGTTGAAGTTGCTCGAAATTGAGGCGACCAGGAATCACCAGAACCCCCGTTGCTGGGATGCGGTCCTTGTGGAGAATTTGCGTGGATGATGCGGACATGGCAGAAACAGATCGATGAGGAGCAGGCAAACCGCTCTCCACGGGCATTTAGGCGGATTTCAGCGATGGAAGCACGGGTTATTTTCTCAAAAATCAAAAGAGCTGATCATTGGCTAGCCGAACTTCAAGGCATCCACAACGGTTCGAGGAATTCCAGATACCAAGAGAAAACTTTCCACCCACCGAACGCCCAAGTGACGGCTCCCATTGCGAGAAACGGCCCAAACGGAAGCTGTTTGCCAAATCCAATGCGCCCAATAATCGCCGCGAGCAGCGCAAAGATCGATGCCGAAAACAACGAGAAAAAGACCCCGGTCCAGCCGAAAAACGCGCCGATCATTCCTAACAAATGCACGTCGCCGATGCCCATGGCCTCACGCGGAATGATCACGGAAATGGCGTTGCCCGCCAGGGATTTCATCTTGCTGAGGTGCTTCGATGTGCCATCAGGAAAATCCACTTCCATGGTGCGGATCATGAGCACTCCACCGCCAATCGATTTTCCATCCACTAGAATGTCCTTGGTTTCTACCACCAGCTTATCGCTTTTCCGGCAAAACAAATCCCACCATGCGATCTCCTCGCCATCGATCACAAAAAGCATCGGGTCCTCATCACCCACCGGCTCCTTGACCTGCCAATCGACCGCTTGATCAAACGTTAGCTTTTTCTTGCCGAACGCCATTTTCCCGAGTTCGACAACTAACCACAGGCCGAGAAATCCTGCAAGCCAGCCGATGCCGCCATGTTTCAAACCGGAAAGCCAGTTTCCCGCAGTGCCAGCCATCACCGGAAGCTGCGGCCAAGCGGCGCAGGCTCCCAATCCAATCGCCGAACCAGCCCAAGTGAGACCGGTCGGTATAATCAAATGTTCGGCATCAATAAAGGTCACCGCCACTAACAGCGCCATCATCACCCACAGGAAAACCACGACCTGCGGAGCGTCATGTCCGCCGACAAAAATCCACCACGTCGCGGCAAATAAGACCGCCGTCAACAACTCGACGCCGAAATAACGGAAAGCAATCGGTTGCCTGCATTCCGCACATTTTCCCCGCAGCCACAACCAGCTCACCATTGGAAGATTGAGCCACATCGGGATCGGTTTTTTGCAATTTGGGCAGAATGATCGCTTCGGTTCGTTGACTGACATGCCGAGCGGCACGCGGTAGATGACAACGTTGAGAAACGAGCCGATGCAGGCACCGATCAGGAATGCAGGGATCAGCCAGATCCAGTGGTCTAAAGGTGGGTAAATCAAAGCCACGCCATTCAATCTCATTCGTCCGCGCTGCCAAGAACAAACCCGCATGGTGTCGGCGACTGAGCAAAAGTGGAATTAATTGTCTGAGCAAAAGTGGACAGGTT
>ENA-OFCF01000421-OFCF01000421.1-metagenomes-genome-assembly--contig:-NODE-421-length-19054-cov-3.671509_pt1 | contig 19054 bp, 17 predicted proteins | sample MGYA00153387_OFCF01 | MGnify analysis MGYA00153387
ATTAATAAATTAGCGGCGCTTCGCGCCGCTCTGTGGACGCTAACGCATCCACGGCGACCGCCACCGCCTGACCTTGGACTCTCAGTGCAGCGCGCAGCCGGTTGTAATCACGGTACAAAACGTCAAATGAATGAGCACGGCGCACCAGCAGCGACCACCACGCACTGTCCTTGCCCGATATCTCCCGGCCTTCAGGCGTTATCAGCATGCCCCGGCTGAAATGCCAGCCTTGCCAAGACTGGCCGGGCAGCTCCATGTAACGCATCATCCGCAGGGTTTTGTAAACCATCACCGGAATCTGGTGTTTGCCAGCCGTCCAGTTATGTACAGTGCGAAGTGAGACATGCAGCATCTTCGCGGCCTGTGCAGGTTTCAGGCCCAAGTCTGCCAGCATGCCGCGGAAGCGCTTTGCAAGCTCCATGCGGTCTGCTAGGCATTGGCGACCCTTTCTGGGGTCAGTATTGATATTCCACGATGTATATTATGTTAAGTTAAATAATGGACGCTTGAACCCACTGAACTGAGCACGTGTCCGTTATCAGGCAGTAGCAACAAAAAGAGCTAAGCGACTCCGTAGCTCAGGAAAACTTTGCCTGACACCTACAAGGTCATCGGCATGGATCCATTCGTTTATTTGAATCAACAGTGCACTTGCCTGAACAGCCAAAACTTGCAGCGTTTAACCTGTTGAGCAGCGTGATGGCATGCTTTAGAACCCATTGCGCGGCAGTCCTTCATATTTGTTGATATCACAGCCACGCAAGGACTTTACATTTGAACTTGTAGGACGAGACACGTACCTGCCAACGACTGGCCGTTACGCTGGCAAACTGCAGTCATGAAAGAAATTAAACCTTTGCTGTCGACACGCTACACGCATGCGCGTTGCGCCAGCTCCTTTTTGTTTGTGGCGATGCTTGGCAGCGCCTTGGCGCAATCCACCACCGCGCCCAGCGCTGGCGCCTTGCTTGAAAAGCATGCAGCACTCAAAAACCAGTTGGCCAACAATGCCTACGGGCGGCCACTTTATCTGGACTCCTCCGAGTCTGGCAACCAGATTAATGGCAACGCCTATGCGGTGCTGGATACGCCGTTCAATGAAGTCAGCGCAACGTTTAAAAAACCTGCCTCTTGGTGTGAGGTGATGATTTTGCACATCAACACCAAATACTGCCGTGCGGAGCTGGCGTCTGCCCCCACCACACTGAAGGTGAACGTGGGCAAAAAAACACCGCAAACGCTACAAGATTCATTTGCCATCATTTTTGCCATGCGTCAGCCAGCAGCATCTGCGCAACTGATGTCAGTGCAATTGCATTCTGAAAATGGGCCGATGGGCACCAGCAATTACCGCATTGAGCTTGAGGCTGCTCCGTTGCCCGACGGCAAAACCTTCATGCATCTGCGTTACGGCTATGAATCAGGTGTTGCGGCCCGGGTAGCCATGCAAGGCTATCTCGCTACTGCGGGTCGCAGCAAGGTTGGCTTTACGCGCGTAAGCCAGTCAGGCACAGACGGCAAAGCCGGCTATGTGGGCGGCGCACGTGGTGCAGTTGAGCGCAACACCATGCGCTACTTCTTGGCCATTGACGCCTACTTTCAGTCACTTGTGCAGCCGCCTGCCAGCCAGGTCAATACCCGGCTTGAAAAGTGGTTTGACGCGACCGAGCAATACCCAACGCAACTCAGAGAAACCGACAAAGCCAGTTACATGGCGATGAAAAAAAACGAAATTCAACGCCAGCAGACTGGTTCGGCACCCCCCTGAATTTGCAAGGGATAGACAACGTCTTACATGCCGTACCGTCATGCGGCTACCTGTGACGTGACGAGGGTGGATTACCTTCGACGGGTGGCGTTTGCCACGGCCACATTGGTAACCACCCATGACATCCATCAAGCGCAAGAGTGCCACTAACGGTGCAGCCAAAGCCCCTGAGAGCGCCAAAACCAAACAGCTGCAACTCGAAGCATTCACCGAGCCAAGTACCCCGCTACTGACCACCAACCAGGGGCTGCAAATCCCTGACAACCACAACTCCCTCAAGGCAGGCCCGCGCGGCCCTACCCTGCTTGAAGACTTCATTCTGCGTGAAAAAATCACCCATTTTGACCATGAACGCATCCCCGAGCGGGTGGTGCATGCACGGGGCTCAGGCGCGCATGGCGTGTTCAAACCGTACAAGTCAATGGTGCAGTACACCAGCGCCGGATTCTTGCAAGACCCGGAGATTGAAACGCCAGTCTTCGTGCGTTTTTCAACCGTTGCAGGCGGTGCCGGCTCAGCAGACACGGTGCGTGACGTGCGCGGTTTTTCCGTCAAGTTTTACACGCAAGAAGGCAATTACGACCTGGTTGGCAACAACATTCCGGTGTTTTTCATACAGGACGCCATCAAGTTCCCCGACCTGATTCATGCTGTCAAGCCCGAGCCGCACAACGGTATGCCGCAAGCCGCCAGCGCGCACGACACGTTTTGGGACTTCGCCACCCTGATGCCCGAGTCCACCCACATGCTGATGTGGGCCATGTCAGACCGCGCCATTCCGCGCAGCCTGCGGATGATGGAAGGCTTTGGCATTCACGCGTTTCGCTTTGTCAATGCCCAAGGCGTGTCGCACTTTGTCAAATTTCACTGGAAGCCCAGGCTGGGCGTGCACAGCCTGGCCTGGGACGAGGCGCAAAAGCTGGCCGGCAAAGACGCAGACTTTCACCGCCGCGACTTGTGGGAGGCGATTGACAACGGCAACTTCCCCGAATGGGAGTTGGGCGTGCAAATTGTCGATGAAGGCAAAGAGGCCGAACTGGGCTTTGACATTCTGGACTCGACCAAGCTGATACCCGAGTCACAAGTACCGGTACAACTGATCGGCAAGATGACCCTGAACCGCAATCCGGACAACTTTTTTGCAGAAACCGAGCAGGTGGCTTTTCACCCCGGCCACCTGGTGCCCGGCATTGACTTTTCAAACGACCCGCTGCTGCAGGGGCGCTTGTTTTCATACACCGACACGCAGCTGTCCCGCCTGGGTGGCGCCAATTTTCATGAAATCCCGATCAATCGCGGCGTGTGCCCGATGCATAACTTTCAGCGTGACGGCATTCACCGCATGACGATTCCCAAAGGGCGCGTGGCCTATGAGCCCAACACGCTGGCCAACGGCACAGAATTCAGAATTGACGGTTCAGCGCAAGGCTTTCAGTCTTACCCTGAACAGCTGGAGCCGCCTAAAATCCGCGCTCGTAGCCCGTCGTTCGACGATCACTTTTCACAAGCCACCCTGTTCTGGAACAGCCAGACCACGGCTGAGAAAGACCACATCGTGGCGGCTTTCAGGTTTGAGCTGTCAAAGGTTGAAGTGCCAGAAATCCGCCAGCGCATGGTCGACAACCTGGCCCATGTAGACATCAAGCTGGCCACCCGGGTGTCAACCAACCTGGGCATCAGCCCGCCCGATGCCAAAGCCGCTGCAGGCCGCTTGGGCTTCAGGGACTACCGCATCACCAACAAGGTTGAAACGGACGACGCATTGAGCATGGCTGGCAAGCCGGGCGGCAACATCAAAACCCGAAAAGTTGCTGTTCTGGTTGCCGACGGGTTGGAGCCCGCAACCTTTAAACAAATTGTGCAAGACCTCACCGCAGCCGGTGCGGTATGCAAAGTGGTCGGCCCGCACCTGGGCACCGTCAGCACCGCCAGCGGCAAACAACTGGCCGTTGACCACACCTTCGGCAACATGCCGTCCATCATGTTTGATGCCGTACTGATACCCGGTGGCGCGCAAAGTGCGACCGCCCTGTGCGCCACGGGCGATGCGGTGCATTTTGTGCTGGAAGCCTACAAACACTGCAAAACCATTTGTGCGTTGAATGAGGGCGTGCAGTTACTGGCAAGTCTGGGTTTGAGTGCAGGTAAAAACGCAGACCAGATCGCCCTGCCCGCTGCTGGCGTGCTGGTGGCCGATGCCCGCAAAGTGGCAGAGGGCCAGATTGCGCAAGACTTCATCACAGCCATCGCCCATCACCGGCATTGGGACAGGGCAAATGTGGATGCTGTGCCTGCTTGATGGGGGCCTGACGGCTGCAAGTCTGCTATTGATTTAGTAGCTTCTTGCACTCGTATCTATTGGGATATCGGCCATTTATGTATCTTTAAACGGCTGTTTTTCAGGTTGCTGGCTGTTTTGCTGTGGTTGCATCACCAAATCAATGGGAATCCAACCCGATTACTCCTTCCAACCTTCGATGGTTCTAAAGATTAACCCCGGATCCCTTTACCGTGGGCGACAGCGCCGCAACCTGGCTGCGCACATAGCTGGTAAAAGCTGCTGGCGAGCCAGGGGTGACGGTGATGCCCAGGTCAAGCATGCGCTTTTTAATGTCGGCTTGAGCCAGGATCTCATTGCAGGCCGTGTTGATCCGCGCAACCACGTCGGCGGGCATTTTGGCGGGGCCAGAGATGCCGAAGAAGTTGTCAAGCACCAGCTTGCGATAGCTGCTGAGCTCCGAAATGCTCGGCACATCAGGCAGTAGCGACGTGCGCTTTGCCGAAGTGACGGCCAACGGGATGAGCTGGCCCGATTTGAAAAAGGGCAAATACGCCGTGACCACGTCGATACCAATGGGGACCACGCCCGAAATCAAATCTGTGGTCATGGGCGCACCGCCCCGGTACGGCACGTGGATGAGGTTGATCCCAATGTCTTTTTTCATCAGCTCGCCATAAATGTGGCCGATGGATGCGGGCCCACCAGAGCCAAAGTTAAGCTGGCCTGCTCGGCGCGCTTGCGCTTCCACATCGGTAATCACGCGCAGCCCGGACGCCGGGTTGGCCATCACCACCAGCGGAGCAGCACCGACCGAGGCAATGTGGCTGAACGCCTCGACCGGGTCATAGGGCTGCTTTTCAAGCGCAAAGGGCCCAATCGAAATCGGCGTTGAGTTGGACAGCATCAGGGTGTAGCCATCAGCAGGCGACCGCGCCACCAGCGTGCCGCCCACACTGCCGCCCGCGCCGGGACGGTTGTCGACCACTACTGGCTGCCCCAGGCTCTTGGTCAAATGCTCGGCCATCACGCGCGCCACAATGTCGCTCGCCCCGCCCGCCGGAAAAGTCACCACAAGTTTGATCGGCTTGTCAGGCCAGGCTGCAAAGGCTGGCGCGGCCAGCGAAGTAGCACCGGTAGCCAGCCACTGTAAAGCTGTGCGCCGGGACAGAACGGATGGGAATGGAGGCTTTGACATGCGACGCTTTCGGTAGGTTGATGTAGACGTTTGAGTTAGATCATTTAGCAAGTGGCATGCCACTGCGAATGAACGGTTTTAGCGTGTATGTTGTAACGTATAATCCACATAAAATATTTGAAGTTGAAGACTACCAAAGTGCAGACGGCAAAGATCCTTACATAGATTGGCTTAACGGGTTGAGCGACCGAATGGCCAAGGCAAGAGTCGCCGTTCGGGTGCAACGCATGGCCGCTGGCAACTTTGGTGACTGCAAACCGATTCAAGACGGTGTTTGGGAGCTTCGCATCGACCACGGGCCCGGCTATCGCGTGTACTACGCACAAGCTGGCAAACGATTGATCTTGCTTTTACTGGGCGGTGACAAACGCAAACAACAAGCCGACATTACTGCGGCTATTGACTATTGGCAAGACTGGCAACTGAGAAAGAACACAAAATGACAGCACACAAAGCCCCCGCATCCAGACTGCATGATGAAGCCATGGCGGAGATGCTGAAAGCCGACCCTGAATTAGCCGACGTTTACCTGGCGACTGCGCTTGAGGAAGCCACCCTGCCCGGCGGTCAGTTTGCCTTGCTGGCTGCGCTGCGCCACATAGCGCAGGCTCAAGGCATGGCCGTGGTGGCAGAAAAGGCTGGCATACCCCGCGAAAGCCTGTACCGCGCCCTTTCACCCAAAGGCAACCCCACCATTAAAACCATGCTGGCTGTGCTGGGCGCTGCGGGGCTGCAACTTGCTGTGACACGCCAATCTGATGCATCCGCACCTGCGTGAATCTCTCACGCCCCGTTTTTGCACGCTACCTGCGAACCAACCCGCGCACACTGGAAAACTGTGAACAAGGCCGTGCCAAACCGAACGCTCAGGCTGCGCTGCTAATACGCATGGTGGCGCAGTTTCCGGACATGGTGCAGCGTTTGGAGAACGTGTGAATTGCTATTTATTTAATAGCTGCTTGCGCCCGTATCTATTGGGCAGAGGCTGATTTGATACCTTAAAAGCGTTGTTTTTCAGCTTCCAATCTGCTTTTAGACGCGGCTTTGACTGGCTAGAAGCTTGGAATCCAGTTCTTAGCCTGTTTTCAGGTATGTCTAAGTGATCCAGACCAATGAATATGGGTGCGAACAGCTCTTGTATTGATAACGATTGCAAATTAATTGGAATCTAACCCCCAATGTTCGTTTAAATGTGGAGCAAGTAGCATGCCAAAACGCAAAACCTATATTGCCGCGCCAGACCCCATTGTTCGCTGAGAGAGTTACCTGTTGCTTTATCACAAAGATACGCAATTAGCGTATACTTTAATTTACGCTGGCAACCTTTGTTGAACTACCTCCTTTCGAGCGAACCCGCAAGGATTACATGGACGATGCAGCCTACAGCACCCTTTAAGACGAGCTGATGGGCAACCCCGAGACGGGTGATGTGATGGAAGGCACGGGCGGTTTGCGCAAGTTGCGTCAACCTGACCCGCGCCGTGGCAAAGGCAAACGCGGCGGATTACGCGTCATTTATTACTGGTGGTCAGGCGGTGACCAGTTTTGGCTTTTTGCTGTTTTTGACAAAGACCAGGCAAGCGACCTGACGCCAGATCAACGCAAAGCCTTGAAGCAAATGCTAAAAAATGAACTGGATCAGCGCCCTAACGAAAAAAGGCAAACATCATGACCAAAAAACGCGATATTTTTGCAGAACTGACTGAAGGCTTTGACGCTCTGCAGCAGCAGCGCGCAGGCAAGTTGACGCTGCGCACGTTCAAGTTGCAAAGCAAACCTGCGCCAGTCTTATCCCCGCAAGACGTGGTCAGCGTACGTGAACAATTGCATCTGTCACGCCCCGTCTTTGCACGCTACCTGCGTACCAACCCCCGCACACTGGAAAACTGGGAACAAGGCCGCGCCAAACCGAATGCTCAAGCTGCCCTGCTGATACGCATGGTGGCGCAGTTTCCGGACATGGTGCAGCGTTTGGAAAGCGTGTGAGCGCTACGCATTTAGTAGCTGCTTGCGCCCGTATATATTGGCTTGAAGGCCGATTTGATGCCCTAAAACGGCTGTTTTTCGGGTTTCTGGTTGCTTTTTGAGGCTGTTTTGACTGACTGGCGGCGCTGAAACGCTGTTTTTAGCCCGTTCTCAGCTATGTTTTAGAGCTCTAAGCCAATGAATATTTGCGCAGACAGCTCCTGAATTTGTAGCATTTGCAAATTAATTGGAATCTGACCCCCAATGTTCTTCAATGTTCTTAGAGCAAAATATGCAGGCGTGGCCAGCTCATGTTTTTATAGCAGATAAAGATTTATTTAAGTCTAACCCCAATTGTTTTTTGTCCCTTGGCTCAGCAATTGACTTTAGGAATGCCTCTGTTTCCCGTGTAAGGCGCTCTTGCAAGCTTCGGCCTTTGGCGCTTGGTTGCGCCAGCATTTGTGTGACGGAGTAACGAGCCGGGCGGAGAACTGGTTTCCTGCCGTTAAAGAACAACTCCCACAGTGCTATATGTAGCCGACGGAGAAAGACCATAAGTTTCTGGATTTCGGCGATCTTGGCATTGGCAAACAGCGTGTAAGTGTGTGACTCGTCTGCTACTTGTTTGTGCGCGAAGACCTGGTGCCGAATCGGACGAAAGCTTTCTGCGTAGATTTTGCGGCGGGCCGCAACGTGCTTACGTAACCTACGAAAGTCTTCAGGATTTGGAACGTAGGCATTTGCAAGATATTCATCCAACCACTCATTCGCATTAGAACTTCCGCGTCGTTTCCTGTCCGCCAATGCGTCGAGCGTAAAAATCTGTGGATTCATCTGCCCAATTCGAATAAGCCGATCTATGTTGTGAGTGTTTTGTTCTTGATCAAAAACGCGACCAAGTGCGATGAATGCTGCAGTTTGCAGCGCGCCGAGTGATGTATTCCAAAAGAGCGGCGCCTTATTAAGGGCTGCAACCACTTGTTTGTCTTTGGATGCAACTTCGTTGATCGTACGCCACGCATAGAAGAACTGAATGGCAGATTCAGCCTCACTCCGGAACGATTCCAGTTCATTTTCAAACTCCGCAGCGTGGTTTATGGGCATGCGCGTATGACGCCTTACGTTGAAGTTCAGCTGCCGCCTTAGGCGGTTGCTTGGAACGACGGGTTAGCGGACAGTGCACGTGAAGGCAGATTCGCTGCAACCTGTTGCAATGCGACCAGCAATACATGACGGTTTTTTGGTGAACGGTTTACGAACATCGGGCTTGGGTGCGGGATAGCGTGCAACCTCGCGTTTGGAGCCAGAACCGCGATGGCGCTGCGCTCAGAGGCAGCCTTGCGTCCGACAAGAACGATTGAGTGCAGACGCGGCAGTAAAGAGAGCAAGGTTGAAAGCGCAGGTCTCGCTGTTGAAAGATCGATTGCGTTTGTGGGACGAATCTTGGTTCCGGACCCGACGTACCATGGCACGATGTTCCAGACAATGGTGCGTTTCCGGTCTATCCCAGCCTCACGGTTTAATAAGAAGAAGTTCTTTGCTGTTTCATCTAGGTTATTGCGCGAGACGAATCCTGACTTGACTGCTTTCGGACCGGGCGCCTCAAGCAAAAACAGGCAGTCAGCTTCAACGCCTCCATCGGCTGGATCAAAGTACGGCACGTCGTAGCTTTGCCCCACTTGCGCTCGAAGCCTGCGCACAAAGGCTGAAAGCAGCGCTACATGTGGGAGCGCAAGTGCTGCTACCCTGGCATCGCGAACTTGGTTTATTTCAAGCGATCTCGGTTCGTCCGAAAGCAGTTCGTGAAGGCTAGCTTTAGTGTTGATCGAATCCAGCGGGGACAACCAAAGGGGAGTGTGCGAACTCATGGCTTCAAAATCAGCTGATGCACCATCCCCGCAGGCTTCATCTGCAACCCCCGGTATTCCACCTTAGCCCAAGCCTCACTCATGTCCCGATACCGGCTTGAAAACACCAAACCGCTCTGCCCTGTCTGATAAATAAACTGTGACTTTTCAAGGTCGGCCAGGTCGAACAAGGTGCGCATGGATGCGGCGTGGCGGTTGGCGAAGGGCAGCCTTTCGTCGTTGGCCCAATATTGGCCGACGTTGATGCTGTAAGTGTCGCCGCCGGTGGGCACGCGCACGTCAAAAAACCTGGCCAGCAGCGGAACGTTGCCAAAAGGTTTGTGGGACGACAGGGCGTTGTGTGCCCTGCCCCATGTCCATTGAGTTACGTCTGCGCCGTGGTCTTTTTGCAGGCGGGTTAAAGCCCTGTCTAACGCCAAACCAGATTGAACATTACAACCCGCTGCGCCGCACCAGTCAGCATCATTGCGCGCCATGATTCCTTCAACAGCCGAACGAAAGTCGCGTTTGCCGTACAGGGGTTTGAACGTACCCTCCCCCAGCTTGCCGCCAATCACGCCGCGCGTCAGTTCGTCGGCCCAAGCGGCAAAAATCAGCGGTGCGGCGGACTCGGCGCGCATCACGCCTTCAAAACCTTGCATCGCGGTTTTGCTTGCGGCGGCTTGCGTGTGGCTGCTGCTGGTCAAGGCTGTTGTCAAATACGGCAGCAGTTTCAGGCTGGCCATCGACAACTGATCAGCCTGGATTTTTTGCATGCTGGCCAAGTCGTGTTTAGGCGTGGCGGTGAGCATTTGTTCGATGCGGTCCTGGCGGTACGGCACCGTCCAGTCCTGGCCCATGAAGATGGGAAAGTCAGGCGGGGTGATGCGCTGGTTGGCGGTGGCCAGAAAGCCTTTGGCGGCGATGGCGGCGTCGCCTGCTTGCGGGTTTTGCGCATACGGCGCCCAGCCCGCCCAGTCGTAGCGCGCGTCCCAGCCTGGCGCGGGAGCGATGCCGCGAATGTCATTCTCAGGCTTTCTGATGGGCAGCTTGCCCACAGCCTTGAAGGCGGTGCGGCCCGATGTGTCGGCCATCACCACGCTTTGCATGGGCGAGTGGTAGGTGCTGAAGGCGGCCTCTAAGTCGTCAATCGACTGGGCGGCGTTTGACCTCAAGCCTGACAGTACCGTCTGGTTATCGGCATCCAGCGCGCCCCAGCGCAGTGCCAGCACGTATTTACTGGTGTCCAGCAGCTCGCCGTGCGATTTTTGCGCATCGCTCAGCACCGGGCCGTGCCGGCTTTCGCGCACCGTCATTTGCACGTCTGGCTGGTCTTTGACCTTGATAATTTCATTGCGGGTTTTAAAGTCTGCCCAAGCGGGTGGGCCCCCGACCAATACACTGGGAATACGGTATTGCTTGGGGTTGGCGGGGTTGATTTGCTCCAGGTACAGGTCTTGTACGTCGGGCCCGGTGTTGGTAAAGCCCCAGGCCACTTTGTCGGTGCGGCCCAGCACCACGAAGGGCAAGCCTGGCAGCGTGGCACCGATGGCATTCATGCCTGGTGCTTCCAGGTGCGCAAAGTACCAGATGGCGGGTGCTGACAGACCCAGATGCGGGTCGTTGGCCAGCAGCGGTTTGCCGCTTGTCGTTCGGTTGCCAGCCACCACCCAGTTGTTGGATCCCTTGCCATCGACCGTGCCCAGGCTGCTGGCCCAGTCTGTGATGTCTTTTGACAAGTTTGAGATCAAAAAACCATCATTTTGAGCCGTTTTGAGCGGTTTTAAGGGGTCAAATTGGCATTCAGACCAATGAATACGGGCGCAAGCAGCTCCTGTTTTGATAGCGTTTGCTGTAGGTTTGTACACGCCCAGATCAGCGTACAACCTGGCAAAGTCCACTTTTGACGCGGGTGTTTCGCCCGGGTACGGCGTGAAAAGCTGCCACAACTGCGCCGTGCTCAAGCTTTTCACGGCTGACAGGCGCGCAAACTCGTTGCCCCAGTTGCCGCCCAAGTCCAGCGCCATCATCAGCGACCAGCCAATGCTGTCTTGTGGTGTCCAGGGTTGGCCTGCCACACCGTCACGTTTGCCGCCGGGCTTGACACCCAAAATGTGAAACTCGGGCGACAACGCCTGCGACGACTGTGCATAAAACGCATTGATGCCGTCGCTGTAGGCCTGCATCGCGCTTTTCCCCTCGGCAGGCAAGCCTTGCCATTGGCGTTCAGCCGCATGCATGATGCCCAGCGTGCGCAGCAGTTTGTCTGTCTCCAGCGTGGCGGTGCCGAAGGCTTCAGACAACTCGCCATGCATGACGCGGCGGTTAAATTCAAGCTGCCAGCCGCGCTCTTGCGCATGCACGTAGCCAATGGCAAACCAGGCATCCGCCGGGCTTTGCGCCTTGATGTGGGTCACATCAAAGGCGTCTCGCGCCACGCTGACAGGGGCTTTCAGGCCAGCGGCCTTCAGCTCACCACCGAGCGCTGGAAACGAGCGGTTGATGTAGAGACCAACGGCTGCAGCCAGTACGAGCAGCAGCGCCAAAATCAGCCATAAAAAGCGTTTAAACCAGACCACGGTTGTCTCCTGTCGTTTTTATTTGCCTGTAAATTTAAAGCTGACTGTAGGCACACTGAAGTCTTCAAACGGCGCGCCCAAAGCAATTTCACCATCCCCTAACAACACACATTCTTGCCTGCGCAGAGCAACGGTTTCGCCACCTGAGAATTTGACCCACGTGCCGAAGCTGCTGACGTCTTCCAGGTAAAACTTGCCTGCGCGCCAGGTGATTCGGGCGTGCAGCCGCGAGACGCGCGGGTCATTGACAACAAATTGCGCCTCCGCCACCCGGCCCAGATGGATGGGCAATTGTGTTGAGGTAAACGTGGCCGCAACGTCCAGCCACGCCAAGGCAATGCTGCCGACCTGCGGTGCCGATGATGACGCTGGCAGCGTGCCCAAACCTGCAGGCACGGTAAAAAAGTCTGACAGCACCTCGCTTTGCCATTCAACCCGGTGAACCATGCAGTTTTCAACACGACCCCGAATTTCCATCGCGCCCAAGCTGCGAGAGCGCACCAAGGTGTCGGCGGGTAGCTGGTTGATGACGGTGTCAGAGGCGAGTATCTGGTCTGGCCCCGAAAGGTCTGACAGGCGGGAGGCCAGGTTCACCGCATCGCCAAAAAAGTCGCCTGCCTGCTCAATCACCTCGCCCTGAGCCAAGCCGATTTGCAGATGCATTTTCAGGTTGTCGGGCCAGGTTTTGATGCGTTCGGTGTGCAGGCGCTGCATGTCACTGACGGCATCAACCGCTTCTGTGCTCTGGGCAAACACCATCAGCACCCCGTCCCCCAGGTTTTTAACCACTTTGCCGTGCCTGGCCACACAAACCTTGCCCAGCCAGTCGGTCAAACGGGTGATGGCCTGCGTGGCTTTGGCATTGCCCAAGGCTTCAAAAAGCCCGGTGCTTCCGGTTAAATCGGCAAAAACGACGGTGACTTCTGCCATGTAAGTGTGTGGGTTATAAAACCCTCAAACTGTAACTGGCTTTAGTTGCATGGATTTGAATTCCAGAAACTCTTCAAAACCATAAACCCCGTTCTCGCGGCCATTGCCTGATTGCTTGTAGCCGCCAAACGGTGCATTGGCATTGAACGGGCCACCGTTGATGTCGACCTGCCCGGTGCGCATGCGGCGTGCCACGGTCATGGCCTCTTCGTCTGTGCCCGCCCACACAGCGCCGCCCAAACCGTAAATGGTGCTGTTGGCAATCTTGACCGCGTCTTCTTCGTCTTTGTACGGGATGACGACCAGCACCGGGCCAAAAATCTCTTCTTGCGCCAGTGTGTCGGTGGGTTTGATGCCCAGGATCGTCGGCTGCACAAAGTAGCCAGTGGCAAACGCCGGGGCATCTGCACCGCCCGCCATCACGTCTGCGCCTTCGGCAATGCCGGTTTTGATAAAACCAATCACCCGGTCGCGCTGCATGGCGCTGACGAGTGGGCCGAGTTTGCTGGCTTCTTCGAGACTGGGGCCAATGCTGAATTTGGCAATCGCCGCTTGCGCCAGCGCTTTGACTTCGTCATACCTTGATGCGGGCACCAGCATGCGGGTGTGCGCCGAGCAGGTCTGGCCGCTGTTCAACATGCACGCGCCGACCGTGCCTTTGACCGCTGCCTCAAAATTGGCGCTGTCCAAAATCACGCTGGCTGACTTGCCACCCAGCTCAAGTGCAATGCGCTTGACCGACTGGCTGGCCAGCTCGCTCACCCGCTTGCCTGCGCGGGTTGAGCCGGTAAAGCTCACCATGTCTACTTCAGGATGGGTGGCGAGCACCTCGCCCACCACCGGGCCCATGCCGTTGACCAGGTTGAAGACGCCGGGTGGCAAGCCCGCCTCATGAATGATCTCTGCCAGAATCATCGCGTTGACAGGAGCGATCTCGCTGGGTTTGAGCACCACGGTGCAGCCTGCCACCATGGCGGGGGCGATTTTCAAAGTGATCTGACTGAGCGGAAAGTTCCACGGTGTGATGCAGCCGACCACGCCAATTGCCTCGCGTACGACCAGTGAATTGCCGACTTTTTTCTCCCACTCAAAGCCGCGCGCTACTTTGGCAAAGTTGCCCCAGTGCCAGGCCGGGCCACCGACTTGGACGGCTTTGGCCATTTTGAGCGGCATGCCGACTTCACGCGCAATGGCGGTGGCCATCTCGTCTGATCGGGCTTTGATGCCAGCCGCCACCTTGTCGAGGTAGGCTGCACGGGTTTCAACCGGCAAAGCTGCCCAGCTTTCAAACGCCGCTCTGGCAGCCATAACGGCGGATTCAGCCTCTTTGGCAGTGCCTGCGGGCACGGTGGCCATGATTTCCTCGGTACTGGAATCATGCACGGGCAAGGTGTCGGTCGAGGCAGCTTTGACCCATTGGCCGTTGATGTAATGGGAGGGGTAATGTTTTGTGGTTGTCATATTAAAGGTGTAAATTCACTAAAAAGAAGGGCAATCATTACCAGAATTCAAGCCCTCAAAGCTAGAACCAGCTTGACATTTAGTTACTAAGAGCTTGATTTATATGTTGTTTCAGGCTAACTATGTCACGCTAACCCGCTTGCATTTGTGCTGGCATCGTCTTAATCTAGCAGAAATATTAGTTTTGTTTCATATTCAATTGTCGTCATTACTTCCTACAACTCATGCGCTCCTTGCTGCCATCGTTCAACATGCCGTCTTTTGCGCCACAGCTGCGAAGCAGCTTTATGGCACTGCTGGGCCGGCCTGAGCCCACACCGCAAGTACTGAACGCCCGGACAGAAGTCATTCGGGAACTCATGCTGCACGAACTAGGCGATTATGGAGAAAAAAAATTCCCGGCGGTCACCCGCCGCGTGCGCTATGCGCCTGATGTACAAGGCCTGTGGTACGCACGCAGCGACGTGATGGCAATTTTGGCCAACACTTATGGCGAAACCGTGGCACGCGAGAAAATTGCCAGCATCAGCGGACGTTTTAAGGGCCTGCTGCCCAAAAGCCTGACCGGCAAAATCGGTTTCAGGTCGCGCTGAACGCTCAACAGCAGACCTTCAGTGCTGATCACCCCACACGATCAGCGCCTCCCCACCCTCCACTGCCAGCGTCACTTTAGCCCCCACGGGCAGCAGCACTTTGGTCGGCACATGGCCAAACGGCAAACCCATCAGCACCCGCGCCTTGATTTGTGACTGCAAACGCGCCGCAACACCTGCCAGATTGAAACCGCTGTCATAGCCTGGCACCAGTTTGTAGTTGCTGAACTGGCCAAAAACAATCGCCTTTTGCTGTGCCAGCACACCCGCGTGCAGCAGGTGCGTCAGGATGCGTTCAATGCGGTAGGGGTGCTCACCCACGTCTTCAATGAACAAAATACCACCCTTGATAGCATCAGGTTTTGGAAAGTACGGCGTTCCGATCAAACTGGCCAAAACCGCCAGATTTCCACCCCAAAGTGTCGCATTTTTAATGTGAAATTGGCCTTTTGACCAATCAATACGGGCGCAAGCAGCTCCTGAATCAATAGCATCCATCGACTTGTTTTTGGGCAGTTGCCAGCCCGCACCTTCGCCCTGTCCGCTTAGCAGGTCGTCAAAACAGGCTTCCATGATGTCGTCGGGTGTTTGCTCCGTGCCAAAGTCCTCACCCAGCGCCGGGCCTGCCCAGGTCACGGCTCCGGTTTTGGTCAGCAGCGCCATTTGCAGCGCAGTGAAGTCGCTCTGGCCGACAAACTGCGTGCCCTTTTCAATCGCCTTGGCCAGGGCCTTGTAATTGATGGCTGGCAGGATGCGCGTCAACCCGTAACCGCCCCGGGTGATCAGCGCCACATCAGCGCCGCTGGCAGCAGCGCGGTGGATGGCCGCCAGCCGGGTTTCATCGTCGCCCGCAAAGCGCTGGTATTTGGCCAAAGCCGCTTCGTCAATCTCAACTTCGTGACCCAAGGCCTTCAGCCGCTTGATGCCGCGCTTGAAACTGGCTTTGTCGCGCACCGCGCTGGACGGCGAATAGATATAAATGTGTTTTTTCACGGTTTTAAGTATCGCACTGTGCCTAACGCGTCAAAGCCGCTTCACCCGCCAATTTGGCCTTCAGCGCTGGCAGCGCCGCCAGCATGGCCGCCCGGCCTGCGTCAATGGCGCGCTGGCGTGAGGTGAAGTCTGCGCTTTTCAGCCCTGTCAGTGATGGCTTCACCACCACATCTGCGCCTGCCAGTTCGTACTGGTTGATGCTTTTGCCCATGATGGCAAAGGTTTGCAACAGGATTTGCAACGTGCCGTCTGCGGTGTTGCCCTCAGGCGGGTTGGATATATCAACGGCTATCACCACGTCAGCCCCCATCTGCCGGGCAAAACGCACGGGTACGGGGGACACCAGCCCGCCATCCACATACTCCCGGCCATTGATTTTGACGGGCACAAACACAGCTGGCACAGCGCTGGATGCACGCACGGCTGTGCCGGTATCGCCTTTTTGAAACAACACCGCATTGCCGCTGCCCAGGTCAGTGGCAACTATGCCCAGCGGAATCGCCATGTTTTCCAGCAACCGCCCGGCCACCAGTTCGTTGACATAACGGGCCAGCGCATCGCCTCTGAACATGCCGCGCCCAATGATGGGCAGCATCCAGTCGGTGATTGCCACCTCTTCCATGTTTAGTGCGGTTTGCTGCAATTGCGCGCTGGTTTTGCCGCTGGCGTACAGGGCTGCCACCAGGCTGCCAGCGGATGTACCGACAACGAATTGTGGGCGCAAGCCAGCTTCTTCCAGCACGGCAATCACACCCACGTGGGCAAAGCCGCGTGCTGCGCCGCCGCCCAAAGCCAGGCCTATTTTTGCCGGTTTTTGTACGGCTGCGGGCGGTGCGCTGCTGGCTGCCGGCAATGTAGAGCGTGTGGTGCAGCCGTTCAAAAATAACAATCCCGCTAGCGCAAAACAAATAAGAACTATTCGTATTTGTATTAAGATATAGACATCATTATTTTTCAAGGTGTTGGTCAACATGTTTAAAAAAGCTCCTTTATTTGCTGCTCTGGCACTCGTTGCTGTTGCAAACCTGGGCACCGCAATAGCTCAAGAACAGGTGGTCAACCTGTATTCTGCCCGCCACTACCAAACGGATGAAGCGCTGTACGCCAACTTCACCAAAGTCACGGGCATCAAGATCAACCGTGTCGATGCAGATGATGCAGGCATTCTCGCCCGACTGAAAGCTGAAGGCACGGCTTCTCCGGCAGACGTGATTTTGCTGGTCGATGCGGCGCGGCTGGTCAAGGGCGACAGCGATGGTTTGTTTTTGCCCATCAAGTCCCCTGCCCTTGAAGCTGCTATTCCCGCGCCGTTGCGTGCCAAGGCCAGTGCGGATGGCACGACCTGGTTTGGCTTTTCAACCCGCGCCCGTGTGGTGGTGTATGACAAAGTCAAAGTTAAAAAAGCCGACGTAAACACTTATGAAGAGTTAGCCGATGCAAAAAACAAAGGTCTGCTGTGCACCCGCTCAGGCTCGCACCCGTACAACCTGTCGCTGTTTGGCGCGGTGACGGAACACTTGGGCGAAGCCAAGGCTGAAGCGTGGCTCAAAGGCCTGGTGGCCAACATGGCACGTGCGCCCAAGGGCGGCGACACCGACCAGATCAAGGCCGTGGCCAGCGGCGAATGCGGCATTGCGCTGACCAACACCTATTACATCGCCAGGCTGATGCGTTCAGACAAGGCCGAGGACAAAGCTGTGATGGACAAAATCGCGGTGGTCTTCCCGAATCAGGACAGCTGGGGCACGCACGTGAATATTGCGGGCGCTGCGGTGGCCAAGAACGCCAAAAACACCGCCAACGCGGTGAAGTTTATGGAATACCTGGCTAGCCTTCCTGCACAAGAATATTTTGCCAATGGTAACAACGAATACCCGGCCGTGGCCAGTGTCAAGCTCACCAACCCGGCTCTTGCAGCCATGAGCGGCGGTGCTTTCAAGAGCGAAACTATTCCGCTGGCAGCGGTGGGCGGCAACCAGACCAAAGTGCAGCAGATGCTGGATCGGGTTGGTTACAAGTAATTTTCAACATCTCATCAAGCCCGGCCGCTCAAAAGTGGCTGGGCTTTTTTTATGCGCCATAATTTCGGTTTACGTTGACGTTAACGTCAATCACAACCAACAGGACATCATCATGGACATCGCAGGCAAAGTTTTTATCGTCACTGGCGGCGCATCGGGTTTGGGTGAAGGTACAGCGCGCATGCTGGCGGCCAATGGTGGCAAGGTTGTAATTGCTGACATGCAGGCTGAAAAAGGCGAAACGATTGCCAAGGATATCGGCGGTGCATTTGTCAAATGCGACGTGAGCAATGAGGCAGACGGCCAGGCAGTGGTGGCCAAGGCCGTGTCTATGGGCAAGCTGATGGGCTTGGTCAATTGCGCGGGCATTGCCCCTGCTGAAAAAACCGTTGGCAAAAACGGCGCACACAGCCTGTCCGTGTTCAGCAAAACCATCACGGTTAACCTGGTGGGCAGTTTTAACATGATTCGCCTGGCGGCAGATGCCATGAGTAAAAACGACCCGGAAGCAACAGGCGAGCGCGGCGTGCTGATCTCGACCGCATCGGTCGCTGCGTATGACGGCCAGATGGGCCAGGCTGCCTACAGCGCGTCCAAGGGCGGCATCGTTGGTATGACCTTGCCCATTGCCCGCGATTTGGCACGCAACGGCATTCGCAACATGACGATTGCACCGGGCATTTTTGGTACACCCATGATGTTTGGCATGCCCAAAGAAGTGCAAGACTCACTGGCTGCGTCTGTGCCCTTCCCAAGCCGCCTGGGCACGCCTGAAGACTACGCCAAACTGGCCAAACACATTTTTGAAAACGACATGCTCAATGGCGAAGTGATTCGCCTGGACGGCGCGATTCGCCTGGCGCCGCGTTAATTACCGCATTAATTTTTATTTAATCAGCCCGAGCACATCCTTAAATGCAGGGTGCTCGGCACTGCGAAGCCACTCGAACGCCACCATCTCTGTCGTCACGAGTTCAGCGCCATTGCCAGCCAGGCGGTCAAAAGCAGCGTCGCGATTGCGCTCTGTGCGTGAACTGCAGGCATCTGTCACAACCCACACTTCAAACTCGTCTTCGAGTAAATCGAGTGCAGTTTGCAGCAGGCAAACATGCGCTTCGCAGCCTGCGATGACGATCGTGTTTTTGCCATCCTCTGGCTCAGGAACAGCCTTTTGCAAATGTTTAGGCAAGCTGCGGACGTTACCTCCTTGTTGCGATGGTTTGCGCACGGGCGGGCGCAGCCAGTCGCCCAGGCCATCGGCCATGGCGCTAAAGTGCGATTTCTTCAAAGTTCTGCCGCCCGCAGCTTCGATAGACGTGTGTACATCAGCAACATTTGCACCCAGCTTGTCAGGGGTTTGTTCGGTACCCCACACCGGCACCTGCAGCATTTGCGCCATGCGCGCCAGCCGCACGGCATTG
>ENA-OFCF01000422-OFCF01000422.1-metagenomes-genome-assembly--contig:-NODE-422-length-19047-cov-3.766691_pt1 | contig 19047 bp, 19 predicted proteins | sample MGYA00153387_OFCF01 | MGnify analysis MGYA00153387
TGCGATCGAACATATTTTAAAATTAGCGTCCTAACAGCCTTGGCTGTTGCTATATTACAATTATTTATATAGTCGTTGCAGTTTTTCTGTTGGGGATGATTGGCATTGCTTCAGCAGAGGGTTGCTTGAGCATTCTGTCTACAATTTCGGGGTATGTACTTGGGAAAAATCGCGGATACTTTACACAAAACCAGTGCCACATCGCTCTCACTTCTTTGCCATGAATGTCGAAAGCAAAATCAGAAAATTTTACGTTCTCATCTATGCAATCGTGCATTCTCAAAAAGTCATGATTTTGGTAACAAGTGAGAAACTTTTTGACTATATTCTCGTTTAACATCTTTACCTCTATGTACTTGTGTTGTATTAATAAAAATTATCCAAAAAGTCTCTGCTTTGGAAAACACCTAGTTTTCTGTAGGCGGCAGGTGTTTAGCTAGCCAATTTAATGTCTTCGAGTGAGAGTCAACATCGGCAGAGCCATTTGGTTGGAATACATGGTTAAATTCCTGCCATCGTTCGTCGTATATAATAAGTTGACGATCGATCGTGCTTGGTAACAGTCGATCGATCTCCTCTGAATCTCGAACCGATCCAATCCAATCGTTTCTGTTTACAGTATACAAATTCTAAGGGTTTAAGAAACTACCAAAAACGAAGCCATCAATAGCTCCATCACCTTGTAAATCGACTGCAATCCAATCATTTTGTCTGGTACCAATAAATACTTCGCTACCAAAGGGAAGACGATCTATAACATTGAATTCTAGTCCAGGTCCAGAACGAACGTTAAGCCCAGATCGCGCATTAACTTTATACTTGCGACTAGTCAAATTAGTATTTTTGGCAAGCTGAAGATATTCCCATAAATACTCTCCATAAAACTTGCCACTATCATCTTTAAATCCCTGCTTGAACCCACGACTTAGATCGACACTCCCTTGGTTATAGGCAATGCTAACATATACCATTTCTGTATTGGTGAGGCTAGTTTTATTTCTACCGTAAGTTCTAACAAGCTTTTGTTGCAACTCCCGTAAGCACAGCTTCAAACATTCATCAAAGCTGAACCATTTTTTTTCCAAGAAAAAACTAGGGTTCTCTTTAAAAAATTGGATATCATATTGAAAAATCCCAAATCCATGACAAAATTTATTAGGTTTTGTCTCAAACATATTTCCAAAAATTTCATTATATTCACCGATCGCACCCAGGGCTGCACGGGCAACTGCAAACATCTCATCTCCATTAGCTTCAGATAGTAAGTCGTCTTTTGTCTTTGGAAATGCGCTGCGATTAGGTGCATCGAGTGTATCCCCAACACAAAGTTCTAATACTTTAGCTACGGCGATCGATTCACCTGTCTCTCGATCTAATTTTTTATAAATATTTCGCCATAAATAACCTGTTTCTTGGAGGGCGATCGCCACAAATAGCTCTGTTCTAAACGGAGTATCCTCGATCGCCGCTTGAATATCTGATGCAAATTGTTGTTTAAACCAGATAATATCTTCTTTAATTGACATAATTTTTATTCCAATAGTAAGGGTGAAATATTTAGGCTAATTCTTCGGTAACAATCCGACGCACGATTTCTGTTACTGCTGCGGCAAGACGCGTATCACGGAAATCAAAGCTATCAGAACTATTATTTTTTGGACAGCGTAATGCTAAAGCAAATGTTCTCAATTTGCCAGGATTAGTTCGTCTATCTATAAATTTCACAAAAGCAGCATAAGTCATCGAGCCACTACTATTACTATCCCCCCACCCTACTTTAGAAATAATTACTGGCTCGCTAATTACATTTACTAAACCCAAAGTCTCTAATGCAACGTCAACATAACGAGCGGTATCATTGCCCATTGCCTGGACGATACTTTTAAGACTTTCCCATTGGGCTGATGGTAGCTGAGATTTAGGTGTGAGATGGGGGTGCCAACCTAACATCGAGATTAATCGAACTAAGTCGTAAGCAGCAAGTTGATTTGAATTACTTGCATTACCTTCACTGGTAGAACGCAGCGAAAAACTGCTATCGGTGAGATCTTCGATCGTTGCTGGAGAGATTAATGGATCTTCTCCATACGATCCGCGAAAATCCACATTTAAATTTCCTGTTTGTGCCTTAATCCAGGCACTTAGAACTTCTCTTTTTGTAAAGCTTTTAAATAATGCTCCAATCGCATTTGAAGATTTACCTTGATAATTTACCATATCTCTGGCTAGACTCGTAAAACTGCTGCGAGGTGATTTAATTACGCAGTTTTTTAGCTCGGTGCTAGCAGATTTTTGGTTGATTTGACAGACGGTATTTAACATCCCGATGAACTTAGTCGTACTCCACCAAAGTGTTACAGAATCTAGAGATTTACGACCGAACCATCGAACTTTGACGGAACTGGTACTGTCTTCAAACCCACCAATGCAAACACAAGCATGACTGATATTACTAGCCAAAAAATCTAAACCTGTATCATCAATAGTTGGCCGATCGCCCAGATCGGGATAAGTAAACAGCTTTGCCGAACTATCGGCAAAAGCAATATCGATCCCATCTGGTTTTTGTTCGAGATTATCTGGGTAGTTTCCAATCAGTGTTTGGATCGGTGAGTTATTTATCGTTCTAGAAACAAATGCAGAGCTAATCCCAGCTTTAATATTAACGATCGGAGAGTCTTTCTGGATTGCTTTTAGCCGATCTAAAATTTTGCTAGTATTTGCCGCATCGCTCAAAATAGCAGGTACTTGTTGAGTATCTAATAACTGCTGGGCAATACTGGGATCGATCGCCACAGTATTAGATGGTTGAAAAACTCCACCAACTCTCTTGCAAAAATCAATCAATCCCGTCCAAGTGAAACTAGTGGAGTCGCCTAGATCGCCATCAATCCATCCACCACCAGGATAAAACCCCAAATTAGCTAATTTAAGCTGAATTTCGATTGTCAAAGATCGATCTGACTTTAACTGATTGAATGTCAAAGATGAACCGCTACTAATAATACTTTGAAGAGTTGCCATGTTTTTTTCTGAGCCTATATTTTTAACGATGAAAAGAGTCATAACTTTAAATTATGAGTCAAAAGTATTGAAATTAACTAAAAATTATTGCGGAGAATCCCATATACACGAGTAGAACGAGATTTTAAAAACCCACCATTATCTAGTGAATAAGTGTCGATCGAAACTGAATCATTCACATTACCCCCAAGCGTCCGAACTTCTGTGTCTCGAATTTCAATGATGATGTCACAATGACTCTTAAATCCACCTGCTGGGATTGAATCCATTGAAGCAATTGGGCTGTCACCACGCCATCGACATACCAAGTCGCCAAGTTGTGGCTTGTGGTCGCCAACATTGAACCCCCAGAACGGTGCAGAAGCATCGTTCGTATTACGCTTATCGACAGCATCATGGACATAAGTAGAATGAGCACTAGCAAACTTGAAATTGGTATATCCTGCTGCACGCGCGACAAATGAGATAAAAGCTGCCGACCAAGCTTGATCCCGATCGTTTCCATCATGATTTAGTCCGAGAGCTTGCCAGTATTCTCCCACAATGCCTACTTGGGAGCGATCTGTTTCAACTTTGTTACCCCGATCGAATCGCAGCCATTGCTTTACAGCCTCGCTAATCAACGCTTCTTTACGATCGCTGACTAGGGGACGCAGAAAAGCTGCACTGGCAAAACCTTCTTGAGTAGTGCCATTAATAGTTGCTTTGACTTTCAAAAATCGATCGTTTGCACCGCCACTGATGACTTCCACCGTTTGAGCGAGTGTTAAGGCTCCAATGATATTGTTAGTTAAGATTTCTGGAGAACTACGAAAATTCAGACTGTCGGTTTTAACTTTTAGTGTTGCCATCGTCTTCACCTCAATTAATATGTTGTTTTTAAACACTAAGACATCAACTTAGCATAGGTTAGTGGGCCTACTACTCCATCGATTTCTAGTCCATTTTTGGCTTGGAATTTTTCGACGGCTAACTTGGTTGCCGACCTAAATCGACCGTTGGTTATCCCAGGGTCGAAGCCTTTATTCTTAAGTATCTGTTGGATCTCTTGAACGTCAGATCCGATATTTCCGTGTTGAAGATATATTAAATTAGCATAATCTTTCTTGCTCAAGAAAGTAGCCAGTGCATTGTTGTCAATCTTCAAACTCTCAAAAAAGAATAGCGACTCACCACGAATTCCCGAACGGCGGTTGTGCAAAATGGATTTCCATAAAGCAGTGGAAGTAATTTGAAAATCACCGATTCTAGTTAACACACCTGGAGATAAAATACCTGCATTTTCTTGTCCGACCCGATCGACAAGATCGTCAACTAACCCCTTATAATCATTCAAATTACGGCGATACAACTGCGGATGAATGAAATCAACAATACCTCGATCGATCCAAGCAGGTACATCTTGGAGATATTCATTAAATCCAAATGGAAACGGACTCGGCGACATCGAGACAATTAATTCAGAATTAATTGCTTTCACTTCTCGATACAATCTTGCTAAAAAGTCACTCAATAGATCGGCTCGCCATGCTAACCAATCAGCATTTTTAGGATCTCGTGGTGGATCTTCTCCAAATTGGCTGCGGTACAGTGCTTTAGTTTTCTCGTCATAACCCCCTTCCGAAGGCATCGCGGGCAATCGATCGTCTCCTTGAACTCCAGCTATGTCTGGATACTTAGTTGCCACTTCCAAAAAGAGATCGAGCATGAAGTCTTGAACTTCTAAGTCTAGAGAATTCATCCACACAAACTCATTTTTGACGAGGCGACGATTGTTTTTATCTTTGCCTTCCCATGCTGGTTTTTGTGCTAGAATATGTCCGCCATCATTCTGATAAGAAGCAGCAAATCCATATTCAAACCAAGGAATTACATCAAGACCTGATGGAGCCGCATCGATCATTTCTTGTAAAATGTCTCGCCCTGTAAACTTTGGTGAAATTTTTACTCCAAAATGCCGATTCAATACATCACTAGGATAAAGAGTGTATCCATTATTCCAAACTACTGGAAAAACTGTATTAAATCCAGTATCTGCTAATAGTTGCATTGCCTCGACGATATTCGAGTTGTTATCGAATACATCGCTAGCAGCAGTCGTCAGCCAAACTCCACGAATTTTTTTCATTGTATTAACCTATTTGTTTGACTGCATTCCAAACAGCATCAGTGACATTTTTAGTTGCAGTATAAAAATGTAAATCAGTCTTGCCTTGATTTATTGCTTCTTCAACATAATCGTTGATATTTTTTACAGTCGAGAAAGCAAGCTCGCCTGCCATTGGTACAATCTTATCTTTTGAGGCACCAATAGCACTCCATTCATCAAGTGATATATCATAGTTCTTCTTGGGATCGCCACCAAAAATCAATCCATCAGCAGATTTCCAATAAGCTTGGGGTAAAAGCAAGGTAGAGTATTGAAAAAAAGTTTCCCAAGGTAATTCACTGTGAACTTTTTTGCCTCGAAAATGTGAAGTTGTTCCAAAAGGCTTATTTGGTGCAGCAGTCGTAATTATTTTACAAAACTCGTCTGCGATTGGAGCTAAATTTAGCCGATCCCAATCATAATGTTTGCCTTTTTTACCTTCAGGATCTACATAATATCCATCCAATCCTCTTGCGTACAAATTAACGACTTTATTGGCTTCCTCTAATGCACGCACTCTTTCAGCCGACGGCCACCGCCATCCATAAACTTTAATTCCCAAAGGATGAAATGCGGCAATTGCTGCCTCTAGATCGTTATCCGTGCGAATTGCAACCGCTGTAGCTCCAATAAAAACAGCGCGTTCGACAAACCAATCTAAACCAAAAGGAGTACCTGAAGTAGGATAATTGACAACCCATAAAACCTTTTCCTCGATCTTTAATGCTTCTAGAAAGGATTTACTGGCAAACCCCTCAATACCATCCTCTGTTCTTAAATTCCAAAATCTTTCGGTATCTGGTTCGTTGCCAATTCGGGTCAAGAATTGCCCTTTAGATAAAACAGTAAGGATATTATTTGAATTGATTTCAGGAGTACTCCGTAGGTTCAATTCACTAGATGTGACTTTAAATTTTGTCATAGTTGATAACTCTTGAGATGGATCGAGATTTTTTAATTAAACATATCTTTAGAGCATCGATAAAAGTGAAGGTCTGATGCTAATATGAGCGTGATTGTAATGCCCGGTAGCAAATGTACATAACCCCTCAGTTCTTAGCTCATCGTCGTTGAGAAAGAGATCGACTACTTTATGTTTTGTTTGCGATCGAAAAGCCTGAAGAATGGCTCTCATTGCTGCTCGATCGTATTGACTATCGCCAACTTTAATTCGACCTAAGTTGCCATCTTTACGAGGCAAATATAGATCGCAGCATAAACCGACTTGATGTTCTGCATGAGGTGGAAAATTACCACCAGTCGATGTACTAATATCATTTACACCGATTAATGCGGCATTAGGATGGGTATTTAGATAATTCCGGTAAATTTCTCCAGCAGCTCGAACTGTTTCAACCATCCAAGTTGTACCAAAGTCACCATCTTGTTTCGGTGCTAATGCCAAGTAATCACTATTAATAAATCCCTCCTGTACCGCACCAGGAAGCATTTCTTGCCATCGAGGTGCATAAGATTTTTCTAACGCTCGATGCGTTTTTCCATTAGGATCGATTCTGCCATCGACGTTACCACCTACATTCAAATTTTTCTTGTCGTTAATTATTGCCTGAAATAATTTTATAATCTCGATCGTTACATCACCCATATTTGATGTGCGAGATACGGGAAATCCCAGATCGGCTAGCCTATTTTTAACTATTAAAACTTCTGCGGCGATATTCTTGCCATTTTTACCGACACTCTCCGTCAGAGCGATGGTTACATCTACAGTTGGTGCTGTTGGCAAAACAACATCTTTGGTGATATCGAGCAATTTGTTAGCAAAAGATCGATCGATATCTTCTGTAGGCAAGCGACGCGCGACACCTTGGAACTTGGCAAGGGCAGTACTCGTATTGGGATCAAATGTGCCGAGCGCGATCGCCGTAATATCCACAAATCCGATTTTATTTAATCTAGTTTGGATCTCCCGCACTAACTCAGGATCGATCAGCAAGTTTGATAATGAAATTGAGAGATTATTTTGGGAGATTTCTTGTAAATTAGTCATCAGCTTAATTATTAAAAATAAATAGTCGAAATCGTTAAAAAAAGTCTTTAAATACAAATCGGAGGAAAAAGTTACCGATCGATGAATCGGTTGATGGAGCGAGCGTTTGCATATATCCTGTCTCAAATTTTGCCTTCACAATATTTATCTGTACGCCTCCACCCACGCCAGCCCAAATTTTACTTCCTACTTCATCACCAGGGATTTGAGCTACGTCGTCGAGCATTAACATCGGTTTAATCGAGTAAAGATTGGCACGATCGATCAAATAATTAATCGCGGGGGTAATTTCCCTGTCAAAAATTTGCTTAGCCATCGCCTTTATTTCTTTATTATTCGGATATCCTCTACCGATTAAGTCTTTATTGATAGCCCTGATACTACTATTCATTCCGATAACAGCAATTTGTTTGACAAGTACTGGCAGCAATATTGGAACGTCAGTTTCGGGATCCGCTCCCACTTCATTTGGAATCAATGGTTGAAACCAACCTGCAATTGGTTAAAATAGCCCGACGTGCCAAAAATGTAAAAGTACGCTTCAAGCTTTTGATGTTGAATGCCGCTGAATAAAATTCAGAATTTCCCGATCGACACGCTTGAATTGCTCCTGTACGAGTGTGTGTCCGGCATCTAGTTCGATCTGAGAATATTCCCCTTTCATATATTGTTTAGTTGCTTCCACCCCTGCTTTGCCAACAGCAATATCTTGATTGCCCCAGATGAAAAGAGTTGGCAGATCTACATCCCCATATTCGATCGGTAGCTCGTGATTTGCTCGATACCAATTAATAGCAGCTTTGCGACCTTGAAAGGTGCCAAATACAGTGAGGTAGTCCGTTACTTCTCCAGGCGTAGATAACTTCCAAAAAGAGGATGGGCTACTACCTGTAAGTAAGCCAAATATCTGTTCGGGAATGAGGGGAAATTGGAAAAATTCCATGTACCAGCTTCGTTTTCTTTGATCGGGATCTGATTTTTTTGCCCAATCGAATGCTGCCATGTGTGGAATAGACAAAGCCGTCCAACTTTGAACGCGGTCGGGATAAAGTTCTACGACAGTCCAACCACATCCGGCTCCCCAGTCGTGGGCTACTAGGTGAAATTTCTTGGAAAATCCAACCAGATTCGCTAGCTTTATGACATCCGAGGCTATTTTATCGATCTCATACTCGGCGATATTTTCCGGTCTGGCACCAGGACTATAACCACGCTGATCGGGAGCTAGACAGCGATACCCCTTCGCCGCGAGGGATAGCATCACCTCTATCCACATGTGAGATGTCTCTGGAAAACCGTGCAGTAAAATTACTGGATCTCCCGTATTTTCCATGCCGCAGGTTCGACACCGAAAGGTGAATCCATTAGCTTGCAGTTCTACGATCTCAATTGAATGTTCCATGCCAGCCTCTGATTTATTTAGGAAATATTGGTTCCAAATCGATCGTGCTTCATTGTCGTCGTTGCTAACAGTAGGTCAAGTGCGCCTTACCTTGCCTACTGTTACGACTATATCCACCAACATATTCAGTGCGACATCTTTGCCAGGACAGATGCGTTTGGCACTGCGATCGTCGCCCACCGAGTGAAACCCCATATGAAAAGGGCAAAGATTTTCTCGATCGGCATTGAATTCGTAGGTAGTAGATCCCCAGAAATTCTCGTCCAATAATCCCAAACTCATCGGAATCAGGATGTTGGTACCTGCGGGAAATCTATGTTCCTTACCTGCTAGTGTTACTGCGAATGGCTCGGTAGCAATTCGATGGGTGGCACTAACAGGTGCCCACAGACGAGCACATTCTAGGAGGAAAAGTTTCACAGACTCGCGATTGTCGAGATCGAGTGCATCCCAAGAGTTAGTCGGGTCGATCTCGGCGGTGTGGCGGTCTTTGTAAGCGGGGAGAGGGCGAAAACCCATGCTTGTGTAGGCGAGGTGAAGGGGACCTTGCAGGGCGGCAATACTCATAATGGAAGTCATCAGTTTCGCCAGTTCCCGCCGTGTCATCTGGTTATATTCCGGTCGATCTGCCTGGAAATTTACCAAGGCTGGTGAATGCTCGTAAATTGTCGCCGCCTGCTCGATGAGATTGGAAATATCGCCATGTCCCTTCAATTTTAAAGATTTCAATAAGCGACCAACTTGCGCCATGTAATGTGTTGGAGCGAGACGGGTATAATGCAAATCGGTTAAGAGGCGCATCGAGGCATGATCATCGGGGTTTAACCCAAATAGAACATAGTGCAGATATCGAATCATAAACTGCATCAATCCCCGTTGTTCGTCAGTGAAGAACTTACCATCGCGCTCGTGGGGCATCTCTTGATAATCTGCCGCCAATTTGTCTAGCAACTTTCTGGCGATCGGATCTTGTTGACGTGTTGCAGCAGACTCGTTCAGGAGGTAATCCTGCATACATTTTCTGAATGCTGCATGGTCGGTGCTGCCACCTGCTGACTCATCGGAGAGCGATAAGAGAAAAACGTTTCGTCCGCCCACATCTTGATTAGGGGAATGATGTGCGTCGAGGATCGTCGTACCGAGTCGCCAAGTCCGCGCTTGGGGTGAGGTAAGTGCAGTTTTCAGGGTGGCAAAGTCCCCCAACACAACCTGTCCAGCACAGCAGAAGTTCGATCCGAACTTCCGCTGCTGGGAGTCAAGGTAAGTCGGTTCGTTAGCAAGTAATCCCTCGACCAAACTAATCAGCGGTAGGATGGTTTTACTCAAAAATTTCTCTGGATGTTGCAAAGCCCATATCTGAAAATCATTGATGTTCATCATCTCGATCGAATCTCCAAAAAAGCAAGGAATGCATCAAATTTAGTTTGTACTATTGATGGCTTTGAGAAATATCATGTGATTTGAGACAATTGGAATTTGAAGCTTAAATATTAATACTTTGTGGAATTTTAGATGGCAGCAAAAAATCGTAATGTATGGAACGAATCTCGTTTCTTGCATTGATTTCTAACTCAATGGCACGGAGTTCTACCTGGAATTTTTTTAATTCAGTTCCAACACTACAGAGTTTTGTTGGTAATTCTTGTGCTTCAGCTCCAACAGGTCTGCCATGCAAAATATCAGTAAAATATGTGTCACCATAATTGCCCAGTGTTGTATAATGGACAGAACCTAGCAAATGGGTCATATTCATTTGGATTTCCGCCTGATCTAATGGAGGCAGTAGGTTTAAATAGTCTTGCTCGCTGATTCCATTCGTTTGTGTAGGGGCTACTTGATAGCCAGCCAAAGGCATATTAGGCATGTATGTCATCAACGATGATTGGGGAAAATTGACAGCCGCATGTTGAGCACTGCCTGTAAAGACGATCGAGGTTACTGTCTCAATTAATTCGTCTAAAGTTGGAATTGTCACTGGGTTATTACCAGTCTTTTGCCCAATTCCCGTCATTTGTCCCCCTTCGGAAGCGGTCAAGTCTTCAATCCAAGCTTGAAGCAACGGATCGGCCGTCACAGCAATCTTTTTTTCACCTTCTATCCAGTCTTTAAGCGATGAATCGTTATCAATTTTAAAATCTTCGCTATCATCTGCATAAAATATTTTTAAGTAGTTTGATACCCAATCATAAATTGCCTTCCAAATTAACAGTGCATCATCACGATAGGGATAGTTCGGCAAGTATTCTGTATTCTCAACTCCCCGTTCTTTTAGGGTATTTGGCAAAGATGAATCATTAAAGGAAAATGGATAATTTTGAGCACCTTTAACACTCAATAATAAGGACGACTCTAATGTTCCCGCTGCCACTTTATCGACTGTTCCACCAGGCTGAACGAGTCCACGAACAGCCGCATCATTGATAAATAAGGTGCCTTCAATATGCGGTCTTAATAAAGCTCCCAGCGGATGGATCTGAGGTAGCTTGCGATAGATAGAGATCGCGATGGGCTCCATGCGTAAATGGGTTCCGCCTAAGTGAGAAATGAACTCATGATAATTGGCATCGGCGATTTGTACAGTTAATTTTGCGATTTGCCATGCCCATCGTTCTTCCTTAGATGACTCGATCGATGGCGCTATGAAAAGGGGATTTGGATGACCCTGCGGGGATAGATTTTGATAACATTGAATGGCAATTGGTACAAGTCTACGATTTGGACACTTACCTGGCTCAATCGCAAATAAAGCGATCGGATCATAAATATATTTTTCGACTTCTTTCTTTTTTTCCATCGTTAAGGTTCCAGGCACTATATCACTGAGTACCTTATAATCTGTAACGTAGAGTCTGTGTTCGCCAAAAGCTGTTTCTAGTGTGTCATTACAACACATTATAGATTTATACTGTTCATTAGTAATCAGAAACTTTTCTTTTAAAATCTTTTGTTTTAATAATTTCTTTATTTTTTCAGATGGTTCTAACCTTTCAAATTCATCTAATTGCTTTTCTTCTTCTTCTAACTTCCGATCGTCTAATTTATTTTCTGTAGATTCTTTAATTTTTGTTGAAAATTCTTTAAATTTCTTCAATTCCTCTAATTGCTTAGATTTTTCTAACTTTTCAAATTCTTTTTTTAGCTTGGAGTGTAGTTCCTCAATTACCAATGGATTTGCGCCAGCAACCCTCTGAGCTGCAAAAACTTTATCTTGTTCGGCTTGATAGGCAATCGTTGGCAAATAAATGATTTGAAACAAATCTTGATAATTTTTGACGCTAAGTTTTGGCTCTAGTGTTAATGTTTCATGTGCGGTTTTCGCTGGTGTTGACTTTGGAACTTCTGAAACTGTAGAACGAGCTTTAATTGCTTTAATCTGCGAAACCAAAAGTTGACGGATTATCCAATTGTAGAGTCTTTCAAGAAATTTATTACGACTGATACTATCGAGAATATCTAAGAGAAGCCTTGAAAATCTAACATCAAATATCAGCAGGAAACTAGAAAATGGCTTTTGACTAATAGCAACATCATACATTGTTTGATTGGAATGAATTCGTAGAAGTAAGGTAGCAACTTTTTTAACCCATACATTATTTATCAAAGAACTTTGCTTGAGAAAAACTGATTCTACCATCGGATATTTGAGTTTATCAGATATTTCACTAAACCGATCGTAGTTGTAAGTGTACTCTGTTTCTTCTTTGTCTGGATTATGACTTTGAGAAAATTTATTTGTCATCTTAATAAATATCACTAAATTTAATAATGTTCATTTGGATCATCTTTGCCAATTTCAACTTTTCTGAAGCCCACTCTTTGCATCAAAGCGATCGTTGGGATTAACTAGATACATTTGACGACATTAGGTATTCAATCGTCTCAAAGTTTCCTGGATAGCCGCGTGGCCAGATCTGAAGCCTTTTCACAAACGGCGAACGAGCATGTGCAATTCGCGCGGTTTCCGAAGCCAGTCGGATTGATTCTCGGTCACGTCCCTCTTCCTCTGCTGCACTGATTCGACTGCAAATGTGATGCATGGCTGCCACAACATCGTTGAAGCACGAAGCAGTCGAACAATCTCCCTGGGCTATTTTGCTGAAGAGATCTGCGGCTATCCGTATTTCTTCAAGAACTTGCGCTTGCATTTTTGCTGCCTAACTATTTATTACAAGTAAACTTTCCGTCTAAGCTGTCGAACAGCTAAATCACATACTCAATTTTCTTAATCTAGCTATTTTTTCCTGCAGAGTTTTACACTTCATCATTTTAACCTTACTCGCTCGAGTTGTTAGTAAGAAAAAGTAACAAAAAAGTAAGTAATTATTCTAGATCGATGTAAAGTCATGTAAATCTTCTGCTAAGTAAGTTATTATGCTGTAATTTACAATCGAGTGCCGAAAAAATGCGTCTTATGGAACATTCGCTAGCCTACATCAAGAAGTTAAAGAAACAAGGTGGGCCGCAGATTGAGCACTATGAGGAGTTAGAAGTCTGGTTCTCCGACATCTACAATCGTGTTAAGAACGCCGATTTAGGCACCGCCGATGTCGCACTATTACGCGAAGCATTCGGTGATGCGTTTTCGCTTGAAACTATGCAAGGTTTTGCTTTCCTCAAACCCCACGGTTATGCAGGCGACTACGAGATTATAGACCGCATTTATCAGACGCATGTCTCGCCCGTTCCGCATCTCTCAAACTGGGATAAATACTGGCAATCAATGGCCGCAGCAGAAGCGGTTCGCAACCGCAAATCTTATATGCATACGGTAATCACGGATTGCCTTATTACGATGGCTCAGCGGCCCCTACGAATTTTAAACGTGGCAAGCGGCCCTGGTAGAGATATGTATGAATATTTTCAGCTTACTGACTCGAAGGATGTCCAATTTATATGCTTGGAACAAGACCCAAAGGCAATAGCGTTTGCAACATCATTGTGCCACGAGTTCATGGATCGGATTACGTTTATTCCAGCCAATGTTCTTCGATATAAGCCAGAAGGTCAATATCAACTCGTCTGGTCGGCAGGTCTATTTGATTACTTTGACGATAAGATTTTTAAGCGTCTTCTGACCCGCTTTCTGTCAGTAGTAGATAGCGGGGGTCAGCTTGTTATCGGTAACTTCTCAGACCAGAATTCGACCAGACCTTACATGGAATTGTGTGATTGGTCATTGCATCACCGTAGCCCAAAGCAATTAACTTCTTTAGCGCAGGAATGCGACATCCCAAGTCACAGGATACATTTGGGTATAGAACCTGCAGCCGTTAATCTGTTCCTGCATATTAGATGCATATAAGGCATCAACAAGCAGCACAATTAGGAGCTGCTTGTTGATGCCTACAGCCTGTGCTTTGCTTCGCTCGTGCCTTGCTGTGCGTTCAGCGGTGGGTTTAAATCGCTTGAATATTTCATAAATGACCTTTTCTGCTTCAATTACCTCAACTTCGTCGATTTTACTCCACCTGCCAAGGCAGCACTTCGCGATCTCCTGAAAAATTTCAGATGAATACTACAATAAACAATTTGTCTATCAAGTCTATGTGCTGTATGACCCAGAAGTATGTGTACCGCTCGACTGTGACCATCGGGGACACCAACCTGCTACAGAACATGTACTTTGTCAACCACTTCAAGCTCACTGGGGCAGCCCGCGAGCTGTGGGTAAGAGAGCACGTACCAGGAGCAGTGGAGGCTATGCGGCAGGGGCTGGTACTCATCACCCGCGAGGCCGGGTGCCTGTACCACAAGGACTTCTACCTGTACGATCCGATCCGGCTGGAGCTGTGGTTCGAGAACGCCCAGCACGCGAGCATTGACATCCGGTTCGCGTTCTACCACGACGCGACCAACGAGCTGCACGTCGAGGCCAAGCAGAAGATCGTGTTCGCCGGCCCGGATCACAAGGTATGTCGCATACCGGAGCTGTTCCGCTCGGCTAGCGCGCCTTTCACTGCGGTAGTCGCGGATCGCTCTGCGCCAGCCGAACCAGTCGCTGTACCTGACGGCGGCGACCAGTAAGGTTTCTGGCAGTTCGTAGTTTGGGTTTATCATCTTGACTAGATCGAGTGAGATCGAACGCTGCTTTTTTGTCGTTGGTGTTGGGCGCATTTAGCGGTTGTGGGAGGGGTCAAAAAGTAAACAAGGACGAGAGAATTACTCCATCCCGTAAAAAAAACAAATTGACTATGACTGTACAACATAAGTGAGAGCCTATATCCAGATCGATCGGAATGGTTATCCCATTGTGAACAGCTATGGCAAGCGAGTACACTACCAGACATCGTTTGGATGGCATTGCAACTGGGATTGCTATTTGCACGGTTAGTAGTGGAACAAGAACTTCACAACCGAGCCATAGCACCAACAAAGTGGCCAGCATGTCCTAGTTGTCAAGGAAATATTCGGTCAAAAGGATTCCGTCCTCGCCAAATGAAGACTCTAATTGGGTGTATCCACTGAAAGCGAAGAGTCGGAAAATGCATTAATAAAACCTGTAAAGTCAGTTTAAGCGTGCCGTTGGATGAAGCATTAGGGATTACACCTTATCAAGCCAGTAGTGAGGAACTAATCCGTCTAGGATGCTTGCTCAGTATCGTCATGCCTTACGACCTATCAAGTTGGTTATTGCATCAATGTACAGGCATTGCCGTGAGTGCTGGTACTCTATGGAACTGGGTAGAGCGATATGGAGCTTCATCTAAGTCTCGATTAGAAGCGCAATTAGAGCAATATCTTCAGGGTGAATCGATGCCGAGAGAAAGCCTTGATGAAGTGACAGCATCTCTACGCCTGGCGATCGCCGCAGATGGAGTAATGGTGCCTTTTCGACCTCATCCCAAAACATCCAAAGGTAAAACCCAATGGCGTGAGATCAAGGTTGGTTTGCTAGTTCGTTTAGGTCACAAAATTACTCGTGCAGGCAAACAGGTGGCTCGGTTATGTCGTCGCCGATTAGTCGCTGTACTGGGCGATATTGATACTTTTATTCCTCGAATTCAATTAGAAGCACAGCTTCTGCTTGGGTATCAGTCATGGACGGGTTTCCCGTCCGACTGAACTCCGCAATCTTACGCGACGTTTTCGGGGGAAGCTTCCCCCGAAAAGCTCGCTTATCAATCTGCCTCACAAGTGATTTGGCTCAGTGATGGTAGGCGTGGTTTCTGGCGAGTATATCGTCAATGCTTTGCTCATTGTGCCATTGGCATCCTCGATTTCTATCATGCTGCTGGACATCTGTGGCGTGCGACGGCGGCTCTGTTCGATGGTCATTCCCCTGATGCTATCCAATGGTTTAGACGTTGGCGTTCTCTTCTGCGACATGGATACCACCAGACTGTGCTTGATTCTCTAGCTTCACTGGCTAGTGATGACATTGCCCAGGGCGAAGATTTAAAGACTGTTCAACAGGTTCAAGCTTATTTTCAGACTCATCACCTTCATATTCGTTATCACTGTTTCAAACGACAGCAATGTCCGCTTGGTAGTGGCATGATTGAGAGTGCTTGTAAATGGCTGATCCAGCAACGATTTAAGGGTGTTGGGATGCGTTGGAGTGAGGATGGTTTCAATCATCTACTTCACTTGAGACTTGACTGGGTTAATCATCGCTTTGATTCTTTGTTTCCCCATGTCTCTATCCGGCAAATTGACTCCTCCCACAACCGCTAGATGCGCCCGTTGGTGTTTGCAAAACCTACTATAGGTACAGCCGATCGGGCTGAGAATCTGACTATAGAACCCATTTGAAATCTTTAAAACAGTCGTGTTGTGTAGAAGATGAGTTAGCGCATATCGATCGCAACTAATTCAAAGGACTTCTGGCCGTACTCCTCATTCCGCTGTTAAATGTCAAGAGGTTGAAGAAAAAGTGTCAAACTTTTGACTAGCAAAAGTTTGAGGCAATAGACACCTGATGACTCATAGTCGCCGCAGTACCCGAGACCACGCTAGGAAGCAAAATCAACCAGGGGTGGCAGATGAAGTCATTGAGGCTTAATTAGAGGCGTTACTGACACCAGCAATCTTCAACCAAAGTCTTTACTGCCGACAATTAGGGCTGAGAAATCGGCTCTTGAATTTACCCTTCATGATGGCAGCAGTGTTTGGTTCTTCCGAGGGACTCCTTCGGTGCAACCGCTAAATGGTAACGAGATTCGTTCGCGAAGCCAAGCTGCAACGAGATTATCCTGCTAGTCCCTATGTTTTCAGTCTTCGCGATCTGCGCCGTTAGCTCATGATACCGTTGGTGGCATTGTTAAGCAGGCTGGAGGGTTAGCTGGTTTATCCATGCCCGTTCATGCACACATGCTACGGCACGGCACGGGTTACTATCTAACGTGAGTGTCTCCTTCAGAGAGGCTCACGTTAATGGAAGGAACCAAACACGAAATCACCGCTCGACAACAAAATATTTATGCCTTAGCCAAACAATTTCAAGGACTAGCTGCGGAGGCAGAAAATGGGCAACGGGGCTATAGGTTGACCTACGCCATTGCTTATCTGCGCGATTTTTTATTCACCTTAGATATTCTCGGTGAAACCTTTGAAACCTCTGTTCCTTGGAGCCAAATCCATAATGGCGGTTCTATTTCTCACTATCGCGGGCTTGGGAAAATTCGGGCTGATTTTATCGAAGATAGTCAATCTCCTGCTAGTATCGAATTAGTTCAAAAATTCAAACAAACTGCCAATCCCCAGAATATTTTCGGGATTAGTAACAATAGTTGTTCTCCTAGTACATCCACAATTGTAGACTTTTCCTATGAGTGATTTTCAAGATCGAGTAGTTTTAATTACTGGTGCTTCCGCTGGGATCGGTGCGGCTCTAGCGCGAGAATTTGGACGCAAAGGAGCGAAATTGATTCTCTTAGCACGGAGAATCGAGCGATTGAAAGAACTAGCCACAGAAATCGATCCTACCAGCGATCGGGTTTTAACATTTGCCTGTGATGTCACTAAAGAAGAAGATTTAGAAGCTGCGGTGAATTTTGCCCGCCAACACTTTGGTAAAATTGATATTACAATCGCTAATGCTGGCTGGTCGTTAAAGGGCGATCTTCAAGAGTTAAAGGTGAGTGACTACGAACGATTGTGGAATACTAATGTTTTTGGTGTTTTACGCACTGTTTATGCGACTTTAGACGCTCTCAAACAGAGTCGAGGTAAGTTAGCGATCGTGGGTAGTATTAAGAGTTATATCGCCTTAGCTGGGGATTCTCCCTACAGTATGAGTAAGTTTGCACTGCGCGCTTTATGTGAGTCCCTATCTCAAGAATTAGCCGCTGATGGCGTGTCCGTTATCCATATTTGTCCGGGCTATGTTGCCACTGAAATTCGTCAGATCGATAATCGGGGAATTTGGGATGAAGATTCACTAGATCCCATTTCACCTAGATTAATGATGAGTGCTGATGAGGCGGCTAAACAGATTGTCCAGGCGATCGATCGCGGACAAAAAGAATTAATTATGAGCAGTTATGGCAAATTAGTTGTCTGGTTGAAATGCCACACTCCTTGGTTAATTTCTTGGCTGATATCAATTTTTAAAATTAAGGTTAAGTCAAGATAGTAGATTTTAATTACTTATTACTTACAGCACTTCCGGCTATCAAGAGGTACACTTTTTAAAAATTTAGTCAGCTTACAGCAAGACTTTCAGCCGTTGGAGTGTGCCTCATAACAGGTGAAAGTGCTGTAGTTCGCAGCAAAGTTACTATGAGTTGTTAGAACAGGCTGGGTTAAGCTGAAAAAAAACTCAAAAGTGTAATCCGAAGACTGACGTTGAACTGGTTTAAAAAAAACAGCAGAATTGACAAGCTGGTTGGAAGTTCATCGCGATCGAATTGAATCAGGTAAATTAGTAGTTTTTTTCAGGACGAATGTCATTTGCTATGGGGCGATGTATGTGGCTATGTCTGGGGTTCGACGGCTGAAAGAATCGAAGTCCCGATCGTAAATGAGCGAGAGCGACAGACCTACTTTGGAGCTGTAAATATTCTGACAGGTCAATGTCTTATTCAAGCTGATCCAAAGGGAAATGGAGAATATACGATTCAATACTTAAAGTATCTAATAAATCAACATTTTGACAAACAGATAGTACTAATTTGGGATGGTGCTAAATATCATTGTTCAGCAGAAGTAAAAGACTTTTTAGGATTAGTGAATAATGGTTTAGAAGAATCTGATTGGAAAATTACTTGTTTACGGTTTGCGCCAAATGACCCGACACAGAATCCAATTGAAGATATTTGGTTACAAGCAAAACGTTGGGTCAGGGAGTGCTACCATCTGTGTAAAACATTTGCTGCGGTCAAATATATATTTGAGTTCGTTACTCATTGTCAAATCTTTGATTTCTCCAAGCTTCATAGTTATGGTAAATCCTCACAAATCATTTAGGACTGCTATATGTCGTTGCGTAAGCTAATTTCATAGGTGTTTTGCTTTGAATTT
>ENA-OFCF01000423-OFCF01000423.1-metagenomes-genome-assembly--contig:-NODE-423-length-19036-cov-3.034561_pt1 | contig 19036 bp, 11 predicted proteins | sample MGYA00153387_OFCF01 | MGnify analysis MGYA00153387
TCACTGAAATTTTTATTTTTTCAACCGGTAAAAGCATAAAACAAAATGAAGCTTCTCCAGAATTTGAAACACCTTGCGTAAGGTATGGAGAATTGTACCATATGTATGATGAAGTAATAACTAAAGTCGTTAATAAAACAAACCTTGATAAATCAGAATTAACTTTTAGTCAAGGAAATGAAATTTTACTTCCTTCAGCAGGTGAAGACTCTATGGATATTGGTTCAGCTTCTGCTCTCACAATAAAAAATGTAGCAATTGGGAGAACAATAAATATTTTAAGACCTTTAATGACTAATGTATATTCTCAAATTTATGTAGCATACCACATTAATCATAAATTAAAAAAAGACATTTCTAAGTTAGCAAAAGGAGTAAGCATTAGCAATGTATATAATTCTGATTTAAAAACTTTAGAAATAACCCTTCCAACCCTACCAGAACAACAAAAAATCGCCACATTCCTCACGGCAGTAGATGAAAAACTACAAGCCCTGAAGCAAAAGAAAAGCCTTTTAGAGCAATACAAAAAAGGCGTAATGCAACGGATTTTCGCCAATCGTGGTAGAGACGCAATTAATTGCGTCTTTACGGACGATAACGGAAATGCGTTTCCGGATTGGGAGGAGAAAAAGTTGGGGGAGGTTTTGAGTGTTCCAGATAAGGTCAAACCAAAAACTATTAATAAAAACAAATTACTAACCGTTAAACTACATTTGAAAGGATTGTTTAAAAATGAAAGTACAGATGGTTTATCAATTGGTTCAACAAATTATTTTATTAGAAAAGAAGGTCAATTTATTTATGGGAAACAAAATTTATTTAACGGAGCATTTGGTATAATTCCAAAAGAATTTGATGGATTTCTAACGTCCGGTGATGTTCCAGCATTAGATATTGATTTTTCAAAAATCAATTCACATTTTTTATTTTGTTTTTTAGGAAGAAAAACTTTTTATAAAAAGCTTGAAGAAATAGCAAGTGGTTCTGGCAGTAAGCGAATTCACGAAAGTGTATTTTTAAATATTGAAATATTAATTCCCTGCCTCTCCGAACAAACCAAAATCGCAAATTTTCTATCGGCTATTGATGAAAAAATCAATCAATGTCAGGCACAGATAACGAGTACGGCGGTTTGGAAAAAAGGATTGTTGCAAAAAATGTTTGTGTAATGGAAAAATACAAAAATAAATACCGCATTTCCTCTGCCCGTTTACAAACGTGGGATTATGGCAGCAATGGTGCGTATTTTATTACCATTTGCACCCAAAACAGGGATCATTTTTTTGGTAAAATACTCGAAACGCAATTCATTGCGTCTGAAATGGGACAATTGGCAGAAAAATTTTGGTTAGAAATTCCCCAACATTTTCCATTTATTGAATTGGGAAATTTTGTAATAATGCCCAATCACGTTCATGGAATATTGATAATTAATAACGATACACCGTTTGCGGCGGCGGCGGTTGCGTTTGCGATTGTAGAGACGCGATTAATCGCGTCTCTACAATCGCAAACGGAAATACAATCGCAAACGGAAATACAATCGCAAACGGAAATAAACGGTGGATTTGCAGGCACAAAAAATCCAATGTTTCACGATAATATTTCTCGAATAATTAGATGGTACAAAGGGCGTTGTTCATTTGAAATGCGTAAAATACACGCAAATTTTGCATGGCAATCCCGTTTTCACGACCACATCATTCGTGATGCACAATCTTTTGAAACCATTCAAAATTACATTGCCAACAATCCAATGAATTGGAATAAAGATAAATTTTATGTCTAAACAACCCAAATTAGTATTAAAAGAACAAACGAAAATCGCTAATTTTCTTTCGGCTATCGATGAAAAAATCAATCATTGTCAGGCACAGATAACGAATACGGCGGTTTGGAAAAAAGAATTGTTGCAGGGAATGTTTGCCTGATGAAAAGAGTAATAAAACCTAAAGATGTCGCATTCGACACCTTTGCAAAAACAAAACAAAACGCTGTAATCCAGTATGATATGTAAATATTTTAAACTAAATGAGTATAAATTTCATTAATTCAAATAATTGTGTACTTTTGTACCCACTAACAACAACAAATTGTTTTTTGATTTGCAATAATGTTGTTTGTTTTACTCATTACAGTTCTTTAACTAACAATAATACACCTTCCATGCCTCTCTGCGATGCACACTTGGAAGGTTTTTTCTTTTTATGCTATGAGTAAAAAAGTCTATAATAAAACGCCTTATTCTTTTAACGACCAAATTGCACTTTTAAAAAAGCGTAATTTAATTATTGCCGACGAACCAAAAGCAATTGATTATTTAAAGGAAATAAGCTATTACCGTTTAAGTGCCTATTTTTTACCATATCAAGGAACAAAAGATACTTTTAATCCAAATATCGATTTTAAGCAAATTATTGAAACCTATTCTTTTGATAGAGAACTAAGACTACTAGTGTTTGATTGTATTGAGAGAATTGAAATAGCAATTCGCACACAAATAGTCTATAATATGTCTATTCACTACAACGACTCGCATTGGCATGACAATAAAAATCTTTTTATAACACCTTATTACAATAAAATTGGCAACTTGGTAGATCCTTATTCCGATTTTCAATCCATAATATCCAAAGCAAAAACAGCTCGTACTCCAGAAGTATTTATTAAACATTATATTGATAATTATAACAACCCATCAAATCCTCCATCTTGGATGTGTTTAGAATTATTAACTATGGGAGAGTTGTCACATTTGTACAGAGGGCTAAAAGAAAATAGTGATAAAAAGAGAATTGCTGATTTTTTTGATGTGCATCCAACAGTTTTTGTTTCCTGGTTGCATACGTTAACTTATGTTAGAAATATTTGTGCCCACCATTCAAGATTATGGAACAGAGATTTAGCTATTGAACCCGAAAAATTATTAAAACCAGTAGGCAACTGGATAAATACACCTTTTGAAAACAACAAAAGAATGTTCTATTTTCTGTGTGTTATAAAATACTTAATAACTAGAGCAAATCCATGTAATAGTCTAAAAGAAAAACTACAATTCTTATTCAAGAAATACCCAACAGTTCCCATTCAATATTTAGGTATTCCTTCAGACGGTAAAGGAAATATGTTAGATTGGGAAAATGAAAATATTTGGAAATAATATGAGCAAACAACCCGAACAAATATTAGAAGAACAACTAATAGAGCAACTTCAAAAGTTGAACTACAGCTATGTTGTAATCAAAGAGGAGAAAGATTTACTTTCCAATCTTAAAAAGCAATTAGAAAAGCACAATAATATTACTTTTTCAGATAAAGAATTTGAGAGGGTGTTAAATATTCTAAGCAAAGGTTCGGTATTTGAAAAAGCCAAAACACTACGAGAAAAACAACATATTCTTAGGGATAACGGAGATAATCTTTATTTTGAGTTTATCCAATCAGAACATTGGTGTCAAAACCAATTCCAAGTAACCAATCAGGTTACAATGGAAGGAAGTTACAAAAACCGTTATGATGTAACTATTTTGATTAATGGTTTGCCATTAGTACAAATAGAATTAAAACGTAGAGGATTGGAACTCAAAGAAGCATTCAATCAAACAAATCGGTATCAAAGACATTCTTTTGGTGCAGGTGCAGCTTTATTTCAATACATTCAAATATTTATAATTAGTAACGGAGTTAATACAAAGTATTATGCTAACAACAAGTACCAATCATTCAAACAAACCTACTACTGGACTGATAAAGAAAATAAACGTTTAACCAATATTTTAAATGGTTTTACAAGTGATTTTCTTGAACCTTGTCATATCTCAAAAATGATATGTAAGTATGTTGTTATGAATGAAGCCAATAAAATATTAATGGTGCTTCGTCCATACCAGTATTATGCTGTTGAAGCTTTAATTGACAAAGTAAAAAACAGCAACCACAACGGATATATTTGGCATACAACAGGATCAGGCAAAACCCTAACTTCGTTTAAAGCCAGTCAGATTATTATGCAAATGCCACAAGTCAAAAAAGTGGTATTTGTAGTGGATAGAAAAGATTTAGATTACCAAACAACCAAAGAATTCAATAGTTTTAGCAAAGGCAGTATTGACGGAACAGACAATACAAAAGCATTAGTAAAACAATTTTCTGACGATACAAAATTAATAGTTACAACCATTCAAAAATTAAATACAGCAATAAGTAAAAGCCAGTATTTTAGTAAAATGGAAAAACTTAAAAACGAACATATTGTTTTTATTTTTGATGAGTGCCACCGTTCCCAGTTTGGAGAAACACACAATAGAATTAAAGATTTTTTCAATAATTATCAAATGTTTGGTTTTACCGGAACACCAATTTTCGCAGATAATGCTGTTAAAAATGAATTAGGAAAACGAACAACAAAAGAATTATTTGGCGAATGTTTGCATAAATATGTAATTACAGACGCCATAAAAGACGAAAATGTATTAAAGTTTTCAATAGAATATGTTGGTCGTTACAAACGTAGAGAAGTCATTGATGGCGTCTCAACTACAGACATTGATATAGAAGTAGAAGACATTGACACAAAAGAGTTAATGGAAGCTCCTAAACGTTTAGAAAAAATAGCGGATTACATTATTGCAAATCACAACCGTAAAACCTATAATAAAGAATTTACAGCAATGTTTTGCGTAAGTAGTGTTGATACATTAATCAGCTATTATGACATTTTACAACAGAAGAAGATTGCAGGTCAGCATAATTTAAAAATCGCTACAATATTCAGTTATACAGCAAATCCAGATGATGCAGATGCAAACGGATTTATTCCTGAAGAATTATCAGTTGTAGAAGAACCAAGAGCATTATATGGTTTAAATGTGCATACTCGTGAAAAGTTAGATGAATTCATCGGACATTATAATACAATGTTTGAAACCAAGTTTTCTACTCGAGACAGCGAAAGTTTTTATAATTATTACAATGATATTTCCAAAAAAGTAAAAGAACGTAAAGTAGATATTTTGTTGGTGGTTAATATGTTTCTTACTGGCTTTGACAGCAAGCCATTAAATACGTTATATGTTGATAAAAATCTAAAATACCACGGATTAATTCAAGCCTATTCCAGAACCAATCGTATTCTAAATGAGCAAAAATCACAAGGAAATATAATTGTATTTAGAAACCTAAAGAAAGCGACTGACGAAGCCATTACCTTATTTAGCAATAAAGAAGCTATTGAGGAAATCATCATGAAGCCGTATGAGGATTATGTAAAGAAATTTAATGAAGCTTTTATTGGGTTGCTAAAAGTTGCATCAACGGTAAACAGCGTTAATAATCTCCAAAGCGAAGAAGACGAATTAGAGTTTATTAAAGCGTTTCGAGAGTTAATGCGTATCAAAAACACAATGTCAACTTTTTCTGATTTTGTCTGGGATGATTTAGCAATGAACGAACAACTTTTTGAAGACTACAAAAGTAAATACCTAGATTTATACGATAAAGTAAAAGACGAACACCAAGTAGAAAAAGTATCAATCCTTGAAGATGTTGATTTTGAATTGGAGTTAATCCATCGTGATGATGTTAACGTAACATATATTCTGAAATTATTAGCAGCATTAAAGGACACAACTAAAGCAGATAAAGAAAGAAAACAAAAAGAGATTATCGATTTATTGACAGGAGAAGCCAATCTAAGAAGCAAACGAGAATTAATTGAAAAATTCATTTTAGAAAACTTGCCGGTTATAGAAGATACCGATACAATCCTAGATGAATTTGATAAGTATTGGAATAAAGAACAACAAAAAGCATTCAACCAATTAGTAACAGAAGAAAATTTATCAGCAGCCAAAACTCATAAATTAATAGAAAGTTATCTATTTGCAGAAAGAGAACCTTTGAGAGATGAAGTACTAGATTTAATTGAAGGAGAAAAACCATCAGTACTACTTCGCAAAAAACTAGGAGATAAAATCCTTAATAAAATAGTTGGTTTTGTTGAGACATTTATAAATGGGGTAGCAATTTAACCTTTATTAACCCCGAACTTTAACAAACTTTACTGTTTTTGTTACTCACTTTTTTAATTGAATTACATGCAACATCAAAATAAAAAAATCCTAATCATATATTCGATTAGGATTTTTTTGTTGGTCTACTAGGACTCGAACCTAGAAAGACTGCACCAAAAACAGTTGTGTTACCATTACACCATAGACCAGTTTCGCTAGTTTTAGCGAGTGCAAATTTATGACAAAAATCTGTTCAAGCAAATATTTATTCAAAAAAAAACAAATTTATTTTTTTAGACCCATTTCCAAATTAAAAAAGCGGAATTGTTGTTTCTTTGTATTCAGGAAATTTAAAAAAATTTTTATAAATACGGCACCGAAATAAATGTTAATGAAACGCTATTTTAACAAAAAAACATTTTCTTTGTATCGGCAATTAAACACAAACGATTTCTATGACTACCACTGCTTTTAACTTCAGTAAATGGAACACCATTCTAGGCTGGTTTGCCTTTTCCATTGCATTGATAACTTTTACTTTAACTGTAGAGCCAACAATGAGTTTCTGGGACTGCGGCGAATATATTGCAACATCGGCAAAACTCGAAGTTGGACACCCTCCCGGAGCACCGCTTTATCAAATGATGGGTGCATTTTTTGCAATGTTTGCTATTAATAATGAAAATATAGCTTTAATGGTCAACATGATGTCGGTTTTTTCAAGTGCTTTTACGGTGCTTTTTATGTTTTGGTCCACATCAATGTTGCTTAAAAAAATAGTTGCAAGATTTTCAGAAGTCACTTCATTCAATTCAATTGCAATTCTTGGAAGTGCATTTGTGGCATCGGTAGCATTCACTTTTTCGGATAGTTTTTGGTACAATGCCGTTGAAGCCGAAGTTTATGCCATGGCATCAATGTTGATAGCGCTGCTGTTTTGGTTGGGATTACGTTGGGAGCAAGACATGGATTTGCCTAAAGGAAACAGATGGTTGCTGATAATTTCACTCGTAATCGGACTTTCATTTGGCGTTCACTTTATGGCACTATTAACCATTCCTGCCATTGGATTTTTGTACTTTTTTAAGCATTATAAAACCGTAACCATCAAAAATTTTATTATCGCCAATATTGTCGTGGTTTCTGTTTTGTTGTTTATTTTTAAATTATTACTGCCTTTAACGATGGCAATGTTCGGCAAAACCGAAATTTTTATGGTCAATAGCCTTGGTCTGCCATTCAATTCCGGAACTGTTTTTATTGCGTTGTTCCTGATTGCATTCTTTTATTTTGGATTAAAAATAACTCGGGAAAAAGGTATGGTTCAGGCCAATACGCTTGTTTTAAGCATTTTATTTATATTAATTGGTTTTTCAACCTGGATGATGCTGCCCATTCGTGCCAACGCCAACACCGTAATAAATGAAAACAAACCTTCAGATGCTGCCGAAGTTTTGGCATACTATAACCGCGAACAATATGGGGTGAATCCGCTTTTTTATGGCCCGCAATATTCTGACAGTTTTGCTGGTTTAGACAAAGATAATCCGTATTCCGACAAGGCTCCGAATTTTGAAAGAGATTATAAATCAGGTAAATACATCATTACCAATAATTTTAAAAATGCAGAGCAAAATTCTGACGATAAACAAAAAACAATTTTGCCTAGAATGTGGAGTTTGGAACATATCGAAAATTATATGACGTTTACAAAACCATTAGAATTCACCATTGATCCCAACTATGACTACGAAAGTGAATTGTCACAATATGGAATTGATGTCAATCAAGCCAGTGAAGAAGAGGTTTCGGGAGCAGTTTCTCAATTGCGAAATGAGATTGAAAAAAACGTAAAAGAATTCAGAAAAGGCTTTGCAGACGGCGAAATTGACCTTGAAGGTTATGAAAAATTTCTTAAAAACTACAAAAGTTATTTGATTATTGAAAAACCATCAACGGCAGACAACTTAAAATTTATGCTTGAATACCAATTTGGCTATATGTACTGGAGGTATTTGATGTGGAATTTCGCCGGACGACAAAACGACATTCAGGGGAAATACGACAATTTAGATGGCAATTGGATGAGTGGAATCAACTTTATTGACGAAATCAGATTAGGTTCACAAGACAATCTTCCGAGTGATGTTCTGAACAACAAAGGCAGAAATTTTTATTATTTCTTACCATTTTTATTGGGAATATTAGGTTTGATTTATCATGCCAACAAGGATTTAAAAAGTTTTTATGTCTTGTTGATTCTGTTTTTATTTACAGGTTTAGCACTGAAAGTTTATCTTAATGAGAGACCTTTTGAACCTCGCGAACGCGACTATGCATTGGTTGGATCGTTTTATGTGTTTGCAATTTGGATAGGATTTGGCGTATTTGCAATTTTTGATTATCTCAAAAAAATGATTGCTCCTCGCATTGCACTTCCGCTGGTAATTATAACTGCATTTTTGGCTGCACCAGTTTTAATGGCTTTTCAAAATTGGGACGACCACGACCGCTCTGGAAAATATACTGCAATTGCAATGGCAAAAAACTACTTAAGTTCGTGCAAACCCAATGCAATTTTGTTCACAATTGGCGACAACGACACCTTTCCGTTGTGGTATGCCCAAGAAATTGAAAATTTCAGAACCGACGTTAGAATCGTAAATACAAGCCTGCTGATGACCGATTGGTATATTGATCAGATGAAAGCAAAAGCTTACGAATCTGAACCGATGCCGATTTCGTTTGTGCACGAGCAATATGTAGGCGACAAGCTGGACTATGCCGTTCATACTGGAAAAACAGATGCGCGCTGGGACGTTAAAGATTTCATTAAATTTATTGCAAGCAAAGACGAGAGAGCTCTGATCAAATTAGAAAACGGACAGGAAATTCACTCTTATCTGACCAATAAAATTAGAATTCCGGTTGATAAAAATGCGGTAATTGCGAACAATGTAGTCAATCCAAAAGATAATGATTCGATTGTTAATTATATTGATATTGATATTAAAGGACAAGCATTGTATAAAAACCGACTGATGATGCTGGATATTATTGCCAATAACAATTGGAAACGTCCAATCTATTTCAGTCCGGGAAGTTTTGGTGATGATGATTATTTATGGATGAAATCGTTTTTGCAGCTTGACGGAATGATTTATAAACTGGTGCCATTAAAAACTACAATTCCAAAAGATGGAAGTCCACTGGATATGGGAAGAATCGACAGCGAAACCATGTTAAATTTAGTCTCAAAATGGGAATGGGGCAACGGCGAAAGCACCAAAATCTACCACGATGTTGAAACTCGAAAAAACAGTATTTCCTACCGCACCAACATGGCCAGACTGGTGGACCAACTGATTCTTGAAGGCAAAAAAGACCAGGCGGGCACAATTATAGATTTGGCAATGGCTAAAATGCCACTAGATTATTATGGTTATTATACGATGTTGGAACCTTTTATAAACGGCTATTATCAAATTAATAAACCACAGAAAGCCAGAGATTTAATTAACAAATTGGTCAAAAAGTATCAGGAAAGCCTGACGTATTATAGTGGTTTAAAATCCGAAGAACAAAACCTTTTGTATGTTGACATTATTACAGATTTAGAACGCTACAGAAGTTTGCTGGGCATTTCAAAACTGAACAATGACGGTGCTTTTTATCAAAAAAACAGAACAACATTTAACAGTTTTAACAAAATGTTCAAGCGTTTTGATCGGGATAATGAGTAAATGTTTTTAGCTTCAGAGATATTTGTTGATTTTAAATAATCGTATCAAAATCGTATCAAATCGCATCATTTTGAATTTATTGAAGCTATTTGTCATTCCGCTGAAGGAGGAATCTCATCAAAGCTGAGCAACAACATTGTCATTCCCCTTTTCAATTAAATCTCAAAAATGATTCATTAAACCCTAAAAATGATATTATATTCAAAAATTGAAGGAAACGGAATGCCATTGTTAATTCTTCATGGTTTTTTGGGAATGTCCGATAATTGGAAATCACTTGGAAGTCAATTTGCAACACAGGGATTTCAGGTTCATTTGCTGGATTTACGCAATCATGGCAGAAGTTTTCAATCTAAAATTTTTGACTACAACGTTATGGCTCAGGACATAAAAGAATATTGTGATGCAAAAAATCTGGAAACTATTTCACTTTTAGGACATTCGATGGGCGGAAAAGTTGCAATGCTTTTTGCCACAAAATATCCCGAAAAAGTTTCGAAACTGATAATTGCCGATATCGCACCTAAATTTTATCCGCAACACCATCAAACTATTTTAGAAGGACTTCTGGCAATCGATTTTTCTGAAAAACCATCTCGAATTACCGTTGATTCTATAATTTCTGAATATGTATCCGATTTTGGAACACGACAATTTTTATTGAAAAATCTTTATTGGACAACACCCGATCAATTGGCTTTCCGCTTCAATTTGCAAAATTTAATTGATAATATCGATGAAATTGGAAAGGCACTTCCCGAAAAAAATATTTTCAACAATCCAACTTTGTTTGTTCGTGGGGGCAATTCCAGATATATTCTTGACGAAGATTTGCCTGAAATTCGATTTCATTTTCCGAATTCAGAACTTAAAACCATTCCCGCAGCCGGACATTGGCTTCATGCCGAAAATCCAAAATTATTTTATGAAATTGTTGTGCAGTTTTTGAGTTAATTATTTGTAATTTTACCCAAATCTATTTTAAAAGAAAATTAATATTATGAAACTAATCCTTCGAATTTTACTCACTGCTGTTTTAGTGCTCGTTATAGACTATTTCATGGACGGAATTAGTGTTGCCAATTTCGCAACCTCTATTATAATTGCGCTAGTTTTGGGCTTACTGAACATTTTCTTAAAGCCAATTTTAGTGCTTTTAACTTTGCCTGTAACCATTTTGAGTTTAGGATTGTTTTTGTTGGTCATCAATGCCGCAATTATACTTTTGTGCGACCGTTTAGTTGACGGTTTTAGGGTAGATTCCTTTCTGACAGCACTTGTTTTCAGTGTTTTGTTATCTATAAGTCAATCAGTTGTAAACTTTTCTTTAAAAGATTAAAAACTCACACCAAACACATTTATAAAATAATTCAAGAAGCGAAGTTGTTTTTTAGAATAAATTTTTATAAAAAATCTATTTATAGCTGGACTATGTAAATATTTTTTTTAAAAATTTAAGCAAAAAAGAACAAGTAGGCCGAGCTATTATATATGTGTCTTTGGTGTTAAATTTCTGATGAATAAAAACTTGGTAAAATTGCAAAAATGATGTAATTTTGCACTCCAATTTTAGCACGTAAATTTAAAAAACAAAATGGAAATTAAAAGAATAGCAACAGACGCACTACACGAAATAATTGTCCTGAAAGTCGTTAACATGGACTATAAAGGTCAGGTTGCAAAAAGAATCAACGAAAAAATGCCATTGGCAACCGTAAAAGGATTTAGAAAAGGAGCTGTACCAAAAGATTTAGTAGCCAAACAATACGGAAAACCAATCAAAATTGAAGAAGTTAACAAAGTTGTGGAATTAGCTCTGGAAAGATACATTCAGTCTGAAAGGCTAAACTTATTAGGAACACCCCTTATAAAAACAAACGAAAATTTTTCATGGGATAATGAAGAACTCGAATTTGAATACGAAATTGGTCTGGCACCCATTTTTGAATTAAATCTTGAAACTTCAAACAATGTTATAAAATACGTTGTTACTGCCGACGAAAAAATGATTAACGAACAATTAGTTAGAATTCAAAAACAATATGGAAATTCAGTTCCAAAAGATCAAGTTAGCGAAGCATGCACTATTTCTGGAGTTTTTTCTAACGAAGAAAACAATATTAATGCAACCACAACTTTAACTTTAGATATTTTTAAAGATAAAACAACAGCAGAAAAATTTATTGGAAAAAATGTAGGTGATGTTGTAACGGTTAATACAAAAGGACTTTTTAATGAAGATTCTAAATTGGTAGATATTTTAAAAATAAGTCGTGCACAAGCACAAAACCTTGAAATTGAGGTGGATTTTAAGTTAGAAAACATAAATGAAATTGAATTGGCAACATTAAACCAGGAACTGTTTGACAAACTTTTTGGATCCGGGACAATTACCTCTATCGAAGAATTGAAAGCAAGAATCAAAAATGATGCTGAAACTCAATTTGAAGAACAGGCCAGCCAATTGTTGATTAGAGATGTTCAAAATGTGTTGATTGAAAATACCAAATTTGATTTGCCTGAAACTTTTTTGAAAAAATGGTTACAATCTGTTAGCGAAAAAAACCTGTCCGATGAAGCAGCAAATGCAGAATATGAAAAAACTGAAAAAGGATTGCGTTATCAAATGATTGAAGGAAAAGCAATGGCTCAAAACGATATTAAAGTCAATTTTGAAGATCTAAAGTTTTATACTTCAAAAATGATTCGTCAACAAATGGCGCAATTTGGTCAGGCCAATGCTTCAGATCAAGAAGTTGAGGGCATTGTTGCCAGAGTTTTATCAAATCAGGATGAGGTAAAAAAATTGTCTCAAGAGGTTGTTAAAGAAAAATTGTTGCAGCTTTTTGTTGAAAAAGCAAACGTAACCACAAAAGAAGTAACATTTGATGAATTTGTTGCGACTATGTATAATGAGTAAATAAATGAATGAAAACAAAAACCGTTTTATTATTAAGACGGTTTTTTTTTGCCTGATTTTTAATGTAATAATTTATAAAATTTCAGGAGAGTTTAACTATTTTTACAATCAAAAAAAATTAAAATGTCAACTCAAAAACGCCTTTTCTTACTTGATGCCTATGCACTAATTTTTCGTGGCTATTTTGCATTTATAAAAAATCCCCGCATAACCTCAACAGGAATGGATACCTCAGCAATTATGGGTTTTATGAATGCCTTAATGGACGTTATTAAACGCGATAAACCAGATCATCTGGCTGTTGCTTTTGATAAAGGCGGAAGTGATTATCGTTATGAAATGTATCAAGAATACAAAGCCCACCGTGACCAAACACCCGAAGCCATAAAAATTGCTGTACCTTATATTCAGGATATTTTAAAAGCCATGCACATTCCGATAATTGAAGTCGCTGGTTTTGAAGCTGACGACCTTATTGGAACTATCGCCAAACAAGCCGAGAAACAAAATTATAAAGTTTTTATGGTCACGCCCGATAAAGATTTTGCACAATTGGTTTCCGAAAATATTTTTATGTACAAACCCGCAAGAATGGGCAATGACATTGAAATTTGGGGAATTCCGGAAGTGTTGAAAAAATTTGAAATTGAACGCCCTGAACAAGTTATTGATTTTTTAGGTATGATGGGCGATGCAGCCGATAATATTCCAGGATTTCCAGGTGTTGGAGAAGTTACTGCCAAAAAATTACTAAAAGAATTTGGCTCTATGGAAAACCTTTTAGCAAATACCGACAAGCTGAAAGGAGCCTTGAAAGACAAAATTGAAGCTAATAAAGAAAAAGGAATTTTATCTAAAAAACTGGCAACAATTTTGCTTGATTGTCCCGTGGTTTTTAATGAAGACGATTATAAACTAACTCCACCCGATGTAGAAAAAACCGATGCATTGTTTCAAATTTTGGAATTTCGTCAAATGAAAACACAGTTTGATAAACTTTACAGCACTTCCACCACTCTCTCTGATGTTGAAGGTGCCGAATCTGGACTTGGAAAAGCAATCAAAAAAACACCAGTCAAAAAAACCAATGACGAGCAATTTGATTTATTTGGTTTTTCTGATGATGTTGACGGCAAGAATTTTACTGCAGATAGTTATAAAAATTTGTCCAATACCCCGCATTCTTATCAACTAATTCAGGGTGATTTAGGCATTCGCCTTTTAATGCAAAACCTCATGAAACAACAGTCGGTTTGTTTTGACACTGAAACTACCGGAATAGATGCTTTGAATGCTGAATTGGTCGGAATTTCATTTTCTTATGAAATAAATAAAGCTTTTTATGTTCCATTCCCTGAAAATCAAGATGATGCACGGGAATTAATTGCGAAATTCAGTCCCTTTTTTGAAAATGAAGCTATAGAAAAAGTTGGTCAAAATATTAAATATGACTTAAAAGTCTTAGCCAATTATGGCGTTTCCATCAAAGGAAAAATGTTTGACACCATGATTGCTCATTATTTGATAAATCCAGATATGAGGCACAATATGAACATTTTGTCGGAAACCTATCTGCATTATTCACCAAAATCAATTAATGATCTGATTGGTAAGCCCAGCCGCTCGTCAGGCGAGAAAGGAAAAAACCAGCAATCAATGCGAGATGTTCCGCTGGAAGACATCAAAGAATATGCTGCTGAAGACGCTGATATTACGTTTCAATTGAAACAAAATTTTAGTCCAATTCTGGAAAAGGCTGAAACTAAAAAGTTATTTGACGAAATTGAAATTCCATTAATCCCGGTTCTGGCAGCAATGGAAAGAGAAGGAATTAATCTTGATGTTCCGTTTTTGAAAGAAATGTCGGTCGAAATGGCTCAGGAAAGTAAATTGTTAGAACAAAAAATATACGAAACGGCTGGCGAAAAATTTAATTTGGCTTCTCCAAAACAATTAGGCGAAGTTCTGTTTGATAAAATGAAAATTGGTGGAACCAAACAAAAAAAAACCAAAACAGGACAGTATGCAACTGGCGAAGAAGTTTTGTCTTACTTAGCCAACGATAATCAAATTGTAAAAGACATTTTGGACTGGCGGCAAATGGTAAAATTGCAAAGCACTTATATTGACGCACTTCCGAATCAAGTTGATCAAAAAACAGGTCGTGTTCACACCGATTATATGCAAACCGTTGCGGCTACGGGTCGATTAAGTTCCAACAATCCGAACCTTCAAAACATACCGATTCGAACCCAGAGAGGTCGCCTGATTCGCAAAGCATTTATTGCAAGAAATGACAATTACACACTACTTTCAGCAGATTATTCGCAAATTGAATTGCGTATTATCGCAGCTTTATCCGGAGAAGAAAACATGATAAAAGCCTTTCAAAACAACGAAGACATTCACCGAAGCACAGCTGCAAAAGTATTTAATGTTTCGCTGGAAGAAGTAACAAAAGAACAAAGAAGCCAAGCCAAAACAGTAAATTTTGGAATTATCTATGGTGTTTCTGCTTTTGGACTTTCTAATCAAACTACGCTTTCGCGAAAAGAAGCGGCCGAATTGATTGACGCTTATTATCAAACCTACCCCAACCTTAAAGCCTATATGTCTGATCAAGTTGATTTTGCACGAGAAAATGGCTATGTGCAAACAGTTTTGGGAAGAAGACGGTATTTAAAAGACATCAATTCTGTTAATATGATGGTGAAAAGTGGAGCAGAAAGAAATGCCGTAAACGCCCCAATTCAGGGTAGTGCAGCCGATATTATCAAAATTGCAATGATAAATATTTATAAGAAGTTAACAACAGAAAACTATCAGTCTAAAATGTTACTTCAGGTTCATGACGAATTGGTTTTTGATGTTCACAATTCAGAATTAGAAAAAATAAAACCTATGATTAAATTTGAAATGGAAAATGCTTTTAAAATGGAAGTGCCACTTGAAGTTGAAATCGGAACTGGCAAAAATTGGTTAGAAGCTCATTAAATTCCAGTTGGATGTTTTGTGATAAAAGTTATAATATTTGCCACGAATTGATTTTTTGAGACTACATCATATCTGCTAAATAGTTGTCAATTTTATCCAATCAACAGTAGTAATCTTTGCTAATCTTTGAAATCAGTGGCTAGAAAAATTTATGATTATAAACTAAAGCCGAAAATAAATATTAGTAAATACTAAATGTAAGGTGCTAATCCGGCCATATATAATTATACTAAATTCAATTTTTAGTCGTTTTTAAATTGAAAGATTTTCTTCAAAAATAATGTATTTTTGCTTTTTTCTATTTTCAATAAACAATCTATATAATGATTTTAAATTTTTTTTTACAAAGTGGTGCAATTTTAGATTCCATAAACAGGGTAAATAATGGAATTGTTGGACAAGCTTCTGCAACAGAAAACACTTCCTATTTAACGTTTGTTTTGAAAGGTGGCGTATTGATTATCCCAATCATTTTATTGCTCTTCTTCTGTGTGTATGTTATAATTGAACGTTTTATATTTATTAAGAAAGCAGTTAAACAATCAGAAATTTTTATTGGAGAACTCAGGTTACAACTTAAAACAGGACAGGTATCTCAGGCCATTCAGGTTTGTAGTAATGCAGGATCGGCATCTGGAAATATATTAAAAAGTGGCATTTCAATAATTGGAAGACCCGTGAGCGAAATTGAATCGGTGATGGAAAAAACTGCCAATATCGAAATTGCTCAAATGGAAAAGGGATTGGGTTATTTGGGTTTAATATCCGGAATTGCCCCTATTTTGGGTTTTATAGGAACAATTTCTGGTGTAATAAAAATTTTCTATACCATATCTCAAACAGAAAACATTAGCATTGGAGGAATTTCTGGTGGATTATATGAAAAAATGATTTCTAGCGGAGCTGGTTTAGTAGTTGGTGTTGTTGCCTATTCTGCCTATCATTTGTTTAACATGATAATTGACAATTTTTCGTTAAATGTTCAAAAACAAATTCTCGAAATTATTAATATTATTCAGGAACCCGCTAATGGCAATTAAACGCAACAAACGATTTCATGCAGAGATACCAACGTCTTCTCTAAGCGACATTATGTTTTTTTTGCTTTTGTTTTTTTTAATCATCTCGACCTTAGCAAATCCAAACGTAATAAAACTAATTCTGCCAAAAGCACAAACAAGTGAAGCGACCAATAAAAATCATATTACTTTATCAATTACAGAAGACAAAAAATATTTTTTAGACAAACAGGAAATAGCGTTTTCAGAATTGCGAAATGCAATACAAATCATAACTACAAACAGAAACGATAAAACTGTAATTATAAGAATTCCAAAAGGTTTAAAAGTTCAGGATTTGGTTGATGTGCTTCAAATTGGGTCGGAATTAAAATTAAATTTTTCTATTGCAACCACAAAATAAAAGAAGCCTTCCAAGTTAATGAAAGGCTTCTTTTAATAAAACTTTGTATGTTACTGCTTAACCAATTTTAAAGTAACATCTCGTCCCAAACTACTCAACCCTTTTACAAAATAAACACCTGAATTTAGTGCCGAAATATCAAACTCTGTATTGATGTTGCTATTGCCAAATTGTTTCACTAATTGACCAGTAATTGAATAAATTGCAACTTTAGTCATTTCGTCGGTAAGTCTGAAATTGTTGTTTGCCGGATTTGGAACTATAGAAATGCTGGCTCCATTGTCAAAAGTAGGTGTGCTTAAAGAAGCGCTGTTTCCAAAAACTCTAAATCCACCTGCTTCAATAGTAACACTTTGTGAAGTTGTGTTAACACTTAATGTGGTATTATTCATCAAATTTCTCCATGTTCCAATAAACGGAAATCCGCCAGGAATTGTAATTGCGTTGTCCGTAAAATTAGTTAAAACAAATGCATAAGTCAATGTTGCAGATGGCGAAGTACTTGTAAAAACATCCAATCGAGGCTGTCCTGTTACTCCAAAATTCCATGAATACTGACCATTTTCAAAAACATTGTCAGTTTTTTTCATGTTAATTAAGATTGCCCAATTATCATAAACATTTTTTCTAGCAACGTCTGCGAGCCAGTTTCCAGTCCATTGCGGTTGTGGTTTAGTATCTAATTTACAATCCGGATTACTAAATGAAACTGTATTATTTGAGCAAGTCCACAGCGATTTATCCCATCCCAATTCGCTAAAATGCCACATCATTTTTGGTCCCGGAACTAGAAATAAAACTGCGCCCATGGCTGGCAATCTTTGTAATATTTTAGGCAAATTGTTTTGAGTTTGTCCAGCTTCCATAAAAGCTTTATAAACAACACGTTCTTCATCGTGACTTTCGGCATATCCAACAAAACGATCTGTTGCATCTGCCACACCGCTCAAATTTACTGACTGACCTTTCAATAAATTAGCATACGGGTCTGTCATTTTTCTCCATTGCATTATTCCACCAACATCACCACTTCTATTATAATTTGCCCATTCCACTTCTTCGTTATAAGATCCTCCGTTTCCCAAATGTTCAAAAATAATCAATGATGTTGGGTCTGCCAACCATTGCTGGTCTGCATAATATTTCATCTTTGCGACTCTGTCTGTACGATAGCCATTGGTACAAGGCTCTTGGCCTCCAGCAACGTTTGGTGGACATTCGTTAGTAAATCCTTTGGTTAAATCCCAACGGTAGCCATCAATTTTATATTCTTTAATCCAATGGTTGATGGTTCTAACGGAGTAAGTATTGGTTAAATTGTTTGGTTCGTTAAAGTGATTCAAATCTGCACCAACATTATAAGAGTGCATGGCTTGTTGATTGCAATATGGATTTTCGGCGGTAATTCCGTTGCCCCAGCCGTCATTATCAGTATCGATCATCCACATTCTTTCGAGTGGCGAGCGACCAAAAACGTGGTTCAGTGCAATGTCTAAAATTACAGCAATTCCGTTTTGATGGCATAAATCTACAAATTCTTTCAATTTTGCGGGTGGCCCATATCGTTTATCCAATGCCATGTGATAAACAGTGTTGTAACCCCAACTCATATTGCCTTCAAATTCCATTACTGGCATAATTTTTACGGCATTTATTTTTAAGTTTTTGAAATAATCAATTTTGTTAATCAAATCTTGATAGGTTCTGTTAGCATCAAAATCACGAACTAAAAGTTCATAAAAAACCAAATCTTTTTTCTTTGGTTTTACAAAATTAGTCGTTGCGGCACTCCAATTGTAGGAGAATAAACCTGTTGTTCCGGTCTGCATTACTGAAACTTCTCTTTCTTGACCTGCTGGATAAGCGGGCAAGTTAGGAAAAACGCCCAAAGTAATGATTTCTGGGTCATCAAACGGAGACAATACTAAAGTTGAAAACGGATC
>ENA-OFCF01000424-OFCF01000424.1-metagenomes-genome-assembly--contig:-NODE-424-length-19020-cov-2.904403_pt1 | contig 19020 bp, 16 predicted proteins | sample MGYA00153387_OFCF01 | MGnify analysis MGYA00153387
GTTGTTTCCCGTCCCAAACTCAACCGAATTCCGCCAACAGCCATAGTTGGGCTATATCCCATTGCCAATAATATCGGACTCGGAGTCAGTTTGCCACTGTTACAAGCAGAACCGGAACTAATCCCAATTCCCGCTAAATTGAGCTGTCGGACTAAAGTTTTGCCCGTCACTTTCCCTGTGTCACCGTCGGGAGAAACAATGCAAAAACTGACGTGGTGTGGGAGTCGAGAATATCGATCGCCTGTTGGTACTAAACTGCGTACGTGGGCTAATCGGTCAAAAAGCCGATCGCGCAATTCAATTAATCTCGCAGTTTCCGCATCCATTTCCTGCGATGCTAATTCCGCCGCCACCCCAAAACCGACAATGATCGGCACTGCTTGCGTCCCAGAACGCAGTTTCAATTCTTGCCCACCGCCAGTCAATATTGGCGCTAATTCGACACCAGGACGCACGTAAAGCGCCCCCGTACCTTGGGGCCCGTACAGCTTGTGGCTGGACAGCGAAAGCAAGTCTACGGGCAGTTTCTGCACGTCTATCGGCAGTCTGCCGGCAACTTGAACTGCATCGGTATGAAACAGGATATGGCGATCGCGTGCAATTTGTCCCAATGCTTCAATTGGTTGTAGCGTACCAACTTCGCTTTGTCCGTAAATGATCGAAATTAACACTGTATTCGATCGCACTGACTGCTGCAAATCCCAAGGGTGAACTCGCCCAAATTTATCTACTGGTAGGCGCGTCACTTCCCATCCCAATTGTTCAAGTTGTCGCGCGGTTTCTGATACTGCGGAATGCTCTATGCTAGAGATAATTATATGCTGTGGTGTCGGATAAAGACGCGCAATTCCCATGATTGCCAAGTTGTCAGCTTCCGTACCGCCAGAAGTGAAAACAATCGATTCCGGTAGCGCATTAATCAGTCCAGCCACCTGCATTCTGGCTAATTCTAAAGCTGTGGCGGCTCTTTGTCCCCACTCGTGTAAACTCGAAGGATTTCCCCACTGTTGAGTGAGGCTTTTTTGCATCGCCTCAATTGCTTCTGGGCGTGTCGGAGTTGTAGCGCTATGGTCGAGATAAATTTGCATGGCTTTAAATAAGTAATAATGAATGACTGTTAACTGTTGACTGTTGACTGCTGACTGTTCTGAGTGGTTACCAATCACAATTAACAAATAACAAATAACTAATTAACTAACTCCCAGGTTTACAAACATTATAATCTTCGTGGGACAAAACTTTTTGAGGAATCAAGAAAGTCCCGTAATCTTCGCACAACATTCTGTAGTGTCGCCCTACAGGAATACTGACGATCAAACGATTGTGACGCAGGCGTTTGCCGCCAAAATCTCTGTAATTCTTATTTTCGCCCAATGCTACTATAATAGCGCGAGCTTTAGTAACTACATAATCTGGCAGACCTCTGAGATCGATGATATCTCTGGCAAATGATGCCTCCTTCTCCTGTTTTTTGGTTTGTTTTTCCGCCAGCAATTGAACGCAATGCTGATTCGCCACAAACTCTTGCGTACAGCGATGACACGCTTTACCATATCCTTTGTGACCACACGAAAAAAGTGATTTTCTTTTTGCCATAAAGCAGCAGTATCGGGTTTGATCCACGCCCCTGAATGCTGCTACCCTACCAGTGATGCTTCCGCCGGCATCGAGGCAGTCTTACAAGACGTAAAATCTATTCCCTTTCATAAATTTAATAGGTTCTAACTTGACATTATCGAATATATTTGAACAGTGAGCCGATAAATAACCTCAATCAATTTTAAACTTTTGTGAATAAACTTTGTTATGTTTTATGGCGTTTGTGCTGGCTGTTGCTGCTGACAATCGGTTTGGCGTTTTGCGGACAACAAGAGGAAGAGCAGCCTCAATTGCCTGTCAGTCTGATTCCGTTGCCTCAAGACCCGTTGTTGCAAGTATACTTCAATCAGTCACTCACTTCGAGTTATACAGAGCCTTATCGCCAGCAAAGTAGGGCTGGAGATGATTTGGAAAAATTGGTCATGGAGGCGATCGCCACTGCTCAATCGACCGTAGATGTGGCGGTACAAGAGTTTCGGTTGCCGGGGATTGCGCGAGTTTTGAGCGATCGCCAGCGATCGGGCGTTAAAGTGAGATTGATCGTAGAACATATGTATAGTCGCCCTTGGAGCGATTTTTCGGCTCAAGAGTTGGCGAAGTTACCGGAAAGAGAGCGCGATCGCTACCAGGAATTTGTCCAACTTGCTGATACAAATAAAGACGGCAAATTGAGTACAGATGAAATTCAGAAAAATGATGCTTTGCTAATTATCAACAATTCGGGTATTCCTATAATAGATGATACTGCTGATAGTTCAAAAGGCAGCGGTTTGATGCACCACAAATTTGTAGTAATTGATGGCAAAACCGTAATTGTAACTTCGGCTAATTTCACTACCAGCGATGTTCATGGTGATTTCAAAACACCAGCAAGTCGCGGCAATGCTAACAATTTACTCAAAATTCAGAATCCTCAATTAGCACAACTATTTACTCAAGAATTTAACATCATGTGGGGCGACGGGCCAGGAGGCAAACCAGACAGCAAGTTTGGCATCAAAAAGCCATTTCGTCCAGTTCAAAAAATCAGAGTAGGTGATACAACTCTGATGGTGCAATTTTCCCCGATTTCCAAGACTTTACCCTGGGAAAAAAGTGTCAACAGTTTAATTAATCAAAATTTGGGTATTGCGAAAAAGTCGGTTAATTTAGCACTGTTTGTTTTTTCGGCTCAGCGGTTAGCAAATACTCTGGAAATTGAGGCTCAGCGAGGAGTTGCAGTGCGAGCTTTAATTGACTCAAATTTCATTTATCGCCCTTACAGTGAAGGATTAGATATGATGGGGGCGACTTTGATTGAGCATTGCCAGTTGGAAGCTGACAATCGCCCTTGGAAACAGCCATTGACTACGGTGGGGGTGCCCGCGTTACCAATGGGCGATCGCCTGCACCACAAATTCGGGGTTGTAGACGGAAATACGGTGATTACAGGCTCTCACAACTGGAGTGAGGCTGCAAATCACGGGAATGATGAGACGTTATTGGCGATCGCCAGTCCGGTAGTTGCAGCCCATTTTGAGCGGGAGTTCGATCGGCTTTACAAAGGTGCAATTTTGGGAATTCCTCCTAGAATCAAACAGAAAATTGATGCTCAAAAAAAAGAGTGCGAATCAGTACAAGCACTATCAAAATCTGCAACGGTAGCGAGGGGAAATACGCCAAATAAATCTCAAATTGTTGATGCAAAAAAGTTAATTAATTTGAATACAGCGAGTCAGGCAGAATTAGAGACTTTGCCAGGAGTTGGGCCGAAGTTAGCTGAGAGGATTATCGCAGCGCGGCAACAGTATCCTTTCACTTCTTTGAACGAGGTGGCGCGGGTTCAGGGCATTGGTGAGAAGCTTTTAGACAGGTGGCGCGATCGGGTAACATTTTAAGCTAAGTTTGCAGTTAGATCGTCGCAAAAAACAATCATAAAAGATCGGGAATTCTAGGGGCGGGTTTCACCAACAATAAGTGCCTGTAATTAATAATCTCGTAAACCTGCCTTCACTCACTAAGAGTGTAAAATTAATTTAGAGAACTCAAACTGGAGCGCAGATAAATATGTCTCAGTCTGTTTTACCTGTTCCGGAAACCGAACGAGTTGATGATTCGCCAACCTTAACTTTTGCAGAATATCTGGTTTATGAGGGAGAACCTGACGTTCTCTACGAACTTCACAGGGGAAAATTAATACCGATGGCAGCAGCAACGGCTTTACACGCAAGCATCTGCGAATTCTTAGTTTACATATTGCAGCGTTACCTCGCCGAACACAATCTCGATTTGGTGGCAAAAACTAATGTGGGAGTGAGAACCGAAGAGAATTCTTCGCGCATTCCTGATGTGATTGTTTGCACTCAAAGTCTTTGGGAGAAACTGCTTGCCAAACCTGGTGCTGGTGTCTTCGATTTAGATGAAACCCCAGTGTTAATTGTTGAAGTAGTCAGCCAAAACGAGCGTCAAGATTATGTGACAAAAAGAGCGGAATACGAAAATGCTGGAGTGCTGGAATATTGGATGGTAGACCCCAAACCTAACCGGAATAGGGTGAGAGTTGCAAGTTTACCAGAAAATGAAACTGCTTACGAGCAAACGAATTTTGTGCCAGGGCAAAACATCGTGTCTTTACAGTTTCCCGATCTAGTTTTATCGGTGGATCAAATTCTATCTCCCCCACTTGTCGAAAATTTAATTAAGGAGGAGTATCAACGCACAGGGCGACTGGCGGCGCGCTTGCGGGAGATGGGAATAGACCCGGATTCTATTTAGTACAGTTCAAAATTAGCTAAGTTCGTAGTAAGGATTTCAGTCCTTTCTTTCTTTCTTTCTTTCTTTCTTTCTTTCTTTTACTCGTTACCAGGCAGAGCCTGGTAACACAGATCCGGAGGCTCTGCCTCCAATTTTCATGGAAGCAAACGAGCCAGAGCCTCTAGATATTGGTTCCCAGGCGGAGCCGGGGAACCAGTTAGATATTGCCTATTCTCAAGAATGCTTTAAGTAATGGGATGAAAGTAAAATGCTGCTCCCAAGACGATATAGGTTGCTAAAAGCAACACTCCTTCGAGCCAATTCGATCGCCCATCGAGACTGATTAAATTCGCGATCGTAACTGCGATCGCCACTGCAACCACTTCAAAAGGATTAAAGTTCAAATCCATCGGCTGATGTATCACCAATCCGATAATCACTAAAATCGGAGCCACCAACAAAGCAACTAGCAAGCTCGAACCCATCGCCACAGAAACAGACAAATCCATATTGTTTTTGAGTGCTACTCCTACCGCTGTCACATATTCCGCCGCGCCACCAACAATCGGTAACAAAATCACGCCTGTAAATAGCGGTGTCAATCCCAACCCTTTGGTGGTTTCTTCCACAACTCCGACAAATATTTCTGATTCAAAAGCAACGGCAATTGTTGATATCACCAGCACGCCCACCCACAGCCACAAATTCGGCTTGTGTGTAGATTCTTCTGTGGTATTTCCAGAAATTTCTGACTCTAATTCTACTAAGCCGACATCGTAAAGATAGCTGTGAGTTTTTAGGGAAAATAGTAGGGTTAGGGCGTAAACTGCAATCAGGACGATCGCAGTTATCAGAGAAAGATTCTGAATGGCTGAGGGTTCGACTCCATTGGATGTATAAATCACCATTGTCGGCAGCAGGATTGCAATTACTGCCAGAGTCATTGTGGAACCGTTCACCCGCGCGATAATCGGTTTAAATTCCTGTTCTTTGTAGCGGATTCCTCCAAGCAGCATGGAAAGTCCCATGACTAAAAGCAAGTTGCTGATGATTGTGCCGGTTATGCTGGCTTTCACAATGTCAATTAAGCCGGCTTTTAGGGCAACTATCGCAATGATTAATTCTGTCGCATTGCCGAAAATTGCATTGAGCAAGCCGCCGATGGAAGGGCCTGTGACGATCGCCACTTCTTCTGTTGCAGTGCTCAACCAAATCGCCAGAGGTATAATGCCTAAAGCGGATGTGATGCAAACTGTCAGGGAACCCCAGTGCAAATACTCGGCAGCAATGGAAATGGGAATGAAAATTAACAACGCTATGGAAAGAATCTTTTTGATTGACATAAGAACTCGGATAATGTACGAAAAGGCGAGCTTGAATTGTCGGGGCAAAAGCCAAATTGATTTTACATAATTCAACTCTTGGCTGACAATTCCAGTAAGGGCGATCGATTGGAAGTTTTTTGGCAGTTTTTTATCTGAGGAATAGTGAACCATCCTTTCCAATGCTTAAAGATTTTTTATCCAAACCTAAATCATTTGTCTCGTCTAATCTTACTTCTACTGTTCCTTCGCCAACAGGTTTCAAACTTACTCTCAATAATGCGGCATCTTGTCGCCTAAATAAAATTGAGGCCGGTAGTTTCAATGCTTGCAGCGCGACTGTTGAATTTTCAGTTAAAATGCGGCGATCGGTCTGTCCAACTACCTGATAAAATAGTCGATCGTTCGTTTTATTCGTTAATCTAACATTGACTTTGCCGTTAACGGGAACCACCTTGCCGTCAGGAACTCTTTCTGGTTCGTTAGTTTGGGCTATCTCGCTACCAAAACTTGCATTGTGGGTAAAATGTAAAAAGCTGTTGCCTACTACGGCTAAAGTGAGGGCAAGTAGACTTGCCAGACTGGTTTTGTCGATCGCTAGTTTGCACATTATTTTGTTGGAGAAAGTGGGATTGTCTTGACTTAATAGCACTAATTAAACGCAGAAAGAAAGAAGAAGTAAGAATAAATAATTAAAAAAGAAGGAAGGAAGAAAGAACGAAGAAATAAGATTTTTCTCATCTCCCCATCTCCCACTCCCCCCCCTCTAGAACTCGGACACTCGGACACTCGGACACTCGCCTCCTGCTGTGGCTATTCAACCCAACTTACCCGCACAAAATGAGCTTCGCGTCCCCAGAAGTCGTGACTTACAGAGATATCAACAACACTCAAATTAAACGGAATAGCAGTTGTCACGTACCGCTGAGCCAGAGCTCCCACATCAGGAGCTAATTGAGCAGCAGCAGCCGCCGCCGCACCCAAACCCAAAAGTTGCAGAATGGGCCCCGAGGCAGGGCTAAATTGATACCGACAGCAAGTCCAGCAGTCAGCAGCATTCCCACGGACAAATTCGTGCCGCAGCGGGGATGTACAGCTAAATCCCACTCTCCACTCGCAATTCGCTCCAAGGCCGATCGCACTGCCTGACGCAACTGTGCTATATTCACGCGACCGTAAAGATAAAATCCTTGGTCTGTGGACATCCCACCCAATAACTGATTATCGGACTTTGCTGTCGGCGTAGTGCCAGATTGGCCCAAGACCCAAACTGTAGCGTGTTCCAACGCATGAACTTGGCGCAAACTCAAGACTTCCTTTAAGCCGGGCACAAAATTGAGTTGTCGCAACAAGTCCGCATCTTGAGTCCGCTGCGGGGCAAAGTCAAAAGGAAATTCGGTGGCGCGCCAAGAACTAGAAGCAGCATTTGTCGTCATGTCAAAACGCCTCCACTAATGTCAGATGTTAAGTGCGAGCAACTAGATTTAAGGTTGAACGCGCTTGCCTGCGCGGAACTCTCCCGAAAACCGCCTGCCTTTAGCATCTGTAATTATTCCCCTACCGTGAGGCAGTCCCTTGCGCAATTCGCCTTGGTAGCGAATGCCGTTCGGGAAGCTGCAACTACCTTTGCCGTCTAGCTTTTCGTTAAAAAACTGGCCGTCGCAGCGGGTGCCGTCAGCGCGGGTGAAGACTCCCCGACCAAACGGGTTTCCTGCGAAAAACTGTCCGGCGTATCGATCGCCACTAGCAAAGATAAATTGCCCTTGGCCGTGCGGCTGACTGCTACCAGGCCCGTCGTTAACTTGAACAATTTCAAATGTTCCCCGGTAGCGATCGCCATTGCCAAAAATAGCTTCTCCCCTAACGATCAGACCGTTGCGGAACTCTCCCACCATGCGGTCATCGTTGGCGAACAGGAATACGCCTTGACCGTTGGGTACGCCGTTGCGAAATTGTCCTTCATAGCGATCGCCCTTGGAGTATACGTATACTCCTTGTCCCTGGGGTCTGCCGTTGACGAAATTGCCTTCATAATTGTCGCCATTCTCATAGTTGCACCTGACTCGACCGTTAGGAGGAGAGCCTTCGCAAGCGGGAGGGCGCTTTTGATCTGCGGCTGGGGCTGCTAATGATGACTGAATGTTGGCTACCAGTGAGAGGCATCCTACCCCCGAACTAACCAACATCAGCATTCCGAGTTTTTGAATTGAGCGAAGCATGACTGTTCTCAATTTTGGTTGTAAGGATTGAGGTAAATTTTTCATTAAACTGGGTTCTGGGCAACTCGGGGAGATTTTTCTCCCACAATTTTAGAAACCTCTACACCGTTTTCTTCTAAAACCACAATCGGATCGGCTCCTGATTTGAAATCAACTCGTTTGATCAGCACCTGCCCGCTGGCAATCCGCTGTCCTACTTTGATATATCGACTTGTTGGCTCATTAGGTGCTTTCACAATCACCAGTATGTCATTACCCACTCTGACTACGCCACTAACTTCAACTCCTTTGGCATTGTCTGTCGAAGGCGGAGGCGGTGGTGGTGCGGGAGCAGGTGGGGGGGGTGGTGGGTTCGGGTCTTGCCACGACGGGGGCGCAGTTAATTCTGGCAGTTTGGGTAGACCGGGCAGTTCTCTGGTAGCGATGTTGGGAATTGTGGGAGGGCCGGGGGGGCGAGCGGCGATCGCTGGGGGGCGTCCCGGCCGTCCCGGTGTTCCTTTGGGACCTGCGGTGGTGCCTGTTGGGAATCCCGGTATGGAGGGCAATCCGGGTATGGATGCCGGAGATCCAGCTATGTTTGGGGAGCCTGCTGGTCTGGCTCCGGGGCGTCCAGGGGCTGCTTGGGGACGCTCGGAAATTGGCCCCCGCCATTGCGGGGGTATCGAGGTCAACGGCAGGTTGGGAAGACTGGAAACCTCTGCTGGGCTTTGGGGTTTGGGAAGTTCGGCAGTTGCGCCGCCGCCTGGCGTCCACTGAGGCGGGTTTCTCTCGTCTGGTAGCTTGGGCAGATTTGGCACTTGCCTGGTTGGCAGGTTGGGGAGTTCGTTACCCGTTGCCCCGCCGTCGGTTCTGAGCGGTTGAGGGGGAAGGATTGAGAATGGGTCGTTTGCTTTGCCAGGAATCAGAGTCTGTGGAATTGCCGTCCGGTTTAAGGGAGCTCCTGGTGCTGTCTTTTTGGTCTCAATGTCTGATTGAGCTTGTCTTGCACGTTCGTCCGGGTTTGTAGGTCGGATCAAGCCCGGGGGCTGCGCCGCTACTACGGGGGAGGGGAATGTCTGACCTGCTGGGGTGGGACTTGTGGCCGCAGCCCCTGGTGTTCCGGGAGCGTTGGCGGTGGCGCCGGGAGATGCTGCACCGGGACTGAGGGTAGGACTAGGAGTGGGACTGGCTGTGTTGCCGCCCCCGTCGCCGCCGCATCCCCCGATCGAGAAAGCCAGCATTCCTATAGTTGCAAAATATAAAAGTTTACGCATTACCGATCGCCCTAAACGCTTGACTTTTAAGTGATCCAAATGGCAAGCGTAGTTGCTGCCATTTGCCGCCTTAAGTTTACCTGTGTTTGATGGTATGCGATCGCTTTGAAATTGCCAAGTTTTCACTCTTAATTTGATGTTGAAGCGGGCGCTGGGTTTTCGAGAGCAGGTTACGATATCAATGGCGGTGCTTCTTCGACATATTTAATCAATAAAGGCATTCCTATGGTGGCAAAAGTGATTTTCAAACGGATTGGGCGATCGGGCATTGTTTCTGTGGTCGTTTTGGCGGCAGTTGGCTCGGTGGGTGGCCCCTCGGTGCATTCTCATTCAGATCGGGCAATATTTTCAACAGTTAAGCAACCGGCTTTACTGACAAAAAACCTACGTAGCCCGGTGAGCAAGCAGCCCGAAATTAAGGTGCTGACACTGGTGTCTCATGTGAGTTTCCAGCAGATCGATCGCCCTTCAACAGCAGACTCGGGAGCGGTAACTGGCAATGTGTACTCTCAGTTTCGCAGGGGCCCATCTAATCCGGGCGTTCAACCGCCAGCAAGTGGGCCTGCAAATCCATCTGGGAATCAAAAGGTATTTCAAGCTAAAATTAAGCGCCGCGCTAGCGGAACGCCGGTGATTGATGTGGTTTTTAACGGCAACAAGACTTTTGAGATGATTGTCGATACCGGGGCGAGTGGCACTTTGATTACTCAGCGGATGGCTACTGCACTGGGAGTGAAAACCGTCGGCATCGCGAGAGCGGGGATCGCTGACGGTAGCGTTGTCGAGTTCCCGATCGGGCGCGTACAGTCGATCGGGGTCGGCGGTGCTTTGATCAGAAATGTCGAAGTGGCGATCGCCAAACAAATGGAAATTGGTCTGCTCGGTCACGATTTCTTTGGGAATTACGATGTCAAAATTAAAAAAGATGTTGTCGAGTTTTATGTCCGTTGAAAGAAGTGAGCTGATTAAAAAACCGATTTTTGCTCAGTTCCCATAAAGTTATTCGCAGCCGAGTCAAGGATCTTAAATTGCTTTCTTGAGGCAGTAGCAAAACGCCACCAAGTGTGGTACTATTTTGATTGTTTAAAGAGCAATCGAGCTATTTCTAAAACTCCTGCTACAAAAGCACAGCGTCTGTTGGTCAATTCCGTAACAGTCCCCGACTGTGGGTTCACAGTTCAAGGCAAGGTAATGAATTGAACAAGAAGCCAAGCAGGTGGAAATTAGTTCCCAAAATGTGGAGGCTGAAGGAATTGTGCTTGGTATTGTTCAGTCGCAGCGCAAAAAATCTGTAAACTGATTGGCAGAAGATGTCCCGCAAAATTCGGAAGTCAGGGCGATCGAGAAATTAATTATTGTAAATAAGGTATTCGCATGGCACAAGCGTCTGTATCTCCTGTAGTGCTGATTATTTTAGACGGCTGGGGTTATCGTGAAGAAAAAGACGGAAATGCGATCGCACAAGCGAAAACACCCGTGATGGACAGTCTCTGGGAAGTCTATCCCAGAACTCTGATTAAAACATCGGGTCGGGCGGTCGGGCTTCCTGACGGACAAATGGGCAACTCGGAAGTTGGCCACTTAAATCTGGGCGCAGGCCGAGTGGTTCCTCAAGAGTTAGTGCGGATCTCCGATGCAGTGGAAGATGGTTCTTTGCTGAGCAATCCAGCGCTGGTTAAGCTTTGCGAGAAAGTCCGCGCCAGTCACGGCAAGTTACACCTAACGGGTCTTTGTTCCGAGGGCGGGGTTCATTCCCATCTCAGTCATATCCAGGGTTTGCTGAAATTAGCAAAAGCACAGGGAATTTCTCAGGTTTGCATTCACGCGATTACAGACGGCCGCGATACTACTCCGAAAGAGGGTGTCGAAGCTCTAGGCAAGATTGAAAGTTATATCGAACAGGTAGGAGTTGGTCGGATTGCTACCATCAGCGGTCGCTATTACGCGATGGATAGGGACAAGCGCTGGGATCGGGTGCAGCGCGCCTATGAGGTGATGACGACTGAGGGCGCACCTGATGGTCGATCGGCAGTTGATGTGTTGCAGGCCTCCTATGCAGAAGGAGTGACCGACGAGTTTGCAATTCCGACCCGGATTGCGCCCGGAGCGGTGGCACCTGGGGATGGAATGATTTTCTTCAATTTTCGCCCGGACAGGGCTAGAGAGTTGACTCAGGCTTTTGTCGATCGCAATTTTAAAGGGTTTGAACGGCAGTTAATTGAGCCGCTGACGTTTGGGAGTTTTACTCAGTACGACCCGAAGTTGTCGTCGGTTTTGGTGGCTTTTGAACCGCAGAATTTGAACAATATTCTGGGCGAGGTGATTTCTCAGCACGGTTTGCGGCAGTTGCGGACGGCGGAAACTGAAAAGTACGCTCACGTGACTTATTTTTTTAATGGGGGTCTGGAAGAGCCTTTTGAGGGGGAAGACCGCGAAATGGTGCAGAGTCCGATGGTGGCTACCTACGATGAGGCGCCGGAAATGTCGGCGGCTGAGGTAACGGATGGGGCGCTAGCGGCTATTGAGAAGGGCATTTATTCGTTTGTGGTGATTAACTACGCTAATCCCGATATGGTTGGTCATACCGGGATGATGGATGCGACGATAATTGCGATCGAAACTGTAGACAAATGTCTGGGGCGGCTGGTGACTGGCGTTACCAAAGCTGGCGGAACAGCTATTATTATTGCTGACCACGGCAATGCTGAGCAGATGTTCGACGAGAACAGGAATCCTTGGACGGCTCACACTACTAATCCCGTTCCGTTTATTCTAGTCGAAGGCGAAGGTCTGAAGATTCCGGTTCACGGAACCGATGTTCCTTTGAGGGCGGACGGTTGTTTGGCTGATATTGCGCCGACGATTCTGGAGCTGTTGAGGTTGCCTCAGCCCCCGGAAATGACGGGACATTCTATGATTGAACCCGCTAATTTTGAAGTTCGGGCCAATCGCAGTCCGGTGCGAGTCCGGTTGTAGCAGGAACGCAGCAGTAGGGACACAGCTAAAGGTAGGGACACGGCAGTGCCGTGTCCCTACACAAATTGTGTTAGCGTGTCCCGGAGGAGATTGTGCGCGATCGACCGGATTTGATATGATAATTAATTACCAGTTACCAATTACCTACAATTTATGAATATTCTTTCTGTTTTACAAGTTATCTGGTCTGTGTCTGCTTTAGGACTTGTAGTTCTTGTGTTGCTGCACAGTCCTAAAGGCGATGGCATTGGAGGAATTGGCGGACAAGCTCAATTGTTTACCAGCGCCAAGAGTGCCGAGACATCTCTTAACCGAATTACTTGGGGTTTGGCTATTGTTTTTATGGGTTTGACTGTAATTTTGAGTGCTGGTTGGTTGACTCCTAAGTTATAGTATTAGGCACAGATAGCTCACGGGCAAGATGCCCATGCCACAATCAAATTCATTCTTTGTGGAACAGGTCGGAGAGCCTGTTCTACAAAATGGTGAAACATATGAGATTTAACTGCGGTTGCAAAAATGTCATTGTGGCAAGTTAAAAGAAAATTTTGGACACTGTTTTTATTGGCTTTATGTTGTTGTTTTAGCCTGATAATTTTTACTCAGGTTAATACTCCTGCTGCGAGTTCTCCTCCTCTGCCCGATAGTTGGCCACCCCCACAGGTTCACCCTTTGCCACCAACGCTCGTGAATTGGCAAGATTCAGATAGCGGTGATTATTTTGACCAGGTTAAACAACCGAGTGTCGGTCATTTACTGTGGTCGAAGTTTCCAATTCAGATATATATTGAGCGTCCAGTTAATATTAATCATTCTGAAGATTGGATAGAGGCTGTGTTGGGTGTTGTCCGGGAATGGGGAGTTTATTTGCCTTTGGAAGTGGTGGATAATTCGGAGGTTGCTGATATTAGAATCTTACGTCAGGCTCCGCCTTTGCTGCAAGGGCAGTTGCGATCGCGATCTGGAGAGGCTACCTATGAATTGTACGCCCGTCGGGATGGGGATAAAACTATATTATCTCATCGGTTTTCGGTTTATTTGAATCCGAATCAAGTGGGTAAGTATGTTCCGGCGACGGCGCGGCACGAGTTGGGACACGCTTTGGGAATTTGGGGTCACAGTTTGATGGAAAGTGATGTACTTTATTTTTCTCAAGTGAGAAATCCTCCGGCTATTTCGGCGAGGGATATCAATACTTTGAAACGGGTTTATGAACAGCCGACTCGGTTGGGGTTGGGCTTGTAAGTCGGCCCACCTGCAAAAACAGAATAAGCTGTTCTGCATTTAAATTGCACAGTCAAAATTTTATAAAGTTCTTGTGGGGTGGGCCTAAGAGCCCGCACAAAAAATGCAATTTAGATGTCGAACAGAATACCCTGATACTAATAGCCAAGAAAAAAACATGAAAGATGAAGCTTTTGGAATTGTGCCAATTTTTTGGAGTGAACCTGATACTCTATTTTTGTTGATTCAACATCAAGCCGGACATTGGGCATTTCCTAAAGGTCACGCAGAACCGGGGGAATCTGCACTCTTAACGGCGAAGCGGGAATTGGAGGAGGAAACTGGCATCCGCAATTATGAAGTGCTTGAGCAGCCAAGTTTTGTAGAATATTATTCCTTTGTTCAGAAAGAAACTGCGAGTTTTGTGAAACATTATTCCTTTGCTAAGGAGGGAGAGGTAATTGAAAAGACTGTTACTTATTTTGTAGCTTTTGTAAAATCGAGGGAAGTTGTTTTGCAAGCAGAGGAAGTTCAAAATTCTGCTTGGGTTTCTTTTGAGGAAGCAGTTAAGCTGATTACTTTTGATGGAAATCGGCAAATTTTGAGGGAAGTTAAGGTATATTTAGATGCCAGAAAGATCGGAGTCGGTGGCTAAAACTGCTAGTACACAAACGAAGTCTCATAAAGTTTAAGACGGATTTGGTAGAAGTTCTAATTGAGAAACCCGGTAATATCAATTCCGGCTGTGCCGGAATGATATAGAGGACACGGCAGTGCTGTTTCCCTACCGTAATTTATTGTAGGGAAACGGCACTGCCGTGTCCTGATTTCGGTCGGGTAATATTAATTCCGATGGAACCGGAATTGATATAACTTTTGTGATACCGGGTTTCTTAAGTGTCAGATTTTGTAGGCGAATTATGCCACTAAGCTGAGGTTATTTTTTAATTTTCTGGGTTTTGGCGTGTTGTTGCAAGCGAGAGAAAACGTTGTAGGCGTCGGGGCCGGGATTATCGTGTTCGATAACGCCGTCTATGGGGCCGTCGATGGCTTTCCAAGCTGGAACTCCACCTTTTAGTTCGGCTACTTTTGTAAAGCCTGCTGCGCGGAGAAGATTAGCGGCTTCGGCAGTTTGTTGGTCGGTTTCGCCGTAGATGTAGATGTCGCGTACGGGTTCTAGGCTGGATTTTGCCCGATCGACTAATTCGCCTATTGGCATCGGTACTGCGCCGGTAATACGGCTTTTGTTAAAGCTTTCAAACTCCCGGGCATCGATGATTGTGAGTGCTGGTTCACCCCAATCTAAGCGGGTTTTGAGGTCGTAGCTGGATGCTTGGGCTTTTAAACCAGGAGGGGTAGGAGTAAGATCGGGAAGTTTTTCTTTGATGTCTGAAATTTGGTCGGGAATATTTTTCATGGGAATCAACAACTTATTACTTTGTTGGTAATCTAACGAAATGTTTTGGTTGGATGCGTCTTTCTAAAGGATGAATCCTGCATTAAACTAAACTCGCAATTAAGCTGGTTTTTTGGTTGTTGACTGCGGTTGCGATCGCTTTAATTGTTGAGGTTGCTAAGCTTTCCTGGGTTGTGATGCGGATTGTTTTGATTAAAAAGTGCGATCGAGCTTATTTGCTGCGGATGTTTGGAAGTGCGATCGCTCGTCCAACCATTTAGCTTATTAAACGATCGCAATTTAGTCAATTTCAATTATTTTTAAAGGAAAAACGATATAATATTTATCTGCCTCGCTGGGAATAAATTTTTGATGAGCCGATTTATTTCCCAAAGATGCGATCGAAACCTGAGCTTTTGGCATTAGTATCAGCGGAGTTTCGATGGGGACATATTTGCAGTATCCAACTACCATCGCCTCAAACTTGTTAGTAAGCTGTTCTGCATTTAAATTCTATGTAAAAAAATAAAACTCTTGTGGGGTGGGCGGGATCTCCCGCCCTGAATATACAATTTAAATGCGCGACAGCTTACTCAAAACGGTCGATCGCACCCGAACCCCTCAAAAAAGCGTGTGAAGCGCAGCTATCCCGATCGTGAATCGCCCGCTTCGATCGTACAACTGCCCCCAAAAAGCAGAGTTAGCTCTCATTTACTTTGCATATCGTAATTATCAAGAAAAGCTATCATTTTTTATCAGTAGCTTTCCGCTGCTCCCTGGGCGTTTTACAGCAATACTTAAATAGGTATAAGCCGATCGGCACTTAACCAAAAGTTTTGTTACAATGGGTACGCTGTTACAAATCGTAACTTATGCTGGTTTCTATTTTAATAATTGACGTTGCCCTAGTTGCCTGGTCTTTGCACTTAATGCAGGAGGCGATCGAGCAACGGGAATTTTCACTAATGCTAGCTGGCACTCTAGTTGCGGCCTCAGCCGCAGCCCTGGTAGTCGTCTACTTCCTCATGGGGTCTTGTTTAAGCCATTTAACCGAAATATCCCAACATCTGTACCAATAATCGAGTAGGAATTGACAATTGCCTTTAAGTGAGGATAACTTTTTTGAGAAAACGCAAAAGCCTTGTCAATCCAAGGCTAAAAACTAATTTTAGAAAAACGCTTGACAAATATTGGTATGTTAAGGCATGATTGAGAGCGCGAAAAGAAAGGGGAATTAGCTCAGTTGGTAGAGCACTACAATGGCATTGTAGGGGTCAGCGGTTCGAGCCCGCTATTCTCCATAAACATAGACTAGGGAAAGGGCACTGCCGTATCCTGATTTGTACCTAAACAGTACCGATCGCATCCTTAAGTTCGATCGGGCCTTTCGCATCAAGAAAACCAATTTTCCCGTAAAATCAAAACAGTCTATCTGCAAAAAAAAGGGGCTACCTGTGGCAAAGTCAACTGAACCCAGCAATCCAGAGAAGCCGAGCCAGCTTGCCCGATCGCCTCTGTACGACCTATCATTAGAGCTCAAAGGTCGAATGGTGCCATTTTCCGGGTGGGAGATGGCGGTGCAATATGCAGGCATCAGTAGCGAACATCAAGCAGTACGCCAGCAAGCAGGAATGTTCGACATTTCCCACATGGGAAAATTTGGTTTGAGAGGGAAACAATTAAGAGAAAAATTTCAACCCTTAGTACCCTCCGACTTGAGTCGTCTGCAACCAGGTCAAGCTCAATATACAGTATTGTTAAATGCCAAAGGCTGCATCTTAGACGACATTATTTTCTACTGCCAAGAACCAGACGCTACCACTAGCGAAGAACGTGCCGTAATCATTGTCAACGCAGCCACTCGCATCCGAGACAAAGCTTGGATAGCAGCGCATTTAGAATTAAGCGGAGTTAGTTTCACAGACATTTCATCAGAAAAAGTTTTAATCGCAATTCAAGGGCCGGAAGCTATCAATTATCTCCAGCCTTTTGTGGAAGACAATCTAGCACCAATTAAAGCCTTCGGTCACTTAGAAACGAACCTGTTGGGACAGCCGAGTTTTATCGCCAGAACTGGTTACACTGGCGAAGATGGGTTTGAAATTATGGTGGATGCCGAAGTCGGAAAAGAACTGTGGCAAAAACTGCTAGCTGCTGGCGTTGTACCCTGCGGTTTGGGCGCAAGAGATACTTTGCGTTTAGAAGCAGCAATGGCACTTTACGGTCAAGATATTGACTATAATACCACACCTTTAGAAGCCGGATTGGGTTGGGTTGTTCACCTCGATACCAAAGGCGATTTTATTGGTCGCGAGGTTTTGTCACAGCAGAAAGCAACGGGAGTATCGAAGCGGTTGGTAGGGTTAGAAATGCAGGGGCGGCACATTGCGCGCCACGGCTATCCGGTAATATTTGAAAATGAAATAGTAGGAGAAGTTACTAGCGGTACATTATCACCAACCTTGAATAAGCCGATCGCACTTGCCTATGTTCCCACAAAATTAGCTAAAATTGGTCAGCAATTACAAGTCGAAATTCGCGGCAAAAACTATCCGGCTAGTGTGGTCAAAAAACCATTTTATCGATCGCCCAATCGACCTAGTGAAAGCTTGTAGGGTGCGTCAGATAGAATCATCTTCGCCGCCTATAAAAAACTCTGACTGACGCACCTTACGAATTTCAGCAAAATTGCATCAAGTTGTAAGGTGCGTCATTTAATAAGATTTAATTGATACTTTATTCATTGCGAGAAAAGACATGGCACTACAATACCCCGATGACTTGAAATACCTGGACACTCACGAATACATCCGACTCGAAGGCGAAATTGCCACGATCGGCATTAGTGCCTTTGCCGTGGATCAACTCGGCGATATCGTGTTTCTAGATTTGCCCGAAGTGGGTGCAGGGTTGGAAAAAGGCGAAGCTTTCGGTACAGTCGAGTCAGTGAAAGCCGTTGAAGACTTGAAAGCGCCCGTTACCGGCACTGTCGTCGAACGGAATGATGCCATTGTAGAATCTCCCGAGAATTTAGCGGAAGATGCCTATGGCGCTGGGTGGCTGCTGAAAGTGCGCGTTGATAATCCCAGCGAAACAGATGACGCTTTGTCAGTCGAGGAGTATCGCAAAATGGTCGAAGGGGAATAGGGAATAGGGAATAGGGAATAGGGCTCGTTGATAATTCCACACTCCGCCAGGGGTTTCAACCCCTGTCGTACTGTCGGACTTTGATAGACGCAGAAAATCTTCCTGGTTTCCTTTGCAAAATGTTACAAAATAAATAAGCAAAAGTCTATTCAGGAGAATCCGCCTTGGTACTCTACAGCACTCAACTTGAACCCAATCAGCAGCAAAATCTTTCGGCCATCGATGGTTTTGCGCGCCGGCACATTGGCCCGACACCCACGGAAATCCAGGAAATGCTCGATGTTTTGGGCATTGATAGCCTTGATGATTTGATTGACAAAACGGTTCCGGCGGCGATTCGGATTTCTGAACCCCTACAACTTCCCACGGCCAAAAGCGAGTACAGCGCTTTGGCAGAATTGAAAGAAATTGCCTCAAAAAATCAGGTATTTCGATCGTACATCGGCACAGGATATCACGACTGCATCACTCCCCCCGTCATTGGGCGCAATATCCTAGAAAATCCCGGCTGGTATACAGCCTACACTCCCTACCAAGCCGAAATTGCCCAAGGGCGATTGGAAGCTTTGCTAAATTTCCAAACCATGATAATTGACCTCACGGGTTTGGAAATTGCCAACGCTTCTTTGCTGGATGAAGGAACAGCAGCAGCGGAAGCGATGGCGGTGAGTTACGGTGTCTCTAAAAATAAGGGAAAAGCGTTTTTTGTGGCTCAAGATTGCCACCCTCAAACTATTGAAGTGGTGCAAACTCGCGCTAAGCCGCTGGGAATTGATGTGATTGTGGGCGACCATCGAGGCTTTGAGTTTGATCGTACAATCTTCGGCGCCCTCCTGCAATACCCCGCCACAGACGGCGCAATTTACGACTATACCGATTTTATTCGATCGGCTCACGAAGTCGGTGCATTAGTCACAGTTGCCGCCGACATTTTGAGCCTTTGCGTGCTCACACCCCCAGGCGAATTTGGCGCTGACATAGCCGTAGGAAGCACCCAGCGCTTCGGAATTCCCCTCGGATTCGGAGGGCCTCACGCAGCCTATTTCGCCACGCGAGAAGAGTTTAAACGCCAAGTTCCGGGGCGAATTGTCGGCGTTTCCAAAGATGCTAACGGCAAATCAGCTTTGCGTTTGGCTTTGCAAACTCGCGAA
>ENA-OFCF01000425-OFCF01000425.1-metagenomes-genome-assembly--contig:-NODE-425-length-19003-cov-3.537840_pt1 | contig 19003 bp, 12 predicted proteins | sample MGYA00153387_OFCF01 | MGnify analysis MGYA00153387
CATTCAACACGCGCTTGTCAGGTCTGCCAGAACCCGGGAACAGGGTATGCATAACCTTATGCAAGTTATGCATGAAATTGGCCTGTAACCTGCTCGTAACCCACAACGATCTTCTTAGAATGACTATTCTGGCCGACTCGTGGAAGCCGAAAAAACAATCCACCCGCTGTTTTTTCTGGCGCAGCGCCGCAGCACACCTGGCTGCGACCCCGCCCGCCGACCGGGACTTGTCTGTTGGCAGATTGACTGCCCTGCAACTGGCGCATGCTGGCCGGTCGCAGGGTCACAACCAGCGCCATTTCGACAAATGTCTCGGTGCCACAGCAACCGTTGCGCTGCCTGCCATCAGACACTTATCGAAATCACGCTTTTTAACTTTGGAGTCTTTCGATGAACCACCCCGCGATGCAAGGACTGAACCTCAGTGCACCCAGCTATGTCAGGAACGCCCGGCTGATCGCCTGGGTGGCCGACATGGCGGCCTTGTGCAAGCCCGACAGCGTGTACTGGTGCGATGGCAGCGAGGCCGAATACCAGCGCCTGTGCCAGCAATTGGTGGATGCCGGCACGTTTCACAAGCTCAACCCGGTCAAGCGCCCGAATTCCTTTCTCGCGCGTTCCGACCCCAGTGATGTGGCCCGGGTCGAGGACCGCACCTACATTTGTTCCGCCAGCAAGGAAGACGCCGGCCCGACCAACAACTGGATGGATCCTGCCGCCATGCGCGACCTGCTGCAGCATGGCCAGAGCGATGGCGCGCCGGCCCTTTTTGATGGCTGCATGCGTGGACGCACCATGTACGTCGTACCGTTCTCGATGGGGCCCCTGGGCTCCCATATCTCGCACATCGGGATCGAGCTGTCCGACAGCGCCTATGTCGCGGTGAGCATGAAAATCATGACGCGCATGGGCCGGGCGGTCTACGACGTATTGGGCGAAAACGGCGCATTCGTGCCTTGTGTCCATACCGTTGGCGCACCCCTGCAGCACGGCGAGCACGATGTCAGTTGGCCCTGCAACAAGACCAAATACATCGTGCACTACCCTGAAACGCGCGAGATCTGGTCTTACGGCTCCGGTTACGGCGGCAATGCGTTGCTGGGCAAAAAATGTTTTGCACTTCGCATCGCCTCCAACATGGGCCGTGACGAAGGCTGGCTTGCCGAACACATGCTGATTGTTGGCATTGAAAACCCCGCTGGTGAAACGCATTATGTGGCGGCGGCGTTCCCTTCGGCCTGCGGCAAAACCAATCTTGCCATGTTGATTCCACCGGCTTCGATGTCTGGCTGGAAAGTGTGGACGATTGGCGACGACATTTGCTGGATGCAGCCAGGCGCCGATGGCCGGCTGTACGCGATCAACCCGGAAGCGGGCTTTTTCGGCGTCGCCCCTGGCACGGGTGCTAAAACCAATGCGAATGCGCTGGCGATGCTGGGTCGCGATGCGATTTTCACCAACGTCGCCTTGACCGCGGACAATCAACCCTGGTGGGAGGGTTTGGATCAACGCGTGCCCGCGCTCGACTGGAAAGGCAATGCATTTAACCCAGAGAACGGCCCGGCTGCGCACCCGCTGTACAAATGGCTCAGCGCCGAAGCACCGGGCCTGCTAGGCAGCAAAGCCATCAAATGGAACTTCACCAAATTTTTGGTTGGCAAAGACGGCCAGGTCATCAAGCGTTATGCGCCGACTGACAAGCCAGCAGACTTGGCTAAAGATGTTGAGGCGGCTTTGGCAGCTTGAAATAGCCAAAACAGCTTTTTTAATCCATCAAATAAGCCTCTAACTCAATTAACACGGGCGCAAAAAGCTCCTTAAATAATAGCGCTACGCCTGCACCGCAATGCCTGTTCGCCGTACCGGCAACCAGAGTGTGAAACGGGTTCCAGCGGCGCCCGATGTCCAGTTTGCAGTGCCGCTGATGGCTTGGGCGCGCCGTTGTTGGTTATGCAGGCCACGGCCTAATGCGGCTGCCAGTGCGGCATCGACGTCAAAGCCCTGGCCGTTGTCTTTAATGCTGACTTGTACGCCATCACCTGCCGCAGCGGTGGTCACGCGAATCTCGGTGGCGCGGGTGTGCTTCAGGATATTGGCAAACGACTCCTGCAGTATCCGCAAGATATGCAGCGCGTTACGCGGGTCCAGCCAGTCTAGTTTTGGCACATCGGTCACGTCCCACTGCAAGCTGATGCCGGCTGCTTTCAAACGCGGGCCCAAACGAAAACGCAGTGTAGCCAGCAGTAGCAGCAAGTCAGCCTCAACCGGCTCCAGGGAGTCGATGGTCAGCTTCAGATCGTCAATGCAGTTTTTAAGCACTTCACCAAGCTCGGCTTCACGCATGCCGCCAGCCTCCACCACACGCAGCGCCGTGACGAGGGACGAGCCCAGCCCGTCGTGCATGTCTTGCGTCAGGCGCTTGCGTTCGTTGTTCAGTGTTTGCTGATGCTCCGCCGCGCGCAAACGCTGGTGGCTGTTAGTCAGCTCGGTTTCACGCGCTGCCAGGCGCTCGGCCAGTCCAGCATTATTAACCTCGACCTCGTTGATAGCGCCAACGTAGCGCCTGAGCATGATGAACAACAGCACAGCCAGCAATACAGTTGCACCATAGGGGGTGAGGTAAAACCATTCCATATTGATCAGCTGTTGTGCCTTGGCCCAGTCATAAACGCCAAAGCCAATCAGCAGCAGGTGCGCGTTACCCAGCAAAACGCCGTCGCGCGACTGCTTGCGCACTGAAAACCACAGCCCGACGCCAACTACCAAAAACACGGTAGCGATTTGCAGCAACTGCAAGGCAGGGCGCAGTTGCAGCAGTGCAGGAATCGACAAGCCAAGCGATAAAACAAGGGGTAAGGTCAGCGCAGAAAACGCCAGCGTGAGCCCGACCAGTAAGCGGGTCAAGCCGCGTAAGGCCTGACCATGCAGGCGGGAAAAGAAAAAATGAATCACCATGAGTTGCCAGGCCAGCGCGTTCAGCGTGATCCAGCCAAACCAGGCATCAGAAATCGGCAGTTGTTGTAACTCGGTATGAAAATGCCAGCGCCGCAGTACCAGCAACACTGAAAAAGCAGCCATCAGCAGGTACAGCGGATCAGTGCGCCGCCGCAGCCAGACCAGCAGGAAAAAAACACCCACCGCCAAAAAAGCCGCACTGCTCATGAAGGGCAGCTGGTATTCAAGCCATTCCCGCACCGTGTACATGGACACAAGTGCCTGGGTGTTGCCCGCATAAAAAGACGACAGCGCAGCACCTGCACCCTGCCGGCTGTCCAGCCGGATCAAAATTTCTTGAGGTGCGGCAATTCGCGCGGTCTGATTTAAAGGCAGCAGCAAGCCCGGATGCCGAAACAGATTCCAGGCGGGGCTACCGATTGAGCGATATATCAACTGACCATCGGCATACACCGCAATTTGCCCAGCAGTTTGCCAGCGTTTGAGGTAAAAGTGCGCCGTGTCGCCCGCCTGATTCATGCCAGAGACCTGCACCCGAAACCAGCGTGTGGTGACTATGGGTGGCCCGATTTTGGGTATGACCTCCCTGGCAAAGGTGTAAGGCAAAGGTACTTCACGCCAGGATACACCGCCACTCGCAAATTCAAGCTGGCTTGCGTTAACGGTCTGTTCAAGAGGCCCGGCAGGGCCAGCAAGCGCCAGAAACTGCGCTGCGGTGTAGTGATTGACGGGATAAGGAGCAGTCTGCGCAGCCGCCACACCGCAGGCGAGTAGCGTCATCAACAAAACCATGAACAAGCGTGTCACGACTCTCACGCCGATGGACTCATATCTGCCGTGCGAAGCAGCGGCAACCAGAGTATAAAACGCGTACCTGATGAGTCTGAAATCCAGTTGACATTGCCATTGATCGACTGTGCGCGGCGCTGCTGGTTGTTCAGGCCGTGCCCGATGCTGTTGGCCAACGTCTGGTCTGTGTCAAAGCCCTGGCCGTTGTCTTCAATCATGACTTCTACCCCCGCAGTTTCGCCAATTGCTTTCACTGAGGTACTGACGCGGATATTGGTAGCGCGGGTGTGTTTCAAAATATTGGCAAATGCCTCTTGCAGTATCCGCAAAATATGCAGCGCATTGCGCGGGTCCAGCCATTCGAGTTTTGGCACATCGGTCACGTCCCAGGTCAAGTTGATACCCGCTGCCGCCAGGCGCGGCCCCAGCCTGAAGCGCAGCGTAGCGAGCAGCAACAGCAGATCTGCTTCCACAGATTCCATCGAGTCCAGCGTCAGTTTGAGGTCGTCAATACAACCCTTAAGCACATCGCCCAGTTCGGCATCGTTCATGCGGCCACTTTCTACCACCCGCAGCGCCGTGACCAGCGACGAGCCAAGGCCGTCGTGCATGTCTTGCGTCAGGCGCTGGCGCTCGTTGCTGATGGTCTGGCGGTGCTCTACCTCGCGTAGACGCTCATAGCTGACGGCCAGCTCTGCCTCACGCGTTTGCAGGCGCTTGGCCAGATTGGCATTGACCTCTTCAACCTCATCAACAGCGCCCATGTAGCGGCCGTACATGATGTAGGTAAACATGGCAAACAGGCCAATCATGGTGTAGGGGTGGGTATACAGGCCTTCCGGGCTGACCCAGTTGTTTTGCAGCGCCAGGTCGTAAATGCTGCACGGCACTGAAAACAGGATCCAGGCTGCCATGAGCTTGATGTGCAATTCGCCGCCTTGCAGTGCGTTGCGCAAGGCGATAGCAAAGATAAAAAACGTCAAGGGCGCTAGCGCCAGATAGAGCGCAGGAATCGCGATTTCAAGATCAGGTATGAGACCTGTTGCACCGGGCATGATGGCCAGGCTGCACAGCGTGGTCACCACAATCAGCGCGGGGTTTAGCCAGCGTAAAGGCCGCCGGTGCAAGCGCTCTAAAAAGTTGTTGAGCACCACAATCAGCCACAACAGTGATTCCACTGTCAGCCAGGTAAACCAGGCATCTGATATCGGCAAATAACTGCCGCCAATGACGTAATGTAGCATCCGCAAAAACGTCAGCAGGGAGGCCGCAAAGAAAATGAAATAAAGCCACTCGTGCCTGCGCCGGGTCCAGACAGCCAGTGAAAAAAATCCCACCACCAAAAATGCCGCTGCACCCATAAACGGCAGCTGGATTTGCAAAAACTGGCGCACTTGAAAGCGCCAGGCCAGAGCGTCAGACGTGCCGACCCGTAAGGTAGAGATAACGCTGCGGTTACCCGCTTGCCGTTCAAGGCGAATCAGCAGCGTCACGGGCTGTGCTGGCTGTGTGCCGACAAGCCGTATCAGCAACGGGCGGTTAAAGCCGTTGTAGGCCAGCGAGCCTTCGGTCTGGTAGAGCAGCCTGCCATTGGCATAGATCGCAATCTTCCCACTGTTTTTCCAGCGCGGCAGGTACAGGTAGCGTGGCTCGCTTGCGGAAGAGCCAGCGACATTCAGCCGATACCAATTCAGCACATTGGGATTGGCAGGTTGCGCCTTTTTATTGCCTGACACCTTGTGCGGCAGGATGACGTCTTGCCACCCAATTTCAGGCAGGCTGGATTCGGTCATGTCCTGAGGTGGCGGCTCAAAGTTTGTGCCTTCAGGCACCGCCACCGACAGCATTTGCGACTGCGTGAAATGAACGGCTTCATCGCTGCCAGGTGTTGGTCCGCAACCCGACAAGCACAGCGCCAGCGTCGCAGCAACCGCTGCGCGGAGTAACTGTTGCAATTTTTCAGTTTTCAAGAAGACCCTGGCTCCTTGCTTCATAAATCGCTTCAGCCCTGGACGTGACCTTTAGTTTGCTGTAAATGCGGCGCACATAGGTTTGCACCGTGTGTTGCGACACTTGCGTCAGTTTGGCAATCTCAATGGCGGTAAAGCCTTTGGTGATGAGCTCCAAGACTTCTTGTTCACGTGCCGACAGCATGGCGTGTTCACGCTCTGGGGCAACTTCGGCAACAGCAACTGGCACAGCGCGAAAGCGAGTCAAAATCTGCCGTGCAATCAGCGGGCTGATGGGGCTGCCGCCTGCGTGCAGATTGCGGATTTCTGCCAGCATGTCGCCCGGAGCGCCGTCTTTAAGCAAATAGCCCGACGCGCCCGCCTCAATCGACTTCATCACATGCGACTCGTCGCCAAAAGTGGTGCAAACCATCACGGCGCAGGTCGGCCACTGGGTGTGCGCTGCGCGAATCACATCGATGCCCGAGCCGTCGGGTAAGCCCAGATCAACCAGCAACACATCAGCGGGCGGTTGACCCAGCGCCTGAAGGCCTGCGGCGCGGGTAGTTGACAGGCTGGCCAGCCGAATATCAGGTGATGCTTTGATAGCCGCCGAGATGGCATGTTGAAAATGCACATCGTCCTCAACCAGAGCCACGCGTATCAAGGCAAGGTGCGCAGAAGGGGCGAGTCTGGGCTGCATAGTGTTACAGATTGTGCTACCAATTTGTCTGCCAGCTTGTCCCCAAAACTGGGGACAAGCTAATGTGCCAGTTGTATGCGATTCCAATTAGCGTGAAAGCCGGGCAAGTCGGGCTAAAGCCCAACCTGCGGATATTGCTGTCCTTTGTCGGTCGGGTTTTAACCCGACAGCTTGCCCTGATTTGCGCTGGCTATTAGGGCGGCGTCACAGGCATGTCGATTTCAGATCTGCGGTATTCGTATCCGATCACGATTGCCTCACTTTTTGCATTTCAAACCAAGATTTTTTATATTTCGACCTTGTTAAGCCATTTTTTATATACGAATTGCGGGTTGCGTGATGCTGACTAGACCGTCAAGCAGCCTCGTTGTCATTGCAGACTTGATTCGCAATCTACGACCCCGAATCCTGGCCATACGTGCAAGCGAGCGGGTTCATGGATCCCGGGTCAAACCTGGGATGACGAGGTTTAACTATGATTTCAGGAGCTGCTTGCGCCCGATTTTATTGGTTTAATAGCCTAAAGCATGTGCAAACCCAGTATAAAGAGCGTCTTAGCTCCGCGCAAAATCAATAAGGTCAGCATACGACCCCGCATCAGCCGCCCTCAGCCCCGACAGGTAGCTGGCCCGGTTGTCTGTCTCAAGAGTCAAAGGCGACTGCCCCCAACTGAATCGCTTGCCACCCAACCGGGTGACAAGCAAATCCCCCATCAAGCGAGCGTGTCTGCCATTTCCGTTGGGAAAGGGGTGGATCCAGACCAACTGATGATGAAACCTGATGGCCTGCTCGTCAGCGCCAAATGCCTTGTGCTCTATTTGGTAGCTTGTGTTGTCCAGCAGGTCGCGCAACCGCACGGCAATTTGATGCGAGTCAACCCCAATGTTTTTGTTCGATGATCTGAACTTGCCCGCCCATCGCCAAGTCTGGTCAAACATTTTCAAATGAAGTAATCGAATGAAACTTTCGTCCAGAAAGGCTGTCTTGCGCCGGAATGCCCACACCTCACCACTCACAATGTTCGCTTCCTCCCACGCGTTCAGCTCCGCTTGCGTTGTGATGTGAGTGGGCAGCAAGCCAGCCGCCTCGTTTGGGTCAATGGGCGTGGCACCGGCTGCATACGTAAAGTGCATCACCATAAAGCGCGCCTCGGCCCGTCAAGCAGCTCTTGGGCAAGCAGTTCGCGCTGGTCAAGCTGCTGCCGCCCCTTGACGGCCTGGTCCTCCAGCGCCATTGAATGCGACACCGAGCGCAGCTGCTCTCCGGCCACCTTCAGCGCGCGGTCTTGCAACTGCTCGGCCAGCGGCTTGCGCGGCACTATTGCGTAGACAAGCTCACAGTCCAGCGCATTGGCCAGCTTGCGCAGGCTGGCCAGCGTGATGACTTGCTGCGCCTCAGCTGACTCCAGCTTGCGTACGCCATTGCCCGTCATGCCCATGCGCCGCCCCAGCGCAGTGGCAGACATACCCAAGGCTTCGCGTATCGCCTGGCACCACCCGGCGGCAGGCTTTGGTGACAGCGTGGCTTCGCGCCATTGCTGGAGCGACTGGTCTATCTGACGCAACCGAAGTGTCTGAAGGCGTTTGTTCATATGAACTTATGAGATTGCTTTGAGTGCTTTAAATATAATCCAAAGGTTCTTTTTTGTCTATATATTCCATACTTATGGGTTGTCATAGCATAAGTCAGACGAATAACTTGTAGTCAATGGCGGCGACCACGCAAACCTGCTTGTCCCCAAAACTGGGGACATACAAAGCGCGAACAGCCTGCGACAGTTCGTAGCATCAAGTTACTGATCTGGAGCACCGCATGAAATCCCACGCCAGCATGAACCGCATTTACCGCCTTGTATTTAACGCCGCCCTGGGCATTTGGGTGGCTGTGGCCGAAAACGCCAAGGGGCGCGGCAAAGGCGGCAGAGCAGCGTCTGCTTTGCTGGCTGTGCTGGCTGTTTTAAGTCCCGCAGCCCACGCGGCCAGTGCGGCAGATGCGACCCGCACAGGCGGCGCAGGCACGGTGACCACTGTTGGCAACACCACCACCATCAACCAGACGAGCCAACGCCTGGCGCTTGACTGGACACAGCTTTCAACAGTAGCGGGCGAAGCTTTGTCATTTGTCCAGCCCAATGCCCAGGCCATTGCCCTTAACCGCATCACAGGCGCAAGCCCAAGTTCATTCCTCGGTAGTCTCACAGCCAATGGCCAGGTCTTTATCCTGAACCCGAACGGCATTCTGTTTGGCGCGGGCAGCCAGGTCAATGTGGGCGGCATCGTTGCATCCACGCTGGGCATGAACCCCACCGACTTCATGAATGGCAGCAACACGTTTACCAGAACTTCAGACCGTGGATCAGTTGTCAACCAGGGCAGCATGACCGCAGCCCAAGGCGGCTACCTGGCCATGCTCGCGCCTGAAGTGCGCAATGAAGGCGTGATGACGGCGAGCCTCGGAACGGCACTACTCGCAGCAGGCAACAAAGTCACACTGAATTTAGACAACGGCAGCCTGCTGGGCTACAGCATTGACCAGGGCGCTATCAATGCGCTGGCTGAAAACAAACAGCTCATCAAGGCCGATGGCGGGCAGGTGCTGCTGTCTGCCAAGGCACTCGATGCTTTGACAACAGCAACTGTAAACAACACAGGCGTGATTGAAGCCCGAACCCTGCAAAACATCGCAGGCCGCATCATGCTGATGGGCGACATGGAGCACGGCACAGTCAATGTCGGCGGTACGTTGGATGCCAGTGCGCCAACTGGCGGCAATGGCGGGTTTATTGAAACCAGTGCAGCACATGTCAAAGTGGCCACGGGCACGCGCGTGACGACCTTGGCAGCCAGCGGCCAGACAGGCAAGTGGCTGATTGACCCGAATGACTTCACCATTGCAGCCACCGGCGGCGACATGGACGCAACCACGGTCGTCGGCAACCTGGCCACCACCAACTTTGAGATTCAAACTGCCACCATGGGCTCAGCAGGCTTGGGTGACATTCATGTCAATGAAGCTTTGACCTGGACCAGCGCCAACACGCTGACCCTGACTGCCCAGCGCAACATCAACATCAACCAGGCCATTACCGCAACCAACGGCGGGTTGACGCTCAACTCCACCAGCAACGGTCTCATCAGTGCGCCAGCTGCAGTGAACGTCGGCACGTTTGATTTGGTCAACGGCAAGTGGGAGCAACTGAGCGGCAGCCTGCCAGCGTTCAGCGCAACAGACTTTCGCATCAGTGGCGGCACATTCATCCGGGCGCTGGGTGGTGATGGTTTGAGCGCAGTCACGGCGTACCAGCTCACCGATGTCTACGGCCTGCAAGGCGCAGGCTCTGATGGCATGCTGAACAAGCACTACAAATTGGCCAATGACATTGATGCAACAGGTACGGCGCTCTGGAACGGTGGGGTCGGCGGCGCGGGCTTCAAGCCGATTGGCGATGGCGCAAATAACTACACCGGCACATTCGACGGCGACAGCAAAACCATCAGCAACCTGACCATCAACCGCCCGGCCGAATACAGCGTTGGGCTGATCGGCCACCTTGGCGGTAGCGGCACGGTCATGAATGTGGGGTTGACCAATGTCAGCGCTACGGGTGACACTCACGTTGGCGGGCTGGCGGGCGCTAACGACGGACAAATCAGCAACAGCTACGTTACTGGTAGCGTCACGGGTAATTACAACGTTGGCGGTTTGGTGGGCAACAACAACTTTGGTGCCGTCAGCGACAGCTACGCTACAGGCGCCGTCACGGGTCTCGATTCTGTTGGTGGGCTAATCGGCAGTAACAACTATGGCGCCATCAGCAACAGCTACGCTTCAGGCGCAGTCACGAGTATCGAATTCGGTGGTGGGCTGGTGGGCATTAACGCTGGCACCATCAGCGACAGCTACGCCACAGGCAGCGTCACGGGAACCAGCTTCCTTGGCGGGCTGGTGGGCGCTTACTTCTCTGGAACCATCATCAACAGCTACGCTACAGGCAGCGTCACGGGAACCAGCTTCCTTGGCGGGCTGGTGGGCTTCAACATCGGCGGCACAGTCAGCAACAGTTTCTGGAACATCAACACAACAGGCCAAGCCACGTCTGGCGGCGGCACCGGCATCACCACCGCCCAAATGAAGCAGGCCAGCACCTTTACCAACTGGAGCATCGCCACCACAGGCGGCAGCAGCAACGTCTGGCGCATTTATGAAGGCAATACCGGCCCGCTGCTGCGCAGCTTTTTAACCGCCTTCAACCTGACCCCGACTTTTGACGGCTCAGTCAACAACCCAGCCAATATCGGTGCCTACACCGTGCCCGGTGGCGCTAACCCGACCAAGCTGCTGGGTGCTGCGGCTGCAGCTTCAGACAAGCTTACCCTGAGCAACACAGGTACAGCAGGTGAATACACCGCCACCGTAGCCGCAGGTCGTTATTCGCACCAGCAGGGTTATGACCTGGTCACTCACCGCGTCATTACAACGGCAGGCAGCGCAGCAGGCGATGTGCAGTTGGGCAACGACATCAGCTTTACCAACGGCACACTGGCCGTCAGTGCTGCCAACAACATTAACCTGAACGGCAAGGCCATCACCACTGGCAGCGGTACGTTGCAGATCAATGGCGGCACGGCCATCAACGCTGGCGCGGTCAATGTGGACACTTTCAACCTGGCAGGCGGCACCTGGCAACAGGTCGGCGGCACGCCAGCTGCATTTGCAGTGCGTGATTTTGGCATCAGTGGCGGCACCTTCATCCGTGCGCTGGGTGGCGATGGCTTGAGCGCAGGTACCGCTTATCAGCTCACCGATGTGTACGGCCTGCAAGGCGCAGGCTCTGCTGGCATGCTGAATAAAAACTACAAGCTCGCCAACAACATTGATGCGTCGGGCACAGCGCTCTGGAACGGCGGCGTAGGCGGCGCAGGCTTTGATCCAATTGGCGACAACACCACCCGGTTTACCGGCACCTTCGACGGCAATAACAAAACCGTCAGCAACCTGACCATCAATCGCCCAGGACAAGACTATGTGGGGCTGATGGGCGACCTTGGCACTGGCGGCACTGTCACGAACGTCGGGTTGGTCAATGTCAGCGTCGACGGCCTTTTCTACGTGGGCGGTATAGCGGGCAACAGCGGCGGCACCATCAGCAACAGCTACGCGACAGGTAGGGTCGAGGGTCAGGGCGAAGCTGGCGGGCTGGTAGGCGTCAACTCAGTAGCCGGACAAATCAGCAACAGTTATGTAACAAGCAGCGTGAGCGGCTATTCGTACGTCGGCGGATTGGTGGGCACTAACAGTGGCACCATCAGCGAAAGCTACGCCACAGGCAGTGTCACGGGAAACGATCGCGTTGGCGGGCTGGTGGGCACCAACTGGGGAGCCGGACAAATCAGCAACAGTTATGCGACAGGTAGCGTCAGCGGCAATGACTACGTCGGCGGATTGGTGAGTATCAACGATGCCACTATCAGCAACAGCTACGCTACAGGCAGCGTCGGGGGCATTGGCCATGTCGGCGGACTGGTGGGCATTAACTATGAAACCATCAGCAACAGTTTCTGGAACACACAAACCTCGGGCCAAACCACATCAGCAGGCGGCACGGGCATGACCACGGTTGAAATGATGCAGGCCGCAACCTTTACCAGCGCAGGCTGGAGCGCCAGCAATGTGGGTGGTGACGGCACCACCTGGCGCATCTACGAAGGCAACAGCGGCCCGCTGCTGCGCGGCCTGATGACGGGCTTGACGCTGGCGAACACGACAGTAACTTACAACGGTGGTACGCAGCAGGGCGCAACCACCGCTGACGCTCGCGTTCTGGGCGGCAGCAACGCCAGCGGGCGTAACTTTGGCTCTTACGCCAACAGCTATTACTCTAACCAGCAAGGCGTTGACATCATTGGCGGCAGCCTGGCGGTTAACAAGGCCAACCTGGTTCTGAGCACCAGCAATGTGACCAAGACCTATGACGGCGATCGGTCTGCGCTGGGCACAGCGATAGTGACTGCCAGCACAGCGCTGCTCGGCGGTGACACGGCCACGGGTGGCAGCTTTGCTTTCATCAACAAGAATGCTGGCACGGGCAACAAGGCTGTCAGCACCACGGGCGTGAACGTTAATGACGGCAACAGCGGCAATAACTACAGCGTGAGCTACGCCAACAACACCACCAGCACCATCACGCCCAAGGCGTTGACGGTATTGGGCATGACGGCTGGCAACAAGGTCTATGACCGAACAGACTCAGCCACAGTCAACACGGGCAGCGCCAGCTACAGCGGTTTGGTCAGCGGCGACTTATTGGCGGTCAACGCCACGGGTACTTTCACCGACAAAAATGTTGCCAACGGTAAAACAGTCAGCCTGACCAGCAGCTACACGGGCGCTGATGTCAACAACTACATCATTACCAGCCAGGCCACAACGACTGCCAACATCACGCCCAAGGCTTTGACGGTATCGGGCATCACCGCTGCCAACAAAATCTATGACCAGGGTATGAGTGCCACGGTCAGCACCACAGGCGCAGTGCTTGGCGGTTTTATAGCAGGTGACGTACTGGCAGTTAACGCCACAGGCGTGTTCCTGGACAAGAACGCAGCCACTGGCAAGACTGTCAACCTGACCAGCAGCTACACGGGTGCTGATGTCGGCAACTACACCATCACCGACCAGTCAACGACCGTTGCCAGCATCACACCCAAGGTTTTGACGGTATCTGGCGTGACTGCCAGCAACAAGACCTATGACCAGACAACGGCAGCAACCGTCAGCACAGCAGGTGCGGTACTCGGCGGTTTGATTGCGGGTGACGTGCTGGCAGTCAACGCCACAGGTATGTTCACTGACAAGAACGCTGCGACTCTTAAAACCGTCAACCTCACCAGTAACTACACCGGCGCTGACGCAGGTAACTACGCCATCACCAACCAGGCCAGCACCACAGCCAACATCACCCCCAAGTCTTTGACGGTATCCGGCGCAACCGCGCAAAACAAAGTCTATGACGCCACCACGGCAGTGACCATCACCTTTAGCGATAACCGCATCGCGGGCGATGTACTCGGCTTTACCAGCGCAGCCAACTTCAGCGATAAGAACGTAGGCACTGCCAAGACTGTTAACTACAGCGGCGTAGCAGCTACGGGTGTTGATGCAGGCAACTACACCTTGAGCGCCACCAGCGGCGTATCCAGCGCCAATATCACACGCGCGCCTTTGAACATCACCGCCAACAACGACGGCCGCCTGGCAGGCGCACCCTACAGCGGTGGCAATGGCGTGGTCTACAGCGGACTGGTCGGCGGCGAGACAGCCAGCGTACTGACGGGCGCACTGGCCTTCAGCGGCAACTCGCAAGGCGCCAGCACAGCAGGCAGCTACGCCATCACACCCGGCGGGCAGGCTGGGAGCAACTACGCCATTGCCTTTAACAACGGTGTGCTGACCTTGACACCCGCCCCGGTACCAGCACCTGCCGCTCCGGTATCAGCCATTGCTAACGCCCTGCGTAAATTCACGCCGGACATCGCCGGCTTTGACCCGGAAGAGAGCTTTAGTGCCGCCAAAAACTCGGTGCAAACCAGCTTTAAAGTCGATGGTGGGTCTGGCGGCAGTGGTGGTGGTTCGGGTGGTTCTGGCGGTGGTGCAGGCGGTGCCAACACACCAGAAGGCAAACTCAACGCAGCCGCTAATGGTGATGCAGGCGATGCTGCTGATGAAAACTGATGCAGAAGTAATCACTATGATTTAAATAGCTGCTTGCGCCCGTATTTATTGGGCTGAAGACCATTTTAATAACTAAAAATGACAATCCATGACCCTGTACAAGCCCTTCAAACATCACACCATCGCGCTTGCCCTGTGCAGCCTCGGCTACGCCCACGCCCAGACCCCACCGGCAGTTACTTTCCCCAACGCGGGCCAGGTACTGCGCGAGCTGCAAACGCCAGCGCCTGTGCTGCCCAATGCTGTTCCCGCGCCTCACATTGAACTCGCACCTGTTACCACTGACAACAGCGCTCGCGTCCTGGTCAAGTCTGTTCTCATCACAGGCAATCAAGAAATTGCGACGGCAGAGTTGACCCCGCTGGTGTCTGCACTGGTTGGCTCTGAACAAACACTCGCCCAGCTCAATTCTGCTGCCCGGCGCATCACCAATTTCTACCGCTCTCGTGGCTTTGCTGTCGCCCGTGCCCTGCTCCCCGCCCAGGACATCACATCCGGTGTTGTAACGATCTCAGTCATCGAAGGCCGGGTGTCTTCTGCCCGCGTTGCCAACACCTCCCGCCTGCCTGATGCACTGGTTGGCAGCTACATTGGCGATGTCAAGCCTGGCGATGTCATTCGTTCAGCCCAAATTGACCGGGGCATTTTGCTGCTGCAAGACACGTTTGGTGTTGCAACATCCCGCGCGAGCCTGCAGCCCGGTGCCAGCGTCGGCACATCAGAGTTGTTGATTGAAGTCACGCCCGCGCCCATGCTGTCTGGCAGCGCAACGCTCGACAACTACGGCAACCGCTACACCGGCGAATACCGCCTCGGCGGCAACTTTGCCCTGGCCAGCCCACTGGGGCTGGGTGATCAACTAAGCTTTAGCGCGCTGACAGCTGGACCTGGCTTGTCGTTTGGCCGGCTGGCATATCAAATTCCGGTGGGCTCTGACGGCCTGCGTTTGGGTGCCGCTTACTTTGACACCCGGTACAAGCTGGGCCGGGAGTTTGCCCTGCTCCAAGCTCAAGGTTCAGCCAACAGCACCAGCATCTTTGCGGCCTACCCCTTCATTCGCAGCCCAGCCAGAAACTTGAATGCCACCGTCAGCTACGAAAGCAAGAACCTGACCGATAAAGTCAATGCCACAGGCACCACCACAGATAAGAAAGTCGGTCTGACCAGTCTGGGCTTGTCAGGCAATATGCAGGATGCTTTCATGGGTGGGGGCATCAACAGTGCTGACTTGGGTCTGGTGATGGGCAAGCTGAACATTGCCTCAGCCGGGGCACTGGCCATTGATGCGGCATCAGCTCAGACCAACGGCAGTTACAGCAAAGTCACTTACGGCGTCAGCCGCTTGCAGCGCATCAACAACAGCACCATCATCTCGGCCTCACTGAACGGTCAGCAGGCTGGCAGAAACCTGGATTCATCTGAAAAGTTCAGCCTGGGCGGGCCGACTGCTGTCAGGGCTTATCCGTCAGGTGAGGCATCGGGTGATGAAGGCTTTAAAGGCACGATTGAGTTGCGCCACACCTACAGCCCGAACTGGCAGGTGACGGCTTTTTATGACTTCGGCAGGATCACCAAGATCAACAAAACGCCGTTTGGCGCGGCGGCAAGTAACAGCAAAAATCTGGCAGGCGTTGGCTTTGGGTTGAATGCGACGTTTGGCAAGGCGCAAATACGCACCGCGCTGGCTTGGCGCACTGATGGCGGCTTACCTGCCAGCTTGCCAGCAAACGCTGTGAAGACGCCAACGCTTCTGGTTGCGGCTTCAGTTGGTTTTTAAAGCGTCATGGCGGTAGTAAAGCGCCCTGCCTGCTTGTCAAATGAGCCCCTAGCCAAGTCAATGCGAAAGTCATTTGCTATTATTTGCATAGCAGTTAATGCTACAACCCAGTCCGCGCAATATACCGTTTGCGCATAAAAATCGTCAGCACCGCCACTACCACCAACACCATGAAACCCAGCGTCAGCCAGAACGCAGTGGGTGAATGCAGGCCAGGAATGTGCTCAAAGTTCATGCCAAAAAAGCCCGTAATCAGGTTCAGTGGCAAGAAAATTGCTGTCACGGCGGTCAGCGTGCGCATGATGTCGTTGGTGCGGTTGCTTTGGGCGTTGAAGTGGATTTGCACCACCGTCTCGGCCGATTGCTCCAGCCGCCGCGCGTGCTGGGTGACGCGCTCGATATGCTCCATCACGTCCCGGGCTCTGGCCACCAGCTGGTCGCGCCGCAGTTGTGCTGTCTGGGTAGCTTGGTCGCCATCTTTCATGAAGGCCGCCAGCGGTTGCTCGCGCAGCGAATCCAGCCACTCCTGCATCGCATCAAGCTGTTCGTCGCACAGGTCTTCAAGTACGTGCAGCTGGGTGCGGGCCGTCATCAGCGCGCCCCAGTTGTCAAAACGTGAGTTGGCCCGGAGGAGGTCGGCCTGCCAGTGCTCCAGCTGGCTGGCCAGTACTTTGCGCAGGTCCAGATAGCTGTCAACCATCGCGTTGATCATGCGCAGCGCCAGGTCGGCCGGACTGATGGGCAGGCGTTGCCTGGCCGATGCCGGGTCTGCGCCTGAGGCATCGAGGCTGAATTTGGCATCGGCCAAAAACCGCTGGATAAAACTTTTCGCGGCGTAGCAGCCGGGCGGATGCACGCTGATCAGGCAACGGTCAAACACCGCAAAGCCCACCGCCTTGGAGCTGATGCGGTTAAACGTCGGCAGGCGCTCCCCGCGTTTGCGCGTTTTGCCGCCCTGGCCGTGGTAGTCATGAATGGCTTTTTCCTTGGCATCTTCAGCCTGCGTTTCAAGCTGCGTGGCCAGCCGCCGGAAAATGAGCAGGTCGTAAATCGAGGTGGAGTCGTAGTGCGACGGATGCGCCGCACTGGCCAGGTCCTGGCAATGCAAATCAAGCAAGGCAGAGCCGCCCAGCTGTAGCGCGGCTTGTTGAATCTGGCTTTGAGCCGCTTCAAACTCGTGCTGCTCCAGAAAAATCCAGACAAAGCCATCGGGTGGCGGCTGGGCGGGCGCTGCATCAACAAAACGCAGGCTGGCATCGGTAAATTCAACAATTTGCATGATTTGAGCCTGTTCTGGGCGTATTTTAGGAGTGTTTTAAGGCTTTTGATTAATGAATACGGGCGCAAGCAGCTCCTGAATTAATAGCGACTGGTTTGCAACTTTCGAGCCGCATCGATGGCAAAGTACGTCAGCACGCCGTCCGCCCCGGCGCGTTTGAAGGCCAGCAGGCTTTCCATCATCACCGCATCGTGGTCCAGCCAGCCGTTTTGCGCGGCGGCTTTGAGCATTGCGTATTCGCCGCTGACCTGGTAGGCAAACGTCGGTATTTTAAATTCGTCTTTAACGCGGCGTACCACGTCGAGGTACGGCATGCCGGGCTTGACCATCACCATGTCTGCGCCCTCGGCAATGTCCAGCGCGACTTCGCGCAGCGCTTCGTCTGTGTTGCCCGGGTCCATCTGGTAAACCTTTTTATCGGCCTTGCCCAAATTGCCACTGGAGCCCACCGCGTCCCTGAACGGGCCGTAAAACGCTGACGCATATTTGGCGCTGTACGCCATGATGCGGGTGTGAATAAAGCGATTGGCCTCCAACGCGCTGCGAATCGCGCCAATGCGGCCGTCCATCATGTCACTCGGGGCAACAATATCTACGCCCGCCTCTGCCTGGCACAGCGACTGGCGCACCAGCACTTCGGTGGTTTCGTCGTTCAAGATGTAGCCGTGCTCATCGGGCAAGCCGTCCTGGCCGTGCGTGGTGAATGGGTCAAGCGCCACGTCGGTCATCACGCCCAGTTCAGGAAAGCGCTTTTTAAGCTCGCGCACCACGCGCGGCACCAGGCCTTTGGGGTTGGTCGCTTCTTTGCCATCAAATGTTTTTAAAGCGCCATCAATCACCGGGAACAGCGCCATGACCGGAATGCCCAGTTTGACGCATTCTTCCGCCACCGGCAACAACAAATCCAGGCTCAAGCGTTCAACCCCCGGCATAGATGCCACTGGCTCACGACGGCCTTGTCCATCGAGCACAAAGACGGGGTAAATCAGATCGTTGGGGGTGAGCGAGTTTTCGCGCACCAGGTTGCGGGTAAAGGCATCGCGGCGCAAACGGCGCGGCCGGCCAGCCGGGTATGGGGCAAGGTATGAGGTATTGGACATGCCCAAATTGTGCCAAAGCTTTGGTGCAGGCGGTAAAAAACCGCGTAAATTTGGCAAAAAACGATGGGCTGGCGGGAATCACAAATCAGGCTAAAACTCTCATGAATGCAGGAGATTTAAAAACTGAGTCGGCTTGCATTGGGTTATCGGGCTGCCTGCTACCACCTACGCCCGGATGATGGTCAGAGCCAGCGCCAAATAGTGCTCACGCGCAGCGCGCCCAGCGGATCGGCGGTGAACTGCCGAGTGGCGGGTGTCTCCACCTGCGGGTCCAGCGCAGTGGTGATGCATTGCCGTGCCATGTCGCGAATGGCGCCCACGTTGTTACACGTCCAGCGCCAGCGTTTTCTGCTTCCCCGTAAAGCGGTGGTTCATGCGCAAGTACTTGCCCGCTTCCTTGACGTTCAGATAGAGCCCCTGTCCGTCAGCGTATTTGTCTCCCGCCACAGCCCCTGTCGGCTTGACGTTTTTAACGAATGTGTCAGTGAGCCCCATGGGTTCGATCCCTTGTGTTGGTATCTGGTGCGCTGACTGATCGAAGTACCAACACAAATACCATCATTTGTGTGTGATGTGATGGAATCTGGTGCGATCGCGTGACACAAGAAAAAAACCGCGATGCTTGGAGACACGCGGGTTTTGAGGTGTTCTGGCACGTTGGAAAGCGGTCGGTTGGTGCGCTGGCGGGGATCACATATCGTTCTTTAACCCTTATGAATG
>ENA-OFCF01000426-OFCF01000426.1-metagenomes-genome-assembly--contig:-NODE-426-length-18953-cov-4.185522_pt1 | contig 18953 bp, 14 predicted proteins | sample MGYA00153387_OFCF01 | MGnify analysis MGYA00153387
CACCATGCGGCCTCCTCCAGGCGAGCCGCCAGGCGGGTTGCGGCCGGACCCCGCACCACCCGGTGACCGTCGAAGGACGCGGCGGTCCGCAGCACCACGAACCCGTCGGCGTCGCGCTCCGGGACAGCCACCTCGCGCACCCGGCGGCGCCCGTCGCCGTCGCGACCGAGGTGGATGACGACGTCGAGAGCCGCCGACAGCTGGCTGTGCGCGGCCTCTCGCGGCAGCCCGGCCGCCAGGGCGAGGGCCTCGATCCGGGCCGGCACGTCAGCGGCAGAGTTGGCGTGGAGGGTGCCGCACCCCCCGGCGTGCCCGGTGTTGAGCGCCGCCAGCAGCTCGACCACCTCGGCACCCCGCCCCTCGCCCACCACCAGCCGGTCCGGTCGCATCCGCAGCGCCTGCCGCACCAGCGTGCGCGACACCCCAAAGTGATCGGCCAGTTTTTGTTCGGCCAGCTTGGTGCCGGGGTGCAACCGGTGCTCCACAATCGCTTTGGTCAGCGCTTCAACAATGGTGCTGGTGGTGGATGATTCCATGTTGCAAATGATAGCCGGGCTGTGTAAAAGTGTATACACTTTCAGTCGACGCATTCTCCGCCAGCTTCAGCAAACAGGAAGGGAAATGACCATGGGCTTGAGCACACATGTGCTGGATACCATGCACGGCACACCAGCGGCCGGCATGCGGGTTGAGCTTTACACCACGGGTGCTGGCGCGGCGCTGCTGGTCAAAACCTTCACCCTCAACAGCGACGGCCGCAACCCGGACGGCCTGCTGTACGACAACAGCAGCCTGCAAGCCGGCACCTACCGGCTGGTGTTTGATGTGGCGGCTTATTTCAGGAGCTGCGGCGTCACGCTGCCAGAGCCCAATTTTTTGAACAAGGTCAGCATCGATTTCGGCGTGGCCGACACCAGCCAGCATTACCACGTGCCGCTGCTGGTCAGCCCCTGGAGTTACTCGACGTATCGCGGAAGTTAAATTTTCTGCCGGGCCGCCCCAAAGAAAAATGCGCCCCCTCGGGGGGCAGGGAGCTACACGAAGTGAGCGAGCGTGGGGGTCGAATTTTTCTGCCGGGCCGCCCCAGGGAAAATGTGCTCCCTCGGGGGGCAGCGTATTACACGCAGTGAAGAGCGTGGCCGCTAATCAGTCCTGGCCTTCGGTCAAAGTATCCAGCTGAAACTTGCCGCTTTTGTGCCACAGCCAGGTGTCGGTGTAGACCACTTTGCCCATGCGCGACGGCGCAGGAAAGGGCGCTGCACTGCGCACCGTGCGTTCAATTTCCTTGACGACTTCCGGCGCGTGGTTGGGTGCGCGCATCCAGTCGAGCCTGGTGACGCGGCCGACGCGGTCAATTTCAACATTCAATACGCCTATTGCGTACAGCAGTGGAGGCATCCTGCCTTTGAAAATACGCTCTGCGTTCAAGCCGTACAGATGGGTTGCGCCGTCTGAGCGGTAGGCTCGGGGGGTGGTTGCCGCGGAAGTTCTTGCCGACCCTTGCGAACTGGGAATTGGGCCGATCACTGGGGATGAGGGCTCGCTGGCTGGCGCGGCAGGCTCTGGCTTCGGCTTCGGGGGAGATTTGCAGGCCGCCACCACTGCAGCAGCTGCGGCTGTCAGCATCGACAGCATCCAGAATCTGCGGGGAGCATATGCTTGAACGGGTGCAGCGAGTGGATCGCCAGACCGGCTTGAAGATTTTTGTCTCATGGTGTGCTGGCTTTTTGATGGTGACGTGGAGTGTGAAATTTAACTGTCTTTTGCTATTTTGCCCAACTTTTATTTTTGTGACTGTGTAGCTTATGCCGCCAAAACTTTCTCGCCATGCTGGTGCAGCGCTGAGCCAATTTTTAGAGCTGCTTGCGTTTGAACCTGCGGTGCTGGTGCAAGTGCGCAGCAGCCAAGGCTCTGTGCCGAGGGGCGCCGGCACGTGGATGGCCGTTTTTGAAGATATTTTGGTGGGCACGGTTGGTGGCGGCCACCTGGAATACGTGGCGATTGCCGATGCACGGCATTTTTTGGCCAATCGCGCCAGTGCTGTACTGGAAGCAAACCGGCGCTTTGCGCTCGGCCCGGCGTTGGGCCAATGCTGCGGTGGTGTCATGCACTTGCATTTCGAAATGGTGACTGCAAAAGATGCTGCTGCCCTGGCGGTGCGATTGGCGCCAAAGCTGACGCCAGTGGCATTGTTCGGCGGTGGCCATGTTGGCAATGCACTGGTAAACGTCCTGTCTGCGCTGCCCGTGAGCGTACGCTGGATCGACAGCCGGGATGGCATTTTTCCCGGCGAGCTGGCAGATTTTCCCGCCAGGCCGCCCCAAGGAAAAATACGCCCCCTCGGGGGGCAGGGAGCTACACAAAGTGAGCGAGCGTGGGGGCCGAATGTGACATGCGAACACTCAGACCCACCGCAGGCGGCGGTTTGGGACATTGCGCCGCAGTCGCTGGTGCTGGTCATGAGCTTTAGCCACGCAGAAGATCTTGATATTGTTGCGGCGTGCCTGATGCGCCAACGCGCGCGCGGCGACTTGCCCTTCATTGGGTTGATCGGCAGCAAAACCAAGTGGGCAACCTTTGCGCACCGGCTTGACGCGCGCGGCTTTACCCCCACTGAGCTGGCGCACGTGACCTGCCCGATTGGGGTGGAAGGCATTACGCGCAAAGAACCCGAAGTGATTGCCGTGGCAGTTGCTGCGCAGTTGTTGAAAATCATTGATCGTCTGTAGAATCAGGGCATCGCGCCGCAGCGGAGCCAGGAGACCCGCCACCCAGGCATCTCTTTTGTTCGCGGCCTTTTCTAACTGTTCAGAGCGCCCGCAGTGGTGAACAGCCTGCGCAATGATGCTTTCATTGCCTGAACCAGGGTGTGGACATGGAAAGTTATCTTCTCGAATGGGCCAACCTGCTGCTGCGTTGGGCGCATGTCATCACCGCCATTGCGTGGATCGGTTCCTCGTTTTATTTTGTCTTTTTAGACTCCAGCCTGACACCGCCAGTAGATGAAGACCTGAAAAAGCAGGGTGTTAGTGGCGAGTTGTGGGCGGTTCACGGCGGCGGTTTCTACCACCCGGTCAAATTCGCATCCAAACCGCCTTATATGCCGTCCAACCTGCATTGGTTTTACTGGGAAAGCTACAGCACCTGGATCACCGGGTTTGCGCTGCTCACCGTATCGTATTTGTGGAACGCCAGCGCCTACCTGATAGACAAATCGTTGATGGACTGGCAGCCCAGCACCGCAATTGCCGTGGCGCTGTCTTTTTTCGTAGTGTTTTGGCTGCTGTACGACGCGATCTGCCGCTTTGCAGGGCGCGGCAAAAACGGTGATGCGGTGGTGGGCGCGCTGGTTGCGGTACTTGTGTGTGTGGCCTCTTACTTGGCTTGCCACTGGTTTTCAGGGCGGGCCGCGTTTTTACTGGTTGGGGCCATGATGGCGACTGCCATGAGCGCCAATGTGTTTTTCTGGATCATTCCCGGCCAGCGCACGGTGGTGGCCGACATAAAGGCAGGCCGCCCGGTTGACCCGGTGCATGGCCAGCGCGGCAAGCAGAGGAGCGTGCACAACACCTACTTCACACTTCCGGTGCTGTTCACCATGCTGAGCAACCACTACAGTTTTACCTGGAGCCACCCGCAAAACTGGGTGATTTTGATTGTGATGATGTTTGCAGGCGCGGCGATTCGCCAGTTTTTTGTGCTGCGCCATGGCTACAAGCTGGGCCGCAACCCGCACCCGATCGGGTACGCGCTGGCAGGTTGCGCGGTGATTGTGGGCGTGGTGGTGGGGCTTGCACCTTCGAGCCAAAGTGCTATTAGGTCAGGAGCTTCTCGCGCCGGTATTGAAAGCGTTACAGGCCAAAATGACTATCAGAAAGTGGCAAAAATCATGGAAACCCGTTGCTACGCATGCCACGGCGCACAAGTGCAGATGAAAAACGTCCGCCTCGATTCATCCGCGCTACTCAAGCAGCATGCGCAGTCGGTTTACCAGCAGGTGGTGGTATTGAAAGTGATGCCGATGAACAATTCAACGGGCATCACGCAGGACGAGCGCGCACAGATCAGGCAGTGGTTTGAGAGCGGCGCAAAAATTCAGTAACGTGCAACGCAGCCGGCCCCGGAACCTCAAAGACTTGAAGGGATTCAATGTTTGTCTTCACCGGTTTGGCTGAGAGCAGGCAGTACAGCGCAAATATGCACTTTGCATGGCGCATCAACTACCAGAAAGTATAGCCATGCATCTCATCACCGACACTGGGCAGGCAGGCGGGCAAGCACGGCGCAACGGCCGGTTTTGGTACGCCGCGCTTGGCTTTGTTTTTTTATGGTTCTCGATAGGCGGGGTAGCGCACTTTGTATTGACTGAAGCTGAGATGCGGATCGTGCCGCCCTGGATGCCGTGGCCCCGTGCAGCCGTGCTGATAAGTGGCGGCTTCGAATTGCTAGGTGCTGGATGCCTGCTGTGGCCCCGTTTTCGCCGCACAGCTGCGTGGGGTTTGTTTGCCCTGACGCTGGCTGTAACACCTGCACATGTGCACATGCTGCAGCAACCAGAGTTGTTTCCATCGGTTCCTTACTGGGCGCTGATTGCACGGCTGCCACTGCAGGTTGCTCTATTAGCGATGATCGCGTGGATCGCACTGCGGGCTGGCCAAAAACCAGGCAAGCAGAGGCGCTGAGGTTGAGCCAAGTTGGAAGTGCTTGCAGCGCCTGCCAGATCAAAGGTCGTTATTGATACACCAGGAAAGCCATGCTGCAAACGTCGAAATCCCCCGTCTCGGCGCGGCACAATCGGGCGAGGAGATTTGTAATGAACCAGCCCAACGCCAGTCTGGCCAGCGTGACCAGTGAACCAAGAGCTTTTCTGCGCCACCTGTTTACTGTGGCCGTCAAACGGGCCTTGCCGCTTGAAAACACGGCTGCGTATTTGCCAGCCCCACCCAAGGAAGGCCACACCATCGTCATAGGCGCGGGCAAGGCAGGCGCTTCGATGGCGCAGGCGGTCGAGGCGCTCTGGCCGCAAGATGCGCCGCTTACAGGCCTGGTCGTTACCCGCTACCACCACGTTCCTGTTCGGCCTGCCGGATTGCAGCAGCGCATCGACATCGTAGAGGCAGCGCATCCCGTGCCCGACGCTGCTGGCTTGCACGCCGCCGAGCGCATTTTGCAGATGGTGCAGGGCTTGACCGAAAACGACCTGGTGCTGTGCCTGATTTCAGGCGGTGGCTCTGCGCTGCTCACACTTCCTGCTGAAGACTTGAAGCTGGCCGACAAGCAGCGCATCAATAAAGAACTTTTGAACAGCGGTGCAAATATTTCAGAAATGAACTGCGTGCGCAAGCACCTGTCCCGCATCAAGGGTGGCCGCCTGGCGGCAGCCTGTGCGCCTGCACGCGTAGTCACACTCACCATCAGCGACGTGCCGGGCGACGACCCGTCGATCATCGCCAGTGGCCCGACGGTGCCTGACGCCACCACATGCGCAGATGCGTTGGCCATTTTGAAGCGCTACAGCATTGATGTGCCTGCTGCGGTGCTGACCCAACTCGAAAGCGGTGCGCTTGAAACCCCGAAACCGGGTGATGCGGCGTTCAACGGACACGAAGTCCACATGATTGCCACCCCGCAGCAAAGCCTGGAAGCGGCAGCCGCACAAGCACGTGCAGCAGGCTTGAACGCCTACATTTTGAGCGACGAAATGGAAGGCGAATCGCGTGAAGTCGGCAAGGTGCACGCAGCGTTGGCGCGTGCTGCCGCCAGGGGAGAAAGTGCATTTCAAAAGCCCTGCGTGATTTTGAGCGGCGGTGAAACCACCGTGACCATCCGCAAGCAGTCAGAAGGCGCGGCCAAAGGCCGGGGCGGCAGGGCCGGCGAGTTTTGTATGGGGCTGGCGCTAGGCCTGCAAGGCCAGTCAGGCGTTTACGCCCTGGCTGCTGATACAGACGGCATCGACGGGATTGAGGACAACGCAGGCGCTTACGTTGCACCTGACACGCTACAACGCGCGCTGGAAAAAGGCCTCAAGCTGGACGTCCACCTCGACCGCAACGATGCCTATAGCTACTTCAATGCGTTGGGTGACTTGGTAGTGACTGGGCCTACGCATACCAACGTAAACGACTTTCGTGCGCTACTCATTTTGTAGCTGCTTGCGCCCGTATTGATTGCTCTAGAGTCTTAAATGACGCTTAAATGACGCTTAAAAACGGCCCTTTTTGAGCCTTTTTACGGTTTTTCCATCAGTGCGTGCAACACATTTTCAGCCGTAGCAGGCGCGGTCAGTTTGACAACACCCGCATCGCCGCGCCCAGCAGCAACTGCTGTTTTTAAAGCTTCATACACACTGATGGCCAGCATGAATGGCGGCTCGCCCACGGCTTTGCTGCCAAACACGTTGTCTTCACGATTCGGCTCGGGCCACAGGGCAACTTCAAAGTGCTCCGGGATGTCGCCGGTGGCCGGAATTTTGTAGGTGCTGGGCGCGTGGGTAGTCAGCACGCCTTTTTCGTTCCACACCAGTTGCTCAGTCGTGAGCCAGCCCATGCCTTGCACAAACCCGCCTTCGATCTGCCCGATGTCAATTGCCGGGTTGATCGATGTGCCTACGTCGTGGAGGATATCGACTTTTAACACCCTGGATTCGCCCGTGAGCGTGTCAATTGCCACTTCAGTACACGCTGCGCCGTAGGCAAAGTAATAAAACGGCCGGCCGGTGAGGGTGGTTTTGTCGTAGTGGATTTTTGGAGTGCGGTAGAACCCGTCTGACCACAATTGAATGCGATTGGCATAGGCAAGTTTGACCACGTCTGTGAACTGACGCGAATTGTTCGGCGTGATGACGTTGCCACCTGCAAAACGCACAGCGCCCGCGCCGCAGCTGTCCAGACCGCTCACAAACTGCGCCAGGTTGTCACGCACATTGCGCGCGGCGTATTGCGCGGCGCGTGCATTCAAATCAGTGCCCGCCGATGCAGCGGTGGCCGACGCGTTGGGGATTTTGCTGGTGTCGGTGGCGGTGCTGAGCACGTTGTCAAATGCCACGCCCAGCTCATCGGCCACGATTTGCGCGACCTTGGTGTTCAGCCCCTGCCCCATTTCGGTGCCGCCATGGTTGACGAGCACGCTGCCATCCAGGTAAACATGCACCAACGCGCCCGCCTGGTTGAACAGCGTGGCGGTAAATGAGATTCCAAATTTAACTGGCGTGATCGCCATGCCGCGTTTGATGACCGGGCTGGCCGCATTCCATTTTGCAATCGACTTCTTGCGCTGCCGATAGTTCGAGGTACGCTCCAACTCGTTTAACAACGGCTCCAAAATATTGTCTTCCACTGTCATTTGGTAGTGCGTAACGTTGCGCTCAGCGACCCCGTATAGATTGCGTTTACGCACATCGAGCGCGTCCAGCCCCAAGTGCCGCGCAATGTCGCCCATGATGCTTTCGATCACCACCACGCCCTGCGGCCCGCCAAAACCGCGAAAAGCTGTGTGGCTTTGCGTGTTGGTCTTTAACCGGTACGAGGCGATGTCAACGTGCTCTAAAAAGTACGCGTTATCGACGTGAAACACCGCCCTGTCAGCTACGGGGCCAGACAGGTCGGCGCTGAATCCGCAATTTACCGCCATCAACATTTTCAGTCCGGTGATGCGGCCTGTGGCGTCAAAACCCACCGTGTAGTCATACGCAAACGGATGCCGCTTGCCAGTGACCATGAAGTCTTCATCACGGTCAAGCCGCAACTTGATGGGACGCTTGAGTTTGTGCGCTGCCACCGCTGCCCACACCGCCATGTGCCCGGCCTGCGTTTCTTTTCCGCCAAAGCCGCCACCCATGCGGCGGCATTCAACGCGCACGGCGTGGTTGTCAATGCCCAGCGCGTGCGCGACCCAGTGCTGCACTTCGCCGGGGTGCTGCGTGCTGGAATACACCAGATATTGGTTTTGCTCTTGCGGCAGGGCGTAGGCGACTTGGCCCTCTAGGTAAAAATGCTCCTGGCCACCCACTTCCAGCGTGCCGTGCAGCGTGTGCTGCGCAGTTTTAAGCGCGGCAGCAGCGTCACCGCGCTTGACGAAAACCGGCGGCAGCACGTAGCTTTTTGCCTTCAATGCTTCGTGGACGTCAAGCATCGCGGGCAGGGGCTCGATGTTGCAAACCACGTGCCGCGCAGCGCGCCGCGCTTGCATCACTGATTGCGCCACCACCACGCCAATGACTTGGCCGACATGCTGCACGGTATGCTCGGTAAAAATGGGCTCGTCCCCCGCAAAAGCAGCCAGCATTTTGTCGCCGGGCACGTCGCCTGACAGCACCACATCGACCACACCCGGCATCGCCAGGGCAGCCCGGCTGTCGATGCCTGTGAGCCTGCCGTGCGCCACTTTTGACATGATGGGCGCTGCATACAGCGTACCTTTCAGCTCGGCAATGTCGTCTACATAAGTAGCTGCTCCGCGTACCTGGGCTCTGGCGCTTTCGTGAAACCGTGACTGGCCCGCTGCACTTATTGCTGGCTTTGCAAGGGGCGCATTGCTGTCATGCACAGGCAGCGCATCTGCATGCGCGTTGGCAGCAGCTACGTCAGGGTCAGCCACCGCGTCACGGCTGACGGGAATGTCTTTGGCTGCGTTCATAGCGCTTCTTCCAGGGTGAACGACTGCAGATTGATGTGTTGCACGCCCTGGCTTTCAAGCCAAAAGCGCTGCAGCAAATTGCCCAACACCTGAACGCGGTATGTGGCGCTTGCACGCATGTCGCTGATAGGTGCAAACTCGCCCCGCAGCACCGCAGTAGCATGGTCAATTGTGCCTTTTGTCCAATGATTATGGGCGCAAGCAGCTTCTGTTTTAATAGCGCGTACTGGTGTAGCAGCAACGCCTCCCACGCCAATAGACGCTTTGGTCACCGTGCCTTCGCCGATCTGCAGACTGATGGCCAGACACACTGCCGAGATATCGTCGTCAAACCGTTTTGAGATTTTGTAGATACGGGTTAATTCGCCTTCAATTGCCTTCGGCACTTTGATCCAGGCCAACACCTCATCGGGTGCCAGCAGATTTCTTTTGTAGCCTGTGTAGAAGTCTTCCAGCGCAAATTCCCTGGAGCCCCGCACGCTCATCAGCACCACGCTCGCGCCAAGAGCGATCAGCAGTGGCATCGAGTCACCAATCGGTGAGCCGCCCGCCACGTTGCCGCCGAGCGTGCCTGAGTTGCGTACGCTCAGGCCAGCAAAACGCGCGGTGAAGTCGTGCAGCTGCGGTCGGTCAGCCACCAATGCGGCAAACGCGTCGGCAAGCGTTACCGCCGCGCCAATCGCAATATGGTGCGGATACTGCTCAATGCGGCGCAACTCGCGGGTTTTGGTAATGTCAATTACGCGGTCAAACAGCATGTGCTGCTTGGTCACCCACAGGCCGACGTCGGTAGTGCCAGCGACAATTTGCGCGTTGGGGTACGCCGCTTTGGCTTGCAGCAAATCAGCCAACGTACAGGGAGATTTATAAGCTAAATTGGCCTCTGGCGCAATGAATCCGGGCGCAAGCAGCTCTAATTTAAGTAGCACATCAGGCGCGTCAATGGTTTGGCTGGGCAGCAAGGCCATGCTTTGCGCAGCGTCCAGAATCGGCCGGTAACCCGTGCAGCGGCACAGGTTGCCCGAGAGTTCTTCTTGCGCCATCTCCCGGGTGATGGCACGCCCCTTGCAGACATGGTTTTCATACATGGCGAACATGCTCATTACAAAACCTGGCGTGCAAAATCCACATTGCGACGCATGGCATTGCACCATCGCGGCTTGTGCAGGGTGCATCATTTGGCCCCCAGACTTCCCTGCCGCGGCGGATCTCTGCCCCCCGAGGGCGCCGCTCCCGCCCTGGTGCAGCCCGGTGCCGGGTTCTGGCGTGGCGATATCCTCTACCGTCCACAGTGCCATGCCATCGACTGAATGGGCCAGCCGGATGCAGCTGTTCACAGCCTTCAGCTTGAGCGTGCCATCAACCCGTTCGCCGAGTACCACAGTGCACGCTCCGCAATCGCCTTCGCCGCAGCCTTCTTTGGTACCGGTGGCGCAGAGATCTTCTCGCAGCACTTCAAGCAGCGTGCGTGCGGGTGGTACATTGGCAAGCGTAACGATTTGTCCACGCTTTAGGAACCGGATGGGATGGGTATTGTGATCGGTCATTTTTGTCCTCTATTAACAGCGTATCACGCGGTGCAAACACCGTGCCAAGGCTGTGATTAGCCCGCCCCGCTTGCAGCTGACTGGCATCACCAAAGCCTATCCGGGCGTGGTTGCCAACCACGAAGTTTCCCTGACATTGCAACCTGGCGAAATTCATGCGGTGCTGGGCGAAAATGGGGCTGGCAAATCCACGCTGATGAAAATTATCTACGGCGCGGCGCAGCCGGATTTCGGCAGCATGGCAGTCGATGGTGTGCCTGCCTTGCCCGGCAACCCGCAAGCAGCGCGCGCCCTCGGCATCAGCATGGTGTTTCAGCACTTCAGCTTGTTCGACACGCTGACGGTGGCCGAAAACGTCTGGCTCGGTTTGAGTAAATCCGAGACCCTGGCCAGCGTGACTGAACGCGTTGCGCAAACCGCCCAAGCTTACGGACTGGACATTGACCCCGCGCGGCACGTGCATTCGCTCAGTGTCGGCCAAATGCAGCGGGTGGAGATTATTCGGGCACTGCTGACCCAGCCCAAAATTCTGATTCTCGACGAGCCGACGTCCGTGCTGACGCCGCAGGCCGTTGAAAAACTGTTTTTGGTGCTGCGCCAGCTCAGCAGCAGCGGCTGCAGTATCTTGTACATCAGCCACAAGCTGCATGAAATTCGCGCGTTGTGCACAGCTTGCACTGTGCTTCGTGGTGGCAAGGTGACGGGCGTGTGCAACCCAGGGCAAGAGTCAAACGCCTCATTGTCCCGACTGATGATTGGTAAAGAGCCGCCCGCATTGCAGCGCGCCCCCAGCAAACCCGGGGCAGCGGTACTGCGCGTCAATGCCTTGAGCCTGACGCGCGAAGACCAGTTTGGCTGCGACCTCGAAGCCATCACGTTAAGCGTTCGCGCGGGTGAGGTGGTGGGCATTGCGGGTGTGTCGGGCAACGGGCAGAAGGAATTGATGCTGGCGCTGTCGGGTGAAAACCCGCACGCGCCTGTTGGCAGTATTCGCATTAACAATGGCGCAACCGATGCAGACGTTTCGCGCAGTGGGCCGATTGAGCGGCGCAAGCTGGGCCTGCATTTTGTTCCCGAAGAGCGTTTAGGCCGAGGCGCTGTGCCCGCCCACAGTTTGAGCCTGAACACACTCTTGACGCGAAGTGAGGCGTTGTCATCGCGCAGCCTGGCAGGCGGCTGGATCAGCACGCGCGCGCTTGGCAACCAGGCGCGAAAAATCATTGACCGCTTCGGGGTGAAAGCGGGCGGCCCAGAGGCGCTGGCAAAGTCGCTTTCAGGCGGTAACTTGCAAAAATTCATCATGGGCCGTGAGATTGACGCACAGCCCAAATTGCTGATCGTGTCCCAGCCCACCTGGGGCGTTGACGTAGGCGCGGCAGCACAAATTCGCAGTGAGCTCTTAGCACTTGCCGCCCAAGGCTGCGCGGTATTGGTCGTCAGTGAAGAAATTGACGAGTTGTTTGAAATTTCCAGCCGGCTGTACGTCATTTCCAAAGGACGTTTGTCGCCCAGTGTTGATCGCAACGATGCGACCGTCGAGCAAATCGGCCTGTGGATGAGCGGCCTGTGGGACGCGGATCGACTTCAAAAAGAGGCAAGCGATGCTGCGGCTTGAAGCACGGCCTGATGCGTCACGCTTTTGGCGTTACGCCTCGCCTGTGGCGGCATTGGCGATTACGCTTTTACTCTCGGCATTGCTGTTTGTCGCGCTGGGCAAAGACCCGGTGCGCGGGTTGCAGATCTTTTTGATTGAGCCGTGGAACGGCACCCGCGCCATCACCGAGTTGGCGCTGAAGTCCACCGCGCTGGCGCTGTGCGCGCTTGGGCTGGCGCTGTGCTTTCGCAGCAACGTGTGGAACATTGGCGCCGAGGGGCAGTTTTTGGCAGGCGGCATAGCGGCGGGCGGGGTTGCCATGTGGCTGACGATGGAGAAAACCGGCATCAGCAATTGGGCGTTTTTCCCGATCGCGACGATTGCAGGCGCTTTGGGCGGTGCCGCGTGGGCCAGCATCACGGCGGTGCTGAAAGACCGGTTCAACGCGAGTGAAATTCTGGTCAGTCTGATGCTGGTGTACGTGGCCAACTTGCTGCTAAGTTACCTGGTTTTTGGCCCGTGGAAAGACCCCAAGGGTTTTAACTTTCCACAAACCGTGACGTTTGACATGGCGATTCCAAGGCTCATGGCTGGCTTTCGCCTGCACTGGGGTGCTGTCGTCGCCCTTGGCTTGGTGGTGCTGATGTGGGTGTTCATGTCGCGCACCTTCAAGGGGTACCAATTGCAGGTGAGCGGCCAGGCGGCGGCGGCTTCGCGTTACGCTGGTTTTTCTGCACGCTCAACGCTCTGGATCTGCATGCTGACATCAGGCGCATTTGCCGGAGTGGCGGGCGCTTATGAAGTTGCTGGCCCGATGGGCCAGCTCACGCCGTATGTGTCTGTGGGTTACGGTTTTACGGCGATCATCGTTGCGTTCGTTGGCCGCCTGCACCCGGTGGGTTGTGTGGCGGCAAGTGTGCTGCTCAGCATGTTTTTGATTGGTGGGCAACTGGCGCAATCGCGCATCGGCCTGCCTGCGGCATTGACGGGGTTGTTTCAAGGAATTTTGCTGTTTTCACTGCTGGCTTGCGACACACTGATTAACCACCGCATTCGCCTGAAGGCTGCCTTATGAATGAACTTGCATTTTTGATTGCAGCGACCTTGTCGTCAGGCACGCCGCTCGCGCTGGCTGGCCTGGGCTTGCTCATCAATGAAAAAGTAGGAGTAGTAAACCTGGGCGCGGAGGGCATGATGCTGATTGCTGCCGTGGTGGGTTTTGCTGCGGCTTTTCACAGTGGCAGTAGCGTGGTGGCTTTTGCTGCGGCTGCTGCAGCTGGAGCATTAAGCGCCGGCTTGTTCGGTGCGCTGGTGATTTGGCTCAACACCAACCAGTACGCAACCGGCCTGGCCGTTAGCTTGTTCGGCGGCGGTTTTTCTGCTTTTGTCGGAGTAGGCTACATCGGCAAGACGCTGGAAGGGCGCACCTTGCACAGTCTGCCGTGGCTGAGTGATATTCCGTTTGTGGGTCCAGCGCTGTTCCAGCAGCACCCGATGGTGTACTTGACAGTTGCTTTTACGGTAGCGATCGGGTTGTTTTTCAGCCGCACCCGCACCGGCTTGGTGCTGCGCAGCGTAGGAGAAAACCCTGAATCTGCACACGCGCTGGGCTATCCGGTCAGATGGCTGCGTTTGGCCTGCGTGATGGCGGGCGGCGCACTGTGCGGGTTAGGTGGCGCTTACATAAGCGTGGTGTACGCACCGCTGTGGGCCGAGGGCATGATTTCCGGGCGCGGCTGGATTGCGCTGGCGTTAACGGTTTTTGCGACTTGGCGCGCGGCGCGTTTATTGCTTGGTGCGTATCTGTTTGGCGGCGTGACGATGCTGCAGCTGGCGTTGCAGGGCGCTGGTGTCGATGTGCCGTCGCAATTCATGAGCATGCTGCCGTACCTGGCTACCATCGTTGTTTTGGTGCTTATTTCCAGCAATCCGGCGTGGATTCGGCTTAACATGCCGTCTTCGCTGGGTAAACCTTTTTATCCGGGGCGGTAGGTTTCTGGGTATTTCGGTTGGGTTTGTTTGATTTTTGTGTTGTTTTAACTTGAAGGAAAAAGAGATGAACGATTTGAACAAGCGCTCACTGCTTAAAGTAGCAGCGCTCGGTGCGCTGGCTGCAGCGGCCCTCGTGGGCTGCGGTAAAAAAGAAGCGCCAGCGCCTGTGGTGGCTGCCCCGGCTTCGGCACCGGTAGCTGCACCCGCACCAAAGCCCGAGCCGTTCAAGGCTGCCTGGGTGTATGTTGGTCCGGTCGGCGATGCGGGTTGGTCTTACGCCCATGATCTGGGCCGCAAAGCGGTTGAGGCCGAGATGGGCGACAAAGTCAAAACAACCTTTGTTGAAAGCGTGCCTGAAGGCGCTGACGCAGAGCGCGTGATTCGCGATTTGGCCACCCAGGGCAACAAGGTGATTTTTGCAACCAGCTTCGGCTACATGGAGCCGATGCTTAAAGTGGCAAAAGACTTCCCGGATGTGAAGTTTGAGCACGCCACCGGCTACAAGACCGCGCCGAACATGCGTGTCTACGATTCGCGTTTTTACCAAGACACCTACATGGCGGGCATCATTGCCGGCAAGATGACCAAGACCAATACGCTGGGCTTTGTGGGCTCCTTCCCCATCCCCGAAGTGCTGCGCAACATCAATGCGTTCACGCTGGGTGCACAGTCGGTCAACCCAAAAATCAAAACCCGTGTGGTTTGGGTGAACAGCTGGTTTGACATTCCAAAAGAGACCGAAGCCGCACAAACCTTGATCAACGGTGGCGCTGACGTGTTGCTGCAAAACACCGACTCCACCGCTGTGCTGCAAACCGCCGAGAAAAACGGTAAGTACGCCTTCGGTTGGGACTCCGACATGAGCGCATTCGCACCTAAAGCGCATTTGGGTTCAGCCATTGTTGACTGGAGCAACTACTACAAAAAGGCTGTCAAAGAAGCGATGGACGGCACCTGGAAGGGCGATATTGTTACCCGCTGGGGCGTCGCTGAAGGCCAGAACGATCTCATCAAGATTGCCGATGTTGTGCCAGCAGAGACCAAAGCCAAAGTAGACGAAATCAAGGCAGCCATCAAAGGCGGTACGTTTGAGGTGTTCACCGGTCCCGTTATTGACAGCGCCGGTAAAGAACGTTTGGCCAAAGACATGAAAGCGGACGATGACTGGCGCGGCAAAGTTGACTTTTACGTCAAAGGCGTTGAAGGCAAAATCCCCGCAGGCAAGTGATATTGATTTGAAAAGCAGCACGCAAGTGCGCTTTTGTTACATCAGGGATTGCGGGCACGTGGCGCGCAGTCCCTTTTTTTATTGACGACGGAAAATCAGGCAACGACTGCAAACCATGATTGAGAAAACTTTTTGGCATCCGGTGGGTAAGGCGGGCGACCTGTCAGGCGGCCCGCATGCAGTGGTGGTGCTGGGCGAGGAAGTCGTGGTGTGGCAAGCCAAAGACGGTCAATTTCAGGCTTGGGCTGATCGTTGCCCGCACCGCGGCACCAGGTTGTCATTGGGGCACTTGGTCGATGGCCGTCTGGAATGCGCCTACCACGGCTGGCAGTTTGACTCTGGCGGCCAATGCTTACTTGTTCCTGCATTGCCAGATTTTGTGCCGCCCGCCAGCCAGCGCGCTTGCACGTATGCAACTCAAGAAGCTTACGGTTTACTTTGGGTTCAAATGGTGCCGGGCGAGCCTGGGCTGCCATTGTTCGCGGCTGAACAGGACGAGCGGCTTCGCAGGGTCAACTGCGGCCCGTATCCAGTCGACGCGAGCGCACCACGCATAGTTGAAAATTTTCTCGACCTGTCCCACTTTGCTTTTGTGCACGAAGGCTGGCTAGGCACACGCGACGCCGTCAGCGTGCCGCACTACGACGTGACGTCAACTCCGACGGGTGTATTGGCAACCGGTTGCAAAGCCGTGCAGCCGCGTTCGTCGGTGCATGCCACGGGCAATGCGATGGTCGAGTACACCTACGAAGTCGTCAGCCCTTACGCAGCAGTGCTCACCAAAGTGCCTGAGGCGGGTACCACTGCGGTGGCTGACTTGAGAGAGTCCATTGCCTTGTTTGTGTGCCCGGTAACGCCTGAAACGAGCATGGTGTGGATACGCATGGCGATGAACGATTTTGAGTCGCCAGACCAAAAGTTGATTGACTTTCAAAACACTATTTTTGGGCAGGACCAGCCCATTTTGGAAGCACAGCGCCCCAAGCGCCTGCCCTTGTCGCCGGGGGCCGAGCAGCACTGCGCGGCCGATCGCATGTCGGTTGCGTACCGCCGGTTTTTGCTTGAAGCTGGCATCACTTTTGGAGTGTGTTGATGAACGCTGTGAATCCCGTCGCCCGTGACCGTTTGCCCGAGCTGCTTCGCACCATGCCCAAGGCAGAGCTGCACATGCACATTGAAGGCTCGCTGGAGCCTGAGCTGATTTTTACGCTGGCCCAGCGCAACGGCGTGGCAATTCCGTACCCAAGCGTTGAAGAACTGCGCAACGCCTATGCGTTTACCAATCTGCAAAGCTTTTTGGACATCTACTACGCCGGTGCCAGTGTGTTGATTACGGAACAGGATTTTTACGACATGGCAAGTGCCTACTTCGTCAAAGCAGCGGCTGACAATGTTATTCATGCCGAGCTGTTTTTTGACCCCCAAACGCACACAGCCAGGGGCGTGGCCATGGCTACAGTGGTCAACGGTCTGCACCGTGCCTGCGTGGATGCCGAGGCCAATTTGGGCGTCAGTGCGTTGCTCATCATGTGTTTTTTGCGGCACTTGTCAGAAGAAGATGCCTTTGAAACGCTAGAACAAGCCTTGCCTTACCAAGACAAACTTGTTGGGATTGGTCTCGACTCAGGCGAGGTCGGCAACCCGCCTGAAAAGTTTGCACGCGTGTTTTCGCGGTGCCGCGCGTTAGGTTTTCGCCTGGTGGCCCATGCGGGTGAAGAAGGCCCGCCTGCCTATGTGTGGACTGCGCTGGATATATTGAAAGTTGAGCGCATTGACCACGGCGTGCAGTCCAGCAAAGACGCTGCTCTGATGCAGCGATTGGCGAGGGACCAAATTGCACTCACCGTGTGCCCGTTGTCTAACCTCAAGCTGCGCGTGTTCTCCAACCTGGCCAGCCACAACCTTGGGCAGCTTTTGGATGCAGGGCTGATGGCCACTGTGAACTCTGACGACCCCGCCTATTTTGGCGGCTACATGAATGAAAACTTCACCCAGACTTTTGCCGCCACCGGTTTGAATTCGCAGCACGCCTACACATTGGCACACAACAGTTTTCAGGCCAGCTTTATCGACGACTCGGCCAAGCGCCGGCACATCGACAAGCTGGATGGCTGCTTCGCCAGTTTTGCATAGGAGCATGGGCGGCATAAGGAACGTCGGCTGCAAATTGGACGCAATGGTTTATTTTTCGCCGATTTCTTGTCAAATATCGAGATGTTCCTCAGCGAAATTGTCAAAAACCTGGCCGTCGCTGGGGCCAATTTTCGCTAGGGCGCCTTCTGCCGTCCAGGCTCCTACCGCGCAGGCGCAGGCGCTGGTGCGGGCGCTGGCACCCACGTTTGCAGGCGCGGCAGCATCAGTTTGTACGGTGCCAGCAACACGGCAGCCATCAGGCATTTGATTCCCAAATCGCCTGCGGCCAGCAGCAGCCAGTCAAGGCCGCTGCCGTAAAAAGCCAGGAAGAAGAACAATCCAGTGTCGACCACCGACGCGACCAAAGAGCCAATCAGCGGCGCTTTCCACCAGGCGAGTGCACGCAGGCGGCTAAACGCTGTGATGTCCAGCAACTGGCCAACGATAAACGCCACGCCAGACGCAACCGCGATGCGCCACGGCGCCAGGCCCAGCGATACGACTACGGCAATCGCAAATCCAACATAGGCCACTCGCCGTGCGGCTTGCGCACCCACAGCGCGGTTCGTCAGGTCAGTAACCAAAAAAGCGATGGGGAAAGTAAACGCACCCCAAGTCAGCCAGCTGTTGACTGGAAATTGCACCAGGTAATTTGAAGAAACTACTACCACTATCATGGCCACAATTGGCAGCCACAGTTGTGCAAGTGATGGAGTTTTTGGCGCGGAGACGGGGCTGGTGGGGCTGCTGGCGTTATTCATGCGCAGGATTATCGCTGAGTGCGCCATCGCCGACGTTTTGGGCGCTTAGTTGGTTAAGCTTGGCGTACCCATGAAAGCCTACAGGTCCGCCATCCTCAGATTCAACGACAGCCAGAACGGGCGGGGCAGCGCCGTGTACGAAGCCGACGGCCTGTTGGTGGTTGCGCCAGACGCTTCAGGTCGCCAGCTTGTCAAAGACGTTGGCGGCTTTCAAAGCCTGGCTTCAAAGTACCCGGGCGTGCCAACAGAGCACTTGCCGGGCCGCATCATTGCGCCCGGCTTTGTGGACATGCACATCCATTACCCGCAGCAAGACGTGATTGGCTCGCCCGCCGACGGGCTGCTGCCGTGGCTCGAAAATTACACATTTCCGCATGAAAAACGCTTTGCAGCCCCCGAATACTGTGCACAAGCTGCTACTTTCTTCATAGCAGAGTTGCTTCGCAACGGCGTAACAACCGCGCTCGCCTTTGCCACCTCGCATGCCGGCTCGGTTGATGCATTGCTGGGCGAAACGCAGAAACACAGCCTGCGCATGATGGCCGGCAAGGTGCTGATGGATCAGAACTCGCCCGACGGCGTGCGTGACGACACCGAGCAAAGCCTGATAGACACCGAAGCATTGATTGAAAAGTGGCACGGCGTGGACCGCATCGGCTACGCCATTACGCCGCGCTTTGTACCCAGTTGCAGCGAAGCGCAGCTGCGTGGCGCCGGCGAGCTGGCAGCCAGTTACCCTGACGTGTGGATTCAGTCGCATGTGGCGGAGAACAAGGAAGAAATTGCCTGGGTACGCCAGCTGTATCCGCAAGCCCGCAGCTACTTGGATGTGTACAACGGCTTTGGCCTGATGCGCGAGCGTGCCGTGTACGCCCATTGCATCTGGCTGGACGACACCGACCGCGCACTGATGCGCGAAACCCACACGGCTGCGGCCATCAGCCCGACCAGCAACCTGTTTCTGTCCAGCGGTTACTTTGATTATTTGAAAGCCGATGCTGCAGGCTTTATGTATGGCCTGGCCAGCGATGTGGGCGGCGGCATGAGTTTTTCACCATTTCGCA
>ENA-OFCF01000427-OFCF01000427.1-metagenomes-genome-assembly--contig:-NODE-427-length-18931-cov-3.334287_pt1 | contig 18931 bp, 17 predicted proteins | sample MGYA00153387_OFCF01 | MGnify analysis MGYA00153387
CAAAGGTAAGAAGAATCGCCGGATCCCGCTCAGCGAGCGGCTGCGGGCGGCACTACTGGCCTTCCCTCGGGTGGCCAAGCACGTGTTCGTGACCTACAAGGGCACATTCATCAAGACGAGCCAGACGCTCATGAACTGGTTCGAGCCGATCTGGGCCAAGGCCCAGATCCCGCGGGGCATCCACACGATGCGCCACACCTTCGCCACGGACGCCCTCGACGCGGGTGTCTCGTTGCGGACGGTCCAGACCCTGCTCGGCCACGCGAGCATCGTCACCACCGAGCGCTACTTGCATTCGCGCAAGGCGCAGCACGCCGAAGCGATCGTGACCCTCGAGCACGCGCGGCAACAACGCAATTGGAGAAAGCCTGGAGAGGACTACCCGACCGCCTGAATTCTGCCGTATACGCCACAATTGGCGGCTGGCAGAGTTTTGATCTTCGAGATGCTGCCCTCGCCGGTGTTGGCGATCCACAGGTAGCTGAAGTCGACGGCGCCCATGGTACCGCCGCACGGGTCGAGCGCGCCGGTGGTGGCGGTGGTCGTGGTGCCAGGCTCGCCCGTGGTCGCGCCGGTGGTCGTGCTCGTGATGCCACCGCCGGTGCCGGTCAGCGAGGTCGTCGGCTCGCCCGTGGTCGCGCCCTGGGTGTTCGAATTCGAGTTGCTGCCCTCGCCGGTGACGGGCGTGCTGGTCGCGTCGTCGCCGGTGGTCGGCGTCACACCGGTGCTGCTCGTGCCTGGCGCGCTGGTGGTGCCAGTTCCGCCCGCGGTGCCTGCGGCCCGCCCGTCGTCGCCGCAAGCAGTGAGAGCGACGGCTGCCGTCAAGAACCCGAGAGTGGTGCGAACCCAGTCCATGTCGCATGCTACCACAGCGGGCGAGGACGACGTTATGCGACGACCGTGCGGTCGCGCGGTGTCGCCAGCGCCCGCGTGAGCAGTCGCGCGGGCCCGCGCATTGGACCGCGCATTGGACCGTTTTGGCGTGACCGGCGACAATCGCAGCGTGGGTACTCCAGACGAGCCGAAGGTCGTGCCCGAAGTGAAGCTGGGCCGCTGGGCGGCGCTCTGGCATCTGGTCGAGTCGTTCGGGTTCCCGCGGGCGATGGCGTTCTGTGCGTGGACGTTGCTGGTGGTCTCGACCTACGGGTCGCTCAAGGGCGTGATCGGGGAGGGCGAGCTGACCCTGTTCGGGCTGGTGACGCTGCGGACGGTGCCGCTGTTGCTGACGGTGCTGGTGGCGCTGCCCAACGTGGCGCTCTTTATCATCGCTCGCATGATCTTGTATAGATTCTCGCGACGCAGCTTTGGCCTGGTGTTTCGCGGCGAGGCGGGCGAGGTGACGCCGGTGCCGGCGACGGCGCGCTCGCAGGCGGAGTGGATGTGGATCTACGAGCGCAGCCGGGCGCAGGCCCGCTATGAGTCGGGCCTGCTGCCGCAGGTGGCCGTGTTCGGGCTGCTGTCGTCGGCGACGCTGGCATTTTGCGTGCTCGGGATCCACCTGCCGGCGCGCCAGTTGTTCCCCAACATCACCGAGGTTCCCACGTGGCACATCTGGGTCGCGTGGACGGTGCTGGCGACGGCGACGACCTCGTTTCTGATGACGATCGGGCGGATCCTCGTGCGGATCGCCGGCAATGACGCGACCACGCGGACCTTCGCCAACGCGGCGCGCAGCTACGGGCTATGCATCGTCAGCGGCGGTCTGCTCGCGTGCCTGACGGTTTCGAGCACCGACGCCGCGACGGCACAGACGAGCATTGCGATGGGCATCGCGGTCGGGCTGCTCGGCGACCGGGCGTTCCTGGCGGTGTCGAACCGGGCGGCGGCGCTGCTGGGCGCGGAGCCCGAGGTCGTCGACCGCAGCGTCGACCTCCGGTCGATCGAGGGGCTCGGGGCCGAGGACGTGCAACGCTTGCAGGAGGAGAACATCGGCTCGTTGCACGCGCTGGCGTTCGTGCCGGTGCCGCGGCTGTTCTTCAACTCGTCGTATAATCTCCAGCGGATCTGCGACTGGCAGGATCAGGCGCTGCTGCTGATCTACGTCGGCGCGACCCGGGCCCGGGCGCTGCGTGAATTCTTTCAGATCCGCGGGATCATCGACGTTCAGCGCCTGGCGAGCCTGGCGGACACGCTGCCGCCGGAGGTGTGGCAGCAGCTGGTCGCGTGCATGACCTTCCCCGGCGAGGCGCACCTGCGCCAGCTGTTCGCGCGGCTGCTGGCGGACGCCAGGATCGACGAGCTGCGGGTGTATCGCGGGGCGGCGCTGCGACTCGACCCGCTCGCCGCGACGGGCCGCGAACTCGATGGATAGAAGGCTCATGATGATGAGGAGGATTAGGCCGGCGGCCGCAGAGAATTGACGATCTGGTCGCGCATCCACGCGTTGGCGGGGTCATGGTGGACGCGCTCGTGCCACGCGAGGCTGATGTCGAAGGTGGGCAGCTTGATCGGGAGCGGGACGATCCGCAGAGGATGGTTGGCGGTGACGATGCGGGCGACCCGCTCTGGCAGCGTGATGACGAGGTCGGTGGCGGCGATCAGGGCCGGGGCGAGCAAGAAGTGGGGGACAGTCAGCGCGATCCGTCGCTTGCCGTGGCCGAGCTCGGCGAGCGCGGTGTCGACGAAGCTGCCAGGGCCGCCGAGCGGGGCGACGAGGGCGTGCGGCAGGCGCAGGAAGGCCTCGAGGTCGAGGCGCGCTCCCACCGGGTGCCCCTGCCGGATCACGCAGACGAAGCGGTCGGTCATCAGCTTGCGCGCGCGGATGCCGGCCTCGTCCTGGAGACGCACGACGAAGCCCATGTCGGCGGTGCCCTCGCTGAGCTCCTGCACGAAGTTGCGGGTCGGCGGTCGCATGTGCAGGTCGACATTCGGCGCTTGCACTCGGACGCGCTCGATCAGCGGGGGCAGGGCGAGCGCGGCGATATAATCGGTGGCGATGAGGCTGAAGGTTCGCGCCGCGGTGCCGGGGTCGAAGGCGGGTGGCGGTCGCACGAGCGCGGCGAGCTCGACGAGCAACGCATGCAAGGGTTCACGCAGCGCCTCGGCCCGCGGGGTCAACACGAAGCGCTGGCCGAGCCGCACGAGCAAGGGGTCACCGAGTTGCTCGCGCAGTCGGGCCAGGGCGTGGCTGACGGCGGGTTGCGTGCGCCCGAGCAGCTCGGCGGCGCGGCTGACGTTGCGCTCGCGCAGCAGCACATCGAGCACCTGCAGCAGATTCGGGTCGATCGCCATCGTATCGGTCTTTTGCATGGATCGATGGGAAGCTATCACCGCTGCGCATCGACGCGACAGCCCCGTGAGAGCGCACAGCGACGCCCGCGTTCGCGCCCGTCGGAGGTCGCCTTTGCCCTCGCCGTCGAGGTCGGCGCGCGCGAGGGCGTGGACGATCTCGCCCGCGTAGGTCCTGGAGGGTCCGGCTGTGCGTGCCGTACGGCACGGTGTCGCCCGTCTCGCGGGCGACCGGGAGCAGTGATGGTCGAGTGCGGATCAATTGGGGCGCGTCGCTCATTTCTCATCGCGCCGTCGCCGCCAACCTGGCCTGGATCCCTGGGCGGCCGGCGCAGGGCATCCGGCTCGGCCAGCCGGGATATATCCATATCCTATAGAGGCGTCGATCGAGTCGCACGAACGGGCCCATTGGCCTGCGCGGAAAATGATCCGAATATGGGCTTGACATGGGTGGAGGTTATGGGGTTTAGAGACATTCGATGCATGACAAGCCTACGTTCAATGGGGAGCCGAGGGATCCGAATGCGCGCGATCCCGATATCTGTGTCGTGACCTGCGCGGTGAATGGGCTGCTGGCGACTCGCAAGCAGTGCGCGGGGATCCCCTATACGCCGGTCGAGATCGCCGAGGAGGCGAGGCGCGCATATGAGGCCGGGGCCGCGGTGGCGCACATCCATGCTCGCAACGACGACGGCTCGTCGACGGCCTCGCCGGCCGTGTTCGCGGAGATCAAAGCGGAGGTGCGCAAGCGCTGCCCGATCCTCCTCAACTTCTCGACGGGGACCATCCTGGAGGCGGTCGACGAGCAGTGCACGTACATCCGGGAGAGCCGTCCGGAGATCGCGTCCCTCAACGTGGGGACGATGAACTACTCGAAGTACTCCCGCGCGCGCAAGAGCTTCGACTTCGACATGGTGTTTCCGAACACCTACCAGAAGATCGGGCGGCTACTGGCCGCGATGAACGAGGTGGGCGTGAAGCCCGAGCTCGAATGCTTCGACTCGGGGCACACCCAGGGCGTATGGCCGCTCATCGACATGGGACTGCTGCGGCCTCCGCTGGACTTCTCGTTCATCGTCAACGTGCTCGGCGGCGCTCCGGCGCACGTCGAGGCGCTCCAGCTGCAGACCCGCATCATGCCGGCCGGCTCGGAGTGGGGGGTGATCGCGGTCAGCCACGGGCAGTGGCGGATGCTGGCGGCGGCGCTGGTGCTCGGCGGCAACATCCGCTGCGGGCTCGAGGACCACACCTATTTGCCGGGCGGCGAGATGGCGCGCAACAACGGCGAGATCGTGGACAGTGCGGTGGGGCTGATCCGCAACATCGGGCGGCGGCCGGCCACGGTCGAGGAGGCGCGAACGATCTTTGGCCTCGGCCGGGCCGACGCGGCTGCTTCGTGACGCTTCCGCTTCGTGATGCGGCCGCTCGTGATGCGGCCAGTGGAGCGATGACAGCGGCGGTTTACGCCGCACTTTTAAAAATGGACCGGGCCCGGTGGCTGACCCGCCGGTGGAAGTTCATCGTCGCGCATGGCCACGACGAGATGATAGCAACTGGACAGGACTACGATTTATGTCGATCGATCATGCTTCAATCGTTGGAGTCGGGGCTGTGACGGCGTACGGGTGGGGCATCGACGCGCTGTGGTCGGGGCTCAAGAGCGGGGTGTCCGCCGCGACCCTGCACCCGGATCTGGGTGATAGATTCCCGGCACCTTGCTGGTTCGCGCGGGTTCCCGAGGACCCGAGGATCCTCGACAGGGACGCCCCAGGCACCGGCTCGACCAGGTACCAGCAAGCGTTCGCGTTCGCCGTCGATGAGGCGCTCGCCGACGCGAAGCGGTCCGGCTGGGTCCCCGGTGCACGCGTCGGCATCGTGCACGCGACGACGCGCGGCGACCTCGAGCTGTTTCGCGCCCGGTACCTGGCCTGGGACACGCTCCGGCCACGTCGCGCCTACGTCGAGCAGGCGTGGACCAAGCCGTCCGGGGACGTGATGGTGCGCCACGGGTTTCATGGGCCGTCGATGGTCGTCAGCGCTGCCTGTGCCTCGGGCCTGCACGCGGTGGCGGTCGCGCAACGCCTGCTGACGTGTGGGGACCTGACCGATGTGATCGTCGTCGGCGCGGACGTCGGCTTCGACGGGGAGGAGATGCGGCTGTTCGCGTCGCTCGGCCCGCTGGTCCACGACGCACCGCCCAAAGAGGTCTGCAGGGCCTTCCAGTCCAACTCGCGCGGCTTCGTGCTCGGTGAGGGGGTCGCGGCCATGGTGTTGACGTCGAGGCCCGTCGCCTCGCGCTATGTCAGCGTGCTGTCGTCGGTGATGGGCAACGACGCCTATCACCCGGTCTCCATCAACCCCGACCACGCAGAGATGCTGCGGATCGTCGACGATGCCCTGGAGATGGCGAAGGTCGAGCCGTCCACGGTCCGGTACTTCGCGGCGCACGCCTCCGGGTCGTCCCTGTGCTACGACGCAGACGCCGCTGTCCTGACCCACCTGGGCCCGCAGGTGACGGCTTACGGCCTCAAGCCGTTGATGGGACACTGCATGGGCGCCGCGGCGCTGCTCGACACGGTCGCGCTGTCGAGGGCGTATCGTGAGGGTCTCCTCCCGGTGCCGGAGCTGGTCCCGGGCGCGGACGCGCATCCGCAGCTCGCGCGTAATCCCCAGATCTACGACGGCGGTATCACGCTTCAGGTGGGCCTCGGATTCGGTGGCAATATCTCGGTGGTGGTCTTCGGGGCAGATGGCGACTGAGCTCGGATCCGCGACGGGGTGTCGCGTGGGGATCGTCGGAGGGTCGATCGCGGGGTGCACCGCCGCGATCATGCTCGCCCGCGTCGGCTGTGCGGTGACCGTGCTCGAGCGCTCGCGCGGGGCGCTCGAGGAGCGTGGCGCCGGCATCTCCCTGTCGCTCGCGCACCTCGACTGGCTCAAGGCGCACGACCTCGTCGACGCCGATCTGCCGTTTATCCCGTGCGAGGTGGTGCGCTGGACCTCGGCCGTGGATCCGGCGCATGAAGGGCGCGTGTTGTGGCGCAGCCCGATGGCGGCCGGGGGCGTGAAGTGGGCGCTGCTGCACGCCCAGCAGCGAAGGCGGGTGCCGGACGGTGTCTATCACCAGGGGTGCTCGGTGGCGGCCTTCGAGGAGCTCAAAGCAAGGGCCGAGCACAGCTGGGCCGGCAGGGGCGGCAGGAGCAGCGGGCGGACTATACCGGATATGTGGTGTTTCGCGGGCTCGTCGAGGAGGCGCGCGCACCGGAGGAGTTTCGCAAGCTCCGGGGGACCTGCGAGTGGGCCGTGCATGCTTCGGGCCTGTGCATCGCATACCTGGTACCCGGACATCGCGGCGAGCAGGTCCCGGGGCGCAGGCTCCTCAACTGGGCCTGGTATCACGTCGCCGCGCCGCAGGACCTGCCGTGGCTCCTCACCGACCGACACCAGCAACGTCACGAGGGCTCGCTGCCCCGCGGGGGGGCCAGCGACGAGCACAGGCGCTTCCTGCACGACCGCGCCCGGGCGATGCTACGCCGACCCCTCGCCGACGCCATCATCGCCACCGCCGAGCCCTTCATGCAGGTCTCGTTCGACCTGCACGTGCCGAGCTTCGTGCAGGGTCGGGTGTGCCTGCTGGGCGACGCGAGCTCGATCGCGCGGCCGCACGTGGCCGCGGGCGCACTCAAGGCGCAGCAACAGGCGGTCGCCCTGGCCGCCGCGCTCGCGTCGCATACCTCGGTCGAGGCGGCGCTCAACGCATGGAATGAGGAGGCGCGGATCAAGGCGGACCAGCAGATCGCCCTCGGCAAGACCCTCGGCCGGGCGCTCATCACGGAGGCCCCCGACTGGGGCGTGATGGACGAACACCAGATGCAGGCATGGTGGGCGAGCGCCACCGGCGGGTCGTACATATATTACTTCGACGACGCGAAGAAGCGAGGCAGCGCTTGAATCGGTGCACATCCGCGGACAGCGACCATCGATCTGTCGAGGCCCGCCTGGCGCAGGCCTACCGGGACATGGCCGCCGGCGACGTCGATCGGCTCCTGGGGCTCTATCTGCCCGACGCGCTCATCCAGGGGCCCTCGCAGCCGCCATTCGTGGGCACGACGGCCATTCGCACGTTCTGGCTGGCCAGGTTCGAGAAATTTCATGTGGAGACCTCGCCAGAGATCCACGAAGTCACGGCGTTCGGGGATCTCGTGGTCGTGCGAGGTCGGACGGTGGGCGTGTTCTCACCCAAAAATGGCGACCCCGCGGTGCCGATCGACAGCTGGTTCCTGCAGCTCTATCGCAGGCAAGCCGATGGCACGCTGCTGCTGTGGCGCGCGGTGAACGGGCCCAACCCGTAGCGGATGGAGCGAGGCGCGATCGGTCGCCGCCCGGCATGAAGCGGTTGGAGATCCGGCCGACAGCGGGCACGATGCGGGCCCGTGCTCATCGACCTCGACCACGCGCTGACCGCAGCCGACGCCCGCGCCCGCCTCGTCTCCCAGGGCTTCGCCGTCCTCACGCCGCCGGCGCTGGCGCGGCTGACCGGTCATTCGCTCGCGGACCTCGCCGCGCTCGCGCCGTTCTGGGACGACCTGCCGCACGACCGTTACCTGCGCGACCTCGGCCGCTATCGTCTGCGCCGGCACGGCTGTGCCGTGGTGCACGTCGACGAGCACGAGGCTCGGATCACCGAGGTCTCGCACCGCCCGCACTGGCAGTCGACTTCATATAACGCGCTGCACGGCGGCCTCGAGCGGTGGTTCGAGCCGATCGATCCGCGAATGGCGAGCGCGGTCGTATGGCGCGACCTGCTCAGCAATCTCGGACGCTGCGTCGCGGGCGTGCGCTCGCCGGCCGGCGGGCGCTGGTACGTCGAGGCTCACCCGTTTCGCATCGACACGTCGGAGGGCGTCGGCCGCCCGACCCCGGAGGGCGCCCACCGCGACGGGGTCGACTTCGTCGCGGTGATCCTCGTCGGCCGGCACGCGATCACCGGCGGCGAGACCCGCGTGTTCGAGGCAGCAGGGCCCCATGGCGTGCGCTTCTCCCTCGATACGCCGTGGACCGCCCTGCTGCTCGACGACACCCGCGTCATCCATGAGAGCACACCGATCCAGCCGCTCACCGACGACGTCCGCGGACATCGCGACACGCTGGTGCTCACCTACCGGGCCGGCGGCTTCCAGGCCCCGCCCGGTCCCGCGGAGCGCGTCACACCATAGCGCCCGCACCTGACCGCGACGCGTGGTCGGAGCGCTGCAACGCGGATATGAGGGTCCCGGCACGGTTGGTGCGTCCCATGGATCGCGAGCATACGAGCACCGGACAGCGGTGAGCCCGCCGCGATCACGGGAGAGGCTGACCCGGCGAGCGCGCATAAACAGCGCTGGCGCTCGGCGGATCGGGACGCTTCGATCGACCCGTGCATGTCCGCAGCGGATCCGCCGGGATCCAACCCAGGCCCCTCGTTTGCTTCCTGTATATCGTCCTGGGCCTGGCCTGCGGTCCGGCTCCGCCAGACGAGGAGCCGGCGACCACCAGCGGGGACGCCGGGAGCGGTGCGCCGCCGACGACAGACGCGGTACCGACCAGCGGAACCGGCGGCGGCTCGACCACCTCGGCGATCACCGCGACCACCTCGACCACCTCCGGGCCAGTCATCGACACGACCTCCGGGACCGGCGAGGACAGCACCTGTGGTTTCATCTGTGACGATTCGGTCGGGGAATCCTGTGGGGCGAATATCGACGGCCTCGGCGACGGGCTGGAGTGGCGCTGCACGATCTGTGATGTATTCAAACAGGACTGTCCGGACGGCTCCAAGTGCGCCGCCAAGACCAGCATTGGCGACACCTCGTGGGACACCACCATCTGCGCCCCGGTCACCGGCGACGGCGCACCGGGGGAGGCCTGTATTGCAGAGGACGGCTTTAGCGGCGTCGACGACTGTCGAAAGGGCGCCATGTGCTGGGATGTCGACGAGGAGACCCACGAGGGCATCTGCGTCGAGCTGTGTACGGGCACCGCGGCGTCACCGATGTGCTCGAACGAGGCCGAGCTTCACGACCGGGGGTCGCATGAGCACGAAGTTCGAGCAGAGCTTCGCGGTCGAGGGCGCCAAGCTCCGCGCGCGCAAGGCCGGCGGCTGAGTCAGCGCGGACCACCGACGCAAGCCCGCCGCGAGGTCGCGTGCGGGCGAGAAGTCATGGGATATCGTCGCCCGTCGGCGGCGCGTCAGGCGACGATATCGGTCAGCTCGCCGCCGTAGCGGGGGTCGCCGAAGGTCTCGGTCGGCACGCCCATCGCGTTGGCGAGGGCCGCGAGCACGCCGTTGTGGGGGATCGGCTTGAGCGTGTAATCGAGGCTCTGGCCGGTCTTGAGGTATCCGCCACAGCTGCCGGCGATGACGATCGGGTTGCTGTTGGTGTGGTGGCCGGAGCCCGAGCCCATCGGATTGATGTACATCACCGCGGTGTGGTCGAGCAGCGTGCCGGTGCCCTCGGGCACCGCCTTGAGGCGGCCGATCAGGTACGCGAGCTGTTGCATGTACCACTGCTCGGCGAGGGTCTTGCGCAGGCCGTGCACCTCGTCATCGTTCTCGTGGTGAGTGATGTCGTGGTGGCTGCGGTCCGGGTAGGTGTCGCCGGGCTCCTGGAATTCCGGGCCCATCCAGCTCCAGCGGCCGCCGTCCCCCTGCGAGTCCATATGAAAGGTGATCACGCGGGTCTGGTCGCAGGCGAGGGCGGCGACCATCATGTCCATCTGCATGCGAAACAGATCCGGCGCGTTCTGGAACTGGCCGGGGTCGAGGTCGGCGACCATGCTGGGCGGCATGCAGCTGGCGCCGCTGTCGGCGCTGTTCTGCTGCTCGATCGCGCGGATGGCCGCGAGGTGGGCCTCGACCTTGATGCGGTCCTCCGTGCCGAGGCGACCGCCGAAGCGCTCGAGGTCCTTGCCGACGAAGTCGAGGATGCTGGCCCGCCGCCCGCGCAGCTCCTTGAGGTCGAGCGCGTCGAGCATGCCGCTGGCGAACAGGGTCTCGAACAGCTTGTAGGGGCTGCCCTCGGGCACGGACGGCACCGTCGGCTCACTAAACGAGATATACGAGTGCAGGTCGTAGCCGGCGTACCAGCCGGCGAGGGTCAGGGTCTTGAACGGCAGCGCCGCCTGGGTGGCGATCGCGTTGGCGATGTGATGATCGAGGGTGACGATCGTCGGGGTGTTCTTGTCGCCGACCGGCTGATAGGGCGCGCCGCTGAGCAGCGCCGGTCCGGCGTAATGCGCGTTGTAGCCGCCCTGGATGTTGCCGGCGGCGCCGTCGTCGTTGAACGACTGAATGTTGACACCCTTGAGGAAGATCAGGTCCTGCTTGTAGGGGTCGAGCGGCAGGGTGCTCTGCGGCAGCGCGAAGTCGGAGCCGGTGCCGAGCGGGAACCATGTCGGCGCGAGCACGCCGTTGGGCGAGACGACGACGATCAGGCGCTTGGGCCAGCCGTCGCCCATCGGGCCGGCGTGGGTGGTCTGCGCGTTGAGCAGGGGCAGCAACATGCCGCTGGCGCCGAGGCCGGCGAGCAGGTTGCGACGCGACAGGCGGGTCCTCGAAGTGTGGATCAGGGTCATGGGGCCAGCTCCTCTCCCTCGGACGGGGTGCGGCTGCGAAACGCCGGCGAGAGCGCCACGGCGAGGATCAGCTCGCGGATGTCGTAGTCGGCGTCCTCGAACTTCTGATTGATCTCGGCGAGCGCGTCGGCGTCGGCCGTGATCTCCTTGCGCTGCAGCGCGTAACGCAGCCAGTGGGTGGCGACGCAGCGCCGGACCTCGTCGCTGTCCGCGAGGAGGTTGGCGAGCTCGGTGGCGTTATTAAAGGTCGGGTCGCCCGGGATGCCGGCGATGTGGCCCGAGGGGTCGATGAGCTCGCCGAACTCGCTCGGGCGCCAGCGGCCGAGCGGGTCGAAGTTCTCGAAGGCGTACCCGAGCGGGTTCATCAGTTCGTGGCAGCCCGCGCAGTCCTTCTGGGCGAGGATCTTGTCGTAGATGCCGCGCGTGGTGTTGCCGAAGTCGGCCATCGGCGGGGTGTTGTTGACGTTCGGCGGCGGCGGCGGCAACGGCTGGCACAGCAGCCGCTCGCGGATCATCTTGCCGCGCTTCACCGGCGAGGTCGCGCCGAAGAACGAATGCGTGGCGAGCACGATCGGCAGGCCGAGGACGCCGACGCGCGGCTTCTCGGGGTCGAGCTCCATGCGGGTCATCTCCGGGCCGAAGCCGGGCACGAAGTAGATGACATTGCCGAGGCGCTCGTCGGCGAATGTGTAATCCGCGGTCAGCAGCAGATCGAGGCTGCCGCCGGCGTCGAACACGACGTGGTTGACGAACGCGTGGAGCTGGTCGTACATCGACTGCTTGACGCCGTCGACGCCGTATTGCGGGAATAGACTCCCGTCCTTTTCGGCGCTTTGAAAACTGGTGAGGTTGAGCCACTGCAAATGGAACGAGAACACCGCGTCGCGCGCGCGCGGGTCGGCGATCAGGCGGCGCACTTGCTTCTCGAAGCCGGCGGGGTCGCGCAGCTCGCCGGCGTCCGCCGCTGCGAACAGCGCGTCGTCCGGCATCGTGGCCCAGAGGAAGTACGACAGGCGCGCGGCCAGCTCGTGGTCGTTGAGGGCGATCGCGCCGCCGTCGACCGTGGGCGCGGCCGGGCCGAGCTCCCAGTGATAGAGGAACCGCGGCGACAGCAAGATGACCTGCAACAGGTTGCCCATGCTGCCGGCGACATCGAGCCCGAGCTCGCCGCGCGCGTGCTTGAACAGCTCGACGAGCTCGCTGACCTCGTCGGCCTGCAACGGCCGGCGAAACGCCCGGCGCCCGAACTTCTCGACGAACTCCTGGACGCACGCGAGCTCCTGGCCGGCGAGGTCACAGGACACCAGCTTGCCGAGGTCCTGGACGGCCGTCAGCGCGAGCTTCTCGGCGGCGCGCATCAGGTCGCGCGCGGGCACCTCGGTGACGATGGGCGCGAGCGCGAAGCCGGACTCGCCGGGCGTGTCGGGCGTGAAGTCGTCCGCGGGGCGGCTGACATCGCCCAGGAGGTCGCGCACCGTGTTGTTGTATTCGACCTGGTTGAGCCGCCGCAGCGGCATCGGCCCGGACGGGCCCAAAGGTTCGCCCTCGGTCGGGTCTCCGGTCTCGCTGCCCTGCGAAGATCCCGAATCGCCGTCGTTGCCATCATCATGACATCCACCGCCGAGCATGACGGCGACCGCCATCCATCTGTATGCCCGCTCCAAAGTGCACCTCCGGACCATCGCCACGCCGACGAGGCGTGGCAGGCATCATCGTAGGAAATGACGAGGACGTCAATTGCGATCTTTTCCGGGGGGGTCGCGCCCCGACCTACGAGCCGCGGCGACAGGGGATATTCGCGCCCGCCACGATGCCGGTCGGGCCCCGCCCGGGCCCCGGCCGGCGCGAATCTGGATCGTGGGGTGCCGGCGGTCGGCGGGAGCTCAGGGGGCTGTGCTGATCGTGGCGTCGATGCACCACTGGGTCTTCAAGAGGTCCACGATGGTGGAGAGGTCGGTGAACTTGCCGACGTCGCAGCCCGGGGGGCCGTTGATGCCGACAAAGGTCTGGCCAGGGGGCGCTAGCACGTCGTCGAGGCCGAGGCCGAGCTGGGAGCCGAGCTTCAAGCCGGAATGCACGCTGATGCAGAATCGCTGGGCGTCGACGACGACCGGCGGGTTGAGCGTGAAGTCGCGGTGGCCGGCGCTGGCGATGACCCCGAGCGCGCGCACGTGAAACGGCTTCATGACCGGCGCCTGGGCGTTCATGTCGTAGGCATGAAATTCCAGGCTGGCGTCCGGGTCGCCCTTGCTGCCGAACACGGCGAAGCCCACGCGGGTGACGGTGAACGGCGGCGCGAACGGGGCATCGAAGCACTCGGCCTCCCAGTTCTCGGCGGCGCTCGGCTTGTTGATGTCCCCGCCGAAGACGCACCAGAACGGAAAGTCGCACTGCATGGGGTCAGCGTAGTGTTTCAGCTCGGCGGTCATGGGCTGCGGCGCGCCGGTGGTGGTCGCGTCGGTGGTGGTCGCGTCGGTGGTGGTCGCGTCGGTGGTGGTCGCGGTGTCGGGGACGACGGTACTGGTGCCGGTGGTCGTGAGGTCCTGGGTGGTGGTGAGCAGCGGGTCGGTGCTGGCCTCGCCGGAGCTGCCGCTCGCGGAGCCGCCGGTGCCGGTCGGCGCGGTGTCGGTGGCGGTGCCGGTCGTGCCGGTCGTGCCGCTTGCGGTGGAGGTGGTGCTGGCGGAGCCTGAACCGCTATTGAGCTGGAAGCCGGGATTCTCGGTGACGAGGCACGCGGTCGCGGCGAGGCTGGCAACCAGCGCGACGGTACGTGGGGCGCGAGACATGCTTGCAGGCTATCACGGGTATCGCGACGCGACGGTGCGCGTGCGCGAGGCGCAACGCACGCGGTCGCGGTCACGAGGCCGGGGCGGGATCGGGGGCCACCGGAGCGGCGCACCCGTGGTCGACGGCGCCGCGAGCTCAGCGGCCCCGGGGCCGGGCATCGTGTGCTCGTGGACCTCGACGTCGCGTCGGCGACCGGAGCCGGCCCGCGCGCCGGTTCCAGCGCTTTCGTGGATCTGTCCCTTGAGCCAGTCTCGCCGGACGCGGCGAGATCGCCTCGATTCGGGCCTGTGCGGGGTATTGCGGGCGGGCGCTGCGGTGCCTCGCTGTCTGCCAGTGGGCATACCGACGCCAGGAGCCTCCCGGGTCGCGCGTACCGACATTGCGCGCGATCGAGCACTTGTAAAATTATCAACGGCGCATCATTTCGCTGTCGCGGCGCTTGCGACCCGGGCAAGCTGGCGAACATGGCCAGAGTCCGCCAAGCCCGCCCGGCGCGGGTCGGCGCGCCGCTGCTGCTGCACATCGTCACCAGCGTCCGGAGGGTCGTGCGGCGGCGGCGTCTCGGGCAGCCGCAGTCGCGGGCGGTCCGCACGCGCCTGCAACGATACAGCGCGGTCGTGCTGCTGGTGTTCATCGTCGGCCACGTGGTGGCGACGCGCGGGGCCTCGCTGGTTTATGAGGTGTGGCCCGGCTTCGACGCGATCGCGTTCACGATGCTGTGGGTCCCGGCGTATTTTTTCCATATTACGCGCTGTTCGCGGTCGCGGCGCTGTATCACCTGATCCATGGATTGACGGTCGCGCTGCCGCGGCTCGGCGTGCGCCGTATGGGGCGGCTGCGCGACGGCAGGGTCGTGATGGGGCTGGCGGTCGTCGGCGGCGTGTTGTTGCTGCTCGGCGTGGCCGGCTTCGCGGGGGCCTTTGATGACGAGCTGCATCGGTCGATCGTGACGCGCTTCGCGGGGACGATCGCCAGCAGGGCGCCGAGCACCGGGCCGCAGCTGGCGCTGGACCTGCGGCCCGACGGTCGCGCGGTGTTCGGCGACGAGCCGTCGGCGTTCGTGCTGTCCGCGTGGGACGGGCGCCGGCTGGGATCGCACCTGGTCCATGGGGCCCGAGGTGGTATCTTCGGCCGGATGCAGCGCCTCGCCCCCCGTCTGTCCGCGTTCCTGTGTGTGCTCGTGCTGGCGAGCAGCCCCGCCTGCGCGGGGCATTACAAGCTGGACGCGGAGGGGCCGACCTACGCGGCGCAGGCGAAGATCTCGGTCAAGGTCAACAAGACGGGGGTACGCAGCTTTCGCGTCGTGATGATCCACCTCGCACCGCCGGCGAGGATCGACCCTGCCAACAAGGGGTACATGGTGTGGATCGCGGTGCCGGGGCAGGCGACGGTCAAGGCCGGGTTCCTGTCGTACTCCGAGCGACGGCGCCGCGGCGTGCTGTCGGCGACCACGCCGCACGCGAAGTTCGAGGTCATCGTGACGATCGAGACAGACTCGTCGGCGACGGTGCCGGGCCCGAAGGTCATCCTGCGCAAGATCGTCGCGCGCAGCTGAGCCTCATGGGGCCGGGGGAGGTTCGTCCGGCCAGACGATGCGCGCGCCGCGGGCTCCGAGCTGGAGGGTGTGGACATTGAGGTCGTGCGCGGTGCTGCGGGACTTGGTGACGTACACGGTCCTTTGCAAGCGGTCGGTGATGTTGACCTCGAGGCGCACGACGTTGTCGGACATGTAACTAAACAGCCCGAAGATGCCGGTCGAGGAGTTGAAGTCGGAGGGGCTGGACTCGGCCGTGATGATGCAGGTGGTCCGGTGGATCACGAAGTGCTGCGTCAGCGAATACATATAGTCGTGGAGGCGCTGGGGGTCACCTGCCGCGACCGAGAGGTCACCGAGAGAGTCGATGACGACGCGGCGCAGGTTGTGCTCGTTGAGCATGCGAAAGATGCGGCTCACCACGCTGTCGATCTGGAGCTCGACGGGGGACTCGTAGAGCGCGTGCAGGCCGCGGCTCTTGGCCTCCTCGAGGTCGACGCCGAACGACCCGAACATGCGCGCGAGTTGGGTCGGGTTCTCCTGGAAATTGATGTAGAGGCTGGGCTCGCCGAGGCGCAGGCCCTCGATCGCGAATTGGGCGCCGATCGTGGTCTTGCCGGCGCCGGTGGGGCCGGCGAGCAGCGTGGTGCTGCCGCGCCATAGACCGCCGCCGAGCAGCCTGTCGAAGCCCTCGACGCCGGTCGAGACGCGCTCGGTGATGATCTTGTAGCGGACGGGGATCTCGGGGGTGACGAGGCGGGGGAACACCTGGAGGCCGGTCTCGTGGATGCGAAAGCCGTGCACGCCCTCGGAGTAGCGGCTGCCGCGGAGCTTGAGCACCCGCATGAAGCGCTCGTCGCGGTTGCTCTTCTCCTGGCGGAAGAACTGGACGATGCCGTCGGCGACCGCGAACTCGGGCTGGAGGCGCGACTGCTCCTCGGTGTATTCGCCGACCAGGAACACGGTGGTCTCATAGGCGGCGAGGACGCCCGCGATCTCGTAGATGGCGCGGCGCATCTCGGCGATCGACGAGGAGACGTCGTGCAGGGCCTTGAACGAGTCGATGACGATGATCTTGGGGCCGATGCTCTGGATCGCCTCCCTGAGCAGGTCCTTGAGGACGGAGATGCCGTGCTCTGCCAGCTCGGGGCCGATATCCTGGTAGGTGACCGCCGTCCCGAGCTTGGCCTCGTCGTAGAAATTGAAGCGCTGGAGATACTTGATGACCTTCGGGAGCGGCTCGGATAGGGTGGTCAGATAAAGTACGGGGTTATCGTCGCGGGCGTTCTCAAACACCATTTGCTGCACGAAGATGGTCTTGCCGGTGCCCGGCTGCCCCGTGATGATATGATGATATTGATCGAGTTCGCGGGGAACCCTCCGCCGAGGATCTTGTCGACATCGGGGTTGCCCGAGCTGATGCGCGGGAATCCGGCGTTCGGATCTGCGAGGTTCGGATCGGTCGTCATCATGGGTGTGCTTCCTGCGCGGCCGCGGCGCTGGTGGGCGAAGAGAGGAGCTGCTGGACCGTCGCGGTCAGGCGGTGGCGGTCGAGCGGCTTGAGCATGAAGGCGTCGGCGCCGGCCAACCTGGCCCGGTCGTGGGCGTTGAGGACGCTGAGCACCAGTACCGGGGTGTCGCTGAGTGCGGGCGAGAGCTTGATCTTGCGGCACAGCCCGAGCCCGTCGAGCTTGGGCACGAGGATCTCGAGGATCACGAGCTGGGGCCGGCGCGCCCAGACCTGGGCCAGGGCGATCTCGCCGTCGTCGAAGAACTGCAACGTGTAACCGGGGGCGTCGAGGAACACCTGCAACAGCTCACGCACGTGCTTGTCGCGCTCCACGACGAAAATTAAGTGTCCTGCGCCTTCCGTCATGACCGCCTTTCTCCTCGATCCAGCCATCTCCTCGAGCCAGCCATCGCTGCGGCGACGACGATGCCTTGTCTGCCGACATTGCGACGGCGGGAGGAGCGAGCGACTGGTAAATACCCTGAAATCGGGAAAATGCCAAGCGGATGCCATCCGAACCCTGTTCGGTGCGGCCGGGTTCGTCGAACTGCGACGATGCAGGTGTCGACGAGGGTGACGCGCGGCGCGTGAGGCACCGCAGTGCGGTCGAGCTATCGCTGGCGTCGCGGTGATGAATATCGGATAAAGGGTGCGTTCACCGTGCGATTGCGAGCCTGGTTTTGGAGTGAAAATCAGGCGTCTCTGCGTGAGGCCTTCCGGGCACCGGGCGCGCGTATCGAGCCCGTCGGCTTCGGGGTCGTCGCATCCGCAATAGACGGACATCAGATACAGCGACATGCGATTCTTCTGCGAGGTGAGCGGGGCACGGCGCGGACGGCGGCCACCGCCGCGCGGCGGTCCCCGGGCAATGTGGCGAGAACCTCGTCGACCGTGGCGGCCTTGCTCCGCATGGCGCGATATGATCCGAGGATCAGGGCTGTGGCACGAAGCGCAGCAGGCCGAGGTCCTCGGCGCTGGTGGCGGTGGTCGGCGGGGGGACGGGCCCTTGCACGGTGCCCGACAGGGTCGCCGCGATCGCGGTGACGCCCGCGGCGCTGGTGGCGAGCGGACCGGCGCTTTGCGGGCCGCGGTCGCCGAGGCCGACCACCTGCGTGGGGGAGCTGGTCGGGGTCGGATAGGCGGCGAACAGCACGTCGGTCTGGCCGGCGGATACGTACTTGGCGTCGCCGAGCTTCGTGATGCCAGAGGTGGTCAGGACGATGGCGGTGGCCCCACCGGGCAGGGCGGCGAGGCCGGTCGGGAGCTGGTCCTCGCCGCCGGTGATCGCGGCGGCCCACAGCAGATGACCGTCGAGGTCGTACCGGCCGATCACGGTGTCGGCGGCGCCGCCGGCCGCGAGCTCGAGGTCGCCGACGGTGGCGTCGCCGGTGACGACGGCGGCGAAGCTGATCGTGTCATCACAGTCGACGTGGGTCCCGTAGTCGGTGCCGGTGCCGGCGATGGCGCGGATCCACAACGGCTCGCCCTGGTCGTCGATGCGCGCCAGGTACATGTCCTTGCCGGCGAGCGGTTCCACGACCTCGTCGCCGAAGGTCAGCGTCGCGGTGAAGAAGCCGGTGATCACGGCGGACCCGTCGTCGCATACGGCGATCGCGTTGGCCTCCTGATCGCCCATTTCGCCCCACCACCTGGCGAGGATCGGGCTGCCGTCCGCCGCGAGGCGGAACACGAAGATGCCGGTGCTGGCCATGCCGGTGAGCTCGATGTCGCCGACCATGAAGGGGGCGAGCGAGGCTCCTGCGATCCAGATCGAGTCGTCGGCGCCGATCGCCAGGCCGCGGCTGACCTGCCAGTCGACCTCGCCAAAGCGCTGGCCCCACAGCGGCGCGCCGTCGGCGTCATATTTGGCGACGTGCACGTCGACCTCGTCGGCGGTCAAGGTGTCGCCGCCGAGCACATAGGTGCCCTCGAGCCAGCCGGTGACGACCACGGAGTCCTTGCCGTCGACGCCGAGGCCGGTGACCTGCGTCAGCGTCGGCTGACCATCGGCGGGGAAGATCGCCTGGGCGTGCGCGGGGTCGCCAGCGGCTGTGAAGTGCGCGAGATACAGGCCGGTGCCCTCGCCAGCAAGCGGGCCGAGGCCAAAGTCCATGCTGCCGTAATAGTCGCCCGCGACCCACACCGAGCCGTCGCCCGCGAGGCCGATGCCGCCAGGGGTCTGGCCGTCCGGCGCGCCGATGCTGCGCAGCCACTCCGGCTCGTCGGGCTCGTCGGGCTCGTCGGGCGCGCCCGTGGTC
>ENA-OFCF01000428-OFCF01000428.1-metagenomes-genome-assembly--contig:-NODE-428-length-18845-cov-3.203938_pt1 | contig 18845 bp, 17 predicted proteins | sample MGYA00153387_OFCF01 | MGnify analysis MGYA00153387
GGTCGTCGCCCACAACGTGCAGCCCACGCTGCTCGCCGGCCCCGGCGTCACGGTCGAGGGCGTACTCGGCCACAGCACGACGCCGGTCGGCAGCCACCGCACCATGTCTTTGCGGCTCGGCGACCTCGGCGAGCGCCGAGCCCGAGGCGCGCATCGCCGCCAAGCTGCTGGGCGACAGCGAACTCAGGCTCCTGGCCGACGGCCTCGTCAAGCTCCGCAAAGCCCTCCCGACCCTCGTGCTGCAATCCCAGCCGCTCGCCGTCGCCGGCCCCGGCGTTCCGACGAGCCCGCAGCCAACGGCCACGCTGACGATAACGGTACCAATGGTCGCCGAGGACAGCCCGGCGACCGTCAAGCGCTCACACGGCAAGGCCATGCGGCGCCTGCAAGGCGAGTGAGACTCGCCCTGTCAGCGGCGACTCAGCCATGAAGACGGCCGGTCATCCACAGGACCAGCAGGACCAGCAGGATCAGGAACGCGGGCGACCAGCCGGCGAAGCCGTAGCGAGAGTGACCGACACCGCCGCCACCGAGGGCGAGCACGAGCAACACGATGAGGATGATCATCAGCATGGGGATGACTGTACGGCCGATCGCTCGATGGGCTCGCCGTTGGTGACGCCACGAGCCTCAATCCGCGACCCATGCGGTCTGTACAGTGCACCACGCCCCCGCAAATGAATCTCGCAGGTCGGCCTGCGCAGTAACCGCGACGTAGATCATCACATTTCGTGAGTCTCGCGTCGCGGTCAGACTGCTAATTCGGAGGACGATCCGATCAGCGGCGGCCGCGGCCACCACCACTGCCGCTGCGACCACCACCTCCGCCGCCGCGACGCGGGCCACCGCCACCGGAGCGGGACGGACCGGGCGAGCGCGGGCCCGCAGCATGTGGACCCGCACCATGGGCGCCGCGGACCAGCGAGGTCTCGGCCGGGGGCGGACGCGAGGGCGGGTACGGGTGGTTGTCGACGCGCTCGATGTGCTCGCCGAGCAAGCGCTCGATGTCCGCGAGGAAGGGGCGCTCCTCGTCGTCGCAGAACGACACCGCGATGCCCGAGGCGTCCGCGCGGCCGGTGCGGCCGATGCGATGCACGTAGGTCTCGGGGATGTTGGGCAGGTCGAAGTTGATGACGTGGGTGACGCCGGTGACATCGATGCCACGCGCCGCGATGTCGGTGGCGACGAGCACGGACAGCTCGCCGGACTTGAAGCCGTCGAGCGCGCGGGTGCGGGCGCCCTGCGACTTGTTGCCGTGGATCGCCGCCGCCGTGACGCCGGACTTGTGCAGGTGCTCGGCGACGCGGTTGGCCCCGTGCTTGGTGCGGCTAAACACCAGCGCGCGCTCGACCCCGGGGGCCCTGAGCACGTGCAACAGCAGGTTGCGCTTGGCGTCCTTGTCGACGAAGCAGACCCGCTGCGCGACCTTCTCGGCGGCCGAGGAGACCGGCGAGACGGCGATGCTGACGGGTTCCGTCAGCAGCGAGTCGGCGAGCGAGCGGATCTCCGGCGGCATCGTGGCCGAGAAGAACAGCGTCTGGCGCTTGACGGGCAGCGCCTTCACGACGCGGCGCACGTCGGGCAAAAAGCCCATGTCGAGCATGCGGTCGGCCTCGTCGAGCACGAAGATCTGGATGTCGGAGAGGTTGATGATCCGCTGCTGCATCAGGTCGAGCAGGCGGCCGGGCGTGGCGACGAGGATGTCGATGCCGCGCCGGATCTCCTTCTCCTGCGGGCCTTGACCGACGCCGCCGAAAATGACGGCCGTCCACAGCTCCATGTGCTTGCCGTACTTGGCGAAGCTGTCCTCGATCTGCGCGGCCAGCTCGCGCGTGGGTGTCAGGATCAACGCGCGCAGCTTCGGGTCGTCGCCGGCCATGGCGTCGATGCGCTGGAGGATCGGGAGGGCGAAGGCCGCCGTCTTGCCGGTGCCGGTGCGGGCACAGCCGACGACGTCGCGGCCGGCGAGCACCGGCGGGATGGCCTCGACTTGAATGGGAGTGGGGTCGGTGTAGCCCGCGTCGGTCACGGCGCGGACAAGGCTCGGGAGGAGCCCCAGGTCGCTGAAGTTCACGCGCCGTGCCTGACACATTCCCGGCCGCCCGTCGAGCGGCTTCCCGCCACAACGGCCCCACAGATGTAGTTCGGCGACGGACCGACCGTGTGGGAATTCACGCGCGTGGGCCCGCGGAGGTTGTGGGCCACGCGCGACCTTGCTACCGTCGCGCCGTGAAGCACCTCGCCTGCACCCTCGCGCTGGCTTCCACCCTCACGGTCGCTTGCGGCGCCGACAAGTCCGGCGAGGACACCGGTACCGGCGCTGGCACCGGTACCGGCACGACCGGCGCCAGTACCGACGCGCCCACTTCGAGCTCTGGCACCGGGTCCTCGAGCACGGCGCCGACCACGACCTCCTCGACCGGCGCGCCCGACCTCACGACCGTCAGCGACGAGACCTGCGCCACCGGGTGCACCGGCACCAGCGAGGGCGGCAGCTTTATCGCCGGTGAGCCCGACGCCGGCAGCGGCCTCGAGTGCGACGTGATCGTCGAGGACTGCCCGGCCGGACAAAAGTGCATGCCTTACGTGCGCGAGGGCAGCAGTACCGCGTGGGACGGCCTCAAGTGCGTACCTGTCGACCCGGCGCCGGTCGGCGTCGGCGAGGCCTGCGACGCGCCGGGCAACGGCCAGACCGGGACCGACAATTGCGACAAGCACGTGATGTGCTGGGACGTCGACAACGACATCGGCACCTGCGCGGCGATGTGCGTCGACAACGGCTGCGCCGTGGGCTTCAACTGCTTCGTCGCCAACGACGGCATCTTGAACCTGTGCCTGCAAGCCTGCGACGTCGACATGCCGGACTGCCCGCCCGGCACCGGCTGCTTGCCGGTGCTGGCCGGCGGCGTGTGTGCGCCCGCGTGAGTGCGCCATGAACGACTTCCTCGCCGAGCTCACCGGCACGATGCTGCTGATCCTGCTCGGCGACGGCGTGGTCGCCGGCACCCTGCTGCGCGGCAGCAAGAGCGAGGGCGCCGGCTGGATCGTCATCACGATCGGCTGGGCGCTCGCCGTCACCTTCGCCGTGTACGCCGCCGGTCCGATCAGCGGCGGGCACCTCAACCCCGCCGTGACCGTCGCGCTCGCGGTCGTCGGTGAATTTGCGTGGGACCGCGTGCCGATCTACGTGGTCGCGCAATTCCTCGGCGCGTTCCTCGGCGCCTGCCTGGTGTGGCTACACTACCTCCCGCACTGGAAGCCGACCGCCGACCCTGGCCTCAAGCTCGCGGTGTTCTGCACGGCCCCTGCGATCCGGGACACGCCCGCCAACTTCTTCAGTGAGGCGCTCGGCAGCTGCGTGCTGCTGTTCGGCCTGACCGCTCTCGGCGCGCACCAGTTCGCCGAGGGCATGGGTCCGCTGGCCGTCGGCGCGCTCGTGCTGGCGATCGGCCTCTCGCTCGGCGCCACCACCGGCTACGCGATCAACCCGGCCCGCGACCTCGGTCCGCGCCTGGCTCACCAGCTCCTGCCGATCGCCGGCAAGGGCGGCTCCGACTGGCGCTACGCGTGGATCCCCGTGGTCGCGCCGGTCGTCGGCGGGGTGCTCGGCGCCGTCGCCCACCGGGCGCTGTTCTGATCGCACTGGAATCCTCACGGGCCGCCCGGCGTTCGTCGCGGTCCGCGATCACTTTTCGCGGACCTTTCTGTATCATCGCGGCAACAGGAGACAGGACAATGCATAGACGATGGTTGCGAGCGTCGCTCCCGGGTGTGTTGGCGGGGTTCATGGTCGGTTCGCTCGGTAGCGGCGGGTGTACGCCCTCGGGTACGCAGGAGGCCGCGCAGGCGGTCGCCGACCCGGCCCTGCAACAACTGCTCCAGCACGTCCCGGCCGACACGCCCTACGCGCTCATCAGCATGGGTGGCGGCGGCATGCGCGACTTCATGGCCAAGATCTACGGGCCGCTCGCGCCGATGATGAAGCAGGCCGAGACCACCTTCGCCGGCGTCGACCTCCAGCGTGAGCTCGGCCTCGCCGACGACAAGTACGCGCTGCTCAAGGCCGTGGTCGACGAGTTCAAGGGCAAGCTCTCGGTCGACGGCATGGCCGAGCTCGGCCTCGACATCGACGCCCGCTTCGCGTTCTACGGCATCGGCATGCTCCCGGCGATGCGCTGGCAATTACGTGACCCGGCCGCGCTGCGCGGCACCCTCGAGCGCATCCAGACCAACGCGGGCACGAGATTCCCGCTCGGTAAGCTCGGCGAGGTCGAGTACTGGCAGATCTCCGGCAACGGCTACGAGGGCGCCGTGGCGATCGTCGGCGACCAGCTGGTCGCGGGCGTGGCCCCGGCGGCCCAGCGCGACAAGGTGTTCGCGCTGCTGCTCGGCAGCGAGCGCCCGGCCAGGCACCTCGGCAGCTCCGAGGTCTTCCAGCAGATGCTCGTCGATCACGGCCTGGCGAAGATCAGCGCCGGCTTCATCGACGCTCGCATCATCGCCGAGGCCTTCCTCGGCGAGGGCGACGCGCTCAACCGCGACACCCTCGCCGCGATCTCGCCGAGCCTCGCCACGAAGTGGCCCGACATCGACGACAACTGCAAGCAGGAGATCCGCTCGCTCGTCGCCCTCGCGCCGCGCATGGTCGTCGGCACCGAGCAGATCGACGGCAATGGCTTCTCCGGGAAGTTCGTGCTCGAGCTGCGCCCCGACGTCGCCCAGGACCTCAAGGCGATGCGCGCCTCGGTCCCCGGCCTCGACAGCGCCCACACCGACGGCGCCGTGCTGGCGATGGGTGCCGGCCTCGACATGGAGCGCGCGCTCGCCTACGTCGCCGACAAGGCCGCCGCGATCACGGCGATGCCCTACACCTGCCCCGACCTCGCCGACCTCAACCGCGCCGCCAGCGAGGTCCCCGCGAACCTCAAGGACCTGCCGGCCCCGCTGCAAAAGGCCCGCGGCTTCGGCTTCGTCGCCGAGGACGTCAAGCTCGCGGGATTCCTGCCGAGCGACGTCAAGGGATACACCGTCGTCGCGTCGGGCGACACGCAGGGCCTGCTCGGGCTGCTGCGCGCGCTGCCCCTGTTCACCACCCACGCGTTCACCGACGACGGCACCGTCACCACCCTGACCGACGGCGCGATCCCCTTCCTCACCAACGTGTCCTACGGGGCCAGGGCGGGTCAGGGCGTCGTGTTCGCGGTCGGCGGCGGCTCGAAGGAGCGGGTCGGCGAGCTGCTCGGCGCGGCCGCACAAACCGACCCGCCGCTGATGGTCGCCGTCTACGACATGGGCCGCATGGGCGACCTCATGGGCCAGGCGATGGGCTCGCTCGGCAGTAACCCGCCCGAGATGCAGGCCCTGCTCGACTTTTACAAAGCATTCGGCGCCGTCACGTACGACGTGCGGGCCGGCGACCGCGGCATCATCATGAACACGAAGATGACGCTGCGCTGACCGGCGAGCGCGGCTGCACGACCGACGGCCGATTCGTTCGCGCTCGTCGACGGCGAGGGCCCGCCCGACCTCGCCGGCCTGCCCTTCGCCGACAGATTTGAGAAGGACGCGGCCGGCGCATGTGTCCAGGAGCCGCCCGATATCGGCGCCCTCGACGTGCCCTGAGCGCCCGGCGCGGCGCGCGTGTTTTGCGGCTTGCGCCGCCGGCAACTCGCCCCATTAACCAGGGCCATGACGAACCTCAAGACCACCTTCGAGACCGGCCTGCAAGAGCTCCGGACCCTGCGCGACGAGATCCGCGTACGCCTGCACCTCGCCACCCAGGAGGCGCGCGGCCACTACGAGGCCCAGATCGAGCCGCACGTCGAGCGCATCGAGCAGCAGATCAAGGATGTCCACGCCGACACCATGGAGACCGTGAAGGAGGCCATCGAGAAGGCCAGGGCCGCGTTCCAGGAGTTCCGCGGCAAGCTCGGCGGCGACCAGGACCGCGAGGCCCTCGACGAGACCCACCGCGTCCCCGTCAAGAACCTCCGCTAAAGCCGGCTCAGAAGTCGCCCGGCTCGGGCACCGGCTCGTGAAAGTCGGACAGCTCGAGCCCGCCGATCTCGAGCCGCGTGTTGAAGATCGAGTATATGAGAAACGCCGCCAGCGTCGGCTGGTTCTTGATCCACGCCGGCTCGTAGCGCGGCGGGGCGATCGCCCCGGACCGAAAGTATGCGTCGAGGTCGAGCACGTCCCCGAGCGCCATGCGGCCCGCGAACAGGTCGCGGATGTACTCGGGCCGGCCCTGATGGATCGCCTTCAAGAAGAAGGTGTGCACGCTGATCAGCCCTTGCAGGTACACCACGTCCTTGGTGAACACCACGCGGCCGCGCACGTCCCCGCCGCGGAACACCCGCGCCGCGGAGTAGTAGCTCTCCTCCTCCGTCTGACCGGCGGCGAGGAAGAAGCGAAACAGGTCGATGAAGTCGGCCCCGTCGAGGCCCATCTGGATCGCCTTGACCCGCAGCGCCAGCCGGCGCAGCCGCGGCAGGTCCATCGAATTGGTGATCAGCTCCGCGAAGGTCGCCATGCCCTCCTGCGTCGCCGTCGTCCGCGGCGCCCCGAGGCCCATGCTGCGCAGCACCGGCTGCTCACGCCCGTTGATCGACGTGAGGCTGTGCACGAACACCTCATGCTCGGCCAGCTGGGCGATGTCCTGCGTCGAGAAGCAGGCCCCCCCGCGGATGCGCACCCGGGTCGCCCCCGCGGCCGCCTTCGACGCCATCTCCGGGTCGATCTCCACCGTGATCGGGTGCGCCACGAAGATCGGGGCCAGCCGCTCCGCCAGCCGCTCCGCCACGTACTCCGGGCGCAGGCAGACCTCCTCCGCCGCGCCCGCGACCTCCCGAAAGTCGTCCGTCAACGACAGGAACTGCTCGGCCGCCTCGAGGTTGGTCACCGCGTTGGGCCCGATGCGGTCATTGGGCTGCCCGTACAGCGCGATCGACCGCTGCGTGAACTCCGGCGTCCCGGTCCGCTCGACCATCCGCGCCGCCGTCACGTAGCTGCGCGCCGTCCGGTACAGGTAGCGCCCGACCGGCTCCTCGAGGTCGCAGTCGGCCATCACGGCCCGCAGCTGGTCGCAGTTCTCGGTGAACTGCGCCCCTGCCCGCGGCGGCTCCGGCAGCCGTGGATTCCGGGCCTTCCAGTGACGCAGGAACTCGTCGAGCAGCCGCGCCGGCCACGCGAGCTGGCTCAGCACCTTGACGTCCTTGGCCGCCTCGACCAGGCGCCCGTCGGCCACCCTGATCCGCTCGAGGTTCTCCGCGTCCATTCCCCGTCATCTTACGCGTCGACGGCCACCGCGTAAAAAAACCCCGACGCGCGCCCGCGGCCCGTGCCTGCGTGCGCGTGGCCCTTATGGCCTGGTGTGGCCGGGGTCATGGCCGGGGTCATGGCCGGGTCATGGCCGGTCCACCCACGCACCGACTCGCTTCGCCCGCGAATCGTGCGTTTTATGGACCTCCGCAGGACAGCTGTCCGCGCGTCGCGCCTGTTGGCAGACGCGATATCTTTGCCGTATTGTCTGCCCCTTGCTCATGGCCTTCAAAGTTGGCGAGGATATCGACGCGTGGTGCACCAAGTGTCGCACCGATACCCTTCACGTCGTCGTCGCGCTCAAGCCCGGCGTGCCCGAACCCAAGCGCGTCGAGTGCAAGGAGTGCCACGGCCAGCACATGTATCATGCGCCGAAGATCGGTCCGGTCCAGCCCGCCGCCACCGGCCCTGCCGTGACCAACCGGACCGCCGCGGTGCGCACCCCCAAGGCGCCCAAGGTCCCGGTCGCCCCGAAAGTCGCCGCCGCTGCCAAGGCCGCCCGCGCCATCAAGACCGCCGCCGCGACCGCCCACACCCTCGGCGCCCGCGAGTGGATCAAGCGCATGGACGAGTTCGCCTTGCAGCATGACCTCGTCATGCGCTCGTACTCCATGCGCGAGACCTTCACCCCCGGTGAGCCCCTCCAGCACCCGAAGTTCGGCAAGGGCGTCGTCGTCGAGATCGTCGACAAGAACAAGGTCGCCATCTTGTTCGAGGAGGGCCGCAAGGTCCTCGCCATGGGCGCGATCCCCAGCGCCTGAGAAGACCGGCGGGCTGGTCTCCCCGGTCCTCCCGACTGGGGGGCGGCCCGCGGTCGTCATTCGCACAGCTCCGGTAGCCGGCGCAGCTGGGCCGCCTCGGCGACCTGGATCTCGCCGACCGGCGCGCTCGCATCTCCGCCCTCGAGGTCGGCGATCGTCCGCGCGACCCGACGCAGACGATGCAGCGCGCGTGGACTCAACGCCCGCGCCTTCGCCAGCGCCAGCAGCAGGCGCTCGGCCGCGGGCGTCAGCTCGCACAGCGCCTCGATCACGCCATCGGTGGCCGGGATGTCGGCGTTGCTGCGCCACGGCGTGCCCGCGAGGCGCCGCCGCGCGACTGCCCGCGCCATCGCCACGCGCTCGCGGATCTGTGCGCTGCGCTCCCCGGGTCTGCGCCGGCCGAGCTCCTCCGCCGTCGTCGGCATCACAGGCACCACGAGATCGATGCGGTCGAGCAGCGGCCCCGACAGCCGCTGCTGATAACGCTGCACCGCGCTCGCCGGATCGACGCAGCTGCGCTCCGGGTGCCCGAGGTACCCGCACGGGCACGGGTTCATCGCCGCCATCAATTGAAAGTTCGCCGGCAGCCGCAGCGCCCCGCGGACCCGCACGATGTGGACCAGCTTGTCCTCCAACGGCTCGCGCAGGCCCTCGAGGCACGCGCGCGAGAACTCGGGCAGCTCGTCGAGGAACAGCAGACCGCGGTGCGCCAGGCTGACCTCGCCCGGCCGCACCGGCGCCCCGCCGCCGAGCAGCCCCGCGACCGACACCGTGTGATGCGGCGAGCGCAGCGGCGCGTGCCGGACCAGTCCGCCGGGGATCGGCCGACCGAGCAGCCCATGTACCCTGGTCACCTCGAGCGCCGCCTCGCGCTCGAGCGGCGGATACAGCCCGATCGCACGCCGCGCGAGCATCGTCTTGCCCGCGCCCGGCGGTCCATGCATCAGCAAGTTGTGACCGCCCGCGATCATCACCTCGAGCGCCCGCCTCGCCAGCGCCAGCCCGCGGATGTCGGCCATGTCGCCCTCGCCCATCGGCACCTCGTCCACCTCGGTCTCGCTGCGCACGTACCCCGTCAGCTCCGCCTCGCCGCGCAGATGCGCGACCAGCTGCGGCAGTGACTCCAGCGCGTACACCGTCAGCCCCGGGATCAGCGAGGCCTCGTCGGCGCTGTCTCTCGCCACGGCGATCCCCGTGAACCCGCCACGCCGCGCACAGTCGGCGATCACCAGCGTGCCCGCAGCCGGCCGCAGCGTGCCGTCGAGCGCCAGCTCGCCCCACAGCATCAGCCCCTCGAGGCGCTGCCACGGGACCACCTCATGGCTGGCAAGCAGCGCGCACGCGACCGCGAGATCGATCCCCGGGCTGTCCTTGCGCTCGTCCGCTGGCGCCAGGTTCACGACCTGTTTTCGCGGGTGGATCTTGTGCCCGCAGTGGCTGATCGCGCTCCTCACCCGCTCACGCGCCTCGATCAACGCTCCGCTCGCGCGACCGACGATCGTCAGCCCCGGGAGCCCGAGCCCGACGTCCGCCTCGACCGTCACCATGGTCGCCTCGACGCCAGCGATGCACGCCGCATATGTTCTCGTCAGCATCTCTCACGCTTTACAAGTCGCGTGCGCGATGCCGTCTCGTGGTGTTACACGCACTTGCGCGCACGTTCGCCGCGCCGCCGTCCCGCCCGCGAGACAGCCGTCCCGCCCGCGGGCCACCCGGCGAAACCCATGCCCGTCGCGCAGCGAGCACCTCGCGCTGCGCTCCCCAGGCTCGCCCGCGCCTGCTCACCGCGCTCACCGGCGCCATGACGGCCGCGCCGCGCCCCGACGATCAGCCGAACAGCCGACCGAGCTTCATGGCGACGCCCATGTCGCCCTCGATCTTGATCTTGCCCATCATGAACGCCGTCGTCGGGTCGAGCTTGCGATCCATCAGCTTGGCGAAGTCCTCGAGGCTGACCTTGACGGTGCAGTCCGCGGGGGCGTTCTCGTCGTTGCTGACGGTGTTCGGCGTGCTCTTGCCGTCGATGTAGAGGGCGCCGCCCTCTTTAAAGGCGAACTTGATCGTGGAATTGAGGTTGGCGTTCTCGCCGACCTTGGCGCGGACCGTCTCCGTGAAATTCTCGAGGCTCATGGCAACTGTTCCTTCCCGGCGGAGCGGTCTCCGCCCCCCGCGTGCGTACCACAGCCAGACCCACCCACGCACCCCGGCAAACGCCCGGCAAACACCGCGAAAACCCGCGCGGACCCCCGTGAGCCAGCGCGGGTGCCCCCGAACGCCGCGCACCCGGCCGCTTCCCTGCTGTTTCGGCCGCGACCTGCGAGTAAGATGCACCGCCATGGGCGCCTACCGTTCCGTGTTTCGTGACGGCCTCTTCGCCGGTCGCACCATCGTCGTCACCGGGGGCGGTAGCGGCATCGGCCGGTGCACCGCGCACGAGCTCGCGGCCCTCGGCGCCCACGCGGTGCTGGTCGGCCGCAAGCCGGAGCGCCTCGCCGCCGTCGCCGCGGAGATCACCGCCGACCGCGGCGACCCGGCCACCGTCAGCTTCCACGCCTGCGACATCCGCGACGAGGCCGGCGTCAAGGCCACGATCGCCGCGATCCTCGGCGACCGCGGCAAGATCGACGGCCTCGTCAACAACGCCGGCGGCCAGTTCCCCGCCCCCCTCTCCGCGATCTCGCAAAAGGGCTTCGAGACCGTCGTGCGCACCAACCTCGTCGGCGGCTTCCTCGTCGCCCGCGAGGTCTATACCCAATGGATGGCCGCCCACGGCGGCGCGATCGTCAACATCGTCGCCGACATGTGGCGCAGCATGCCCGGCATGGGCCACTCCGGGGCCGCCCGCGCCGGCATGGTCAACTTTACCCAGACCGCCGCGGTCGAGTGGGGCTCCTCCGGCGTGCGCGTCAACGCCGTCGCCCCCGGCTGGATCGCGTCCAGCGGGCTCGATCATTACGAGGGCGCCGCAAAGGCCCTCATCCCGCGCCTGCGCGCCGCGGTCCCGCTCGGTCGCCTCGGCACCGAATCCGAGTGCAGCGCCGCGATCTGCTTCCTGCTCTCCGAGGCGGCCGCCTTCATCAGCGGCACCACCCTGCGAGTCGACGGCGCCGCGCCGAACGCCAGCATGTTGTGGCCCCTCGAACCCCACGACAACGCGCCCGCCTTCGACGGCTTTCATCGCGCCTCGCTCCCCGAGGTCCTTCGTTGATCCCTGTCATGCACACTGACTCGCCCGCGTACCCCGCACCCCGCGAACGCCCCCGCCCCACGCCCGCGACCCCACCGCCCCGCGAACACGCCCATCACGCGCCCGCGTACCAAGCGAGCTGAGTAGCTGCCCGGAGCCCCATGCCCGTCCTCGTCTCCAAGATCGACACGCAGTCCGACGCCTTCAAGGCCAACCGCGACGCCCAGCTCGCGCTCATCGCCGAGTTTCGCGCCGCCGAGCAGCGCGTCCGCGACAACTCGAATCGCCAGGCCGAGAAATTTTCAAAGCGCGGCCAGCTGCTCCCGCGTGAACGGGTGGCCCGCCTGCTCGACCGCGGCGCGCCCTTCATCGAGCTGGCGACCCTCGCCGGTCACAAGATGCACGACGACGACGGCCGGTCCGACGCCGCGGGTGGCGGCAACATCAGCGGCATCGGCTTCGTGTCCGGTGTTCGCTGCGTCATCGGTGCCAGCGACAGCGCGATCAAGGGCGGCTCGATCGCCCCGATGGGTCTGAAAAAATCCCTGCGCACCCAGGAGATCGCCCTGCAGAACAAGCTCCCGGTCGTCTCGTTGATCGAGAGCGCCGGCGCCAATCTCCTGTATCAGTCGGAGATCTTCGTCGATGGCGGCCGCGTGTTCGCCAACATGGCGCGGCTGTCCGCCGCCGGCCTGCCGCAGATCACCGTCGTGCACGGCTCCTCGACCGCCGGCGGCGCCTACATGCCGGGCCTGTCCGACTACGTGATCGCCGTGCGCGGCGCGGCCAAGGTGTTCCTCGCCGGCCCGCCGCTGGTCAAGGCCGCGATCGGCGAGGACGCCGACGACGAGCAGCTCGGCGGCGCCGAGCTGCACGCCACCGTCACCGGCACCGCCGAGTACATGGCCGAGACCGACGCCCACGCGATCCACCTGGCGCGCGAGATCATGAAGAACCTCGCATCCGCCCCGTGGCGCACGCTGCACGGCGAGACCGCCACGCGCCCGCACGCCCCCCCGCATTACGACATCGAGGAGCTGCTCGGCGTCGTCCCTGCCGACTTCAAAAAGCAATACGACGCCCGCGAGGTCATCGCCCGCATCGTCGACGGCTCCGACTTCCTCGAGTTCAAGCACCTCTACGGTCGCGCCACCGTGTGCGGCCACGCCACGATCGAGGGTCACGCCTGCGCGATCATCGCGAACAACGGCCCGATCGACCCCGACGGCGCCACCAAGGCCGGTCAGTTCATCCAGCTCTGCTGTCAATCCGGCACACCGATCATCTACCTGCAAAACACCACCGGCTACATGGTGGGCACCGCGGCCGAGCGCGCCGGCATGGTCAAGCACGGCTCCAAGATGATCCAGGCGGTCGCCAACGCGACCGTCCCGCAGATCACCCTCGTCGTCGGCGGCAGCTTCGGCGCCGGCAACTACGGCATGTGCGGCCGCGGCTTCGACCCGCGCTTCGTGTTCGCCTGGCCCGCCAGCCGCGTCGCCGTCATGGGTGGCGAGCAGGCCGCCAAGGTCATGGAGATCATCACGCTCGCCAAGTTCGCCCGCATGGGCGTCCAGGGCGACGCCGAAGCGATCGCCACCATGAGCAAGTCGATCCGCGACAAGCTCGACGCCGAATCCCACGCCCTCTACGCCACCGCCCGCCTGTGGGACGACGGCATCATCGACCCGCGTGACACCCGGCACATCCTCGCGCAGTCGCTCGCGACATGTCGCGAGGCCGACCTTCGCACCTTGCGCCCCAACACCTTCGGCGTCGCCCGCCTGTAGCCTCACCTGTCCCAAAGAACATCCGACGAAAGGCCAGACATGCTGTTCACCGACGAGCACGAGCTGCTACGAAAGAGCCTGCGCAGCTTCATCGAGCGGGAGATCAACCCCCACGTCGAGGTCTGGGAGGAGGAGAGGATCTTCCCCGCGCACGACCTCTTCAAAAAGCTCGGCAACGAGGGCTTCCTCGGCCTGACCAAGCCCGAGGAGTACGGCGGCGCCGGCCTCGACTACTCCTACGCGATCATCCTCGCCGAGGAGCTCGGCCGGATCCCCAGCGGCGGCATCTCCCTGGCGATCGGCGTGCAGACCGACATGTGCACCCCCGCGCTGGCCCGCTTCGGCTCCGACGAACTGCGCGCCGAGTGGCTCACGCCCTCGATCGCCGGCGACCTCGTCGGCTGCATCGGCGTCAGCGAGGTCGGCTCCGGGTCCGACGTCGCCAGCCTCAAGACCACCGCCCGCAAGGACGGCGACGACTACATCATCAACGGCGGCAAGATGTGGATCACCAACGGGATCCAGGCCGACTGGATCTGCTGCCTCGTCAACACCAGCGATGACAAGGCCCACAAGAACAAGTCGCTCGTCGTCATCCCGATGAACACCAAGGGGGTCGAGCGGGCCAAGAAATTGCACAAGCTCGGCATGTGGTCCAGCGACACCGCGCAGATCTTCTTCGACGACGTGCGCGTACCCCAGCGCAACCGCATCGGACCGGAGGGCGCCGGCTTCATGCTGCAGATGATGCAGTTCCAGGAGGAGCGCATGTGGGGCGCCGCCAACTCGCTCACCGCGATGGACCTCGCCATCGCGGAGACGATCGCCTACACCCGCGACCGCAAGGCCTTCGGCAAGTCGATCCTCGATAACCAGGTCGTCCACTTTCGCCTCGCCGAGCTGACCACCGAGGTCGAGGCCCTGCGCGCCCTCGTGTACCGCGCCGCGGAGCTGTTCCTGTCCGGCAAGGACGTCACCCGCCTCGCCTCGATGTGCAAGCTCAAGGCCGGTCGACTCGTCCGCGAGGTCTCCGACTCGTGCATGCAATACTGGGGCGGCATGGGCTACATGTGGGAATCCAAGATCGCCCGCATGTTCCGCGACAGCCGCCTCGCGTCGATCGGCGGCGGCGCCGACGAGATCATGCTCGGCATCATCTGTAAGCTCGACGGCACCCTCCCCCGCGGCTGACCTTTCGGACAGGAACCATCGGACATGTCCCAAGCGACTCTCCCCACCTGCCAGTCCCTCCTGCTGCGCCGCGACGGCTGGTGCCTGCACGTCACCTTGAACCGCCCGGAGGTCAAGAACGCGATGACGTTCGCGATGGTCCGCGAGCTGACCGACGTCTTCACCGCGATCGCCGACGACAGGACCCTGCGCGCCGTCGTCCTGCGCGGGGCCGGCGGGAACTTCTGCGCCGGTGGTGACATCAAGGACATGGCCGCCGCCCGCGGCGCCGAGCCCGGACCCGACGGCAAGGACCCGCTCGCCGTCGGCAACCGCCTGTTCGGCGCCATGCTCATGCGCGTCGAGGCGGCCCCGCAGGCCGTCGTCGCCGTGCTCGAGGGTGCCGTCATGGGCGGAGGCTTCGGCCTGTGCTGCGTCAGTGACGTCGCGATCGCCGACGACACCGCCCGCTTCCGCCTGCCCGAGACCAGCCTCGGCGTACCTCCTGCACAGATCGCGCCGTTCATCGTCCGCCGGGTCGGGCTCACCCAGGCCCGCCGCCTCGCCGTCACCGGCGGCAGCCTCGACGCCGCCCAGGCGCTCGCGCTGGGTCTGGTCCACGTTCTCCATCATGTGTCCCCGGGGACAGGTCTCGAAGACCAGGTCTCCGGCGTGCTCGCCGACATCGCCCGCTGCGGCCCCGAGGCCGTCGCCGTCACCAAGCGCCTCGTGCTCGCCGCCGCCGGCGCGCACGCGGGCACCCTCGAAGCCGTGCTCGACGACGCGGCCGGGGACTTCGCCCGCGCCGCGCGCGGGCCCGAGAGCGTCGAGGGCATGACCGCCTTCCTTCAGAAGCGCCGCCCGAGCTGGGCCGACGCCTGACCTGAGAGACATACGAACATGTCGAGCTTCACCACCATCCTGATCGCCAACCGCGGCGAGATCGCCTGCCGGATCATCCGCAGCGCCCACGCCCTCGGCTACCGCTGCGTCGCCGTCTACAGCCAGGCCGACGCCGACGCACCGCACGTCGGCCTCGCCGACCGCGCCGTCATGATCGGGCCGCCGCCCGTGCGCGAGTCGTACCTCAGCGTCGAGCGCCTGCTCGCCGCCGCCGTCGCCGCGGGCGCCGACGCCGTCCACCCGGGCTACGGCTTTTTGTCGGAGAACGCCGGCTTCGCGCAGGCCTGCCTCGACGCCGGCCTCGTGTTCATCGGCCCCAGCCCCGCAGCGATCGACGCCATGGGCAACAAGGCCGCCGCCAAGCGGGCGATGATCGCCGCCGGCGTGCCCTGCATCCCTGGCTTTCAGGACAGCAGCGACGAGGCCCAGCACGAGGACCACCTGCACGCCGCCGCTCTCGATGTCGGCTTCCCGCTATTGATCAAGGCCGCGGCCGGCGGCGGCGGTCGTGGCATGCGCAAGGTGACCTCGGAGGCCGAGCTCGCCCCCGCGATCCGCTCCGCGCGCTCCGAGGCCGCCTCCGCGTTCGGCAGCGGCGAGCTGATCATCGAGCGCGCGATCGTCGACGGTCGTCACGTCGAGATCCAGGTGTTCGGCGACACCCACGGCCATGTCATTCACCTCGGCGAGCGCGACTGCTCCGTGCAGCGGAGGCACCAGAAGGTCGTCGAGGAGTCACCCTCCCCCGCCGTCGACGCCGCCCTGCGCGAGCGCATGGGCGCCGCTGCGGTCGCCGCCGCCCGCACGATCGACTACGTCGGCGCCGGCACCGTCGAGTTCATGCTCGACGCCAGCGGCGAGTTCTACTTCCTGGAGATGAACACCCGCCTGCAGGTCGAGCACCCGGTCACCGAGTTCGTCACCGGCCTCGACCTCGTCGAGCTCCAGCTGCGCGTCGCCGCCGGCGAGCCGCTGCCGCTCACGCAGGAGCAGGTGCAGTTGACCGGCCACGCGATCGAGGTGCGTCTCTACGCCGAGGACCCGTACGCGGGTTATCTGCCGCAGTCCGGCCCGATACACGCCTGGCAGCCGGCCAGCGGCGTCGGCGTGCGCATCGACCACGGCATCCGCGCCGGCCAGCAGATATCTCCATACTACGATCCGATGCTCGCCAAGGTCATCGCATACGGCCGCAACCGCGACGAGGCCCGCCGCCGCCTCGTCCGCGCGCTCGAGCAGACCGTGCTGCTCGGCGTCGTACATAACAAACAATTCCTCGCCGATGTCATCGCTCACCCCGTGTTCGCGGCCGGCGGCGCGACCACTCGCTTCCTCGAGCAGCACCTCCCGGACCCGCCGCGCCCCGAGCCCGACGCCCGCGTGTGGGCCGTCGCGGCGGCCCTGTGGTGCTCGCTCGGCATGGTCCAGCCGCACGCCGCGTGGCGCAGCGCCGGCAAGGCCTCGTTCCCGCTCGAGCTACGCGCCGGTGACACGCTCGCGCGGCTGAGCATCGAGCTACACACCGACAGCACCGTCAGCGTCGGCTTCGCCGGCCCGGTCAAGGGCGCGACGATCCTCCTGCCCCCCAACCCTCTCACCGCGCAGATCCTCCACCGCGAGGGCAGCGTCGTCCGCGTGCGCGTCGATGGCGTCGAGGAGACCGCCCACGCGACGATCGCCGACGGCCGACTGCACCTCGAGCTGCGCGGCGTGCTCGGCGAGTTCACCGAGCCCGCACCGCGCGGCGCCGAGGCCGAGGCCGAACGCGGCGGCGGCGACGGCAAGCTCCACGCGCCGACCTCCGGCCGCATCGTCGAGGTCAAGGTCGCCGTCGGCGACCGCGTGCGCCCCGGTCAGACCCTCGTCGTGCTCGAGGCCATGAAGATCGAGAACGCCCTGGCGGTCGGCGTCTCGGGCACCGTCGCCGAGATCAAGGTCGCCTCCGGCGACCAGGTCCCGCAGGGCCGCCTCCTGCTCGCCGTCACCCCCGACGAGGACCCCGACGCCGGCGGCGCCAAGAAGGCTGCCGTCGCCTGAAAGCATCGAAGCATTTCTCCATCACCGCCAGGACGCGACAGCCCGCTTCTCCGAGGACCCATGACCGACAGCACCAAGGCGATCGTCACCTGCGCCCTCACCGGCGTGCTCACCAACCCGCGTCAGCACCCGGTGCCCGTCACCGCGGAGGAGCTCGCCGCCGCCGCGCGTCAAGCCCGTGACGCCGGCGCCTCGGTCGTGCACGTACACTTCAGAAATCAGGAGCCCGGCCTCGGCTACCTGCCGAGCTGGGACCCCGCGGTGGCAAAGGCGGTACACGACGCGATCAAGGCCGAGTGCCCCGACATCATCTTCAACATGACCACCGGCGTGGTCGGCGAGGACCTCTCGGGACCGATCGCCTGCTTGCAAGCGATCCGCCCCGAGATCGCCGCCTGCAACGCCGGCAGCCTCAACTATCTCAAGGCCAGGTCCGACGGCACCTGGGCCTGGCCGCCGATGCTCTTCGATAATCCCGTCGTCAAGGTCGAGGCCATGCTCCAGGCGATGAAGGCCACCGGCACCGCGCCCGAGTTCGAGTGCTTCGACCTCGGCATCGTCCGCTCGGTCGGCCTCTACGTCGACGTCGGCCTCGCGCACGAAGTCCAGCACCGCGGTTTCGACGCCGGCGCCCATCAGGTTCAGGATCTCGGCGGCGGCTTTCACGCCGCCCAGGTTGCTGCGCCGTGTGCGTTCACCGCTGGCCAGTACGCGGCCCATCACCTCGTTCAGGTCGCGCAATGCCGTCGGCTGGACGCCGTCCAGTGTCGCGATGCGCACCATCACCTCGTTGCGGTGGCGTTCGGTGAACAGCTTGATCACCTCGCCGGCCTGGTCGAATTCCAGGTGCACCAGGATCACGGCCACGATCTGCGGGTGCTCGTTGCGCAACAGCTCGCCGACCGAGCTCGGGTCCATCCACTTCAGGCTCTCGATGCCGGTGACGTCGTTGCCCTGCATGATGCGGTCGATCAGCAGCCCGGCCTTGTCTTCGCCCAGGGCGCGGCGCAGCACCGCCTTGACGTATTCGTTGTTGTCGGTGACGAGCAGGCTCTCGCTGGCCGCCACGCGCTCGAAGCTTTCGATCACGCCGTCGACGCGTTCACGTGTGATGGACTTCATCTTCGAGATGGTTTCGCCCAGGCGCTGCACCTCCTTCGGCGTCAGGTGCTTGAAGACCTCCGACGCCTCTTCCTCGCCGATCGACATCAGCAAGATGGCTGCGTTCTCCAGCCCCAGTTCATCCATGCCGCCAGACACTTTTCTTGTGCTCCTGCCTTGTGGTGGGTGTCAGGCAGGTTCGCCGTTGACCCAGCCGCGCACGATCTGCGCGACGGCTGCGGGGTTTTCCTTGGCCAGGTTGCGCACGGCGTCCAGGCGTTCGTTCGGTCGCGGGGCGCCCAGCACCAGCGCGTCGTGTCGCTGGTTGACCAGCCCGGGCAGGCTGGCGTCACCGCCCACGGTCTCGGTCAGCTGGCTGCCGGGCAGGGCCGGCGCCGGCGCCGACCTCACGACCTCGCGTGCCACCTGGGTCGCGCCGGACCTCGTCGCCTGGGACGTGGTGGACGACCTCGCGGCCCAGCTGACCTACCGCCTGCACTACGGGCCGTCGGGCTCGCTCGCCCTGGACGCCGAGAGCCTCGGCGGTACCTCGCTCCCGCTGTCGCGCGACCCGGC
>ENA-OFCF01000429-OFCF01000429.1-metagenomes-genome-assembly--contig:-NODE-429-length-18827-cov-4.338589_pt1 | contig 18827 bp, 17 predicted proteins | sample MGYA00153387_OFCF01 | MGnify analysis MGYA00153387
AGGCATCAAACGTTTTTTTCGTGCCCAGCCACACAAAGCGGCAATCACGCATTTCCACGTCGGGTTTGTAGGTGCTTTCATAGCGCGTACGCACACGGCTGTTCAGTCCGTCGCAGGCAATCATGAGGTCAGCGTTGTATTGCGACGCTAGGGCCTGATCGTCTTGGATATCGGCTTCAAATACCAAATCGACGCCCACTTCAAGGCAGCGCTCTTGCAAGATATTCAGGAGCTTTTTACGCCCAATGCCGCAAAAGCCGTGCCCACCCGAGCGTACGCTTTTGCCTTTGAAAAACATCTCCACATCGTCCCAGTGGTTGAAGGCATCGCCAATCAGCTGGGCACTGACCGGGTCTGCCGCACGCAAGTTGCCCAGCGTTTGGTCAGACAGCACCACGCCCCAGCCAAAGGTGTCAAACGGTCGGTTGCGCTCGACGACCGTCACCACATGCCCAGGGTTTTGCAGCTTCATCAGCAATGAAAAATACAACCCCGCCGGGCCGCCGCCCAAACAAACAATACGCATGACGCATCTACCTTTTGCCGATTATCAATTCCTCAATTGTTTAGGCTTAAAGTAACTTTGTCAAGGGGTGGGTCGAGTTATTCAATGATTGGAATTCGCGTGGCTGGAGGGGTGTTGCGGCTGCGCCCGCAGCGCACAAGACCGTCAATCATGACCATGCCAACGCCGGGTATGTCACCCCGGGTGATGCTGTCCAGCATGTCACTGCCGGCAGAATGTTGGGCTTTGTCTAAAAACACAAAGTCTGCCGCCCGCCCAACGGCTATCAGCCCGCAATTCAAGCCGCGTATGCGTGCCGTGTTGCCCGTGGCAAAGCAAAACACCAGCTCGGGTGCAATATTGCCAAGCGCAGACAGCAGCGAGATCATGCGCAGTATGCCCAGCGGTTGTACGCCAGAACCGGCAGGGCCATCCGTACCCAAAATCACGCGGTGCGGGCACTTGAGCTGCAAGGCGGCTTGCGCCGCAGCAATGGCCACCTTCTCATTGCCGTTATGCACAATTTCAATCGCGCGTGAAGACTTTTCACACAGCTCACACACATGCTGTTCTGACAGTGATGTGTGCCCGCCGTTGATGTGTCCAATGATGTCGGCATCAGCTTCCAGCACCACGTCTTTGTCGATGTAGCCCGAGCCGGGCACTGACGGTCCGCCTGTGTGAATGGTGCTTTGAATGCCGTATTTCCGCGCCCAGGTGACCATTTCTTTGGCCTCATAACCTGCTTTGACACTACCCAGGCCCACTTCGCCCAACAGCGTCACGCCCGCGTCTGCCAAGTCTTTAAAGTCCTGCTCAACCATGCCTTTTTCAATGATGGGCGCGCCCGCAATTACTTTTACGCCACCGGGGCGAAAGTTGTCAAATGCGCGTTGCGCCGTAATGGCCAACGCCTTTAAACCCACAATGTCTTTGGGTCTGCCGGGTAGGTGAACTTCGCCAGCCGAGATCATGGTGGTCACGCCGCCGTGCAGGGTGGATTCAATCCACCCCAGCTGGTTTTGGCGTGGCGTCCAGTCCCCAAATACGGGGTGAACGTGGCTGTCAATCAATCCTGGGCAAACGCAGGTTTGCTGTGCATCAATGACGGTCGCTGCATGGCTTTGATCACAGTCTTTGGCTTTGCCAACAGCAACAATCAACCCATCGTTGATGACGATGGTGTCTGCGTCAAGAATCGGCTGGTCAATATCGCCTGAGAGCATCAGGCCAATGTTCTTGATGACGACTTTGCCTGATGCGCCGCTGGTGGGTAGGTCTGCCATGGTTTGCCTTTAAGAATAAATAGTCAGGGTTTTAACAGGACGCTTCGCAGGACGGTGCTGCTGATGAAGGACTGCCAGGCGTCAATGGCATCGGTGGTTTGCAGGTTTTCACCTAAAAAAGCTGCAAGTGTGAAGCGGTTCGACATATAAAAATAAGCTGTGGCCACGATGAGCAGGTAAACATTGCGTGCCGAAACGTCTTTTCGGAAGAGCTTTTGCGCGATACCGTTTTGCAGCAGCTCACTGATGATGGCGATGGCGGGTGATGAATACTCCCGCGCGCGCTCAGATTTGGCAATGTGTTTACCGCGCTGCAAATTTTCGGTATTTAGCAGCGTGATGAATTCCGGGTTTTTTCGGTAATACGACAGCACGAAGCCAATAACACGGTTCAACCCGTCGATTGGCTGGCTTGTGTCGAGCTTGAGTTTGAGTTCAGCATCATTCATGCGTCGGTAGGCGTTTTCAAGCACTTCAATGAACAAGCCTTCCTTGCTGCCGAAGTAGTAATAGATCATCCGATCCACGGATTTGGCAGACCTGGAGATCTTCTCAACGCTGCCGCCTTCATACCCATAGCGTGCAAATACCCTGGTTGCGGCACTCAAAATGTTATCGCGTGTAGAGGCAGAAGTTGCTTTTGCAGGCATGAAGTTTTAAACAAATAAAATAATGCTGTTGCGCCAGCCAGCAGGATACGCTACATTCAAAACAAATGTAGTGTTTGCTACATATTTGCATGCAAATATAGCTGAGAACCTGATTCGACCCATGTCTGAGCATACAAAAACGGATGGCTTGCCCGAGGAGTACACCCGAAGTCTTGAGAAGACTGCAGCGGGAAAAATCGCGTGCAACGCTTGCCCGGTGCTGTGTCAGATATCCGATGGACGCAGCGGTGCATGCGACCGTTACGCCAATCAGGCGGGTGTGCTGATTCGGGTTGATCCCGTCGTTTTCCTGCGGCGGGCGCTTGCCGATTCTGAGGCGCGTTTGGTGCCGTTCAACACCGACCAGACCTGGGACGGTCAGCTGGCCAATAGCAATGAGGTGTTTGTCACGGGGGTGGGGTCTTCCACCACCTACCCAGACTACAAGCCAGCGCCATTTATTGTCTCCTCCCAAGTCGCTGGTGTGGATGTGGTGACTGTGGTCACCGAAGGCATCTTCAGCTATTGCAGCTTGAAAGTGAAAATTGATACCGACCGCTTTTTAGGTTCCGAGCAAGCCAATGTGCGCTGCAAAGGTGAAGTGGTGGGGCATGTCACCACAGCTGAATACGGCTCGCAAATGCTGTCGCTGGGCGGGGTACACCATTTGACAGGTGGAAGTAAAAAAGAAGGCCGCATCACCATGGAAATGATGCATGCGCTGGGTAACAAACAGGCAGTTGAATTCACGATTGATGGCGGTTCGCAACTGGTCATTCAGGCTGGCAAAGCACCCGTTGTCAATGGGGCTGAAGAAAAGCGCATGCGTGTGGGTTGCGGGTCGGCGGCGATTGGCATTTTTGCCCAGCAGTTTGATGGTTTGGCTGATGAGGTGGTGGTGGTGGATGACCACATCACTGGGGTGCTGACTGAGCACCAGGCAGGCCGCTGCCTGAACATGAAAGCCTCAGGCATCAGAATGAATGGACGCAAATCTACGCCAGGCCGCTACTTTCAGGTTGCAAATCCCGGCACGGGTTGGGGCGGCACAGACATTTCAGACCCCTTGTCCATCATTGAAAGCTGGGATGCTGACCGTGCCTGGCCGGGCTTGCGGCTGTTGATGACATCGACCACCGGCGAACATGCCAGCTGGTACGAGCTCGACGGCGCGCTGCAACCTATTGAGCAGGCCATGCCGCCCGAGGTACAAACCGTGATCGACAGGATTGGCGAGAACTGCGAGCCATCACTCTGCACTGTGCTGTTCCTGGGCGGTGCTGGCGGCAGCTTGCGAGCAGGCGTGACTGAAAATCCAGTGCTGCTGACTCGTGCCATCAAAGATGCGTTGGTCAATGTGACTTGCGGCGGAGCACCCGCTTATGTGTGGCCGGGTGGTGGCATCACTGTGATGGTGGATGTGATGCGCATGCCAGACAACAGCTTTGGTACCGTGCCGACGCCTGCAATTGTTGCGCCGATTGAGTTCAGCATGGCGCTCACTGATTACCGTGCTTTGGGCGGGCACATGGCGCATGTTCGGACTTTGGACGAGGTCTTGCGCAGTGGTGCATGGCACAGCGACGGTGCACCGCGCACTTTGCAGTGGCAGCCCATGCAAGCTTCCAACCCGTGGCCGCTGGGGCTATGAAGGTTATGAAGGCGCAACGTGCTCAATTACCCGATGGTCGCTGGCACTTTCAGCATGGCCCGATGGACATCATCATTGGTGCAGCGGGTGAAGCATTGACACTAAGCGATGCGCATGAATATGCCTGGAAGCGATTCAAAACCATTTTGCAAGAACTGGTTGAAGAGCTTCCTGCGCTGCGCCGCCCTGTCCAGGGTGTGTGCCCTGTACGGGGAGTCATTGCGCAACGCATGTGGTCTGCCTGCGAGCCCCATCAAAGCCATTTCATCACGCCGATGGCCGCTGTGGCGGGATCGGTTGCTCAAGAGTTGCTGCAGTTTTATCAAGTACCCGGCATCCATCGCGCACATGTCAACAATGGCGGAGATATTGCCATCCATCTTGCTGCCGATGAATCTCTTCGCGTCGGTCTGTACGCAAATCTTGCGCGTTTGAATGCTGGGCAACTTCAAAACGGACTCACGCTGGATGGACAGCTGGAAATTCGCAGCGATTCTCCCGTTCGTGGAGTAGCCACCAGTGGCTGGCGCGGCCGGAGTTTTTCATTGGGTATTGCAGACAGTGTCACGGTGTTGGCTCGTACCGCCGCTGAGGCGGACGCTTCGGCAACCGTTATCGCCAATACTGTCAATGTGATTGATGCGCGAATCGTCAGGCGTGCGGCCTGCGAGATCAAAGACGACTCTGACCTGGGCAACCGGCGGGTGACGGTGGATGTGCCACCTTTGTCTGAAGAGCTGGTTCAACGCGCGTTGGCCTCAGGCCTGGCGCGCGCATTGACCTTGCGAGCGCAAGGACTCATCTATTCGGCCGTATTGGTCTGTCAGAATCACTGGATGACGACAAGCGCTCCAAAGCAACCGACAGTTGAAAAACTGTTACCAATCAATCGCTGCGGCACGGAACATGCGTGAGTAAATATGATTGAAATACGCCGAATATTCACCCATGTTGAATCGATTGCCCACGAGTTTGGCCCGCCACCTCTTGCGCCCTTGCTGCGCGGCGCGATTGGTGTCGTCATGAGCAACCCCTACGCTGGGCGCTACGAACCCAACATCTTGCCCATGATGGACGCTCTAGGCAAAGTAGGCATTGACATGGCTGAGCGCTTGCGCGCCGCCATGAATGTATCCGCCGAGCGAATTCAGGGGTACGGCAAGGGGGCGATTGTGGGTGCCAACGGGGAGCTCGAGCACGGTGCGCTGTGGCATGTGCCCGGTGGCTACGCCATGCGTGAGTTGTTGGGCTGGAAGGGTGACCGCAGCGCCTACGCGCATGGTCATGCGACTCAAGCGGTTGCTCAGTCAAACCAAACCGCCAATGCGCTTTCCATCGTGCCATCCACCAAAAAAGTCGGTGCACCCGGTACTGCGCTTGATGTGCCCATGACGCACATCAACGCCAGCTATGTGCGCAGCCATTTTGATGCGATTGAAGTGCGTGTGCCGGGAGCGCCCACAGCAGATGAAATTGTTTTTATTCTCGCCATGAGTACCGGGGCGCGGGTGCATGCTCGCGTGGGCGGTCTGGCAGCCGGCGCCATCAGCAAATGGGACGGCTTGCGTTAACGCGCACGCAGTTGCAAGTTGAACTACAAAGGAAAAGAGTGAAAGCCCAGATTCGAAAAATCATCGTTCAGGTCGACGAAGTTCATATTGAAATGGGCAAAATCATCTCGCCCCCTACCCGACGCGCTCTGGCCATGGCCGTTATTCACAACCCGCTGGCAGGAAGCTACACAGAAAATCTGGATGAGCTGATCGCCATCGGGGAAGAGCTGGGCGGCTTGCTGGGCGACAAATGCGTGAAGGCGTTGGGTATTGCGCCCGGTGATGCACAAAGCTACGGCAAGGCAGTCATCGTTGGCGAGGCGGGGGAGATTGAACACGCCGCCGCCATACTGCACCCCAAGCTGGGCGCACCACTGCGTATCGCCGTTGAAAAAGGCGCGGCACTTGTGCCATCGAGTAAAAAACGCGGCACACTCGGTACAGCGATTGATGTGCCGTTGGGACATAAAGACGCCGCCTTTGTGCGCAGCCATTTTGATGCGATGGAGGCGCGTGTGTCTGATGCGCCGCGTGCCAACGAGATTGTGGTGGCTGTGGTCGTCACGGACAGTGGCAGGCCGCTGGCGCGTGTGGGCGGCTTGCAGGCGCATGAGGCCAAAGGCCTAGACGGCTTGCGCTAGTTGCGCGTTGTATCAACACCCGTTTTTTTCGAACCTTGATTCAGTCACTGTTACTTTAACCCCTCAGGAGTCACCATGAAAATACAACGCAGAACACTCACCGCTTTGACTCTGGCCAGCTTAATGGCCATCACGGTTTCCGTACAAGCGCAAAACACCATCAAAATCGGTGAAATCAACAGCTACAAAGCGCAGCCTGCATTTTTGGAACCGTACAAAAAAGGCATGGAGCTCGCGGTTGAGCAGATCAATGCTGCTGGCGGCGTGAATGGCAAAAAGCTCGAACTTGTGATTCGCGATGACAATGCCAACCCCGGCGACGCGGTGCGCGCTGCTGAAGAGTTAATTTCGCGTGAAAAAGTCGATGTGCTGACAGGTTCGTTTTTGTCTAACATTGGTCTAGCGTTGACTGACTTTGCCAAGCAAAAGAAGGTTTTCTTTCTGGCGGCTGAGCCGTTGACCGATAAAATCGTTTGGCAAAACGGCAACCGCTACACCTTCCGCTTGCGCGCATCCACCTACATGCAAACCGCCATGTTGGTGCCTGAAGCTGCCGCCATGAAGAAAAAGCGTTGGGCCATCATTTACCCCAACTATGAATATGGCCAGTCGGCTGCTGCCAGTTTCAAGGCGCTGATGAAAGCGGCGCAGCCTGATGTGGAATTTGTGGCCGAGCAAGCCACACCGCTGGGTCGTATTGATTCAGGCAGCGTGGTGCAGGCCGTGGCTGATGCCAAGCCAGACGCGATTTTCAATGTACTGTTCGGCGCTGACCTGTCCAAATTTGTACGCGAAGGCAACACGCGCGGTTTGTTTCAAGGACGTGAGGTGGTGAGTTTGCTGACGGGTGAACCTGAATACCTGGACCCCCTGAAAGAAGAAACGCCTAATGGCTGGCTGGTCACGGGCTACCCTTGGTACGGCATTCAAACGCCGGAACACAAAGCGTTTTTCCTGGCCTACAACGCCAAGTACAAAGACCACCCGCGCCTCGGCTCTGTCGTGGGCTACGCCGCCATCCAGTCATTGGCTGAAGGCATGAAAAAAGCCAAGTCAACGGATACTGAAAAAATGATTGCGGCGTTTCGTGGTTTGAAACTCATGACACCGTTTGGCTCTGTGGTGTACCGCACGCAAGACCACCAGTCCACCATGGGTGCGTATGTGGGGCGTACCAAAAACGAAGGCGGCAAGGGCGTGATGGTGGACTACCGTTACGTCGATGGCGCAAAAATGCAGCCAAGCGATGCGGAAGTTAAAAAGCTGCGCCCCGCTGACGCGCAAAACTGAAGCAAGTTTTTTATCGCATCCATAGCACTGAACAGGGCAATAAGGCATGAGTTTTTCTGGTCTCCTGGTTCAGTTGCTGAACGGTTTGGCAGGCGCATCGTCGCTGTTTTTGGTGGCTGCGGGTTTGTCGCTGATTTTTGGCGTCACCCGCATCGTCAACTTTGCGCACGGATCGTTTTTCATGGTCGGCATTTACGTCGCCTATTCGCTGGTGGCCAATTTGGGCGGCACGATTGGCTTTTGGCCATCGTTGTTGCTGGCTGCGCTGGCGGTGGGCGTACTGGGCGCACTGGTAGAAATTTTGCTGCTGCGGCGTATCTACAAGGCACCTGAGCTGTTTCAGTTGCTCGCCACCTTTGCGCTGGGGCTGGTGATCAAAGATGGTGTGCTTTGGTTTTGGGGGCCTGAAGAACTGCTTGGGCCCCGCGCTCCGGGTTTGACTGGCTCTGTCCTTATCTTGGGGCGGCAGTTTCCCACTTACGACATCTTTTTAATTGTCGCAGGCCCTGTCGTATTGGGCTTGCTGTGGCTGCTGTTGACCAAAACCCGCTGGGGCACGCTGGTGCGCGCTGCCACGCAAGACCGTGAAATGGTCAGCGCACTCGGCGTCAATCAGGCTTGGCTTTTTACAGCTGTGTTTGCACTCGGTGCAGTGCTGGCTGGTTTGGGCGGTGCGCTGCAATTACCGCGCGAGCCTGCCAATCTTGAGATGGACTTGAACATCATTGGCGCTGCCTTCGTGGTGGTGGTGGTAGGCGGTATGGGCTCGATTCCGGGGGCGTATGTTGCTGCGCTTTTAATAGCCGAGCTAAAAGCAATCTGCATCTGGCTGGGCTTGGTTGAGATTGCTGGCGTGGCCATTTCGTTTTCAAAGCTCACGCTGGTGGTTGAATTTGTGGTGATGGCCGTGGTTTTGGTGGCACGACCCTGGGGCTTGTTTGGCAGGCCGCAAACGCCAAGCCGCCACACCGCCAAGCCCGAAGACCCACTGCGGCTGCCTGACAAACTGCAACGCTATTGCACCATTGCTTTGATGGGCTTGTTGGTGTTGATGCCAACACTTACCGCCGCTTCACCCTACTTGACGGTACTGGCCATCGATTTGATGGTGGCGGTGCTCTTTGCCGTCAGTTTGCATTTCATCATGGGCCCAGCGGGCATGCATTCGTTTGGACATGCAGCTTATTTTGGCCTGGGTGCCTATGGTGCAGCACTGATGGTGCGCAAGCTCGGATTGCCGATGGAAGTTGCGTTGCTGGCAGCGCCAATAGTTGCGGCGATAGGCGCATTTTTATACGGGTGGTTTTGTGTGCGCTTGTCGGGCGTTTACCTGGCCATGCTCACGCTGGCGTTTGCACAAATCACTTGGGCAATCGCCTTCCAATGGGACGCTGTTACCGGTGGCAGCAACGGGCTGACGGGGGTTTGGCCCGCTGAGTGGTTGGCAGACAAGCAAATTTATTACTACATGACATTGGCACTTAGTGCTGCTAGCGTGCTGCTGCTGCACCGCTTTTTACATTCACCGTTCGGCTACGCCATGCGTGCCTCGCGCGATTCGGTGCTGCGAGCTGATGCTATTGGCATCAATGTACGCCGCATCAGTTGGGTGGCGTTTGTGATTGCGGGTGCTTTTGCAGGGCTGGCGGGTGCCTTGTATGCGTTTTCAAAAGGCAGCATTTCCCCTGAAACATTGCATGTGAGCCGCTCGATTGATGGTTTGGTGATGGTGCTACTGGGCGGCCTGCAAACATTGGCTGGGCCGATTGTGGGCGCAGTCACCTTTACCTGGCTGCATGACACGGTGGCCCGCAATACCGACTATTGGCGTGCCATGCTGGGCGCCATTATTTTGATTTTGGTGTTGTTGTTCCCGCAGGGTATTGCAGGCTTTGTGAAGCAGCAAATACAAAAGTGGCGTGAACGCAAGGGGGCAGTCGCATGAGCTTGCTCAAAGTCACCAACCTCGGCAAATCCTTCGGTGGCGTGAAGGCGGTTGACGGCATCAGTTTTGAGCTGGCAGCGGGTGAGCTGCTGGCTTTGATAGGCCCAAACGGCGCGGGCAAATCCACCACGTTCAACATGGTCAATGGCCAGTTACGGGCAGATATCGGCTCGATCACACTGGATGGTCAGGAGCTGCTCGGCTTGGCGCCGCGCGATATTTGGCGGCTGGGCGTCAGCCGTACTTTTCAAATTGCTGAAACTTTTTTGTCACTGACCGTGGTTGAAAACGTGCAAATGGCTTTGCTGTCACGCGACAAAAAGCTGTATTCATTTCTGACCTTGGCTGCCCGTCACAAGCGTGATGAAGCCTTGAATTTGCTAGACCAAGTCAGCATGAAAGCACAGGCCGACAGGCCTTGCAGTGTGCTGGCCTATGGCGATGTGAAGCGGGTTGAGCTGGCGATTGCCATGGCCAATTCACCCAAGCTGCTGTTGATGGACGAACCCACTGCCGGCATGGCGCCCAAAGAGCGCAATGACCTGATGGCGCTGACCAAGCAACTGGTGACTGACCGCGACATGGCCGTACTGTTTACCGAACACAGCATGGACGTGGTGTTTGCTTATGCAGACCGAATGATTGTGTTGGCGCGTGGCCGTTTGATCGCAGGCGGCAAGCCGCTTGAAATTCGCGACGATCCCAAAGTGCAGGAAGTGTATTTTGGGACCGGGAAGACGTTTGAGAAGGCGCTCGAGAAACCCCCAGCACTGAAAGAGCCAGCTTGATGCAAGATGCCGATATGTTGTTAGGCGATCTTCTAACTGTTAAGGACTTGTGCGGCTGGTATGGCGCTGCACAAATTTTGTTTGATGTGAACCTGAAAGTTGGTCGCGGCGAGGTGGTGGCACTGATGGGTCGCAACGGCGCGGGCAAGTCGACCACGCTCAAAGCGCTGACCGGCATGCTGGACAAGCGGCGTGGTGCAGTTCAGTTCATGGACGCTGACATTTCAAAGAGTGAGCCACACCACGCGGGCCGCCTGGGTCTGGGTTACGTACCCGAAGACCGCCGCATATTTACCGATTTGACGGTGATGGAAAACCTGGAGGTCGGCCGTCAAAGCCCACGCCACTGGCCTGGTGGTGCGGCCGCCCCGGTGTGGACACCAGAGAAGCTTTTCAAGCTGTTTCCTAACCTTGGCGAAATGCCGGATCGACTCGGTGGCCGCATGAGTGGTGGTGAACAGCAAATGCTGACGGTCGCCCGCACACTTATGGGCAACCCGTATCTGGTGCTGCTTGATGAACCGTCTGAAGGCGTGGCACCTGTGATTGTTGAGCAAATGGTGCAAACGATTCTGGAGCTTAAATCGCAAGGCGTGAGCATTTTGCTGTGCGAGCAAAACATGCACTTTGCCGAGCTGGTGTCTGACCGCGCTTACGTGCTGGAAAAAGGGCAAATTTGCTACCAGGCCAGCATGGCCGAGCTGTCGGCCAATGTTGATGTACGCCGCGCTTACCTGAGCGTGTGATTCTCAAGCGGCCAAAATGCGTACAAGCCATGTAGCGTTGACCATCAATGGACAGCCGCAGTCGCTACAGGTGTCAAGTGAAGCATCTTTGCTGACGGTCTTGCGCAATGACTTTGAATTGAACAGCCCCAAGTACGGTTGTGGCTTGGGCGAATGCGGTGCATGTACGGTGCTGGTTGATGGTGTCGCGGCACGCGCTTGCGTGATACCCGCATCAGGTGTGGCTGGCCGCAGCGTCACCACGCTTGAGGGGCTGGGCACACTTGATAAGCTGCACCCCATACAGCAGGCTTTTATTGACGCACAAGCCGCACAGTGCGGTTACTGCCTGAGCGGCATGATCATGATGACGGTATCGCTTTTGGCGCTCAATCCTGACCCCAGTGAAGATGACATCCACCGCGAGTTGTCAGGCAACTTGTGCCGCTGCGGTGCGCATATTGAAATTGTCAAAGCAGTGCAGCGCGCCGCTGTGTTGATGAGGCAAGTTGCATGACGCGCCGCGCCGACACACCGCAAAACCGGGCTGATTTTTATTCGGCCAGCGGTGTATTGCTGGTCACCCGCAAACCGCCGCAGCCTGCACCGCCCATACCTGGCCAGCCACCCACCGTACAAGCCAATCCGCTGGAAGGTGATGAGGTGTTGTTGGCCGTTTGGGACGACGGCAGCATGACTGCGCTGCATGGTCATGTTGATTTGGGCACGGGTATTGCCACGGCACTGGCGCAAATCGTGGCTGAAGAGCTTTGTGTCGAGTTGAGTCAAATCAACATGGTGCTGGGCAACACCGCCAGCGCGCCCAACCAAGGCGCAACCATAGCCAGTGCGTCGTTGCAAATCCATGCTGCGCCTTTGCGCGCTGCTGCTGCCCAGGCGCGCGCCTGGCTGGTAGCGCGTGCTGCGGTGCTGGACGTCTCGCCCGTTGCCTATGCCGAGCTGCTCGCAGGTCAGCATGCGGAACTGCTGCTTGACTTGACGACTCAACTGAAGCCGGCAGAACAGCACCGCATCATCGGCACCAGCGCGCCGCGCGTAGACATCCCGGCCAAAGCCACAGGCGCGTTGACGTTTGTCCACGACATGCGCGTACCCGGCATGTTGCATGGCCGCGTGGTACGCCCGCCGTATGCTGGGGCTGACCATGGCGACTTTATTGGCAACACGTTGCAATCGGTTGACGAGTCGTCAATAGCGCACATCCCCGGCATTCGTGCGGTGGTGGTGATACGGGATTTTGTCGGCATTGTGGCCGAACGTGAAGAACACGCAGAACTTGCATCGCGAGAGCTGCGCGTGACGTGGAAGTCGTGGCCCGGCATGTCTGATCAAAGCGACATTACTGAGGCCATCCGCAAAAACCCATCGACGCAACGCAGGTTAATTGACGAAGGCAATGTTGATGTGGCACTGGCCGCTGCCGATCAAAAAATGCCGCGTAACTACGTGTGGCCGTATCAATTGCATGCGTCAATTGGCCCATCATGTGCATTGGCCGACTGGCAACCGGATGCCATGACCGTCTGGGCGGGTAGCCAAAACCCGCATGTACTGCGAGCTGATTTGTCGCAGCTCATGGATTTGCCCGATGTGCAGATCAACGTCATCCGGATGGAAGCCGCAGGTTGCTATGGCCGCAATTGCGCTGACGACGTGGCCGCCGATGCCGCATTGCTTTCACGCGCAGTGGGTGCGCCGGTTCGCGTACAACTCACGCGCGAGCAGGAAAGCGCGTGGGAACCCAAAGGCGCAGCGCAGCTCATGCAGGTCAATGGTGGCTTGAATGCGGATGGCTCAGTGGCTGCGTACGACTTTGAAACTTCGTACCCGTCCAACGCATCTCCCACGCTGGCGCTGCTGCTCACCCGCACGATTGAGCCGATAGCGCAGGCTTTCGAGATGGGTGACCGCACCGCCAGGCCGCCGTACGACTACGCCAACCTGCGCGTTGCCGTCAACGACATGGCGCCGATGGTGCGCGCCTCCTGGCTGCGCGGCGTGTCGGCACTGCCCAATTCGTTTGCACATGAGTCCTACATTGATGAGTTGGCGACCGCCGCAGGAGTAGACCCGGTGGAGTTCAGGCTGCGATATTTGCAGGATCCGCGTGCTGCAGAGCTGCTCAAAGCCACCGCTGAAAAAGCTGGCTGGCAGCCTCACGCTTCGCCCCAGTCGCAATCCAGCAAGGGCGACATTCTCAGCGGACAAGGCGTGGGCTATGCGCGTTACAACCACAGCAAGTGGCCAGGCTTTGGCGCGGCCTGGGCGGCCTGGGTGGCTGATGTTGAAGTCAATCGCCGCACAGGCGAAGTGCATGTGCGTCGGGTGGTGGTGGGGCACGACGCAGGCACACTCATCAACCCGGCGGGCGTGCAGCACCAGATCCATGGCAACGTAGTGCAAACCACCAGCCGCGCGTTGCTCGAAGAAGTCAAGTTCAATGACAAAACGGGCACGGTCGCCAATCTGGAGTGGGGCAGTTACCCGATATTGAATTTCCGTGACGTTCCAGTGATTGATATCGTCACCATGCCGCGCCCCGGCGAGCCGCCACTGGGCGCGGGTGAGTCGTCGTCCGTGCCCGGTACGGCCGCCATCGCCAATGCGATTTTTGATGCCACAGGCGTGCGCTTTCGCCAACCACCATTTACGCCTGAAGTGGTGCTGGCAGGGCTGGCAGAGCATAAAAAACATGATTTGGAGTATAAAAATGACCTGCAAACCAATGAATACGGGCGCAAGCAGCTCCTAAATAAAGAGCAATCTGACCGCACAACGCCTTCCTCCGCCATCTGGCCCAAGCAGCGCAAACGCTGGCTGCAGACGGGCGGCGTGCTTGCTGGACTGTTTGGGCTGGCCGTTGCGCTACTTGGCTGGCGGTCTGTCATTGCGCCTGTGCAGCCTTCTTTGACAAACATCTATTCACCCAGCACGATTGAACGTGGCCGCCAATTGGCTGCATTAGGCAACTGTATCGGTTGCCACACCGCCACAGATGGTGTGCCCAGCGCAGGCGGCCGTGCGATAGAAACACCCTTCGGCAAAATCTACAGCACCAACCTCACGCCCGACGCAACAGGCATCGGCCAATGGTCACTGCCTGCCTTTCAACGCGCCATGCGTGAAGGCATTTCGCGCGATGGACATTATTTGTACCCGGCCTTCCCTTACACCTCGTATGCCAAAACGACCGACGATGACTTGACCGCGTTGTATGCCTATTTGATGACGCAACCCGCTGTAGTCAGCACCCCACCGCAAACCAAACTGGCCTTCCCCTACAACATTCGCCCGCTGATGGCGGTGTGGAATGGTTTGTTTCATGACACTTCACCCATCAAGGTAGAAGCCGCGCAAACCACCGAGTGGAATCGCGGCAACTACCTGGTCAACAGCCTGGGCCACTGCGGCGCCTGCCACACGCCGCGCAATGCGCTGGGCGCGGAGCAGGGCGGTAAGGCGTATCTGGCAGGCGCGGTAATAGACGGCTGGGAAGCACCAGCGCTGACCGAGTTGTCAAAATCGCCCGTACCTTGGAACGCAGCCGAGTTGTATCGCTACCTGCGCGTGGGCCACACCCAGCAGCACGGCATTGCAGCGGGGCCGATGGGCGCGGTGGTCAAAGAGCTGAGCGCGTTGCCCGATGCAGACATCTCTGCCATGGCGCAATACTTGGCATCATTTACAGCGCCGATAACCGATGCGCAAAGCCAGACACGCGCTATTGAAGTAGTAGCGAATGCCCAAAAAAACGCAAGCGCATTGCTGGGTTCAGGCCAACGCCTGTTCAGTGGCGCATGCAGTGCCTGCCACCACGACGGCGACGGCCCCAAGCTGCTCGGCGTGAATCCGCCACTGGCTTTAAACAGCAATCTGCACAGCAGCAGACCAGACAATCTGATCAACATCATTTTGAACGGCGTACGCGAACCCGCCACGCAAGACATCGGCTTCATGCCCGCTTTTAGATACGCGTTGAGTGATGCGCAAATTGTAGAGTTGGCCAGCTACATGCGCGGTCGATACGCGCCCAGCGAAGCGGCATGGCGCAATCTGCCTGCGGATATTGCGCGTTTGCGCAAAGCAGCGAATGATTGATCAACTTCAAGGCGCTTGAAACCCACCCGCCCGATAAGTCAGCACCAGCGTATCCCGATAGCCTTTTTCTCCTTCAGCATGGTCCGGAAAGATCGGCGTGGTTTCATGAATCATCCGCGCATCGTCCAGCAGCAACGCAGTCAGTGGTTGCTGCATCACAAAGCGCACCCCTTGCGGGCCGTTGGCATCAAACACCCGCGTCTCGCCACCCTTCACACCTTGCCGCGCCACCAGCAGCACCACGACAAAGTTCACCCCGTCGCGGTGCGCACCTTCAGGCGTCGGGCGGCCTACGCCGCCTGCGGTGTCAATGCGAAACTGGTGCGCCTCTACAAACCACTGGTCAACGGCTTGTACTTGCGCAAACAGCCTGCCAAAGGCGGCGAGTAAATCCGTCCATGCGCTTGCCTGCGCAACGCCCGGCTCCACGGGGTCAAACCACCTTTCAAACCCGCCATGCAGTGCGTTGTAATCGGTAGGTTGCCAATGCGCCCGGTGAGGTGTTTGCGTGAGCGTATTGGCCGCAAAGTCTTGCACAAAACACGCATGGCGGCGCTGCCGATATCGGCCGCCATCTTTCAAGTGCGCATCAGGCGGCAAGTTGTTCCACGCTTGCGCCAAATGGCTCCAGCCCGGCACCCATTCGGCAGATAGTTTCAGCGTGGCTGTCAGGTCAGTCGGGGAGAGCAGACTTAAACCGTCTTGGCTCAGGGCTTGGGCGGCGGGTTTGTGGGGCGCAACGATATTGAACATGGCTGTATTTTGCTTGAGATGCAGTCGTGAAGGACACGGCCCGGTGACGGCGTTTAGCGCGAAGCGGCATAAAATCTTGCGATGCGCCTTTCGTCCGAACAAATCTCCACCATCCGCAAGCTGACAAGCCAGATTGCAGGTGCGTCGGCGCGGGTATGGCTGTTTGGCTCCCGTGTGCGTGACGATTTGCGCGGCGGCGATGTTGACCTGCTCATAGAGCTTGACAGCGAAGTGCTTGAGCCCGCCCATCTGTCCGCCCGGCTGGCTGCGCGCGTTTCCCGATCCATGTCTGGTCGCCGGGTGGACGTGCTCGTCCGGGCTCCTAACTTGATGCATTTGCCGATTCACGACGTTGCATTGGCCGAAGGAGTGCTGCTTTGACGGTTGTAGATTCTCATCGATTGCGCCTGGAGTTCTTGGCACGCGTAACGCAAAAAGAATGTGCGCACTTATTGGAGACCGACAGCCGCTTGTTCGCAGCCGTGTTGACAACGCAGGATGTACAAAAGATGGCGGCAGACCCGTTGCTTGCAGAGCGACTCGACGCTTTCGTGGCCCGGTTCGGCCGCTTGCAAGACACTGTAGGGCCAAGCTTTCGCCGTCGCTTTTGATGGCGCTCGCTGAACCCGTCGGCCCCGCTATTGACAACTTGGACAAGGCGGAAAAGTTCGGCTGGATTGAATCTACAGAAGACTGGATGGAAATGCGCCGTCTTCGCAACCAGATGGTCCACGAATACATAGAAGACGTGGCGGTACTCGCAAGCGCGCTGCGCGTAGCGGACACGCCTTTGTATCCAGACTGGTAAAAGCCGCGACTGCGTGCGTTGCCGAGGCTGAGCGCGTTTTGCAAAAGTAGCTTGCTATGTTTTTTATATCTGCTTACGCCCGTATCTATTGCGCTGTAGATCATTTTGGCATCATATTCAGTGCCTGAAGTGCCGCACCCCGCTCAGTACCATCACTACCCCGCGCTCATCGGCTGCGTCAATGACTTCCTGGTCGCGCATGGAGCCGCCGGGTTGGATCACGCTGGTAGCACCTGCGTCGACCACCACATCCAGACCATCGCGAAACGGAAAGAAAGCATCGCTGGCCACCGCCGTGCCTGCAAGAGACAAACCAGCGTGCGCTGCCTTGATGCTGGCGATGCGGGCAGAATCCAGGCGGCTCATCTGGCCTGCGCCTACGCCCATCGTCATGCCATTTTTACAAAACACGATGGCGTTGGATTTCACGTACTTGGCGACTGTCCAGGCAAACATCAGGTCGTGCAGCTGGGCCGGGGTGGGCTGCAGTTTGCTGACGACTTTCAAGTCAGCCAAAGTCAGTTCATGGTTGTCAGCGGTTTGCATCAACAGGCCTGAGCCGACGCGTTTGATGTCTATCGTGTTTCGGGTGCTGCCGCTGGCGGGCAAATCAATCTGCAAAATCCGTACGTTGGCTTTGGACTTGAATACGGCCAGCGCCTCGGGCGTAAAGCTGGGAGCCATCAGCACTTCTACAAATTGCTTTGAAATTTGTAGCGCCGCAGCTTCTTCAAGAGCGCAGTTCAGCGCAATGATGCCGCCAAACGCCGATGTGGGGTCGGTTTTGAAAGCCTTGCTGTAAGCCTCAAGTGCATCCGCGCCCACGGCCACGCCGCACGGGTTGGCGTGCTTGACGATGACGCACGCTGCCTGGGTAAAACTTTTTACACATTCCCACGCTGCATCTGCATCGGCAATGTTGTTGTAGCTCAACTCTTTGCCCTGCAGTTGCTTGGCCGTGACGAGTGAGCCAGCAGCGGGGTACAAGTCGCGGTAAAGGGCAGCCTGCTGGTGCGCGTTTTCGCCGTAGCGCAGGTCTTGCAACTTGACGAAGCGGCTGTTGGTTTGCGCGGGAAACGTAGACTGCGTGTGCGCGTGGCTGCCATCAAGCTGAATGCTGCTCAGGTAATCACTGATCGCACCGTCGTACTGGCTGATGCGGTTGAACGCCGCAACAGACAATGCGAATTTTGTTTTGTCCGCCAGCCTGCCATGTGCTTTCAACTCTGCCAGAACGCCCGCGTACTGCGATGCGTCGGTCAGCACGCCCACGTCTTTGTAGTTTTTGGCGGCGCTGCGCACCATCGCTGGCCCGCCGATGTCGATGTTCTCGATCGCGTCTTCCAGCGTGCAACCGGGCTTGGCAACTGTGGCTTCAAACGGGTACAAATTGACGATCAGCAGGTCAATCGTGGCGATGCCATGCGTTTTCAAGGCGGCCATGTGCCCGGGCACGTCACGCCGCGCTAGCAAGCCGCCGTGAATGGTCGGGTGCAGGGTTTTAACGCGGCCGTCCAGCATCTCAGGAAAGCCGGTATGGTCGGCCACCTCGGTCACTGGAAGGCCAGCGTCTGCCAGCAGTTTTGCCGTGCCGCCAGTGGAAAGCAGTTTGATGTTCAGCGCGTGCAGGGCTTGTGCAAATTCAAGAATACCGGTTTTGTCAGATACGGAAATCAGTGCGTTCATTGTTATTGTTCTTACGGTATTTTTTGTGAGATTTACTTGATCAACTTGTGCTCAACCAGCTTTTTACGCAGCGTGTTCCGGTTCAGGCCCAGCCACTCCGCGGCGCGCGACTGGTTGTGGTCGGCTTGCTGCATCACCACTTCAAGCAACGGTTTTTCAACCACCCGCACCATCATGTCGTACATGCGGTCGGGCTCGGTGCCGCGCAGGTCTTTAAAGTAGCCATCCAGGCTGACGCGAATGCACTCTTCTATTTGTTTTTTACTCATACCAACACTTTCTCAATATCCAAATTTTCAACCAGCGCTGCGCTGGGTACGCGGTCAGTGACTGCGCCCAACGCATCAAAAAATTCGGTAACTGCAAGCAATTGCGCTTCGGCGTCTTGCAGCAGGTTCATGCGTGCGCGAAACGCTTCGCCGCCGGG
>ENA-OFCF01000430-OFCF01000430.1-metagenomes-genome-assembly--contig:-NODE-430-length-18793-cov-3.300993_pt1 | contig 18793 bp, 13 predicted proteins | sample MGYA00153387_OFCF01 | MGnify analysis MGYA00153387
CCCACGAGCTCCAGGAGGCCCCCGCCGTCCGGGCCACCCAGAGCAAGATGGCCCCCGGCGCGGCGGTCCCGGGCGGCGGCGGCTGGAGCCCCCCCTGCACGCAATCCACCATGCAGCTCTCGCTCGCCAACACCGGCGCTCGCGCCGGCAAGCTCGAGATCAAGGCGGTGCGTCTGCTCGACGCCGAGACCAAGCGCGCGCTCGGCCCGATCGCCAGCCGCAAGCCGAGCGAATGGAACACCGAGGGCACGTACCGCCCGTGGAACGAGCAGGTCGCGGCGCGCTCGAACACCAAGGTCGCCTATCGCCTCGCCGAGCCCGACTGGGGCGTCGTGCAACAGCAGCTCGGCGGCACCGTCGACACCTTCTCCCGCCCCTTCCTGATCGAGGTCGAGGTCGCCGTCGACGGCCACACCCAGACCCTCCGCTCGTCCGAGTTCGTGCGCGAGCAAATTCATATGGTCGCGACCTGAGCATGCGCTCGCCTCCGATCGCCACCATCGCCCTGGCGCTCGCCTGCGAGGCTGCCCCTGCGCAGGTCGTCCCGCTGGCCCCCCCGTCGTCCCCCGCATCCGCACCCGCGCCGTGGAGCGACGCCTGGCTGCTCGCCCAGGCGCCCCGCTACCTCGATGACCCCGCCGCCCGCCGCCGCGCCCTCGAGCGCTCACTGACCAACCCCACCAACATTTACTCCCGCACCCGCCTCGGGTCCTACGCCCGCGCCGACCTCGGCTGGGACCTGCTGCCAGCCTGGAACCCGCGCGTGCGCGCCACCACGGCCGACACCGCCGAGCAGCTGACGACGCACGGCCAGCCCGACGCCCCCGACACCCCCCTGTGGGACGGCCAGCGCCCGACCACCATGCCCGCGTGGGTCGAGCTCGGACGCCGCGTGTTCTTCGACTATCCGCTGCGCCCCGAGATCTTCGCCGAGCACGCCCTCGCCCACCCCGCGGTCGCCCGCGCCATCGGCCTGCACAGCGCCGCCGACGGCAGCGTCCCCGGCACCGTCGCCTTTATCGACATCGACGGCCGTCCGCGGGTCGGCATCACCTGCGCGCTGTGCCACAGCACCGTCGAGGCCGGCGCCGTGATCCCCGGCCGCGCGCGTCGCGACTTCGACTACGGTGCCATGCGCCTCGCTTATCATCGCGACACCGGCGCCCCCCTCGACCCCGACATGGCGCGCCGCATGACCGGCTGGGGCCCCGGCCGCGCCGACATCACCGAGGATGACGACGAGGACCCGGTCGCGATCCCCGACCTGTGGGGTCTGCGCTCGCTCGGCACCTTGACGCAGGCCGCCACGCTGCGCCACGCCGAGCTCGGCGCCGACGCCCCGCTCGCCCTGGCGATCCGCCAGGAGACCCAGATCCTCCACGCCAACCGCGAGCGCACCCGACCCCCGCGCGAGCTCGCCTACGCCCTGGCGATGTACCTCTACTCGCTGGTGCCCCCACCACGCGCCACCGTCACCAACACCACCACGCAGCGCGGCGCCGAGATCTTTCGCCGCGACTGCACCGGCTGCCACGCCGACCCCGGCGGCAGCGGTCCGCCCGTGCCCTTCGCCGACATCGGCACCGACCCCGCGCTCGCGGCCGGCATCTCGCGCGGCACCGGCCTGTATCGCCCCGCCCCGCTGGTCCGCGTCGCCGAGGCCGCGCCCTACCTGCACCACGGCGTCGTCCCCTCACTCGCCGACCTGTTCGACCCGGCCCGCCTGCGCGACGATTACACGCGCGGCGCACACGGCCGGGGACCCGTCGCGGGCCACCTCCCGGGCACCGAGCTCGCGCCCGCCGAGCGCGACGACCTGCTCGCCTATCTCGGTACTCTCTAGAGCGCGCATGTGCCGCTACGCACATCGACCGTACCCCCGTCAAGCGAAACGACTGCGTTCCACTCGCTTTTCCTTGCACCCGGGGAGTAGAACCGATCCGAGGCGCCTGTGACGGACACCATCGTTGCTTATACGAGCGCATCGAACAGCGACGACGCTGCCCGCGAGCTGTGCGAGCGCATCACGGCGCAGATGCCCGGCGCGCCCCCGGACGCGCTGGTCCTGTTCGCTTCGCCGCAGTACGACCAGCCGGCGCTGCTGCTGAGATCCGACGACATCATCTTCGCCGCCGGCGTCGGCCGCGGCATCGGTACCGACCGGCAACGGGCCGCGCAGGAGCTGGTCGGCGCCTTCCATGACACCGTGATCCCGACCCACCCCTACCGCTCCGCGCTGATCATGACCTTCGACCGCGAGGCCCCGCTGCCGTTCTTCCTGCACAACGTCCTCGGCATCGACACCGGCAGCGGCCACCGCCTGCGCGTGCCGCTGTCCGTGGGCGCCGACGGCTCGGTCACCTGCGCCTCGGAGATCCCGGTCGGCGCAAAGGTTCACATCATGGCGACCGACGTCGACTCGACCGTCGAGGCCGCCCGCCGCGCGACCGAGTCCGCGATCGCGGCGCTCGGCGGCAAGAAGCCGCGCGTCGCCCTGTTCTTCGACTGCGTCGCCACCCGCCTGCGCATGGGCGAGGCCTTCAGCCACGAGCTCGACGCGCTCGGCGAGCTGCTCGGCCCCGCCGTCACATACCTCGGCTGCAACACGCACGGGCAGATCGCGCGCGCGGAGGGGCAGTTCGGCGGGTTTCACAACTGCACCGCCGTCGTCTGCCTGCTCCCCGAGTGACAGTGACCGCCACCTCCACGCCGTCGCTGTACTCGCTGGTCGCGGCGCTCGCCGAGGTCGCCCGACGTCCGCACGCCGCCCGCGCGCTCGCCCGCCACCTCGGCGCCGACGACCTCCTGCTGCTGGTCCACGACCCCGAGCTCGGCGTCCTCCTGCCCGCCCCCGGCTTCCCCCAGACCATGCGCGGCGGCCCGAGCTGGCGCGACTTCCTGGCGCTGTGCAGCGAGCCCGGCACCCACCGCGGCGTCATGCAGCAGCGCAACGACGAGCCGCCGACCCCCGCGATCGGGCACACCGGCGCCGACGGTGTCACGCTCGTGCTCCTCGGCGGCGCGCCGGATCCGGCCGAGGTCGATGTCTTGCTACCCGCCCTCCCGCTGCTCGCCGCCTTGCTGCGAGCCGAGACCGCCACCCGCGGCGACCGCGAGCGCGCGCTCCGCGAGGCCGCCCGCCTCAACCTCCAGCTCCAGGACGCCGACCGCCGCAAGGACGAGTTTTTGGCGATGCTGGGCCACGAGCTGAGAAACCCGATGGCGGCGATCACCAGCGCGCTCGAGCTGATGCGCGTCAGCCCCGAGTCTCTCGAGCTCCTCGGCCGCGCGCGCGCCGTCATCGAGCGCCAGTCGCAGCAGCTCGGCCACCTCATCGACGACCTGCTGGACGTCGCCCGCGTCACCCGCGGCAAGATCGTCCTGCGTAGCGCCCCCATCGACCTCAACGAGGTCGTGCGTCGCGCCGTCGAGACCACGCACGCGCTCGTCATGTCGCGAAAGCACCGCCTCGACGCCCGGTACATCGCCCCGCTGATCGTCATGGGCGACCCGACCCGCCTCGAGCAGATCGTCACCAACCTGCTCAGCAACGCCGCCAAGTACACCGATGAGGGCGGCCGGATCACCCTCTCGATCGCGCGGGACGACGACGAGGCCGTGCTGAGGATCCAGGACAGCGGCATCGGCATCCCCGCCGAGCAGCTCGGCAACATCTTCGACCCCTTCATGCAGGTCGCCCCCGCGATCGACCGCTCGCAGGGCGGCATGGGCATCGGCCTCACCATCGTCAAGGAGCTCGCCGCGCTCCATGGCGGCCGCATCGACGCCACCAGCGTCGTCGACGAGGGTAGCATATTCACCGTCCGACTCCCCGCGATGCCAGAAGACACCACCACCCCCACCGCCCCGACCGCCGCCATGAACCCGCCCGCCGAGCGCCGCGTCCTCGTCGTCGACGCCAGCGACACCCAGCGCCAGCTGCTCGCCGCCCACCTGCGCGCGTGGGGCATGGCCCCGGTCCTGTGCGGCGCCGCGGCCGACGCCCTCAACTACCTCCGCGACGGCGGCAGCATCGACGTCGCGCTGGTGGACGGCCTGCTGCCCGCGGACGGCGACACGCGCGTGTTGCAGGAGCTCGCCCGCCGGGGCGCGCCCGCCGTGCTGCTGACCCCGCTCGCGCGTCGCTACCACGCCGACGCCCAGCGCCAGCCGGGCGCGATCGTCACCAAGCCGGTCAAAGCCTCGCAGCTGTACGAGGCGCTGCTGCAATTACTCGCCGGTCGTCACCCCTCCGAGGCGCACGACGCCGCCCCCCCGCGCTCCGAGTTCGACCCGACGATGGCCACGCGCCTGCCGCTGCGGATCCTCGCCGTCGAGGACAATGCGACCAATCAAAAGCTCATTTTGCTGATGCTCGAGCGCCTCGGCTATCGGGCCGACAGCGCCTACCACGGCCTCGAGGCGCTCGACGCCGTCGCGCGCAAGACCTACGACGTGTTGCTGATGGACGTGCAGATGCCCGAGATGGACGGCCTGGAGACCACCCGGAGGATCCGGGCGAGCTTGCCGGTGCAGCCGCGCATCATCGCCATGACCGCCAACGCGATGGAGAGCGACCGCCAGGCCTGCCTCGCCGCCGGCATGGACGACTACGTCAGCAAGCCGATCCAGGTGCGAGAGCTGCGGGCCGCGCTCGAGCACTGCGAGCGCGTCATCGGCGGATCGCCCGCGGGTCCGGTCGCAGCCGCGACCCCGGAACCCGCGCCCAGCGACGCCGAGCTCGAGGCCGACGCGCTCGGTGGCCTCGCCCAGCTGCGTGACCTGCTCGGCATGGAGGTCGCCCTCGAGATCGCCGCGCTGTTCCTGCGAGAAGCCGAGAGCACGATCGTCGCCCTGCGCGATGCGGTCGTCGGCGGCCACGCCGACCGCCTGCGAGAGGCCGCCCACAGCCTCAAGGGCAGCGCCGGCGGCATGCACCTCATGCACCTGCATCACCTCGCCTCGGCCCTCGAGCACCGCGGCCGCGCTGGCACCGTCCTCGGAGCCGAGCCCCTGCTCATCGAGCTCGAGCGCCAGTTCCAGCGCGTATACCAGGTCTTCGAGCGCCAGCTCCGCGAGGGCGTCGCGTGAGCATCACCGACGCCTGAGCACCGGGCCCCGGCGCTGCCCCGGACCGCCTCTGCTATGCTGCGCCCGCGGATGCCAAACCCCGACCGACCCTCGCGTCCTCGCGCCGACCATGACGCACCCCGCGGCGGCCCGCCCCGCGACCCAGCCCGGCGAGATCCTCCCCGCGGCCCCGCCCCGGCCCACAACACCGACGCTCGCCCCGGCCCCCCGCGCGATGCCCGACGCGACGCACCCCGCGACGATCGCCGGGCCCCCTTGCGCGACGAGCCGCGCCCCGAGATCAAGATCTGCGGCGTGAACGCCTGTCTCGCGGTCGCCGAGCGCCGGCCGGACGACGTCCGCCGCGTATACGTGCGCGAGAGCCTGCTGGCGAACTTCGGCGCCTTTCTTAAACGCTGCGCCGCCGCCAAGATCGCCTACCACGTCATCGAGGACGCCGAGCTCGAGAAGATCACCCACTCCACGCACCACGAGGGCGTGTGCTTCATCGTCCGCGAGCGCCCGCCGACCTCGCTGCGCCAGCTGCTCGCGGTCTCCGGTTCACGGGTCCTTGTTTACCTCGACGGCGTCCAGAACCCGCACAACCTCGGCGCGATCGTCCGCGTGTGCGCCCACTTCGGCGCCGCCGCGGTGCTCGCCGCGGGCGCCGAGGACGTGGTCTCGACCGCGATGCTGCGCACCGCCGAGGGCGGCGGCGAGTTCGTCGAGGTCGCCTCGGTGCCGACCGGCGCCGAGCCCTTGCTCGCCGCGCGGGCCGCTGGCTATCGCCTGATCGCCACCGCTGCGCGCGCGACCCACGACCTGCACGCGCTGCGCCTGCCAGCCCGCGCGATCATCATGCTCGGCTCGGAGAGCCATGGTCTCTCGCCCGCGATCGCCAGGCTCGCCGACGAGTCGGTGCGGATCCCCGGCACCGGACGCCTCGACAGCCTCAACGTCGCTTGCGCCGCCTCCGTGCTGCTGAGCGAATACTGGCGCACCCACCCCGGGACCCCCGCCACCGGCTAAACGCCGCGCGATCGCCATGCCGCGCCACGGGGTCCTCACTGACGAGTTGCTGTCCGCCGCCCTCGACGGCGAGCCACGCCCCGACCTCGCCGCCCGCTCCCCGCGCTTCTTTCACCGCGCCTCCCACGAGCGCCTGACCCGCGCCCACCCGGCCTCGCCTTACATTCTCTACGTCCCCGCGGTCGCAGGATGTTCATGGCTCGCGGCCTCGCTGCCAGTCACCCGCATCCTCGGTCTCATGCTCGCTGGCTGGCTGGTCTGGACCCTCGTCGAGTACTGGCTGCACCGCGGCTTCTTCCACATGCGCGCCGACTCGCCCGCGCGCCGCGTCACCTCGTACATCGTCCATCGCCACCACCACGCCGCCCCGCAGGACACCGACCGCCTGGTCGCCACGCCCCTCTACAGCCTCGGCCTGTTCCTCCTTCTGCTCGCCCCTTACAGCCTCGCCGGCCCCGACGCGCGCTGGGCCCTGATGGCCGGAAGTATCCTCGGTTACCTCGGGTACGAGCTCGCCCACTGGCACGTCCACCACGTCCACCACGTCCGCCCCGGTCGTTCAGGACGTCTCACCCGCGCGTTGCGACGCCATCACCTGCGCCACCACTTCGGCGACGACGCCCACAATTTCGGCATCAGCAGCCCGCTGTGGGACCTGGTCTTTCGCACATGGCGCACAGGACCTGTCCGAGAGGACAGCCGTCATGCCCCTTGACCTTCGAGCACCTCGCCTCTTCTGACGGCGTGCCCAAATCTCTCCGCCCCTGAACGAAAAAGCGCGCCGAGGTCACCCCCGACGCGCTCCTGTCCTTTCGGACATCTACCTCAACCAGCCGCGGCGGCGAGCTTCTCGGCGCGGTCGGTCTTCTCCCACGTGAACTCCGGCTCATGGCGGCCGAAGTGGCCGTAGGCGGCCGTCAGGCTGTAGATGGGCCGGAGCAGGTCGAGCTCGCGGATGATGTTCGCCGGGCGGGCGTCGAAGATCTTCTCGACCAGCGCCTCGAGGCGGTCGTCGGAGAACTTGCCGGTGCCAAAGGTATCGACGGCGATGCTGACCGGGGCGGCCACGCCGATCGCGTACGCGAGCTGGACCTCGGCCCTGGTGCACAGGCGCGAGGCGACCAGGTTCTTGGCGATGTAGCGGGCGTAGTAGGCCGCCGAGCGGTCGACCTTCGAGGGGTCCTTGCCCGAGAAGGCGCCACCACCGTGTCGGCCCATGCCGCCGTAGGTGTCGACGATGATCTTGCGACCGGTGAGGCCGCTGTCGCCCATCGGCCCGCCGACGACGAAGCGCCCGGTCGGGTTGATGTGGAACTTGGTCTTGTTGTCGAGCAGGTCCGCCGGCACGACCTTCTTGATAATTTCCTCACGCACGTACTCGGAGAGCGTCTTGTGGTCGACGGACTCGCTGTGTTGCGTGGAGACGACGATCGTATCGACGCGACGCGGGCGGCCGGCGTCGTACTCGATCGTCACCTGGCTCTTGCCGTCCGGGCGCAGGAAGCTCTTGCTGTCGGCGCGGCGGGCCTCGGCCAGCCGGCGCGTCAGCTTGTGGGCCAGGCTGATCGGCAGCGGCATCAGCTCGTCGGTCTCCGTGCAGGCGAAGCCGAACATCATGCCCTGGTCGCCGGCGCCCTGCTCGTGGTGCAGACCCTTGTCCTCGTCGACGCCCTGCGCGATGTCCGGGCTCTGCCCCTCGATCGCCACCAGGACCCCGCAGCTGTCGGCGTCGAAGCCCATGTCGGAGCTCGTGTAGCCGATGTCGCGGATGGTCTTGCGGACGATGCGCGGGATGTCGACGTAGGTCGTCGTCGTGATCTCGCCGGCGACGTTCACGTAGCCGGTCTTCACCAGCGTCTCGCAGGCCACGCGGGCCTGCTTGTCCTGCGCGAGGATGGCGTCGAGCACCGCGTCGCTCACCTTGTCGCAGAGCTTGTCGGGGTGACCTTCGGTGACGGACTCACTGGTAAACAGACGGCTGGCCATGATGTGGGGCGGAGCATATGGGCCCGGGCCCGACAGGGCAAGCATGACTTGACGCCTGACCTGACTCACACCGACGACCTACTTCGTCGACCGACTAACTACCCTCGCGGCCACCTGTACAGGCCCATGGGCACGGGCGACTCAAATGCCGCTGACCGGGGGTGCGCGCAACACCTCTCGCAGGCGCAGGGTCACCGGCTCGGTGAGCACGCCCGGCTCGGGCATCTCGACGAACAGATACGGCTCGACCCCCTCGCGCTGTAGCTCGTCGGGCGCCGCGATCGTCACCTGGGATCCCGCCGGAGACGGCGGCGCACAGGCCTGCTCCTCGCTCGCCAGACATCCCGGCGCGCGCAACGCGAGACCGATCTCCGGCCGCTCCGTCCGGATCTGAAGGCTGCTGTGCATCCCGAGCCCGGCCGGCAAGCGCAGGCGGATCACCCGCTCGCGCGTGCCCTCGCCGGTGCAGCTGTGATGATGCGCGTCCGACTGCGGCAGGTCGGGGTCGACGATCAACGTCCCCTCGCCGTCGACCAGCTGCACCGCCGCCCGCTCGGGGTCGATGCAGTTGTCACCCTCGAGCAACGTGCACGACCACACCTCGTCCACCGCATCGACGTCGTCCGGCGCATCCGTATCGGCGACCAGCACCTCTTGCATGCACAGCGAGCCCGCCGCGCAGCGACCACGAGCCGCCGGCCGACACGCCTCGCCACGCGCGAGCACCCGCGTCATCCCCACGTCGACCACGAAGCCCAGCGGGTCGACGCCGTCGTCCGGCAACGGCAGCTCGCCCAGCGTCGCGAACGTCCCGGCGTCGAGCCCGATCGCGAGGTTGACCATCGTCCCCTCCTCGAGGTCCGCCAGCTCGACCACGCCGTCCGCCCCACACGTCAACATCGGCGCCGACAGACACCCGACCGGCGCCAGGCTCACGCGCGGCGTGAACCCGTTGCCGCGCGCCTCGACCCGCAGGTCCGCGCGTAGCGGCACCTCCACGCGCAAGAACACGTCCGGTCCGCCGCCCCCACACACACCCCCGATGACCGGGTCGGGCGTGCGGTCGCGCAGGCTGCCTGCGAAGCTGCCCTGGGCGACCCCCGGCGCGCCCGCGCAGTCCTCACTCGGCACCTGCGCGTCGTTGTCCGGCTGCGCCTCGGTGTCGCCGCCCGTCGACGACCCGCCCCCCTCGCTGCCTCCACCCCCGCCGCCGCCACAGGCCGCCAGCGCCAGCACCAGCACCAGGGCGGGCGAGGGGGACGATGGTGAGCGAGGGAGAGGCATGTGCGAAGTTACGAGCTTCGCATCGTAGCGGATCCTCCCGCCGGTTTCACTTCCGCCAAAATGGCCCACGCTGTAGCTTTCCCTCCATGGTCGGCCCCAGCCCCGATGTCCTCGACCTCCGCGCCCCCGCGGACGGCGCCGGCACTCCCGCGGCCCCCGACCACCAGCGCTGGCGCCGGCTGTGTGCCCGTGGAGCCGACCTCGAGGGTGAAGCCGAGGTCGTCGCCCGCGACATCATCGCCGCCGTACGCGAGCGCGGCGACGCGGCCGTCGCCGAGCTGACCCTGCGCCACGAGGGCCGCAGCCTCACCGACTTCGAACTGTCCCCGGAGGCCCGTCGCGCCGCCGCGGCCGAGATCCCCGCCGATCTACGCGCCGCCCTCGAGCTCGCCGCCGACAACATCCGCGCCTTTCACGAGACCCAGCGCAGCGGCGACACCGGCCTGCACCGCGAAGATCTCCGCCTCACCAGCCGCGTCCGCCCGCTCGCCCGCGTCGCCGTGTACGCCCCCGGTGGCACCGCCGCGTACCCGTCCTCGGTCCTGATGACGGCGATCCCCGCCAAGGTCGCCGGTGTGCCCGAGGTGATCCTCTTCACCCCGCGGCCTTCCAGCGTCGTGCTGCTGGCAGCGCAGCTGGCCCAGGTCGACCGCGTGTTCGCCATCGGTGGCGCCCAGGCGATCGCCGCCGCCGCTCTCGGCACCGCCCAGGTCCCCCGCGTCGACAAGATCGTCGGCCCCGGCAACGCCTATGTCACCGCCGCCAAGCGCCAGGTCTTCGGCCTCGTCGACATCGATGGCATCGCCGGCCCGAGCGAGATCCTCGTCCTCGCCGACGCCGACGCCGACCCCGAGCTCATCGCCGCCGACCTGCTCGCCCAGGCCGAGCACGACACCCTCGCCTGCGCCGTCGTCGTCACCGACGCACCCGCGCTCGTCGCCAGGATCCACGCCGCGCTCGCGGCCCAGCTGGAGACCCTCCCGCGTCGCGAGATCGCCGCGCGTGCGCTCGCCGATCACGGCGCGATCGTCCTCGTCGACGACCGCGACGCCATGGTCGCCGCCGCCAACGCATACGCCCCCGAGCACCTCGAGCTGCTCATCGAAGATCCCCGCGCGCTCGTCGACCGTCTGCACACCGCCGGTGCCATCTTCGTCGGCCCCTGGACCCCCGAGGCCGCCGGCGACTACACCGCAGGCCCGAGCCACGTGCTCCCGACCGCCGGCGCCGCCCGCTTCGCCTCTCCTCTCGGCGTCCACGACTTTTTAAAGATCACCAGCGTGCTCGAGCTCGGCCCTGCCGCCCTGCGCGCCGAGGGCCTCGAGGCCCACGCCCGCGCTGTCCTCCTGCGCCTGCGCTGACCTGTCCCTTGCGACCTGTACGGAGCGAACCCAATGACCGAGTGGACCCGCCATCTTCGCCCTGCCCTCGCCGGCCTCGTCGTCTATGACTCCGCCGCCGAGCTCCCCGGACAGGGGCCCGTACGCGCCCGGCTGCACGCCAACGAGTGCCCCGAGCCGTGGCCCGAGGAGGTCATGGCCGAGCTCGCCCGACGCCTCAAGGCCGTCGAGCTCGGTCGCTACCCCGACAGCTCCGGCCGCAGCCTGCGCGAGCTGCTGGCCGCCCGACACGGCTGCGACGCCGACCAGGTCGTCCTCGGCAACGGCAGCGACGAGATCATCTCGCTGCTCATCACGGCGCTCGCCGGTCGCCCCTCCGAGCCGAGCTTCATGGTCATCCCCGCGCCGACCTTCGTCATGTACGCCCACAGCGCGCGCTGCCTCGGCGTCGGCGTGCTCGAGGTCCCCCTCACCGAGGACCTCCAGCTCGACGAACCCCTGATGAACGAGGCCCTCGGCGTCGCCACCGGCGCCGCCCTGTGCTTCCTCGCCCGCCCCAACAACCCGACCAGCAGCCTGTGGGACGCCGACATCATCGCCCGACTCGTCGAGGCCCACCCCGGCACCATGTTCGTCATCGACGAGGCCTACATCCGCTACGCCCCCGGCGCCTCGCTGTGGCGCACCGACCTGCCGAGCAACGTCACCTACATGAGCACGCTGTCGAAGGTCGGCCTCGCCGCCCTGCGCGTCGGCTACTGCATCGCCCCGCCCGCGCTCGCCCGCGCGATCAACGTCGTGCGTCACCCGTACAACCTCTCGACGACCAGCCTCCTGCTCGCCGAGACCGTGCTGCGGGACTTCGCCCCGGTCCAGGACGCGATGATCTCGCAGAGCCTCACCAACCGCGCCCGCCTGGTCGAGATCCTCGGCCGCCTGCCCGGCGCCCGCGTCTTCCCGGCCCACGCCAACATCGTCCTCGTCTGTCTCGCCGTCGCCGACGACGCCCCCCGCCTCGCCACCGAACTCGCCGCCCGCGGCGTCCTCGTCAAGGACGCCTCCGGCCTCCCCCGCCTCACCGGCTGCCTGCGCCTCAGCGTCGGCACCACCGCCGAGCTCGACGCCCTCGAGCAAGCCCTCGCCGAGATCCTGCCAGTGACCCGCAAGCGCGAGAAGAGCAGCTGAGCGACCCCTCAGGGCCCGGGTTGCCCCCTGACAGTGAACTCGAAGCGCTTGAACCCCGTCTTCGAGTCGAGCAGCGTGCCGTCGAAGCGCGCCGTGGCTCCGTCGGCCAGCACATCCCCCGACGCGTACGTGAACGCGTGACCCGCGAGCTTGGCGTTGTGATCGAAGGCGAACACATCGACCCTCACGAACTTCGCCGGCCGCCCGCTCTTGTTGTGCACCTTGCCGACGTACTTCCAGCCGAGGAACGTATCGCGACGGGGCGGCTCGGCCGCGAGCTCGAGCCCCTGGACCTGCTCGGGCACATACGACGGCCGCTCGGCGTGCACCTCGAACGCGAGCCGCTCGTACGCGGCCGGCGCGGCGGTGACCAGCAACACGGTCGGGACCCTCGCATCGGCGGCGATCACGTCGTCCTCGGTATACCCGCTGCCCTGACCGACCTCTGCGCCCGCCTTGTCGTAAAAGACCGCCGTGATCTTGGTCTTGCCGAGGACAAAGGACGAGGTGTTGTGCAGGTACCCGTAGATCCACACCGCATCCGTGCTCGAGCGCTGGACCGTCTCGAGCGTGAACTCGGCGGTCGCGGGTGCCACCGCCTCCGCGGGCACCTCGACGCTGAGCACGGGGTTCGCGACCGGCCCGGCGCTCGCAGGCCCCGGGGCGAGCCCGGCCGTCACCCGCGCCCGGTTCGGCGTCGTCTCCCGGGGCCCGTACACCGCGGTGATGACCACCATCGCGGCGCACACCACACCGAACACCACCAGCCTGCGCCGGGGCACCCTCCGGGCCGTCACCGGCGTCACCGGCGTCGTCGGCGTCGCCGGGCGCGGCGTGCCCTGTGAGCTCTGGTAACGGACCCCGCAGTACACACAGGTGTGCATGCCACCGGGGTTCGCCGTGGAGGTATCGGCCGCCCCACAACCGGGACATCGGAGCACGCTCGCGTTCATCGCAACCGCGATGATATCAGGCTTCCCAGTCCCCTTCCAGGGTTCGTCATAATCCGCCCATGCCCAGCGCCCCCCTCGACACCCTCCTCGCCCCGCTGCGACGCCCCGGGTTCGCCGAGCTGCTCGGCGAGGCCGACCTCGAGCTCGGCGCCGACGACCACCTCGTCCACAACCTCGGCAAGGCTGTCCCGAAGGACAGCCTGATCGCGTCCTCGCCGTCGACTTCGCCGCGTTCATGCAGCTCCTCCCCTACGGCATGGGCCAGCTCTACGACCTCATCCGCAAGGCCCAGCGCCAGGGTTGCATCACCCGCCCACGGATGTAATCCTCGCGCGTGTTTCGCATCCGCAGGATCCACGACGATCTGCTGCCCGTGAACGCGGCGGCGATCGCCCAGGTGCAGGCCCAGCTGCGGGTCCAGTTCCCGGACCTGCGTGCCAGCCAGATCGACGCGCTGCCCGACCAGCTGCGCGACCCGATGGCATACAGGTTTCGCACGGTCGTCTTCGTGGCCGAGCGCGCGCACAACGTCCGCGGCTTCGCCGTGATCATGCACGCGCCGGACCTCCAGTTCTGCTTCCTCGAGTTCATCTCGGCCGCCCCCGGCGAGGGCGGCCGCGGCGTCGGCGGGGCGTTGTACGAGCGTCTGCAGGAGGAGTGCCGGGAGATCGGCGCCGTCGGCCTGTTCTTCGAGTGTATGCCCGACGACCCCGCCAAGGTCACCGACCCGGCCAAGCTCACCGACAACCGCGCGCGCATGCGCTTCTACGAGCGCCTCGGCGCGCGGCCGATCGCCAACAATGCATATGACACCCCGCTCACGCCGGACGACGTCGACATCCCCTATCTGATGTTCGACGACCTCGGTCGCAGCAAGCCGCTCAAGCGCGACGCGGCCCGCGGCATCGTCCGTGCGATCCTCGAGCGCAAGTACGAGTGGCTGTGCCCGCCGGACTACGTCGATCGCGTGGTCAAGTCATTCGTCGACGACCCCGTGCGCCTGCGCCCGCCGCGTTACACACGGGCCGTCACCGAGCGCAAGGCCTCGCCCCCGCTGCCCGCCGACCTCCGGATCCCGCTCGTCTTCAACGACAAGCATCAGATCCACCACGTACGCGAGCGCGGCTACGTCGAGGCCCCCGTGCGGATCCCGGCGATCCTCCGCGAGCTCGAGCGCCTCGAGACCTTCACCGTCATCGAGGCCAAGGCCTTCCCGAAGAGTCACATCCTCGCGGTACACGACCCCGAGTTCGTCGGCTACCTGCAACGCGTCTGCGCCGACCTCCCCGAGGGCCGCAGCGTATATCCCTATGTCTTCCCGATCCGCAACGCGGCCCGTCCGCCCACGGACCTCGCCACCCGCGCCGGTTACTACTGCATCGACACCTTCACCCCCTTGCACCGCAACGCCTGGCCCGCGGCCCGCCGCGCGGTCGACTGCGCATTGACGGCCGCCACCCACGTGCTCACCGGGTCTCGCATCGCCTACGCGCTGGTGCGTCCACCCGGGCATCACGCCGAGCGCCGCGTGTTCGGCGGATTTTGTTATCTCAACAGCGCTGCGATCGCCGCCAACTTCCTCTCCGCCCACGGCAAGGTGGCGATCCTCGACGTCGACTATCACCACGGCAACGGTCAACAGGACATCTTTTACGAGCGCGCCGACGTGCTCACCGTCTCGTTGCACGGCCACCCGAGCTTCGCCTATCCCTACTTCTCCGGCTTCGAGGACGAGCGCGGCGCCGGCCCTGGTGAGGGCTTCAACCGCAACTTCGCGTTACCGGAGCAGCTCGACGGTCCCGGCTACGCCCCGCACCTCGAGCGAGCGATCGCCGAGGTCCGCGCGTTTCGCCCGCGCTTCCTCGTCGTGTGCCTCGGCCTCGACCCCGGCAAGGGCGACCCCACCGGCACCTGGACCCTCGGCTCCGCCGACTTCGAGCGCAACGGAAAGCTCATCGGTGCGATGAACCTCCCGACCCTCGTCGTGCAAGAGGGCGGCTACCTGACCCGCAGCCTCGGCGCCCACGCCCGCAGCTTCTTTCGCGGCCTGTGGGAAGGCATCCACGGCCGCCGCCTGCGCCCCGGCGAATGACCCCATCAAAGCTTCCTGGCCACTCCGACAAGCGCCGGCCACTCGTGTAGCCACACACTTGCGCGCATTGTACCAGCCTTCAACCACATAGTGGTTTGCTCTTACGCTCTGCGACATCTGGCACGGCGCTTGCTCAGGCGCCGCGGTATGTACCTGCCTCGCTTCGTCTCCGCCGCCGTGTTCACCGTCATCGCCGCGCCGCTCGTCGGCTGTGATGCCCCCACCGACCTCGATGATGGCTCCCGCGCCGTCACCGAGATGCGCGAGGCCTGGAGCGCCCAGGACAACCCGAGCCTGCTCGACCCGAACTTCAACTACACCTTCGCCTCCCTGCCGACCACCGGCGCCGCCAAGAAGACCCCGTGGACCGGCAGCTACTGGCCGACCCACGAGGACAGCATCAACGTGCGCTGGGCCGGCGCCGCCTCGAAGTCGGCGGCCAGGAAGTATGAGCTCGCGTTCGCCAAGGCCGGCGTCGAGGATGCCGTTTCGGGGTACAGCGGCATCGACAGCCTCGGCGGCGCCGCGTGCACCAGCAACGCCCAGTGCCCGGCCGACAAGGGTTCGGTGTGCGCGAAGCGGGTCGGCAGCCAGGAGGGCACTTGCAGCGAGACGTGGTTTGGCATCTGTCACGCGTGGTCGCCGGCGGCGATCCTCGAGGACGAGCCGAAGCAGGCTGTCACCTTCAACGGCGTCGAGTTCAAGGTCAACGACCTCAAGGCGCTGATGAGCCTCGCGTACACCGCCGACCTCGACGTCAAGTTCATGTCGCTGCGCTGCGACGACGCCGCCAGCAGCGGCGACCTGACTGGCAAGGCGAACTGCAAGGACACCAACGCCGGCAGCTTCCACGTCGTCGTCGCCAACCTGCTCGGCGTGCAGGGCAAGGCCTTCGTCGAGGACCGCACCTACGACTACCAGGTGTGGAACCAGCCCGTGCGCAGCTTCAAGGTCACCAAGAACGCCGCCTTGACCCCCGCGCAGGCCAACCAGCTGCTCGGCGCCGGCAAGGTCGTCAGCAGCACCGCGCGGGCCGGCACCGTCGTCGCGGGCGCCTGGACGCAGGTCCACGACCTCGCGGTCAAGCCGGGCCAGACCCTGCGCGTCAAGATGACCGGCACCGGCGACGCCGACCTCTACGTCCGCTGGAACGCCGCGCCGACCGCCAGCGCGTACACCTGTCGGCCGTACCTCGAGGGCAGCGACGAGCTGTGCGAGATCGTCGTGCCGGCCGACGGCAAGACCGCGTACATCGCCGTCAACGGCTACGCCGCGAGCACGAAGTACACGATCACGACGACCCTGCTCGACCAGGCCCCGGCCGCCTACGCGTTCAACCCGGCCGCCGTCAGCCTGCGCCAGATCCAGACCGAGCTGCGGTGGATCGGCGAGTCGGCCGCCACCACCGACGGCAACCTCTCGGCGACGATCGACCAGTACACCCAGAAGGACGTCTACGACTACGTGCTCGAGCTCGACGCCGCCGGCAAGATCGTCGGCGGCGAGTGGATCGGCGCCTCGCGCACCAACCACCCCGACTTCCTGTGGCTGCCGACCCTCAAGCGCCAGGGCGTCGTCGCCGGCGTCATCAGCTACGCCGACGTGCGCAAGCTGTTCGACCTCGCCAACGGCGCCAAGCCGGCCACGCCCCAGCCCCTCGCCCACGACGTCGGCAGCCTCGCCACCGGCGCGTGGAAGTATTACGGCCCGTTCACCGCCGACGCCGCCGGTCTCAAGGCCGCGCTGACGCTGACCAGCGGCGACGCCGACCTCTACGTGCGCAGCGGCAGCAAGCCGACCGCCAGCGCCTACGACTGCCGCCCCTACCAGGAAGGCCTCGCCAGCGAGACCTGCACGCTCGGCGCCGGCACCTGGTACGTCGCGCTCAACGGCTACGCGACCACCAGCGCGTTCACCCTCGACGTGACCCGCGGCCAGTGACAGCGCCCGCTCACGGGGCCGCAGAGGATGCGCCCCGGCGAGTGCTCGACGAGATCTCGCCGAACAGCGCCGGGAACACGCGCGAGATCTTGCCCTCGAGATACTCGCCATAAGTCCCGTCGAACACGTGCACGCTGCGCCCGTCCCAGCGTGACGCATCGTCGTCGATCGCCACGCGGGCCGGCAGCGGCCGCACCTGCGCGTCAAAGTCCGGATCGAAGAACAGCGGCAGCGACAGCCGCGAGCGCCCGCTGGTGTTGCGCACGCGATGCGGCGTCGAGCGAAACTCCCCGCCGCTGAGCCGATCGAGCATATCGCCGATGTTACACACCAGCGCCCCCGAGATCGGCGGCGCCGCGATCCACCCCCGCGGAGTCCGAACCTCGAGCCCACCGACCTCGTCCTGCACCAGCAATGTCAGCAGTCCATAATCGGTGTGCTCCCCGACCCCCCAGTCCGCCTCATCGCCCGGCGGATAATGGAAAATACGAAACAGCACCGTCGGGTCCGCCGTATAGTGCCGTGAAAAATAACCCCCATCCAACCCGAGCGCCAGCGCGACCCCCTCCATCAATCGGTGCCCCACCGCCGTCAATGCGAACATGACCTCGAGGACAGCTCGCCTCATCCCGGGCACCTGCGCCGGGAACAGGTTGGCCCCGTGCAGCGGCACCCCGGCGCGCACGCGCGGGTGGTCGTCCGCCAGCTCGGTCCCGAAGTACAGCCCCTCCTTGCGATCCGGCCGCCCCGAAGTCAGCTCCTCGCCGACCGGAAAGTAGCCGCGCCACGCCCTCCCCCCGTGGGCCATTGCGATCTCCATGCGCTGCGCCAGCGGCAGCGCGAAGAACTCGCGGCTCGCGGCCATCACCCGCGCGAACAACTCCGGCGCCACGCCATGCCCGACCGCATAAAAGAACCCGCTGTCGCGACACGCCGCCGCGATCTCGCTGGCGACCTGCCCCCTCGCGGCCCCATCACCATGCAAGAGCGGAGAGATGTCGACGACGGGCAGGCTCACGAACACCCAGGGTCGTTCATCATCGCGCACAGATCAACCGCGAGGTCATCGAAACCGACGACGACATCGCTCGCGTCCTCCACGGCGCCCGGGCGCCGATCTGCAACACGTTCCAGAACTCGACGACTGAAGCAGTCCGGGGCCGCGCTCCGAGGCCGCGCTCCATGTTCACCACTCGGCCCACATCCGTGGACCATAGCCCACCGGGTACTCGGCCCGCCGCCAAAATTCCCACCTGAAACTTCTTAACCGTGCCGGAAGCTCTCGGGTCTGACCCTGACGTGGAAGAACGTCCGCGAGGTTGTGGCGTCCCCGACGTATCGCGCCCTGTACCTGATAAGCTCTCGCCATGCGGGGGCCGGCGTTCGGGATGCTCGTGGGTTTCGCCATCATGGGGTGTAAGCAGGAGGCCCCACCGATATCGACACCGTATCGCTCGCAACCGTGCGGACCGCAGACCTGCACGCTGCACGAGATCTGCGTGCAGCGCCCGGTGACGCAGTGGCTCGGCGACACACCCAGCAGGGACGGCACCTGCGGCTCGGGGCACATCCTGCATCATTGTGACGACGGCGAGACGCTTTGCTGCGCGGAAGGTATGACTGCGTTCGACCTGAACAGCTTCACGTGTGACCCGCTCTCGCGCGCCTGCGAGAATGACCTGACTTGCAGATGCCTAACGGACATTTGTGGCAGCCATCGACTATGTCAGTCCGTCGATGCTCGCACCGTACTCTGCACCGGTCCGGACTGATGAACCACGAAGCACGAGGCGCTGCGAAGCGGGGACGTTTCGCGGCGTCGGGGGCCGATGCACTGTACGGCGGTGCGCCGCCGGGCGCGAGATCGACCGCGTGTCTACGCGGGTAACGGCGCCACCGGCGGACCGAAGTAG